>Ga0247784_1000003_pt1 | contig 105272 bp, 87 predicted proteins | sample UWRJL169409R5_FD_179909 | JGI IMG/M metagenome (GOLD analysis project Ga0247784, IMG submission 179909) | Plant litter microbial communities from Arlington Agricultural Research Station in Wisconsin, United States - UWRJ-L169-409R-5 | ecosystem: Environmental > Terrestrial > Plant litter >...
ACCGGTCCACGGCCGATGCGATCCAACATTTCGCGCCGCGTGGGGTCGGCCAGGGCCTGAAACACCCGGTTTACATCTATTTTTGCCCGTCGTAACGACATGGATGGCGACGTTCCTTTTTCGAAAATACCGCTCCGGAGGTTAAATCAGCGCCTCGCCGAGGCGATCAAACAAGTGACGCCAGCCGGCTTCGCGAATCTTTTAACCGTCCGCCCCCGCAAAAAACGCCGCCTGCTCGGTATAAACCAGTTTTGATACTTGCCCCGCAGGGAATATTTCTGTAGTAGCAAGCGAGCAAGAGATACGTTTGTCGGCTACCGTCATGGTATATGCAACAACGACGCGCCGATTTGGTACGATATCTAGGTAATAAGTGTCGTTGGCCATTGCAGTACCCTGTTCAAGCGGAGCCCCGGGTTTGAAACGAAAGCGAGCACGCTCCATCCCCCCGACGCGAAAGTCCATTTGGAATTCGTCAACTTCGAAGCCCTCGCCCTCGGCGAACCAGCGACGTTTCTTGACCGGATCGGCAAAGGCCGCAAGAACTTTCTCCGGTGTCGCCGAATAGCTGCGCTCGATGACAAATGTGCTGTGAACTACCGTCAGCTCGCTCATAATCCGACCCCTTTTAGAAACGGCCACATCAGTTAAGGACGTACTTAAGTTTTCATCCGTAGCCAGCAATTGTCAAGCCGATACTTAACTATCGGCGAAACGTTGTCTCGACAGGCTCACCGACCGCGGAACTTGTCGAGGCAGCTGCGGATTCAAAGCGGCGTTACCCCAGAGGACTAACCATGGCAGCTAAGAAACGATCGAAGACTCCGGCTAAAAAGAAGAGCTCTGCAACTTCGCGCGTCCGTTGGACTTCCGCCAACGACCGTGAAATGAAGGCGCTGATCAAGGGCCAGACCCCGGCCCGCGCTATCGCCAAACAACTGGATCGCACCGAAGCTGCGGTTCGTCAGCGCATTCACAAGCTCGGCTTGTCGCTGCGCTCGTCGAAGAAGAAAGCCAAGCGCTGATCTAGTTGTGATGGGGCGTGGCTCGCGACGCGGGTCACGTTTCCAAAACGTTACAACGCCAGCGACATCGGCAGTGATGCCGGATGCGCTGGCGTTGTTTTTTGGGCGCAAATTGCATATATTCGGCGCCCTTATGTTCCGAACCCTCAAACGCACTCCGCAACAACAACCGCAGCTCATCGCGGCGGTTGCGTGCGTGCGCTGGTTCGGAATCCAGGCCTAAACGGCCACTCCCTCCCGACTTTCCACCCGCAACCCCGTCCGTTCGGCGGGGCTGGGAATATTTCTGCGAGCTTCGCCGGTCCGGGGCGTTTTCAACCACCCGACCTTTGCAGGAGCTCGAACATGACAAATATTTCATCTGACGCGGACATCGAACGTATCGGCCTGGGCGTGCTGACTCGCACGCTGCCGAAGCCTGAATGGACGCACGCCGCACATTTCGCCGCCGCTTTTTGGTTGCTGACGCGGCCGAATCGGGACGCGTTGCGAGAAATGCCGGGACTGATTCGCGCCTATAACGAAGCCACCGGCGTCGCCAACTCCGATACGAGCGGTTATCACGAAACCATCACTCTCGCTTCGCTGCGCGCGGCGCGGGCGTGGCTGGATACTCGGCCGCACCATCCATTGCATCGTTCGCTGGCGGAGATGCTCGCGTCCAACTATGGGCGTTCGGACTGGATGCTTGCCTATTGGTCCAAGCCGCTGTTGTTTTCGGTCGAAGCGCGGCGGACCTGGGTGACCCCGGACCTGCGACCGTTGCCTTTCTAGGAATGGATCGTGAACAGAGCCAGGCGGCGGCTTCTTTGCCGCCTGGCTCCAATACGCGAACAAACATCGAGCGGACCAGGACGATGCTCAACAGGCCCGCGACACCGCTGGTCACATGCATCATCCAAAACAACGTTGGGCCGACCGGCTCGTAGAATCGGGCTAGCCAGCCGCTGACGATGCCGCCGACGAACAGACCCAGGTAATAGGATCCCGCCATCATCGCGTTCACCGACGGTGGCGCGGCGCGGGAGACCGGTGCGAGCGCGATCGGTGCGACATAAAGATAGGAGGCCGCGCCAATGAAATGGAATATCACCGGCCAGAGCACCGGCACCGGATGGTCGCCCGCCAGCCACTGCCCGGCCGCGAGCAGGACCAGGATCACTATCACTTTGTGCAGGTCACCCGGCTGCATGCGCACTTTGGCGGCGCGCGCCGACGTGGATAAATCATCGGCCGGCGAATCCTGCGACCTGCTCGACCATCGCACTCCCGACGTCATTTGCAACAGATGACGAATCGACACGCCGTCGTAACTCGTGCCGCGGCGATAGCGAGTGAGTTGCTCGTCGACACCGCCGATGAATTTATCTTTGATCGCGGCACCGATCAGCGTCGTGGTGACCGACTTCGCCACCGACATGGAGATCCAGCGCGTGCTGGCGTCGATGCCATGGTCGTAGTGCTTGAATGCAATCCGCCCGCGCTTCAACAGCAACAAGCCAACGATACGGTTACGCGAGAGATAGTCGGCAAGATTGACGCCGAGCCCCTTCGAGCGCACCACCAGGTCCTGAAGCTGAATATCCGCCCGCCGCAATTCCTGAACGCGCCGCCTTGATGAATCGTGTGCGTGGCAAAGCCCCACTGCGTCTCTCGAAACAGCCGCAACTGCGCCTCGGGCAACAACTTGCCCGCATAGGAATCGCGAGCTTCGGAGACTTCGATCGGCGGGTCGTCCGCACGTCGGCTGCGTACTTCGGCGTCGCGATGCAAGGTGGATTCCTGGAAAAACAGCTACGGTATCGCTGTTATATCGCGCGGCCGCCGGAGGGTCAGTTGCCAATGCCGACGGTGTCGGTGAGCTGGGGTCACCAGATGGTGTAATCTCGGTGCCAGCCTTTCGCACGCGAGCAAGAGCACTCATGGCCGAACTGCCCCCCGAGCAAAAAAGCGCACTCGCCGCCCTCGTTGACTTCGGCTACATCGCCAAAGGCAAAAGCCTCGCCGCCATCGACGCTGACATCACACGAGCGATCACGCGTTTCCAGCGCCATGCGGCGCGCCCGTATCGAATGCCGCAAGACACGGCCGATGTATTTTTCGGCCGGGCGAGCGGCGCGCTCGACGCCAGCACCCTGGCCGAAATCGAGAAGTGGAGGAAAAATAAATGGGTGTTGCCCCTGGGAAAGTTTCCCCTCGTCAGGATTGATCAAGGCGGCAAGCTGCGCTCCGATGCCGCCGCTGCATGGTCCGCAATCGTTGCCAAAGTAACGTCCGCAGGCGGCACGCTCGAAGGTCCCTACGGAGACACGACACGCGCATTCGATTTCAAAGCCGGCACCGGTGCGAGCCGCCACAGCTTCCACTACGCGGGGCGCGCCGTCGACATTTGCCAGGCGTTGGCCGGCGGTCGCGGTCAACGTTACTACGTTGCCAAGGACCCGCAGGGAGCGAATGTTTTCTGGCAGATCTGGTGCAAGGTGGACGCCGGCAAAGGCACGGCCGTCAAGGCCAAAGAAAAGGACTACTACGACTTCTATTCGAAAAAAGAACTGGCGATGCCGGCCGGCAACTATATCGACCTGACCAAACTGATTCAGGAGGACGGCAAGTTCGAGCGCATTCGCGCCCAGACCGGCTGGGAGAGCAATGGCAAGAAACTCGAATGGTGGCACTTCCAGTATTGCGTCGATAAGCAGGCCACGATCCAGGACGAGATCGAGCTGATCGGCATTTCCGAAGCGCAACTCAAACAGGCCGGTTGGACGGTGAAGGATATGGACCATGCGCCGGGCTAATTGTTTGGTGGTACTCGTGCTGTTATCCGCTTGCGGCAAATCGGAGCCGCCTGCGGCGCCTCCGGTAGCAGCGCCGCCGGCGAATGAGCCGGCGGTGCGGTTCGCGACCAAGGAAGATCGTCTGGTTCGCATCTCGCGCTTTGACTGCGCAACCGAAGCGGATCTGGACAGCGCCGCCGGGTTTCCCTGGGCTAAGGGAATCAGCCTCTGGGCAAGCGGCGGCCCGGGTGGCGCCGGTTGGAATGTGAGCAAGCTGCGTTGTGCGGTGGAGCTGCAGACGACCTGCACTCAAGGTGTGGTCGACATCGAATTGCGCATCGGCGGCGCGTTGGCCGACTCGGGGAATGCGAAGATCGAGCACGCTGGCGCTCAGCAAGTCACATTCGATCTAACCCCGGATCGATGGGAGCAGCACCTCGATGAGGAAAGCCCGTTGACGCAACGATTTCCGTATCGAACCGCGACGTTCAGCGCGTCGGCGACCGCGTCGTGCGAGGCCCCGGACGTGTTCGGACCGAGCGAAGGTCCGCGACTGGAATTCGCGGACGATCGTCACTTCACGGCGGGCTTTTCCAGCGGCGAGTAATCGCTCCAGTCAGTGCGCTGTGCGCGTACCGGTGCTCGCAGCACACCGCCTCGGGGGCTGCAGTCATGTCGCGGGCTTCAGATCGCCGATCACGGTGGGAATCAGCTCGGACACGGTGGGGTGAATCGGCACTGCCCATTGCAGCGTCGTGTAGGGCGCGTCGGCATTCATCATATCGACAATGCCGTGAATCGCTTCGTCGCCGCTCAGGCCGAGGATCGACGCGCCAATGATGCGCTTGGAGTCGGCGTCGGCGATCACTTTCATGAAGCCCTGTGTTTCGCCCTTCTCCACAGCGCGCCCGACGCGAGTCATGGGCCGCGTGCCGATCAGAATCTTCTTCCCGCTCGCACGCGCTTGAGACTCGGTCATGCCGACTCGACCAAGCGGCGGATCGATATACAGTGCATACGCGGGAACACGCTGACTCACTCGACGATCGCCGCCATCGAGCAGGTTCGCCGCGATGATCTCGAAGTCGTTATACGCAGTGTGCGTGAACGCGCCCCGACCGTTGCAATCGCCCATCGCCCAAACCTCGGGCACATTGGTCGCCAGGTGATCGTTCACTTTGATGTATCCGCGCGCGTCGACCTCGATGCCGGCTTTGTCCAAGCCGAGATCATCGGTATTCGGACGGCGGCCCACCGCAAGCAACACGTGACTGCCGATCACCGTCGGCTCGCCTTGTCTGCAACTCACGTGCACCTCGACGCCCTGCTCGTGTTTCGCGAGGCTGATACATTCGGCGTTGGTGCGAATCGCAATGCCCTCGTTCTTCAAGATCTCGGCAATCGCCAGCGAAACATCGGCGTCTTCCCGACTCACGAGACGCTCGCTCTGCTCGACAACCGTGACCTGCGCGCCGAAGCGACGAAACATCTGCGCAAACTCCAGGCCGATATAACTGCCGCCCACGACGACGAGATGCTTGGGCACGAAGTCCAGCTCTAACATCGACGTGTTCGTCAGAAATGGCACGTCGCGAACCCCTGGCATGTTCGGCACGTTGGCGCGGCCACCGACATTGATGAAAATGCGCGATGCGCTCAAAAGCGCACCATCGACGCGCACAGTGTTCGCCGACTCGAATCGAGCATGGCCTTGAATGACCGTGCAGTTGTCCATCGAGCGCAGCCACTTCTCGATGTTGGTACGCGAATTGAGCGACACCGTGGCGGCACGCTCGTGAACGCGCTTCATATCGATCCCGATGGAAGCGCCGGTGATGACACCGTACTCAGCGCCTCGTCGGGCCAGGTGCGCCGCATAGGCGCTTGCGACCAACGTCTTGGTCGGCATGCAACCGGTGTTGACGCACGTGCCGCCAAACAGCTTGCGCTCGATCACCGCGACCTTCATGCCGCGTTGAGTGAGCCGGCCCGCGAGCGAAGGGCCCGCTTGACCGGCGCCGATGACGATGGCATCGAAATGTTTGGTCACGACGATCCGCTCACACGAGGGCCAGCACGATCAACGCGGCGCCGCCGATGGCCACGACGTCTTCGATCAACGCAGCTGGCCGATCTTTGCCGAACGACGCCGCCAATTTTCCACGCGCGGCGCTACCACCCAGCGTGCCGATCACTGCACCGATGGCACCGATGATCGCACCGATCCACAACGAACCCGCAGCGACGCCAATGGCACCGCCCGTCGCGGCACCCATCAAAATGCGCGTGCCGAACTGCACCGGCACTTTGCGACTCGGCGTCGACGGCAATTGATCGCTGATCAGCTCGCCGATCGCCGCGATCAGCAGGATCACCGGCGTCCATTTGTAACCGAGAAACTCCAGAAAAGTGCCATGGAGGTCGAGCCAATCGAAATGGGCCGCGAGCGAGATGGCCAGCGGCGCGGTCATTGCCCGAAGTCCGGCAATCACTCCGATCAGCAACGCGAGCAGGTAGAACATGGCAGTCCTTTATTGTTGACGTTTGTTGTTGATTTGGGGCCAGCCATCCTAATCCAGCGCCCGGGAGCGAACCCGCCCGGGACGCCAATAAAGGCACAGAAATTCCACGGATCCGGCGGTTACAGCGGCCGGATCGACAGGCCGGGCGCCCTCTCCTCGTAGAACGCGACCCGGTCCTTCAGGGCGAGATGCTCGTCGTACGGATCTTCATAGGTCCAGACGGCGTCCTTGAGCTTCCGGCCATTCGCGTCGATGCTGAAGTAATTCGCAGTGCCCTTGAAAGGACACTGCGTCGTCATCGCGGTCCGCGCCAATCGATCCATCTTGACGTCGGCGCGAGGAAAGTAATAACGCACCGGGCTGCCGTCCTCCCGGACTTCGATGACAGCGGTGGAGTCCGCGATGAGCTCGCCGTCCACCGTGACTTGCAGGCGCTTGCGCAGCGGCCGCTCCACGATGCTGTGTTCGGGTAAGTCCCGATGTCCCGGAGATTTGCTCATCGTAGCCTCCGCTACCGTTACAGGTGCCGGGTCTCGGCCGGCACCTCCATCCAATTGTTGTTACGGCCGTCGGCATATCGGACCGGCGCAGCGATCAACTCGGCGGGATCGGCATTGTCCAGCGTGCCGAGTTGCACGGCGACGTAATCGCCACCGATGGCCTCGACGTAACCGCGGCCGAACGAGCGCACGCCGCAGTGCTTGCAAAACAGATGATGGCCGACCTTGTAATTGAATTGATAGTCGGACAGGTCCTGCTCGCCGGAGAGCAGGCGGAATGCGCTCGGTTTAACAATGGCGTTCCAGTTGCGCGTCTTGGTGCAGATCGAGCAGTTGCATTTGTTGACGCCCAGGCTCAAATCGATGTCCGCCTCGAATTTGACCGCGCCACAATGGCAGCTTCCCTTGTATGTCTTGAGCATTACCGACTCCGTTGTCAGATCGAGCCGACAATCTAACGGGCTGACCGCGCGGGCGCCAGCCTTTAAAATGCCGTCATGGAAATTTCACTGGACCTGGCTTACATCCGCCGCATCCTCAGCCAAGAGGTCGCACAGGCGCGGAGCGAAATTCAGCAGCTCGGCGTGCGGCGTGCGTTCGAGAACTCACAACAGCGCCACGATCAGCAGATTGCCGCGGCTCCGGACGTGGACACACTCGCCTGTCGCGCAGGTTGCACATGGTGCTGTCATTTCAGCGTCGATGTCCGTGCCATCGAAGTGTTCGGCATCCTGGACTTTGTCGAGCGAACTTTTACGACTGAGGAGAAAGCGCGCGTCTATGCCGAGATACGCACGAACAGCACCGCTCTGAGCAATCTGGACGAATTCGAGCGCATGCGACGTAACGTCAAGTGTCCGTTCCTGAGCCAGGGCCGCTGCACCATCTATGTTGTCCGCCCGCAAACCTGCCGCAACTATCACGCGACCAGCGTGGCCGGCTGCCAGCAATCTTACGAAAATCCAGACAACCTGGACATCGATCCGGAGTTCGCGCCGTTGGTGTATCAAGCCGGCGGCGCGCATGTGGATGCAATCACGGCCGCCATGCGCGAGGTGGGCTACGACACCAACGTGTATGAAATGAATAACGCCATCGCCGCCGCGCTGTCGGAACCCGGCGCGCTCAAGCGATTCGAAGCCAAGGTGCCGCCGTTTATTTGCCTGAGCGGCGACGAGGTGCCGCCGGAGTTTGACGATCTCGACGCTTGATCGTGGCGTTGGGAATCCCCTCTCGAAGGACATCGATCGCGGCGTTCACCACCGGCGTTCGCCGATCGTTTGCGTACAATCCATATTGAACGGTGGGCGGCGCTGGCACGCCGCTCGATGCGGGGAGCACTCGCATGGAATTCGCGCGCACGGATTCGGGTGGTAACAAGGCGACGCCGAGTCCGTTTTCGATTGCGGCTTGCAACGCCGTCACGCTTTGAGTCGTAAATGTGACTCTGTACTCACGGCCTGACGCAGCGAGCACGCCGAGCATACGTCGGCGCCAGAGACAGGGCGACGCAAATGTGACGAGATCCAGCGGTCGCTCCCGATCGGGCTCGTAGTCGAGCGCGCACACCCACTGCAGCTCCACATTCCAAGCAATCAATGCATCTGTGGCGACCGCGGCCGTCGTGCCGATCACGATGTCCAACTCTTCTTCGCGCCACAGTCGTGCCAGCGCACTGCTGTCGTCGACGATCACGTCGAGTTGGATCTCGGGATGGGCGCGATGTAGTCGGCCGATCATGGAAGGCAACACGGCAGCGGAGATTTCCTCCGCGAGACCAATGCGCACGCCACCGCTGATTTCCGTGTGCCGCAACCGAGCTACTGCTTCATCGCTCAACGCCAAGATGCGAGTCGCGTAGCCGAGAAAGACTTCGCCCTCCGCGGTGGGCACGACACCTCGACCGGTTCGCTGAAACAAATGTCGTTCGAGCAAACTTTCGAGTCGTCGCATCTGCATGCTCAACGCCGATTGCGTTCGGCCGGTTTGCGCAGCCACGCGACTCAAACTGCCCTGGCGACAAATCGCCACGTAGGTGCGAAGAAGGTCGAGACCGATCTGCTCAGCTATCATATTTATTGAAGTCTGATGTATCCGATATCAGTCTACGATGATGGCTGGCGCGGCGCTATCTTGCTCGCCCGTAGATCGAGAGCGCACGCAGCCATGTCCCACAGCACTGTTAAAGCTATCCGTGTCCATCGTCATGGCGGCCCCGCAGTCCTCAGCTATGAGGACGTGGCAATCGCTGCGCCCGGACCAGGCGAAATCCGAGTGCGCAATCGAGCGATCGGACTCAACTTCGTCGACACCTATTTCCGCTCCGGCGCCTACGTACCGCCGAGCTTGCCTTTCATTCCGGGGAATGAAGGCGCAGGTGAAGTCGTCGCTGTCGGCGATGGCGTGAGGGAATTCTCGGTCGGCGACCGCGTCGCCTATGTGGAAACATTAGGCTCGTATGCCGAGGAACGCATCGTTCCTGTGCATTTCGCCGTGCACCTGCCGAGGCGGATCGATTTCGAAACGGGTGCTGCGATGATGCTGAAAGGTTTGACGGCGCAATATCTCCTGCGCCGAACCTTTCGCGCTGAACGCGGCCGCGTCGTTCTCATGCATGCTGCCGCCGGTGGCGTCGGCCTCATTCTCACGCAGTGGGCAAAGCATCTCGGCGCAACTGTGATCGGCACCGTCGGGTCAGCGGAGAAAGCCAAGCTAGCCCTCGCGAACGGCTGTGACTACGTCATCAACTACCGCATCGAAGACTTCGCCGCACGCGTCAAAGAAATCACTCATGGCGAAGGCTGTCACGTCGTCTACGACGGTGTTGGCAAAGCCACCTTCCCCGCCTCCCTCGACTGCCTCCGCCCCTTCGGCTACTTCGTCAGCTTCGGCTCCGCCTCCGGCCCCATCGAGCCCTTCGACATCATGCTGTTGATGCAAAAAGGTTCGCTGTTCGCCACCTGGCAGCTGTTGTTTACTCACCTGGCGAAACGCGAAGACGTGCTGGCGATGAGCCAGGATCTATTCGACGTCGTCGCCAGCGGCGCCGTGAAAATCCCCGTGCACACTCGCGTGCCTCTGGCTGATGTGGCCGAGGCTCATCGGCGTTTGGAAGCAAGAGAGACAACCGGGTCGACGGTGTTACTCCCCCCCTGACACAACGAACTTCGGCGAGGGGAGATTGCGGAGGCAGGTGAGGTCGAGGTTACGGACCGCGCCGGATTTGACCGCATCGATGGTGATTCTCTCCAGGCAGCCCTCGGTGATATTCACGTGGCTACCCTTGGGCACGATCGCGTGCACGGCGTTGGATAGGGTTTGCGCGACTTCGGCGGCGTATTTGGGCGGTGTGACGGGATCGAATTCGCCGGAGATGAGCAGCGTGGGAATGAAAGATCGGAGCGGCGAGACGCGCGAGGGATCGGGGGTGGCGAGAGGCCAGAGTCGACAGGCGGCGACTTGTTGCTCGACGCGATAGTTTCCAAGCAGCGTCCCTTCAGAAGCTTGCTTGGCCGTGGGGAAATCGAGTCGGGAGATGTCGTCGGTGCAGGACACGGATAGAAACATTCCGAAGCTCAGTGTTCGAATACCGCGACCGTAGTTGAGCGCAGTCAGACCGTATTCCTCGAACTGCCCTCGCGCAACGCGATGAATGATGTAGGGCACCCGCACGTACACCTCGGGCGAGTACAGAAAGTTACGAAAAGTTTCGCCGAGCAAGCCGCGATTGACCTGCAGGCGCACTTCCTTCTTGGTCTTCGGATCGGTGACCGACACTTCGATGCCATTGGCAATCCGCTGCATCATCGCCTGATAGTCCTCAAGCAAGGCCGGGTAAGCCGCCCGACACCCTGCATCGGCAGCACACAACGCGAAGACGCCTTCGAGCGAGATCTGCCCGTCGCGGGCGAATGTCGCTGGCGTCGTCATGGACGGCGCGACGACACCATCGAGAATCGCCATGCGAACACTCTTCGGATAGTGCCGCATGAACTCCTGCGAGACGCGCGTGCCCCAGGAGGAACCGTACAGATTGATGGTTCGATAGCCGAGCTTCTCGCGCACCTCTTGCAGATCGTCGACGACGGTTCGCGTTGTGTATTGCGTGAGATCCGCCCGCTGGCTCAACGCTTCCCGGCACGCACGAACGCGGTCGAGCGGCAGGAAGTCGTTCAGATAGCCCTGTGGATCGGCATCACTGCCGCCGAAGTCACAATTGAGCGGATTGGACTGCCCGGTGCCGCGCACATCGACAAACACCAGGTCGCGACCTGAGCCTTTGAAGCGCTCCGCTGCGAAGCCCAGCAGCGCGGTCGAGCCTTGCCCGGGTCCGCCGCCAAGAATAAAAATCGCATCGTCGCTCCGACGACCGGCTTGGTGCCGGAGGAGCGCCACGTGAAGATCGATCTTCCGACCTCGCTGGTGCGCGCGGTTCTCCAGGACCGACACCTGCCCGCACTCGGCTTTCTGCTCGTCCACTTCGCACGGCTGAAAGTCGACGGTCCCAAGCAGCACGGCCGCAAGCAGCGTAATCATGTTTCGTTGATCTCCTTGAGAGACGTCATCGCAGCCGTTCGCACTTACGCCGCAACTTGGCGGGCGACCAGCTGGTGACGCGCGAAAACTCGCGAGTCATGTGACTTTGATCCGATATCGACGCACAGGAACACCGCACCGGCCGGCCCGATCTCATTGCGATGTTCGGCTTCGGCCGGACGAGTACCATCGACAGCGGTCGCGCATCCCAGTGTCCGCCGCCGAACCATTCGCGATAATGTCCGGAGATCAGTTGCACCCTGGCTGCCGTGACCTTCGAGGATATTCCGATGTCGAAACTCGTGCACGTGCTGTTGATACTCACATTCGTCGCCGGCGGCACCCTGCCGGCAGTGTCTCTGCGGGCCGCGCCGGCTCAGCCCGCGCCCGCCAATCAACCAAAAATAGCCGGCGCGAAGTTCGCTGACGATGGCCAATTGCAGCGACCGACGAATTATCGCAACTGGCGCTTCGTGACCGCGGGTTTGGGAATGAGTTACGGCCCAGCCGCACTGGCGGCGCTGCGGACCGGCCACGTCATGTTCGACAACGTATTCGTTCAGTCGGAAGCGTACGACGCGTTCTTGCGCGACGGCGTGTGGCCGGAAGGGACCATGTTCGTTCTTGAGCTGCGCGGTGCCCTAACCAAGCGGGCGCCGAACAACAGCGGCCATTTCCAAGACAATCTGCATGGCGTCGAAGTATCGATCAAAGATTCGTCGCGCTTCAAAGGTCGCTGGGCGTACTTCGACTTCGGCATGACGACGCAAAGCGCGACACCACAACCGGAATCGGACTGCTACGCATGCCATCAGCAGAACGGCGCGGTCGACATGACATTCGTGCAGTTCTACCCGACGCTGCGCATGCCCGGGTCCAAATACTGAAACGACCGGGCTACTTCTGTTTTCGATACTCGATACCGGCGCGTGTATCTTCGGGTCCGCGCTGAGCCTGCACCGATAGATCGCGATTGATCTTATAACGCAGCGTGACGACTTCACCCGGCTCGAACAGGCCGACGCCGTAGCTCAAGTACACACGCGGCGACAAATACTGGCCGACGGTAAGCGCGGCACCGCCGATCATCTCGTCGTCTTTGACGCTGAGCTCGTCGGCACCGAGGCGGCGGCCAACGTTCTTTGCAAGCAGGCCGCCAGCAGCAGCCCCCAGCGAACGAGTGGCGGCCTGCACGGCGTCGCCTTCGCCCTCGCCGGAACCGATGTCGTCGAGTGGCTTGCCGGCGACGATGTATGAAAGCGCGTTCGCCTGACCCATCGGCGGATCGGAGAACACGGTGAGCTCCGGACTCTGCGCACTGCCTCGCACGCGCAAGCCTGCGACCACTTCCTCGACAGTACGCGTCGCCTCGATGCGCAGGCGCGGATTGTCCAACGGTGTGTTTGCATATAACAGCTCACCTTGCTGGATCGTGAGATCCTGGCCGTAAGCTTTGTATCTTCCCGATACCTGCACAGTACCCGAGCCGACCGTGTCGGTGCCCGGACGCTCACGCACGTCCAACTGACCGGCAACCTGCGCTTGCAACCCGAAGCCGGTTAGATTCACCTTCTCGCCCAGTGCGATGGTGATATCCGCGAACAACGGAATGGCCTGCTCGGCGACTTCCTCTTGAGTCTTGCCTGCGTCGATCACGACGACATCGGGCGACGCAGCCTGCGCCTTATCGCCACCGCGCGGCAGCTTCTGCAGATTCACATCGGCTTCGGGAATGGTGACCTTGCCAGTCAACGTCGTGCGCTCTGCGTTGCGGACCATGTCCAGATCGGGGCTGATGATCACCTTCGCACCGGGAATATCGGCAGCGAGGAAACGATCGCCATTGAGCTGCATGTTGACCGCGCCGCTGGTGCTCGCCTTGCCATCAAACTTAAGCGCACCGCCACCAGACTCGACGCCACCGGATACCTGAAACTCCGTCTGCGACGACGGCCGCACATCCAGGCGGCCGTTCTTCAAGTGCAAGCCGACCGCGGGAACATCCGCCGCCAACTCAGCCGCCGATACCTGCCCGGTGATCGCCGGCTCCTGCAACGTTCCCGTGACACTACCCTGCGCGTCCATTCGACCGTGCACATTCGCGAGCTGTGGCGCGAACACAGCGAACGGCGCGAGATCGGGCAGGCTCGCACTCATGCGGCCATTGATCTGCGTGCTCGCCTGATTCAGCCCACGCACTTCGCCTTCGCCGCGCAGAAAACCACTCTGCTGCAATTTGGCATTGATCGAGGCGCGCGCATTGGGACCTGAGAGATTGGCGTCGAGCCGAAAGTCCTCGTACGTCAGCAACGTTTCCTTCTCGGCAGGAACCTCTGCGCCTTCCTCGACCACCAGCGTGCGGTCCATGCGCCCCGACGGCGAGTGCAAGCTGGCATTGCCGAACAAGTTTCCCTGCGCATCGCGCCGGATGTCGCCCTTGCCTTCGAGCATGCCGCTGAATTGCAGCGGCAGCTCCTCGTCCGACATCGAATTCGCCAGCGCCAGCGGCACATTGTTGAGCGAATAACTCGCCTGCATGGAGCCGTCCGGTTGCAAATTGCCCTGCATGCACAACTCGATGTCGCGATCGACAAAACACGCTCGCGACACGTCCACCGCTTGCGCCTTCACGACAATGTTCGCTGGATCCCGCAAACTCAGCTTCGCGGCGTTCTTCACATCGATCACGAGTTTCTGCATCGACCCGGACCAGCCGTCGGGTTGGCGACTGCCCTGCATCGCGAGCGCCACCGCCAGAGGCTTGCCGGTCGTCGTCAAATCGGCGCGATGCGCAGCGGAGTTGCCGGACGCGTTCGCTTCAACCGTATCGAAAGTGAATCCCGCCGCGGCGACGCCGGCGATCTTCAGCTTCACAGAGCCGTCCGGATCGAGCGGCTTGTTCACATCCGCATCGAGCGAAAACTCGTTCGCCTTCATTTCATCCATATGCAGCTCGCGGCCATGTGCGTTGCCGTTGATGGAAATGTCCGGCCACTTGCCTCGCACGCGAAAATCGGCGCCCAGCTCGCCGCCGGAGTTCGGCAGCCAATCGTTCAGCGACGCGACATCGACAGCAATCGTTGCGTTGATCTGCTCGCCCTTGGCCGCATCGACTCGCAACTTGCTTTGCCCGGATGTGAGCGCGAGCGTGCCGGCCGGCAAGTAAGGCGCGACGACGGTTAGATCCGCGTCGCCCGAAATATCTCGTCCGCGCAACCGACCCCGGAGCTGCGTGAGCTTGAGCGTCGCATCCGGTCCCTTCTCTGTCATCTTGCCCTGGGTGGCCAGCTGGAATCCCAAGCTTCCGGGCCACTCGACCGCGAACGCACCTGGATCGAAATTCTGACCGCGTGCGTCGACGGCCCATGCAATCTGCGGTTGCAAATTCACTTTGCCGGTCGCCGCGAGCCGGCCTTGTTTCTGCACGATATCGAACTGCTGCAATTCAACCAGCTCTGGCGTGCCGCGAACTTGAAGCGCGATGTCCGCGAGTTTCTTCGGCGGGCCGAGTGAGATCTTGCCCTTGGCGTTGTACAGCTTCGGATTGCCGTCGAAGACCAGCTCGCCGCGAGTGTGCAGCTCTTGTCCGGCCCACGCCGGTGGCACAACGACGTCGCGCCACAACGCCTCGACTTTGCTGACCCACGAATCTTCCGAGAATTGAATATCGGCATCGGCCTTCAATTCACCACCGGTCGAGCCGATATGCAACAGGCTCTGCAAGCTCAACCGTTCCTCGCTGCGAGCGAAGCGAACGGAGTCGAGCTGCAGCGGCTCGTCGTTGATCGTCACCTTACCGGAGACGACACCTTGCTCGAACGTGCCTTCGCCTCGCAACGAGGCGGCAAGGCTTTGCAAGCTCGAATCCGGCATCAACTCTTCGCGCGGATCGAATCGAGGCACTTCCAGCTGCAGCTGCCATTTGTGATCCGATGCCTGTGCGATCTTCACGTCGAGCCGGGCATCCAGCGGCGACGTGAGCTTGCTACCCACAATGGCATCGGTATCGTTTGCGCTCGCATCCAGGCTACCTGCGAATGTTTGCTCGCCCGCCGTCCAGCGGAACTGACCTTTGCCTTCGCCGATGTACGCTTTAGGCTGTCCAACACGGCCCGCGAATTTCACGAACCCTTGCGGCGACCGGACATCCAATGTTTGAACCGCGAGCGCCTCGTCGGTCCAGCGTCCGACGAACGTCGCACGCGTGACTTCAACGACCGTCGCCTCCGGATTGCGCACTTTGATATCGCTCGCGACGAACGAATCGACAGCGATATCGATCGGCGGCTGCAACGTAAACGGTTCGCTCGGCTCTTCCGGCTTCGGCTCGGTGGGCTCGTGCGTCAACACGTCGATGCCGCTGATGTCGATACTCTTCACGTGGACGAGTTGACCCCACAGGTCGCTCAACACCATGTCGAGTGCGAGCTCTCGCACGCCGACATCGATGCCCGCGCCCGGATCGCGATAGCGCAGGTTAGTCAATCGCAGCGGTCCGGCAATCGTGCCGTCGAGTGATCCAATGGAAAGTTTGTCGCCCAGCACAGCGGTCGCGCGGGCCGCGGCCCAGCGCGTGCCGGCCTGGGTGTTCAGCACCCATGCGAGCATGCCCACGATCAAGAGGATCAGCACCGCGATGACGATGCCCGTCCATGCCAATCCCTTTTTCGCCACTGTCGCCGCTGTCATAGGTCAGGCCCGATCACCAAATGCACTCGCCACGAGTCGTCCAGATCCGAAACGATCGGTCGCGCGATATCGACGCGCACCAAGCCAATGGGCGATTTCCAACGCACGCCGACGCCTGCGCCGACATTGGCATCGAAGTTCGATTTGAAAGCGTCGCCGGCATCGACGAACACTGCCGCACCCCACTTCTCCAGGAAGAAATGTTCGTACTCGCTGCTGCCGACCAGCAGATATTCGCCGCCGATCACGCCGCCGTCGGCGTTGGTCTCGCCGATCTGTTGATAATCGAAACCGCGAATGGAACGATCGCCACCCGCGAAGAAACGCAGCTCAGGCGGCAACGCGTCGAAGTCATCGACGACCATCGCCCCGACTGCGGCACGCACGATGAATCGTCCGTCCTCGCCAATCTTCCTCAACCATTTGGCTTCGGCACGCGCCTGCGCGAAGCTCGTGTCGGACAACAACGATTCGTAGGCGAAGCGCAGTCCATATAACAACGAGTAGCCGGCCGCGGGGAAATAGCGATCGTCGGCCGCCTTGCGCGTCAACAGGCCTTCCGCATACAGCAGGCTGGTCGAGCCTTGCTGTTGGGCAATTTCGAAATCGCCGTTCAAGTACTGCAGTGCCAGTGTGCGCTGAAAGCCTTTCCAGCGATCCAGCACTTCCGTGCCCGCGAGGCGTGCCATGCGCGACGTGCTCGTGTCCGTTTCTTCGTCCCGGTAACCGGCGCCGATGGTGTAGTTGCGATTGCGCAGGCCCGGCTTGGGAATCTGATATTTGGTACTGATCTCCTGCAGGCGCGCCGAGTACTCCACCGTGCCGCCAAGTTTGTGGCCACGTTTGTTCAGCCAGCGTCGCTCGATGCCGAGCTTGGTGCCCGGGCCGGAGTCGGTGCTCACGTAAACATTGGCGGTGTACAGCGTGCGCTTGGCGGGGATCAACATCACATCGACTGGCACCACACCGTCGGCCGCGTGCTCCAGGTCCGGCGTGACCGCCACCGAGGTGAAATAGTCGGCATCGACCAGCGCCTGTTGAAGCGCCAACATCTTGTCCGCCGAGTAATACTCGCCGTCTTTCCAGGGTTTGTATTTTTGCAAAAAGGCGTCGGGGAACTGCGACTCGGTGAAGCGCAACGGCCCGAGCCGATGCCGCTCGCCCGCATCCCACGCCAGATCGATCTCGGCGGTATTGGCACTCTTCACCACCGACACTGTGTGACGAACCAACTGCGCCTTCAGGTAACCGTCGTTGGCGAGCGCCGTCGCGATCATCTCCTTACTGCGCTCGTATGCGCCGTGATCGAGGCGCGAACCGTGCTTGGGTTCGAACTTCTCCAGCGCCAATTGCACCGATTCCACTTGCGCCGCGGATTCCGGTGCGACCTCGACACGCTCTTGCTGAACAACGACGGGCTCGCCGGGTTTGACGTCGAAAATCGCGTGAAATTTACCGGGCTCGGGCCGTTCCAGCCGGCCTTCCACCTGCGGGTTGTAATAGCCGAAAGGTTCGAGCGAACGCTCGATCTGCTCCTTACCGCGATCGAACAGCCGTCGCGCTTCGGCGGCGGAAACATCCCGCTCCTGGTATTGCATCAGTTCCAGATTGGCACGCGACGATTCGAGGATCGGATCCTCGATGCCATTGATTGTCACCGCGACCCGATCGGCACAGGCCGCGCCGGACACGGTCAACATCAATGCCGCTTTCACGGCAAAAAAACACGCTCGCGACGGCGTGCGATTGGCAGGGCCAGGCAGGGTCATGGGCGAGTCAGGAACCGTAACGGGTCGAAGTGGATTGGGATCCCATCCAGTAGGGACGTTTCACCGCTATGCTTGTTCCACGGCTTGCCATCGGGATGCCGCAGGCTGTGCGCTTGAAAGCGGGCCGCGCGGGTTGGACAATCGCGGTGGAAATGCAACTCAGCAGGTAATCCAATGACATTCACGAGAATTCTTGCTTCCACCCTGGTGCTGGGCGCTCTGAGCGCATTCGCTCCGCTCACGTATGCCGCCAAGACGTGCGAGCTGAGCATCGAAGGCACCGACGCCATGCAGTTCACCAAGCCGACGCTCGCCGTGGCGGCGGACTGCACCGAAGTGAAACTGACGTTGAAGCACGCCGGCAAGCTGCCGGCGAGTGCGATGGGCCACAACTGGGTGCTGACGGAATCGTCGGTGTTTCAGGCGGTGGCGACGGCCGGCATGTCCGCGGGCCTGCCGAACAACTATGTGCCGAAGGACGACAAGCGCGTGATCGCGCACACCAAAGTGGTGGGCGGCGGCGAGAGCGCGACGGTGACGTTCCCGACGACGGCGCTGAAGAAAGGCGGCGATTACACGTTCTTCTGTTCCTTCCCCGGGCACTGGTCGGTGATGAAGGGCAAGCTGACTTTCGGCTAAAGCCCGCTGGTTGAGGTGGCCGGCGCCGCTTCCGGCGCCGGCTCGCGCACCCGAAGCACGGCGAGCCCCGCCAGAACCCAACTGGCGCCGCCGACCGCTAAAACATAAATGGGCTCTCCGCCCATGAACGTCCGCAGCAGGAATCCCAACAGGCTGGCCGCCAGCAGCTGCGGAATGACGATGAAGAAATTGAATATCCCCATGTACACGCCCATCTTCTCGGCCGGCAGATTGTCCGAGAGCAAGGCATAGGGCAGCGACAGGATCGACGCCCACGCGAAACCGACGCCGATCATCGCGAGCAGCAGCCACTGTGGATCGCGAATCACCAGGAAAGACAGCAGGCCCACGGCGCCAAGCCACACATTGATGAGATGACTCACGCGCAATCCAAAACGGCGAACCATCAACGGAATCACAATCGCAGCGACGGCAGCGAAGCCGTTGTAAGCAGCGAATAGCACGCCCACCCAATTCGCACCTTCGTTGTAGGCAGCCGATTGCACATCGGTGGCGCCGAAATAATGTCGAGTCACCGCCGCGGTCGTGTAGCTCCACATGCCGAACAACGCGAACCACGAGAAGAACTGCACCACGGCCAGGCGCCGCATCATCAGCGGCATGTCGTGCACGTCCGCCATCACGGCGGTAAACATGTTGCTCGAATTTGCAACACTGAGGACCAGCAGCGCGAGACCGTAAACCGCAACGCCCGCCCCCAACAGATACAACTGTGGCTCCAGGTGCAGCATGTAGATCGCAAGCAATCCGACAACACCGAAGCTCAACCAAACCACGCCATCGCGCCGAGATCGACTCGGATCCGCGGAGTGACGATGCACGACGCCGGCGTCGTCGAATCGCTTCAACTCGTCCGGCGGATATTCGCGAGTGCTGAAGACGGTCCAACTCACCGCGCCAATCAACATGGCACCGCCGAAGTAGAAGGCATACTTGACGGTGTCAGGAATTTCGCCGGCCGGTGCAGTGTTGGAAATGCCGAGCTTGGCGAAAAACCAGGGCAGCAGGCTCGCGACGACCGAGCCGACGCCGATCAAGAAACTCTGCATCGCATAGCCGGTCGGCCGCTGCCTGGGCGGCAACTGATCGCCGACGTAGGCACGAAACGGCTCCATCGAAACATTGATGGACGCGTCCAGGATCCACAGCAGTCCGGCCGCCATCCACAGCGCCGAAGAATTCGGCATGAAGAACAGCGCCAGCGTCGAAGCAATCGCGCCGAACAGGAAGTAAGGCCGGCGCCGGCCGAGGCGCGTCCAGGTGCGGTCGGAGTAGTAACCGACGATGGGCTGCACGATCAGGCCAGTCAACGGCGCGGCGATCCAAAGCACCGGAATTTGATCCACGTCCGCGCCCAGCGTCTGGAATATCCGGCTGACATTCGCGTTCTGCAACGCGAATCCGAACTGGATGCCCAGGAAGCCGAAACAAATGTTCCAGATTTGCCAGAACGAAAGCGCGGGCTTTTGCATGCGAACGATGGCCCTTCAGGTGGCGTCGTGCGAGGCGCAGATCACATAGCTCAACGGTTCCAACGTTACTTTATACGAGCCGGGAGCCGTCGGCTGCGCGGCGCAGTTTCCTTTGACGGACGCGAACGATTTGGCACTCACATCCACTTCAACATTGGCTTGCAGCGGCGAAGCCGAGGTGTTGAACGCGATGAGTATCTCACCGCGCCCCTCTGGATTCATGCGAGAGACGGCAAACAAGCCCGGCTGCTCGCCGTAGCTGCGCAGGATCTGCTTGCCCCGGCACAACGCTGCATGATCGCGACGCAGGGCCGACAGCTGCGCAATCGCTGCATAGAGCGGGTGCGAGCGATCGAAATTACTTTGGGCTGTTGATGCTCGGGTGCCCAACAGCACGTTGTCGTTGTAGCTCGCCACCTGGCTGGCAAACATATCCTCGCGCGCATCCTGATCGATGCCATCACCCGTGAAGCCCTGCTCGTCACCGGCATATACAACCGGCACACCACGCAGCGTAAACATCATGGCATGCGCGAGTAGCGTTCGTTGTAGGACTTCGGCGTCGCTCGCGTCCGGACGATGTTTGCGCACGTAGTAAGCAAAGCGGCCGGCGTCATGATTGCTGACGAAGGTGGGCAGCTGAATCGCGGTCCGTTCGCCACCTTCGTACAGTGCGTCGCCATTGAACAGCGTCGCGAACTTGTCCGAGCCTGAGCCTTTGGCGAGAGCTTCGATCACAGTGGCACGGAAAGCAAAGTCCAGCACTGTCGGCAGTTTGTCGACGCGTGTGTGCCGGGCAAGCGATGCCGGATCGATCTGATCCGAAGCAACCTCGCCGAAAATGTGAAAGTTGGGAATGCCGCGCGCCTTCGCGAGCGTCGTCATCGCCGGCGCGAATGTCATCCAGAACTCGGGATTCACGTGGCGCGCCGTGTCGATGCGAAAACCATCGACGCCGAATTTCTCGATCCAAGCGCCGTAGATTTCGATGAAGCCCTGCACCACCGTCGGGCTCTCGGTCATCAAATCGTCCAGGCCGACGAAATCTCCCATCGTGGAGCTCTCGCCCGCAAACGTGCTGTTGCCGCGGTTGTGATAGAGCAGCGGATCGTTCAGCCACTCGGGCACTTTGACCTTCGCTTCCGCCGCTGGCACGAACACGTCATAAGCGAAGTCCGGGCGCGTCAGCTTCGCGAAGTTCGCGAGATTCCCCACGCCTTCGCCGAGGAATCCGGCATTGATCCGGGAGCCATCGGTGCCACCCGCTCGTGCGTATGGATAATCCGCTCGCGAACGATACGAACAGCTGCTGTCCGGGCACTGCCGATACGAAATCACATCGGCGGTGTGATTGGTGATGATGTCCAGATAAACCTTCATGCCACGCGTGTGAGCCGCGTCCACGAACTCTTTCATTTCTTTGTTGGTGCCGAAGTGCTCGTCGACGCGAGTGAAATCGGTAATCCAGTAGCCGTGATAGCCGGCGGACTCCTGGCCCTTCGCGCCCTGCACGGGTTTGTTCTTGTAGATCGGCCCGAGCCAGATTGCGGTTGCGCCCAGCCCTTGAATGTAATCGAGTCGCGAGATCAGCCCCTGCAGATCGCCGCCGTGATAGAAGCCTTTGTGCGTGGGATCGAAGCCGGTTTTGAGTCGGTCGCCTTTCAAGCCGCCGCGATCGTTCCTGGCATCGCCGTTCTCGAAGCGGTCCGGCAACAGGAAGTAAATGACTTCGTCCTGCGGCAACCGCGAACGAAAGTCTTCGGCGTTCGCGAGCACGGAGCACAGCAGGCCCAGCGCAATCCCCCAGGGTCGTATGGTTTTCATGAGTTTGCTCTGTGACAATTTTGTGCGACGAAGTCGGCGTGCGACGGCATCCCGGCGACTTCGTGATCGATCACCGATCTGATCATGCTCATGAAATCGGCGAGCTGCCCGGAGGTCAGCTGATCGGCTAACGGGTGGTAGCTCGCCGGACGCACACCCTGACCCAGCAGCACTTGCAGCCAGCCCACCTCGGTAAACAACTCATCGTTGTGACGAACGATGCGGCCGCTCGCCGCGAACAACTGCAGCTTGCGTTCGAGCTCTTCGGGAATCGGCATGTTGCGGCAGTCGTTCCAGAACGACGTATCCGTTCGCTCCACGGCTTTGTAGTGCAGGATCAGGAAGTCACGGATGCGCTCGATTTCGAACGCCGACTGCCGGTTGTACTCATCGATGTCGGCCTGCCGAAAGCCGTCGCCCGGAAAGAACGCGAGCAGTCGCGAGATCGCCGACTGAATCAAGTGAATGCTCGTCGACTCCAGCGGCTCCAGGAAGCCGCTCGCGAGTCCCATCGCGACACAATTGCGATTCCAGAATTGTTTGCGCTTGCCGGTGACGAAGCGCAGCGGCCGTGGCTCGGCGAGTGCTTCACCATCGAGATTGGCGAGCAACGTTGCGGCCGCTTCGTCGTCGCTGATATGACGGCTGCAGTACACGTAGCCGTTGCCAGTGCGATGTTGGAGAGGAATGCGCCACTGCCAGCCCGCCGGTCGAGCAGTAGATCGTGTGTATGGTGTGAACTCACGGCCGCGTGCACACGGCACAGCCATTGCTCGATCACACGGCAGCAAGTGCGACCAATCGTCGTATCCCGTCTTCAACGTTTGCTCGATGAGCAAACCGCGGAAACCGGAACAATCGATGAATAAATCGCCCGTGACCTGCTCGCCGTTCGTCAGGACGACGGATTCGATGAAGCCGTCGGCCTCGCACTGTTTGACCTGTACGATCTTGCCTTCGATGCGAGCAACGCCACGCGCCTCTGCGTACTGACGCAGGTATCGCGCGTAGAGCGATGCGTCGAAGTGAAATGCATACGTCATCGGCGGCAGCGTTGCAGTCGGCGCTTTGCTTTGACGAGTGAATTTGCTCTGCAGCGCCGCCGCAGCGTTCAACGAGAACGCATCGATACCGAGCGTGCCGCCACTGGCTCGATATCTCAACCAATACTGATGGAACGGCAGCAGCCCGAGTGCTCGCCCGATCTGGCCGAACGCATGAATATAAGCATGGCCGGGACGCAGCCAGTCGACGAACTGAATGCCGAGCTTGAATGTTCCGTGCGTCTGGCGCAGGAAATCGTTCTCGTCCAGACCGAGCGCCGTGTTGAACAGCTGGATCTGGGGAATGGTCGCCTCGCCGACGCCGACGATGCCGATCTCATCGGACTCCACCAGGCGAATGCGGTAGCGTGAGTCCAGAAAACGCGCCAGCGACGCAGCCGTCATCCAACCGGCGGTGCCGCCGCCGACGATGGCGATCTCCCGGATGGGGCGCTCGGACATGAGTTTGATGTTAGCAGGATCGGGAACCTCTCGACGCGAGGGGGAATTCGCGCCGAGGGGTTCCTGCTTCGTCGTCAGTACTTGTAACTGGCTCCGAACAAGTACCGGCGGCCGAAGACCTGGTGGTCGATCACCTGCCGCGAGTCTTGCAACTCGTGCGTGATGAACGGTTCGTCGGTAAGGTTGGTCCCCTGCAGCAGCAACGTCAGTCCCTGCAGGTTGCCTTGCTGAAACTCGTAGCTCATCTGCGCGTCGACCAGCGTTTCGCCCTTCGCCATGCGGAGCAAGCGCTCCGCGCCAACACCCTGCACTTCCGCGATAAACGACGAGCGATAGCGCGAGCTGACGCGCGTAGAGAAACCGTTACGCTCGAAGTACAGCGTCGCGTTGATGACATCTTCGGACAATCCCGGGATCGGACGCTTGGGATTCGTCGGATCCGGTTGTACGTTGCTCTTGGTGAACGAGTAGCTGGCCTGCACGCCGAATCCATCCAGCGCCGACAGCGCCATTCCAAAGGGAATGGTCGCTGCGAGCTCGTAACCGTAGATCTCGCCGCCTTCGCCGTTCTGCGGGCTGGTCACAAAGCCCTGACGCAACGCCGGCTGCGGTCCGCCGGTCACCGGGAACGTGCTGAAGTCGTACAGCACCGATTGGGTGTAGATGTAGGTCTTCAGATCTTTGTAGTACACAGCACCGGAAACATAGCCTTCGCGACCGAAATACTTCTCGATCGACAGATCGACGGCGTCCGCGATCCACGGCTTCAGCTTCGCATTGCCGCCCTCGCCGCTCCACGGCGAGAATTGAATATCTGTATTGCCGGCGCGAGAGGCGTTGTATTCGAAGCTGACCGACGCACGCATGTCATCCATGCGCGGCCGCGCCAACTGACGGGCAGCACCCAGGCGGGCGATCAGGTCGTTATCCAAACGCAGCGACAGGTTCAAGCTCGGCAGCGTCTCGGTGTATTGCTGAGAAACATTCAGCGGGAACGGCTGCGCCGGATCGCCCGAAGCGCCGAAGCCCTGCGAATCCTGATCCGTGCGCACCACCTGCACACCGATGTTGCCGGTCAGCGCTGACGAGCCGAGCAAGGAATCGAGACGCAGCATCGCGAAGCCGGTCAATACATCCTCGCCCACCGCCCATTCGCGGCTATAGACGGCGGCGTCCGCTGCCGGAACGAAGTTATAAATTCCGCTGTAAGCGACCTGGATCGGATCGTAACTGATCATGCCCGGGATGCCGATGTAACCAAGCCGCGTGGGACGCAGCAACGCGCCGGACGGAATCGCCACGCTCATATCGTGCTGCGGATCGGCGGCGTTCGCCTTCAAGCCCAGAAAGTAACGATCCGGGTCGTAATCCTTGTCGCGTGTCGTGTAGTTCGCGCCAACATCAAGAGCCTTGATGAAGCCGGTGTCCAGGTCACGCGACGCACTCATGCGTAGCGCGGTCAGCTCGTCGTTGATGTTCGGGCTGTTGATGAAGCCGTCCTGGCCGCCGTTGATCGCGTTGCCACCCCAGCCTTGCGGGCTGGTGAGGAAGATTTGATTCGAGCTGGTGTAGTCGAGCGTCGGGCTGAAACGCACCCGACCTTCCCCGTCGATCGTGTACGACAGCGAATCGGCTGCACCCGTCGTCACACCGCGGCCGGTGCCCGCGTACGTTTCCAGAATGATGTCGCGACGATCTACCGTGGAGTAATTCACGTCGCCGTTGAACGACCAGGCACCGACATCGTACTTCGCGTTCCAGCCGACCGACCACAGCTCGGCGTCGCGACGATTCGCGTCGTTGCGCACGACGCCCTTGACGTTGTCGAACGTGCCGCTGGTCGCGACTCCATTCTCTACGCCAAAGCCCGGACGCAGCGTGGCACCACCCCACAGCAGCGGCAGCTCGATACCGCGCAACAGCTGATCGTCTTTGAACTTGCTGTAGTAAACATCGAGCGCGGTATTGAAGTTGTCCGAGGGCTGGAACTCAAGGGTCGCGATCACGCCGGTGCGTTCGAGCTCTGTCGATACAACATAGGGCTTGACGCCACCGAGGCCGAGCACGCCGTTGACGGTCGGATAGCCCCAGGAGTTGAATTTTTCGATCTGCGTCGGCGACATCATGTGCGCGATGCCGATCGCGAGACCGATCTTGTCGTCGGCGAATTGATCGATATAGGTGCCGCTGGCGCGATAGCCCGTGTCTTCCGAGCCTGCGTTGAGCTTGCCGATCGACAAGGTTTCGCCGCGAACATTGCCGGCAATCGTGCGCTTGCCGTGTGCGAGCGGACGCACAGTGCGCAAGTCGACGGTGCCCGACAGGCCTTGACCGATAAGGCCGGCCTGCGGCGTCTTATAAATATTCACTGCGCCCAGCAGCTCGGCCGGGTATTGATCGTACTCGGCGCTGCGATTGTCGCCGGTCGTCACCTGCTCGCGACCGTTGAGCAGCGTCGTCGAGAAATCAGGTGCCAGGCCGCGAATGCTGATGACCTGCGCGCGACCATCCAAACGTTGCGTCGTGAGGCCAGGAGCACGAGCGATGGACTCGGCGATGCTGTTGTCCGGCAGCTTGCCGATGTCTTCGGCCGAAATCGTTTCGATGATCTGGTCGGACTCGCGCTTCTCGGCGATGGAGTTCTGTAGAGCGCCGCGATAGCCGGTGACCACGACTTCGTCGATGTTGCCGCTGCCTTCCTTGTCGCCTTGGCCCGCCTGCTGTGCCTGGGCCTGCGTCAATCCGCAGCTTGCCGCGAGCAGCGCGTATCCGAACATTCTCGAACGTGAGCCGAGCGCGCGCGCGACGGCCAATGCGATTCCAGCGGACACGGGCTGGTCGTTTGTAAACTTATTCATGTAGCGATCCCCCATACGGACGCAGTGGGCTACGTCATCGTTGTGGCTTGCATCGTAGGACCGCGACTGCGCCGGCAGCAATCCTATGCATACGTATTCATGAGCCGGCGGGTGCAAAGATGCGGCCCGCCGACTGTCTTGACGTAAAACTACGGCAAAGCGACTACATCACGGCTGCCACGTATACACCGGCGTGTCCGATGTGCCCGTGGTGCTCGACGACGAGGTAAAGCTGCGGTTGCCGCCACCTTCCCACGTCACCGTGCCACCGTTCTTCTTGATGAACTTGAACGCCACCGTCGTGTTCCTCGGCACGCTCACCGGCAGGAACCACTCCGGATAATTGGGATTCATCATCGCTTCGGGCGCTTTGGCCGGATCCCAGGCGCCGAGCTCGGGCACATCGCCGACGACGTAGACGTTCTCGCCCGGCACGGTGCTGGCGTTCACTTTGAACACGACCTGCACCTGATCGGTGGACAACACGTCGTAGCGGAACTGATTGCTGGTATTCGCGCCCTTCACCACCGTGATGTTCCGTGCGCCGGCAGCGACTGTCGGCACTGTGGCAGTGATCTTGGTATCGCTGTTCGAAACGACGGTGGCGTTGGTCGCGTCGAACTTCACCGTGATCGTGCCGCCGAGGCCCGTGCCGTGGATGTACACAGTGTTCCCCGGCCGACCCATGGTCGAGACCACATCGCCGATGCGCGGAATGGTTGTTCCCAACGACGGGTTATACGACCACACGCACACCTCGCCGCCCGACAGTGTGAAGCCGGTGATCTTGTTCTGCCCCGACACGTTGGTCACCGTGTTCGAGCTGCAGAACAACAGGCCGCTCAGCACGTCGTTATAAGTCCCGGTCGGAATCGTGGTGTTGAGCGCCGGCACCGACGCCGAGACGTCCGGCTGGCGATTGACCGCGACGATCACCTGCTTGTCGTAGAACTGGCGCTTGTACACCAGCACGTCGTTGGTGCTGTGAAGAATCTCCGTCGTGCCGTAGGCCAACGCATCGTTGCTCTGACGCAAGCCGGCAAGCGCGGCGATGACCTGATACGCCGTCGATCCCGTGTTGAAAGCAACATCGGTCTCCATGAATCCGCGCCCGGCGATATCGCTGCCGTTTGCCGAGCTCATGTACTGCTCGGTGCCGTAGTAGATGTTTGGCGTGCCGCGCGAGGTCATCAGCGTCGCAATCGCCGCGTGATACGGCTTGTTGTTGGGTTGAATGAAGCGGAAGCGTGTGACGTCGTGATTGTCGAGGAATGTGACGGCCTGGTTCTCATAAATGTAATCAGTGGCGGTCGTCGTCATCATCGTGCCGAATGTCGACATGGTCTCGGAGAAATTACCGAACGCATTGGTCGCCGCACGGTAGTACTCGAAGTCCAGGTTGTTGACACCGGTGCGATCCGGGAACGTGCGGTACTCGTCGTACTTCGGATCGGGACGGCCGATGAAGAACTCGCCGAAGTGAGTGAGCGGGCCGCCGGTGTCGGTGTCGATCGAATCTTTGAACGACTTCACGAACGCCGGGTTCATGTGCAACGTCGCGTCGTGACGCATGCCGTCGATGCCCTTGGATTTCCAGAACTTCGCCGCCGCTTCCAGATGCGCGACGACCTGCGCATTCTCCTGCGAGAAGTCAGCCAGCGAGCCGAGTTCTTTGTGACGAAACCCGAAGCGCGAAGAGTCGCCGCCGCGGTCACCGAGACCGTGGAACCAGCCGTTCACGTCGGCGTGCGGGTTCGCCAGTAGATTCTCCAGCTGGCCATCGCTGTTGAAATCGACCGGATTGCCATTGGCGTCGAACACATAGGTGCCGCCGTTTTTGTCAGGCTCGTACAGGCGGCCGTCTTCGGCGGAGTTGCCGTTGGTCGGGTTACGCCAGCGACTGGTGTGATTGCTGACGAAGTCGATGACCAGCTTCATGTTCTGCGCATGCAACGCGTCGCGCAACGCGATGAAGTCCTGCATCATGCCGAAGTGACGATTGGTCGCGAAGTAATTGCGAACGTGATAGCCGTGGAAGCTGGTCCAGCGATCGATGCCGCCGCCCGCCTGGTAGTCGACGATCTCGGTGTCGCGATTCTCGTACGGCGCGGAGATCCACACCGTGGTGACGCCCATAGACTGCAGGTAGGGAATCTTGTTGATGATCCCCTGCCAGTCGCCGCCTTGATATAACTTCAAGTCGTCGCCGTTGCCGTGTCCGTCGAGATCCGGATCGTCGAACAGCGTGCTGTCGAAACCGGACGGAACGTTATTGGCGGTGTTGCCGTCGACGAATCGATCCGTGATGATTTGATAAACGACATCCTTGGGCGTGAGCGGCGTGGCCGCCCCGACTTGCCCTGTTGCGAACAGCGCGACGGCAAACGCCGCGGCACGCAACATCCTTCCCCCTCGATGCAATGGCGAGCTGATCATTGAATGTTCCCTCATTTCTAATGCGATCCGCCCGCGATCCTAGGACTGCGTCAGAGGGCGCCACAATCCTTTGCATACGTATTCATAATATATGTGGGTCGCCCGAAAGGGCGTGCGAAAAACTTCTAGTAGCTCGCGAACACCACGCCGTGCCCCGGTAACTTCAGTCGGTGATCGCGAATCTCGCCCGCCAGTACGCCGACGCTATCGATCTGTTGTAGCTGCAATGACACAGGCACGTCGACCGCTCGCTCTGAGAGATTGAATGCAGCGAACACACGCGAATCGCCGCAAGAGCGAGTAAACGCGAGCACCGGCTCAGGCAGGTCGACAAAAAAAATATCGCCCCAGCGCAGCGCCTCGTGGCGTTTGCGCCAGCGCAAGAACGCGCGGCAGTTATTCAACACCGAATGCCGATCTTCGGACTGCGATTTCACATCGATCTGCCGATGCTCAGCCGGCACCGGCAACCAGGGCTGTGCGGAACTGAAACCCCCGTGTTCGCTCCGATCCCAGGGCATCGGCGTGCGACAACCGTCGCGGCCTTTGAAATTCGGCCAGAACGCGATCCCGTACGGATCGCGCAACGACTCGTACGGTACAGCCGCTTCGCTGAGCCCGAGTTCCTCACCTTGATAGAGACACACCGAGCCGCGCAGTGAGCACAACAACGCGACAAGCTGGCTCGCGAGCGCCGGTGATGGATTGGGACCACCCCAACGTGTCACCACGCGTCGAACATCGTGATTCGACAGTGCCCAGCACGGCCAGCCTTCGGACAGCTTGGCCTCGAATCCTTCGACGACAGTGCGAATGTGAGCGACCGAGAACTCTTCGGACAACAGCTCGAAGCTGTAGCCCATGTGCAGGCGCTTGCCGCTGGTGTACTCGGCCGTGGTTGCAATGGAATCTTCGGAAGAAATTTCTGCCAGCGCTGCGGTGTGTGGATACTGGTCCAACAGCGCACGCAGCTCAGTAAGAAACTGCAGATTCTCCGGCTGCGTGTTGTCGTAGCGATGGTACTGATAGGCGTACGGATTCTCGGGACTGAAGCCTCGCGTCTTGCGCTCTTCCTGCGGTTTCGGTGGGTTATCGCGCAGTGCCTGGTCGTGGAAACAAAAGTTGATGGCATCGAGCCGTAGCCCGTCGACGCCTTTGTCGAGCCAGAAACGTACGTTGTCGAGCACGGCCCGACGCAGTTGCGGCTGATGAAAGTTCAGGTCCGGCTGCGACGATAAGAAATTGTGCAAGTAATACTGGCGACGACGCGGCTCCCAATGCCACGCCACTCCACCGAAGATCGACAGCCAGTTGTTAGGCGGCGTGCCGTCCGGTTTCGGATCGGCCCACACATACCAGTCCGACTTGGCATTGTCGCGACTCTGCCGACTCTCGCGAAACCACTCATGCTCGCTGGAGGTGTGGCTCAGCACCTGATCGATCATGACTTTCAGGCCGAGCTGATGCGCACGGGACAGCAAGCGATCGAAGTCCGCCATGGTGCCGAATAAAGGATCGACGGCACGGTAATCGGCCACGTCGTAACCGAAGTCCGCCATCGGCGAGCGAAAGAACGGCGCGATCCAGATCGCATCCACGCCCAGCCCGGCGATGTAATCCAGGCGCTGCAGAATGCCCGGAAGATCGCCGACCCCGTCGTTGTTGCTATCGAGGAAGCTGCGCGGATAAATCTCGTAAATCACCGCACCGCGCCACCACGGCGGAACTGTCATCGGCCAGGCCCCTTGCTCGCTTCAAGTTTGAATGCGCGCAAAGATTACCCGCATGCGGTGCCGGGCTCGACGCCCTGCATACGTATTCACTGGCCCCCAATGTAAAACGAGCGACCCACCGCTATACGGGGGTCGCTCGCATGGACGCTGGTCATTGAGTCAGTCGGCAATGAACCAGCGATCGTGCTCTCGATGCTAGCGCTCGGCCTTTGCCTTTCCCGTCTGGGTCAAACGGAAGATCACTCCCAGTACCGGGGCGAACGATAGTAGTCGAAAGCTCGATCCCTATAAGTCAGTCCGTCGTCCTTGGTCAACTCGCCGATGCTGTCGGCCGGTGCCGCCTGCAGCTGCTCCTTGGTGACATTGACCACGTAGCTGGACTCGTCCTTGTCGTAGGTCAGCATGCTCCAGGGAATCGGGTGATACTTTTCATTCACCCCCAAAAAACCGCCGAAGCTCACGGCCGCGAACATGATGTTGTTGGACGTCTTGTCCAGCACCACGTCCTCGATCTCGCCGATCTTCTTACCCGCCGGGTCCTTGACCGCGGTGCCGATGACCTTTTTGGCTCGAATCGCCGTCGTGTGTCCGCTCGCAGTGGGCATACTCTCCTCCGTCGTCGTTACCATTGCCATTCGGCAACTCAACGATTGACGTATGTCGGAGTTCCTAAAGAAGTATCTGTCGGCGTGTCGGCGCGCAGCTACATGTAACTCAGCCACCAATCGCGCCGTTCTTGCTTGACTCGCGCGAACCACGCAGAGAGTGGATATAACATCAGCAGCACCGCCAGCCACACGCCGTACACGACCGTCAGCCCGAATCCCTCGCCGCCGCCGGTTTGGAATTTCATGATGAAGTCGAAGTAATAGCTGGCGGGAATGCCGCCGAGCGCACCGATCAGAATGGCGAGGGTATGCGCCAGGTAGATGTGCAGGACGTATGTGAATAGAGAAGTACGGCCGAACGCTAGAAACAAACGCTGCAGCGTGCCGGTGAGCCTCTCCAGCGCGAGCAGCAACAGCATCGAGGTGCCGAGCGTTACCAATACATACATCAGTGACGGCGGGTACTTCGAAACGTTGATGAACGACAGCAGCGTCATGATGCTGTTCGACTGCACGGTCCATGGAGCTGGATCACCGTAGCCGTTAATTCCACGCAATACGACGAACGCGGCAAGCAGGCTTAACGCCAACGCCAACACGCTGCGACGACGCGGCTCTGGATCTTGGCGGAAGATGAAGCCTAGCCCGTAACCGAGACACATGATGCCGAACCAGGGAAGCATCGGATAAGGCGCAAAGCCGCGCATGAACATCGTCGGGCCGGGCTGCATGAACATGAACCACCAAGCACCCGTTTCGGCGGGCTGGAGTGCGGCGGAATAGATCGGATGGAAGATGGCGATGAACGCACCGAGTGCGAGTACAGCCATCGCTGGCAAGCGCACTACCGCAGCCATCAGCATCATGCTGGCACCGATCGCCCAGATCACTTGCAGGAACGCGATCGGCGGTCCCATGTTGAAGCCGAAGCTGATGATGGTGAGTTCCAGGAATACCAGCCACAGACCGCGCGTTAGCAAGAACCTGCTGAGGTCGGTTGGGTTCTTACCATTGGCACGTTGCATGAAAATGGACACGCCGGACAGGAATACAAACGTCGGCGCGCACAGGTGCGTGACCCAGCGAGTCATGAACAGCAGCGGCGTGGTTTGGGTCAGGTCGGTCGGACTGAAGACGAACGCCGGCGCATGGAAATAATCGCGAACGTGATCGAGCACCATCAGGACGATGACCAATCCGCGCAACGAATCGATAGCATCGAGGCGCAGAGCACCGGCGCGAGTGAGCCCGATTTCTTTAGCAGCGACGGTGGCCGGCGAAGCGTGTCCAACGAGCTCCGGCGCAACCGCTGCCGCCTGGTTGCTTTGATCCATGATGCACTCCGTAGGGGGGCCGGCGAATGCCCGCCGGAGGGGCGCATTGGCGCATATCCCTGGAGTTGGATAGTACTTACTTTAGTAAGCGCAGGAGGCGCGCGTTCGGGGTCGGATGGGGTGGACTAAGGGGCAATGCTTGCTTGATTGCGAATGCCCACGCCGATGTTTACTTTTACTTCAGCACGCTCGACAAAATCTCACAGGCGAAATCCACTTCGGATCGCTTGATCGGCAGCGGCGGCGCAAGCCGCAGCGTATGGACATGCGTGTCCTTGGCTAACAAGCCCTTCTCTCTCAAACGCTCACAATACTTGTATGCCCCACCCGCGTGCGGGTGCAGCTCGACAGCGAGCATCAATCCGCGGCCGCGGATGTCGCGAATCAAGTCGCCGCCAATGGAGCGCAACTGCGAGAGGAAATATTCGCCTTGCACGCGAGCGTTCTCGATCATTCCCTCTTCCGTGAGCACTCGAAGCGCGGCCCGGGCGATGGCGCTGGCGAGGGGATTGCCGCCAAACGTGCTGCCGTGAGTGCCCGGTTGCAACACCTTCAAAGCGTCGTGATTCGCAAGCACTGCTGAAATGGGATAGAAGCCACCGGACAACGCCTTTCCCATCAATGTGAGATCCGCGCGGATCTCCTCGTGCTCTTGAGCAAGCAGCTTACCCGTGCGACCAAGCCCGGTCTGGATCTCATCCAGCACCAACGCAACATTCCAATCCGTGCACAACTCACGAACGCGTTTGAAATATCCGGCCGGCGGCAGAATCACACCCGCCTCGCCTTGAATGGGCTCGACCAGAAACGCGACGGTGTTTTCATCGACGGCAGCCGTCAACGCATCGAAATCACCGAACGGCACCGTTCGAAAGCCCGGCGCAAACGGGCCATAGCCTCCGTGGGCCAACGGATCGGTGCTGAAGCCGACAATGCCCAGCGTGCGCCCATGAAAGTTATTCGAACAAACGACGATGTTGGCCTGATTCGGCGCGACGCCTTTTACTTCATAGCCCCACTTGCGTGTGACCTTCACCGCCGACTCCACCGCCTCCGCGCCGCTGTTCATCGGCAGAATCGTCTTCGCGCCGGTGAGCCGTTCGAGATCCTCATACAACAACGGCAGCTGATCGTTGCGAAACGCACGCGACGTCAACGTGAGCCGCGACGCCTGCTCGCACATGGCCGCAAGAATCTTCGGATGACAATGACCTTGATTGACCGCCGAGTACGCCGACAGGCAATCGAGATAACGCTTGCCTTCGACGTCCCACACCCAAACGCCTTCGCCGCGAGTCAATGTCACGTCGAGCGGTTTGTAGTTACGCGCGCCCAGGCGCGCCTCGATGGCGTAAAGGTCGCTGGCAGATAAGGTCATGATGAACGGCCCCCAGTGACAACCATTAGAGGCGTGCGGCGCAAGAATGTCAATAATCCTTCAGAATCCACACCAGAACCTGTCTTTGTAATTATCCCGTCAGCGGTCCGCCACGCTAGAATCGCCGCCCTGGCACTGAAGCTTTTGACATAGCCCGTGAATCAGACCTCCCCGATCCGAGACTTGCTGACCCAACACACCCTGGCACTGACGCCGACGGAGGCGAAGATCGCGCAGGTGCTGCTCAACGACTATCCGGTCGCCGGCCTGGGAACTGCGACGGCGCTGGCTCGTCGCGCGGGCGTGAGCGATCCGAGTGTGATCCGCATGGTCAGCAAGCTGGGCTTCGATGGATTTGCAGCGTTTCAGCAGCGCCTGTTGGAGGAAGTGGAAGCCGGCCTGCGTTCGCCGCTGATGATGCTGGAGGCGAAGCGCCCGGTTCGCGCAACCGGCGGTCGAAGCATCGAAGAAACATACATTCGCTCGGCAGCGAGCGCAGTCGAATCCGCTGCGGCGATGACGTTGCCGCAGACTTACGCGCGTGCCGTGCAGCTGATCATGGAAGCCAAGGGTCGTGTGCTGCTGGTCGGCGGGCGATTCAGTCGTCACATCGCCGCGATGCTCGCCGGATACCTGACGCAGTTTCGTTCCGGCGTGACCGCGGTCCCTGCACTGTCATCGGAATCTTTCGACTTGCTGCTCGACACCGGACCTCGCGATACGTTGGTCGCCTTCGATCATCGGCGTTATCAAACCGATGTGATCCGCTTCGTCGAGCAAGCGGCCGAACGTGGCATCCAAGTCGTGCTGTTCACGGATGTGTGGCGCTCGCCGGCTGCCGAACATGCGAAGGTCGTGATCGTCGGCCCGATGGAGGCGGACTCGCCGTACGACACGCTTGCACCGGCGGTGGCACAGATGGAAGCACTCGTAGCACGCATCGTGGCGGAGCACGCTGAAAGCAGCGGCACGCGCATCGAAGAGCTGGAACGCATCCGCTCGCGTAACACGGCGACCATCGAAGGATCGAAAGCGGCAGCCGCCAAGCGCGCACCTGCGAAAAAGAAACATCGATGACGGCCAACAGCAATCACACGCCCGATTGGCCGCCCGCCGTCGAAATCTTGAATTCGGCCGGCCGCTCGCCGTTCGTGCTGATCTGCGAACACGCCTCCAATCACATCCCAGCGGAATACGCGAAGCTCGGCTTGGAAGATAAGGAGCTGGTGCGTCACATCGCGTGGGACATCGGCGCTGCGAATGTCACGCGCGCGTTGTCCGAACGCCTTGATGCATCGGCATTCCTCGCCGGGTACTCGCGACTACTGATCGATTTGAATCGTCCGCTGCATGTCGCCGACAGCATTCCGCTGCGATCGGAAGCGACCGACATCGTAGGCAATCACTCGTTGAGCGAGACCGAACGCGAGCGACGCGCGCGGCTGATGTTTCATCCGTTTCAGGACGGTCTGCGTACCCACATCCACGAACGCGCAACCGCTGGCCGGCGCAACATCTTGATCGCGGTTCACAGCTTCACGCCGGTTTATCTCGGGCAGTCACGCTCGTGGCACGCAGGCGTGTTGTTCGACAAGGCCGAGGCGCTCGGCCAAGCGCTGATCGCGCAATTGAGTCGCGATCCGTTGTTGAACGTGGGAGCGAACGTTCCGTACAGCGTCAGCGCTGAAGCCGACTACGCCCTGGTCGTGCACGGTGATTTGTTGGGCAATCCGGCCGCGTTGATCGAGATCCGCAACGATCTCATCGACGACGACGCGGGTGTCGCCGAATGGACGGACAGGCTGGCGCAAGCGCTGTCCGCCATCGCACCGACCTCGTAGACCGCTAGCCCCACAGCGCGGGCGAAGGCCACGCCATCACGCCGGTCTTGTCGTATTGAATGGGACTGGGCCAATCGTCCGCTTGCAGCAACGGCCCATCGAGATCGACAACTTCGCACAACTGTGCGAGCACCATACCCGGTGCCATGCCCACTGAGCCGGTCACCATGCAACCGACCATCAATCTCATGCCAGCCGCGCGTGCGGCGTGCGCGAGCTCCAGCGCTGCAGTCAAACCACCGGTCTTGTCGAGCTTGATGTTGACGAAATCGTAGCGACTCTTGAGTCGCTCCAGGTCCGCGATGGTGTCGATGGCCTCGTCGGCACACACGGGAATCGGCGAGCGACCGGCGACCAATTCGTCATCGGCGTTGGCCGGTACAGGCTGTTCGAGCAGATCGACGCGCAGCTCCGCAAACCGCGGCCCGAGTGCATAGAGCGTACGCACGTCGAGCGCTTGATTTGCATCGACGATGAGTCGCGAGTTCGGCGCGCCGCGCCTCACCGCTTGCACGCATTCGAGCGGCCGATCCGCCGACACCTTGATCTTCAACCAGCGAAATTGCGATAGCTCGCGAGCCGATTGCTCGTAGGCTTCGAGCGAGCGGATGCCGATCGTGACTGCGCTCGCAATCTCGCGAGCATTGCCGACGCCCGCCAGCTCCCACACGCGCTTGCCCGATCGTTTGGCTTCGATATCCCACAGCGCCGAGTCGAGCGCATTGCGCGCACCGCCGATCGGCAGCACTTGTAACAACTCGGCTCGGGTGATGCCCGTTTCGACTCGCTCGCGTACCGCTTCGAGCTGCGCCAGCATGCTATCCGGCGTTTCGCCGTGATAATCGACACCCGCCGCTTCGCCACGACCGACGAGTGGCCCGTCCTGCAACGTGACGATGATGACGTCGCTATGCGTATAGGTGGCCCGCGAAATGACGAACGGCTCGCGCAGCGGCCAGGCCTTTTTCTGAACTGATAGTTTCACTAACGACTCCTTTCGACAGCCCACTTCGAGGGCGAGCATATTAGAATGCGCGCCATGCCGATCCAATCCCTGTTTCCCACCCGCATCTACACCGCGCCGCTACAATCCGGCGACTGGCGCACACTCAACAAACAATTGCTGCGCGAGTGCCAGCAACTGCAGATGGACGACGAAACCGGGCAGCGCTGGTCCAAATCCAACTATCCGGGCGGCTACACGTCCTATCACTCCGCGCATCGCATGCAGCAAGTGTCGCCGACGTTCGGCAGGCTGGAACGACTCATCGATCGTCACGTGAAATCGTTCGTGAACGCGCTGGAGCTCGACATGACCGGACGCGAGCTGGCGATGACCGACTGTTGGGTCAACATCATGCCGCAGCAGGTCGCGCACAGCATGCACTTGCATCCGCTCTCGACGATCAGCGGCACGTACTACGTGCAGACGCCGAAAGGTTGTGCTGGATTGAAGTTCGAAGATCCGCGGCTGGAAAGATTCATGGCGTCGCCGCCCCGGCGAGCCGACGCGAAGGCGGAGAACCAGTCGTGGTCGGTGGTGCCGGCCGAAGCCGGCAAGCTGGTGTTGTTCGAAAGCTGGCTGCGCCACGAGGTGACCGCCAATCCGGTGACCGCCGAGCGCATCAGCATCAGTTTCAATTACAACTGGTTCTGATTTTTTTGAGCCGCAACGGCGCGGCTACCCCAGGACGGACGGCAGTTCCTTCAGCACTCGATGTACGAACTGCACGCAGATCGATCCTTCGCCAACCGCCGAGGCAATACGCTTCACGCTGCCCGAGCGCACGTCACCGACGGCAAACACGCCCGGCAGACTCGTTTCCATCAGATGTGGAGCGCGCGATAACGGCCAACGCGCTTGCGTCAGTTCCTCCGAGGTCAAGTCGGGGCCCGTGCGCACGAAGCCCTTTTCGTCGAGATTGACGCAGCTCTTCAGCCACTCTGTATTCGGCGCCGCGCCGGTCATCAGGAACACATGACGAATCGGCCGCGTGTCGTGCTCGCCGGTGACATCGTTGACCCAGGTGATGCGCTCCAGCTCCTGCTCTCCTTCCAGGCTCGATATCTGCGTGCGCGTATGGAGCGTGATGTTCGGCGTCTCTTCGATTCGTCGAATCAAATAGTGCGACATGCTCTCCGCGAGTCCGTCCGAGCGCACCAGGATGTGGACGTGACGGCAGCCGCCGGAAAGGAACACGGCCGCCTGGCCTGCGGAGTTACCGCCACCGACAACGATGACTTCGTCGTTCTGACACATCTTACTTTCCAGATGCGTGGCCGCGTAGTAAACGCCGGTGCCGGCATACTTCGCGAGATTGGCCAGCTCCGGCTTCCGGTATTGCGCGCCGGTCGCAATGATCACCGTGCGAGCACGAGCATTGCGGCCATCGGCAAGCTGGATGCGATACGGCCAGACGTCACAATGCAACTGAATGGCGTCGCAAGCGACGTTGAAACAGGCACCGAATTTCTGTGACTGAACCACCGCTCGACCGGCCAGCGCTTGCCCGGAGATGCCAGTGGGAAACCCCAGGTAATTTTCAATGCGCGAGCTTGATCCCGCCTGGCCGCCAGGTGCGAAGCTGTCGATGACGCGCACTTTCAGTCCTTCGGATGCGGCGTACACCGCCCCCGCGAGGCCCGAGGGACCGGCGCCGACGACAATCAAGTCGTGCACATCCGACTCGTCGAACTGGGGATTGATCTCGACGAAGTCCGCAACCTCTCGCAAGCTCGCCTTGCGAACTGCACGCCCGCCACGACCGATCACGGCCGGCACATCGTTGGCAGTGAGGCCGACTCGCTGCAATTGTCGGGTCGCCTCTTCGTCCACTTCCACATCCAAATAGAAATGGGGATAGGCGTTGCGAGTGAGGAACTCGCGCAGAAACAACGTATGGCCGCAGTAACGTGAGCCGATCAGCGTGGTCTCGCTGTTGGGCGACGCAATCAATCCCATCCGTCGCAGGATGAACGCGCGCATGAAGATCTCGCTGATCTCGGCGTCGGTCTGCACGATCAATCGCAGCTCGCTGTCGCGGATGACCAGTACTTCTCCCGCCTCGCGCACGTGGATGAACGCAAACCCTGGCACGCCGCGCAGCGTGCTCATCTCGCCAGCGAAATCGCCGGCGCCGAGCGGCTGCAAATTAATTTCTTCGGTGCCGGGGATCTCCACCACCAGGCTGCCCGAGAGCACGACGAACATCTTGGCTTCGTGCTCGCCGGGCTCCATCAATATTTCGCCGGCGGTCGTCGCACAGTGATGCCCGTACGGTTCGAGTCGGGCAACCTGCGCTTTGGTGAGCCGCGGAAACATCTGCTCGCGGCGTTTTTCGTAGAGATCGTTCGCCATGGCTTTCTCGGATTAGCGCTTACGAAGAATCGCTTCCACTGCGTCGAACAGTGGTTGCATGCCGGTGGACGCGTCTTGAATAACGCCATTGATGAAAATGCCCGGCGTACCGCGCACACCGCTCTGGCGCCCGCTTTCGATGTGTTCGCGAACCCGCTGACGATAAATCTCGTCGTCCATCTCGGCGGTATAGCGCGCCATATCGAGATTCAACTGCTCGGCGTAGCTGTGCAGATTGTTCGGCTTCAGATGCAATTGATTGGCGAACAGCAGATCGTGCATCTCCCAGAACTTGCCCTGCGCTCCTGCGACCTCGGACGCCTCGGCGGCGGCCAGTGCATGCGGATGCACGGCCTCCACCGGAAAGTGCCGGAACACGATGCGCACCTCTTCCGGAAAATGCCGGAGCAACAGCTTCAACGCCGGTGCGGCCTGCTTGCAGGTCGGGCATTCGAAGTCCGCGTACTCGACGACGGTGACGGGAGCGTGATCGGGGCCGAGTTGATGATCGACGGCGGTGACCGGGGTGGTCAAATACGGGGGGTGAGCCATGAGTCCTCCTGCGGGACCTTCGATAGTACCGCCGTTTTCGCTCGCCGGAGCTTGAACGTGGGTGCTCGATCTGGAACCGGCGTGCTTTTCCGTCCGCGGCCTCGCTACCGCAATCCTTGCCTGTCGAGTGACGCAATTTCTGCCCGATCGGCACGCTAAAGCGACTCTTTCGACGATGCCCCGATGGTTTGATGAGTCCGACAACAACGGACGGACCCGCATGGCCAGCCTCAACAATCCCCGCCCGGCGACGTACTGCATTTTATTGAGCGCAGCGCTGCTCGCGCCGCTGCCCGCAACCTACGCCGCTCCACCGCCGCTCGCGCTGGCCAATGACTATGAGGACGTCGATGTCGACCTGGCGCTCTATTGGGTCAGCGAGAAATATGACGGCGTGCGTGCGTACTGGGACGGGACGCGCCTGCTGACGCGCGCAGGAAACGTCATCCATGCACCCGTATGGTTCACCGCGGGCTGGCCCGTTACACCTTTAGATGGTGAGCTGTGGGCGGGGCGCGGTCGATTCGAGGCGGTCACTGCGACTGTGCGTGACTTCGAACCGAACGACGAAGCGTGGCAAAACATCCGCTTCATGGTGTTCGACCTGCCGAGGCACCCAGGTCCGTTCGACGTGCGTCTGGCGGAGATCGAGCCACTGCTCACTCGCGCGAAGATCGATTGGCTCAAAGCCGCGCCTCACGCGCGCGTGACGGATGCCGCGCAGTTAGACGCGCGATTGCAAGCGGTCACGTCCGCGGGCGGCGAAGGATTGATGTTGCATCGAGGGGACTCGCTGTATCGCGCCGAGCGCAGCGACGACCTGCTCAAGTTCAAACCTTATCAAGACGCCGAAGCGCGTGTCGTCGCGCTTCTTCCAGGCAAAGGCAAATACACCGGCATGATGGGCGCGCTGTTAGTCCAGGACGCTAACGGCACTCAGTTTCGCGTCGGCACGGGATTCACCGATGAAGTGCGGCGTCATCCTCCGCCGCTCGGGAGTTGGGTGACCTACAGCTATCGCAGCGTCACCGCCCGCGGCATTCCCCGGTTTGCCAGTTTTCTCCGCAGGCGAGATCGATAATGGAATTTCAGCATGAGCGTTTCAGCAGTTGATCCTGTGTACAGATGGATGTACATCTGCCGAATGGTACAACGCTATGCCATTGCCGAGGCCCGGTGCCAGTGACCAGCAATGCTAAGGATTTTTCGCCGTTCACCGGTTCGGCCACGCCATTCGCCGGCCTGGTCGTGGAGAGCTGGGCGTAAGCCACTTACAATCGGCGAGTCCTTCTCTCACAGGATCGCGCCTTGCAGCTTTCTCACGTCGACCCAGCGATCATCGGCGTCTGGCGCTGGCACGGAGCGTTAACTGCGCTCGTCTTCACCGTGCTCGCGACGGTCTTCGGTCTGACCGTTTCAGCACTGTGGCCGTTTCCACCGATACTGGCAGCCATCGCGGGTATAGCGTTTGTGTGGCTGTGGCCACCGCTTGCTTATCGACATCTACGATTCGGTGTCGATGAGACGGGCATTGCCATCGAGAGCGGTGTGCTCTGGCGGTCGCGCATCGCGTTACCTCGGATGCGCATTCAACATACCGACGTGTCGCAAGGTCCGCTCGAACGTCGCTATGGTATCGGCACGCTAAAGCTATACACCGCTGGCAGCCGACACGTGAAGATCGAGTTGCAAGGACTGAATCACGACGAAGCCCTGGCTCTGCGCGACGCGCTGTTGGCGGAAGGCGGCGGCAGTGGCGTCTGATACCGATTTTCAGCCGACGCGACGACTGCATTGCATGTCGTGGCTGTTCGGGTTGACCGTCGCGATCAAACAAATGGTGTTGCCGCTGATCGCGCTGGTGTTCTTCGGCACGCGAGACAACGATGCGGGCCCGTTCGGTCCGTTTTTGATTCCCATCATCCTGGTCGCATTGCTGACCCGCGCACTATGGCAGCAATGGACATATCGCTACGGCTTCGGCCCGCACGGGCTCGTGATTCGCGAAGGGCTGATCTTTCGCAACGTGCGGCAGATCGAATACGCCCGCATCGAAAACATCGATACCGAACGCGACGTGTTACATCGGTTGCTGGGCGTCGCTGCAGTCCGCGTGCAAACATCGACTGGCGGCAAGCCCGAAGCACTCATCAGCGTGCTCGATCTCGATGCCGTGCAGGAGATGCGCGCGAAGGTGTTCGCTGAAGGAAAGCCCGGCGAGCCGGTCGCCACCATCGCACCAGAAACAACGTTGTTACATCTCCCAACCAGCGAGCTCATTCGTTACGGCTTGATCGACAATCGCGGCATGATCGTCGTCGCCGCGGGCGTCGGTGTGTTGCACGAGTTTGGCCTGCTCTCCTTCAGTAGGGCGTGGTTCGAAAGCTTCCTGCAATCTTCGTCGGCCGCCGGCCTGGTTGCTCTAGGCTTGATGATGCAAATCGCGCTCGGCGTAGTGGCCGTAGTGAGTGCCATCGTCGCGGTGCGCATACTTTCAATCGTGCTCGCCCTCGTCACGCTCCACGATTTCAGGCTGACTCGCCAGAACGGCGATCTGCGAGCGCGCTACGGACTGTTCACTCGAATCGCACTCACGCTACGCACTCGTCGTATTCAAGCGGTTCATCAGACCGAGTCGCTGATACATCGCTGGTTCAACCGCGTGACGCTCAACGTCGACCTCGCCGGCGACAGCGGCGGGGGCGGCGATCAACCCGATGCAAACAAATCCAGAGCACGCTGGCTAGCGCCGGTGTGCTCGGCCAGCGCAGCGGCGGCTTTGATCGCCGCAGCACTACCTTCCATCGATTTGAATGACGAGCCGGACTGGCAACCGCTTGCGCCGCGAGCACGCGGTCGGATCTTTCGTCGCAGCGCTGTGCTCGCGATATTGATCCTCACCGGGCCAGCGATTTGGTACTTGCACGCGGGCGCCATCGTCGTCGTGCTCGCATGCATCCCGCTCGCCTGGATGCACGCGCATCTTTATACGAAGCACACACGCTGGGCGCTGGCGAGAGATGCGGTGATGTTTCGTTCGGGGTGGCTGAATCGCCGGCTTACCATCGTGCCGCGAGATCGAGTGCAAGCGCTGAGCGTCAACGCGTCGCCTTTCGATCGCCGCAGCCAGATGGCAAACATCTATGTCGACACCGCAGGTGGCGGCGCGATGCGTGCGGGAATCAGGATTCGTTATCTGGCGGCGGATGTCGCCGAGAGATTGGCGACGGCACTGTATCGAACCGCCGGCGTTTGATCAGACCGGTCAGTCGCGAGCCAACGATAAGATGCGCGAGAACGGCGAATCGGTCTTGCGCCACAGCCGGCGGCGCAACGACGCCATCGCAATGATCATTCCCGGAATCACGCCGCTGAGCGCGCTGTACAGATAATTGCGTTCGGTCACGTGATCGGCCTGCACCAGCAGCGCCAATCCGAGCAAGGTGCCGAAGACCGCACCTACCAATGCCACTTCGAACCGGAATCTGCCAGCGGCGATCCTCCACCGGCGTGTGACGTAGTCCATGCTGCTGGCCCAGACCGAGCTGCACAACATCATCACCAAACCATTGCTCAGGCCCGACAACTTCTGCGCGATGATCAACACCAGCGCAATCCATATAACGGTAGCGCTGAACGCGGCAATCACGTGACTACGGAAGCGCGAGCGGAAGAACGTCTCGCAGAACTCCACCATCATTGCCGTACCGATGCCGACAGCGATGCCCGATGGATACATCCATTCGTGGATGCGTCCCATGCTCAAGCTGTCGAAGTACGCAAAGATGGCGCCGGCAATCGTGCCTAGCGCAATCGAGCGGCCGAAGGCATTGAACAGCGCACCCTGCATGTCTTCTTCACGACGTAGCACGATGCGGCTCTGCAATTCCTTCAGCGAATCGAAACGAGCATCCGGGCGAGGCGACATGGCTCGCATGATGGCGCGCGACACCTGTTTCGGCATGTCGTCGCGAACTTTCTCGATCGGTTGCACGGCGCCCATCGGGACGCGGCCGGTCATCAATTCATACATCAACACGCCCCAGGCATATTGATCGGCACGCCAGTCGACTTCCTTGGCGTCCGCATGCTGCTCGGGGGCCATGTAATAGGCCGTGCCGAGATTCATGCCGGTGCGAGTGAGCTCGTTGGCCTGATAGGCGCGCGCGATGCCGAAGTCCATCAGCTTGACGACGCCGCTGTTGTCCACCCAAACGTTTTCGGGCTTGAGATCGCGATGAACGATAAAGCGGTGCGCGTGGCGCAGGGCTTCGAGCAGCTGCTCGCCGATCGCGATGGCTTCTTCCACCGGGAACGGCCGGCCGGTCGCAATCTGCGACTGCATGCGCCGGCGCAGGCTCATGCCGCGCAGACGCTCCATCGTGAAGAAGTAACGTCCGCTCGCGACGCCGACGTCGAACACTCGCACGATGTTCGGGTGCGCGAGCTTGCACGACACTTTGGCTTCGGAGAGGAAGCGACCGCGAGCCGCGGCGCTGGAAAGCAATTCGTTGCGGAGAACTTTGATTGCGACTTCTTCGTCTTTCAGACGATCGCGTGCCGCGAACACACGGCCCATGCCGCCGTCGCCGAGCACTGCCTGGATCTCATAGCGACCTTGCAGCACCACGCCCGGACCGATGACGACATTCGAGCCTTGATGACTTTGCGTCTGGTTCTGATAGCCCTGCGGTTCGGGAAGGTTGTCTTCCTCGTCCTCCACGGAGCGCATCATGGTGACCGCTTCGCGGTTCACACCGGCCGGACGGCTGCCCGGCCCGGAACGATTCACCTGGCGAGTTGCGGGTTCAGTCGCGCTACGAGCCATCTGGTAGGCAGCCACCAGTCGCGCCAGATCCTGCTGGGCCGCTTCCTGTGCTTCCTGGGTCTCAGCATTGATGAGCTTGTGCTGAAGCACCGCCAGGCGATCCGTATAGTTTTGCCATAACGTAGCCGGGTCGTCCGCGGACTCCAACCCGAGCAGCATCAAGGCATTTTCCAGACGACTCGACATAACAGCGGCGATTCTTTCCTTGAGGAAACGTGGACCAACCTGGCTTAAGGCACCAGGGAACGCAAACAATGCACGAGCCCTGTGTGCTTGAAAAGTGCCTCCATGCGCCGACACTGTTCGCAAAGCTTAAAAACTGATAGTCGAATGTGCGCCAGTCACTGGCAACTCATTCCACTACCGGTTATCGGGCGCGAACCGCCGGTCGTCGGCTCAGCACCTTTCGGCAGCAGACTACCTCGCCTCGCGACCCGCGACTCTGTCGCCGATCACATACCCGTTCGCGCGAGCACGCGCGCAGGATGCGCAAAAAATAGCCTTGTGCGCGTTCCCAGCCAAGTCGATTTCTGTGAGGCGATTCGACTGACTCCCCGCTAGGGGTTTCGCACCATCGCGAGTCGTGCGCAGTATTTCAGACCTCGCCGATGTCAGCGATATGTCGCCAAAGCACTATAGCGTGACTGAACCGTTCACGACATAACGCCGCGCTAACTCTGGCGACGATGCTTGAAACGCATCGTCCACTGATGACGTGCGTGCAGACGTTCAGCCTCGCTGTCCGGCTCGGGCGGCAATTTGCGCAAAGCCTGGAGTGCGGCCGAGTGCGCGATCGCGACTTCGGGGTCGGTTTGCAGCAAGGCGCGATAGCGATCCAGAAACTGCTGCTCGACCGGGGCACCAACGCCCGATAACAGCGCCAACGCGTGCCCGCCGATGGCCGCCACTTCGGTGGCCGGCAGCTCGTCCTCATGAGCGGCATGGTCGATATCGGCGATCAATTGATACAGCGGCCGCAGCCACTGCCACTCGGGGTCTTCGGCGATCTGCCGCAATAACGCCATCGGCGACTGCTGGGGGCCGAAGCGGCGCTCCACCTGGATGACCACGCCCAGCAAGCTGCGCAAGGCGCGACTCGCTTCGTCCAGTGCTTGCAAATGTGCGTTCTCGGTCATGGCAACGCGCTCCAACTCTGAATGAACCACCGCGAGGTTAGTGCATGCCCGGGGCGGAATGCGTGGCGGACACAGGGCTGACACCGTGCCGCTCCACGATCATTTGATACGAACAAACCGGTGACAGAAGACCCTCGCTCGCATGGAATGAAGCCTCGATACCGGCGCGAGTTCGTAGGATACCGCTCCCCTGTGCGGCAATTCTCCTCCGCTCGGGAAAAAGGCCGGGCGAGGGTCTTCTTCTTCCCACGCCCATCAATGCCGCGCGCGGCGTCGTTTCGCTCCACTCGCCCCCGCCCGACCGGCTTCGGCCAGACGCACTCTTACCGCGTGGGTCGACTTCACTTCTTCCAGCACGAAATACGTTTGCGTGTGGCGCACGCCGCGCACGTTGACGATCTTGTCGCCGAGCACGCGCCGGTACTCGTCCATGTCCTGCACGCGCGTCTTGATCAAGTAATCGAAGCCGCCGGCCACCATGTGGCATTCGACGATCTCCTCCACCGTTTGCACGGCTTCTTTGAAACGCTGAAACACGTCCTGCGTGGCGTGATCCAACGTGACCTCGGTGAACGCGAGCATGCTTTGACCGAGCCGCTTCGGGTTCAAGTGCGCGTAGTAGCCGTCGATGAAACCTTCGCGCTCCAGGCGGCGGACGCGTTCGATACACGGCGTGAGCGTGAGATTCACATTGCGTGCGAGCTCGGCAACGGTCAGCCGGCCATCCGCCTGCAATAGCGATAACAACTGGCGGTCGACACGATCCAGTTCACGTTCCGGAGGGTTGCTGCTCATGGCGTGGTAGTAACTTCTTCTACGGAGACAGGCTGGTTTGGCAGACTATACTAGTGAAGTGTCGGTAATGTAGCGCAATCTGCTCCCTCCTCCGATAACGACTCGACCCATGTTCGATCATCCTTCGTTCGACCGGCACGAGCGCGTGCTCTTCGCGCACGATGTCACCACCGGTTTGCGCGCCATCGTGGCCATTCATTCATCTGCGTTGGGACCGGCTGCCGGCGGCAGTCGCTTCTGGCACTACCCAACCAACACCGACGCTCTCACCGATGCGCTCCGCCTGTCGCGAGGCATGAGTTACAAGAACGCGATGGCAGGACTGCCGCTGGGCGGCGGCAAATCGGTCGTGATGATGGATCCCTCGCGGCCGAAGACACCGGCGATGCTCGAAGCGTTCGGCCGTTTCGTCGAATCGCTGCAGGGCCAATACATCACCGCCGAAGATGTCGGCGCGACAGTCACGGACATGGAAATCGTGGCCACTCAGACGAGTTATGTGAGCGGCCTGCCGCGCACGGCCGTGACCGCGGACGGCAATCCCAGCCCGAAGACGGCGCTCGGTTGTTACCTCGGCATCAAGGCGGCTGTGAAATTCAAATTGCAGAAGGAAGAGCTGCGAGGGTTGACCATTGCCGTCCAAGGCTTGGGTGGCGTGGGCTACGAGCTGTGCAAGCTGCTCGCCGCAGATGGCGCCAAGCTGCGCGTCGCCGATGTACGCGATAGCGTCGTGCAAAAGGCGGTTGCGCAATTCGACGCGGTTTCTTCCATGCCCGACACGATTCTGCTGGAACGTGCCGATGTCATCGCGCCTTGCGCGCTCGGCGCTGTCCTGGACGCCACGACCATTCCGAAGTTGCAAACATCGATCGTCGCCGGTGCGGCCAACAACCAGCTTGCCACGGCTGCAAATGGTGCACGCTTGCACGCTGCCGGCATCCTCTACGCGCCCGACTATGTGATCAACGCCGGTGGCATCATCAGCGTCGGCCGCGAATACCTCGGCGGTGCGACGGTCGAGTCCATCAACGCCGAGATCCACCGGATTCCAGAGCGACTCACGGAAATTTTCACGCGCTCCCGCACCAGCAATCGTCCCACGAGCGACATTGCCGATGAGATGGCGCGTCAGCTGCTTGCGGAGGCCCGATGATGCGATCCCGACTGCATGTTCCGCGTCCACCCGCCCGGCCGGGCGAAAAGCCGGACTTCAGTTATGTAGCCATTTCGGCCCCGGGTGCGGTTGCCCGCCCCGATCCGAACGCGTCGCTCAGCGAAACCGAGCCGTTGTCGCGCGAGATGGTTCGCGTGCTCGACGATAAACATCGCGCCGTCGGCCCGTGGGATCCGCATCTCGCCCCCTCCGAGCTGGAATTGGGCCTGCGTCACATGATGCTCACGCGTGTGTTCGACGACCGCATGCATCGCGCCCAGCGCCAGGGAAAGATCACGTTCTATATGAAGTCGACCGGCGAGGAAGCGGTGTCGGTCGCGCAATGCATGGCGATGCGCCCGACCGACATGCTGTTTCCTTCCTATCGCAACCAGGGCCTGCAGATCGTGCGCGGTCGCAAGCTCGTCGATCTCATGTGCCAGCTGCTCTCGAACTCGCGCGACATGTGCAAAGGCCGGCAGCTGCCGGTGATGTATCACTCGACCGAAGGCAATTTGTTTTCGATCTCCGGCAACCTCGCGACCCAGTTTCCGCAGGCGGTGGGTTGGGCGATGGCGTCGGCGATCAAAGGCGAAGATCACGTCGCGGCCAGCTGGCTCGGCGACGGCAGCACCGCCGAGGCCGACTTTCACTACGCGTTGTTGTTCGCGCAGATCTACAAAGCGCCGGTGATTCTCAACGTCGTCAACAATCAGTGGGCGATCTCGACGTTCCAGACATTCGCGGGCGGTGAAGGCCGCTCGTTCGCGGCTCGCGGCCCGGGCTATGGCATTGCCGGCGTTCGCGTCGACGGCAACGATTTCCTCGCTGTCTACGCGGTCACGCAGTGGGCAGTCGAACGTGCACGCACCGGCGCAGGCCCGACGCTGATCGAACATGTGACTTACCGTGCCGCGCCCCATTCGACCAGCGACGATCCGTCGCGCTATCGCCCCAAGGACGATTACGAACATTGGCCGCTCGGCGATCCGATCGATCGTTTGAAAGCGCACCTGACGGCGCTCGGCGAATGGTCCGAGGAGCGCGAGCGCGTGCTGATCAAACAGTGCGAGGACCAAGTCGCGTCCGCCTGGAAGGAAGCGGTGACGTACGGCACGCTCACCGACGGTCCGCAGATGAGTCCCGAATCCTTGTTCGAGGACGTGTTCAAGGAACAAACGCCGGCGCTGGCCCGTCAGCGGCTGCAGCTGGCTCAAGAGATCGCGGAGCGCCAGCAAAAATGACTCAAATGAATATGATCCAGGCGCTCAACTCCGCCATGGATGTCATGATGGCGCGCGACTCCAACGTCGTGCTGATGGGCGAGGACGTGGGCTACTTCGGCGGCGTATTTCGTGTCACCGACGGTTTACAGCGCAAGTACGGCGAGCATCGCGTGCTCGATTCGCCGATCGCCGAAGGCGGCATCGTCGCGACGGCCATCGGCATGGCGCTGAACGGCTTGCGCCCGGTCGCGGAAATTCAGTTCGCCGATTACATCTATCCCGCGTACGACCAGATCGTCAGCGAGCTGGCGCGCATTCGGTATCGCAGCGGCGGCGACTTCACTGCGCCGGTGGTGATTCGCACGCCGTGCGGCGGCGGCATTCGCGGCGGTCAAACGCATTCGCAAAGCCCCGAGGCGCTGTTCGCACACGTGTCCGGTCTCAAGGTTGTGATGCCTTCGAATCCGTACGACGCCAAGGGGCTGCTGATCGCCTCCATCGAAGAAGGCGATCCGGTGATCTTTCTGGAGCCGAAGCGTTTATATAACGGCCCGTTCGATGGCGATCCGAACAAGCCTGCGGTGGGTTGGAACTCGAACTCGCGTGGTGAAGTACCCGATGGTCACTATCGCGTGGATCTCGGCGTCGCCGACATCGCGCGGCCGGGCAACCAAATCACCATCGTCACTTACGGCACGATGGTGCATGTGTCGATAGCGGCCGCCGAGAAAATCGGCGTGGATGCCGAAGTCATCGACATTCGGTCGATCGTGCCGCTCGACGTGGAAACGATCGTGAACTCGGTGAAGAAGACTGGTCGCTGCGTGGTCGTGCACGAAGCGACGCGCTTCGGCGGCTTCGGCGGCGAGCTGGTCGCGACCGTGCAAGAAGAATGTTTCTGGCATCTGGAAGCACCGGTGCTGCGCGTCGCCGGGTGGGACACGCCGTATCCGCACGCGTTCGAGTGGGAATACTTTCCGGGCCAAGCGCGCGTGATCGCGGCGCTCAAGGCCACGATGGAGGCGTCATGAGCCGACATGTAGTCAAGCTGCCGGACCTCGGCGAAGGCACCGTTGCTTCGGAAATCGTCGCCTGGCGCGTGAAAATCGGCGACCAGGTCACCGAGGATCAGCCCATCGTCGAGATGTCGACCGACAAAGCGGTCGTCGAGATGCCCTCGCCCGTCACCGGGCGCGTTGTATCGCTCGGCGGCCAGCCCGGCGATCAGATCGCGGTCGGTGCTGAGTTGATCGTGCTCGAAACAGATGCAGGTGCCGCCGCAGGCAGCACCGAGTCGGTCGCGTCTCAGTCGGACTCAAACGCTGATGCAAAGCTCGCAGCCAAATCCGACGCGCGCCAGCAGGCTTCAACGGCCGCACCCTTGAGCCACTCCGCACCGGCGCCGAGTACCAAGAACTCCGGGCCAACGGCGAACGTCGATCAGAAACCTGTGGCCGCGGGAACGAACGGCGGCTCGCACCCCGCACATCGCACTCCGGGCCGTGTGATGGCCTCGCCCGCCACTCGCGCTCGCGCCAAACAATCGGGCATCGACCTGACGACCGTTGCCGGCTCCGGCCGCGACGGCCGCATTCAAAAACAAGATCTCGAAGCCGCCATCCAGGAACGTCAGCACGGCCGTGCCCCGGCGCCGCGCGGCCCTTCGGACGGGCGCCGCGAAATGCGCACCGGCACCGAGGAAATTCGCATTCTCGGCGTGCGTCGCGTGAGCGCGCAGCGCGTCGCCGAATCGAAACGAAACATTCCGCACTTCTCGTACGTGGAAGAAGTGGACCTGACGGAGCTGGAACGGCTACGCAAATATCTGAACGCGCAGCTCCCCAAAGGCTCGCCCTCTTACACCTACCTGCCGTTCCTCGCGATGGCACTGGTGCGAGTGATCGAGCAGTTCCCGAAAGTGAATTCGCGTTACGACGCCGAGCGCAACATCCTCGTTCGTCACGACGGCGTGCACGTCGGCGTCGCGACCCAAACCGGCGACGGCTTGAAAGTCCCAGTCGTGCGGCACGCCGAATCGATGTCGCTGAAAGAACTGGCGGCAGAAATTCGTCGTCTCTCGCAGGCCGCGCGCGACGGCACCGCCAGCCGGAACGAGCTGGGCGGCTCGACGATCACGATCACCAGCCTCGGCAAGCTCGGCGGCATCGTGTCCACGCCCATCATCAACGCGCCGGAAGTCGCCATCATCGGCATCAACAAAGCGGTGGAACGCCCGGTCATCGTGAACGGCCAGGTCGCGGTGCGCCTGATGATGAACCTGTCTTCTTCGTTCGATCACCGCTTCATCGACGGCTACGACGCCGCCGAAACCATCCAGGCACTCAAAGAAAAACTCGAACAGCCGGCGACCATCTTCATACGCGACTAAATATCCACGGAAAACTCGGGCCTTGAGCGTTTCCCCTAACACCCCTGATGGTTTCAGCGCGGCCCTGTGATACTCATCACAGGGCCGCGCCTGCACAATTTTTCGGCGTCACAGCAGCGCAAGAAACATTTTTGCGAGCGGCCTGAACCGTTTGCGACTCGCTTCTCAACCCTTACGTGGGGCTTCCCCTTACATTGTCTGCCGCGCCTGGGGAGCATCGTTCCGCATGGATTCGGCAACAAGCACCATCCGACAATTCCTGATCGAAGCGCATCGCCGCCTCGATAGCCGAGCCGTGGCGTTCACTTCGCCGTCGCTCGACGAATTCCATTTTCATTGCAAAGCTCCCGACGATGCGCAAGCGCTCGACGAGATGCTGCGTTCCACGGCCGCGACGTTCGTCGAACAAAGCCGCACGCGAGTGAGCAAGGAAAGTTGCGACCCGTTGGTCCGCAATCGAGTGCGCTACGAAAACGGCGGCCCGCTGCTGGGACGATTCCTGATCGCGCCAGTGTCCGATCCGGACGGCAATCTCGCCGGCATCGTGATGTTGTTTCGCCCGATGGAATGGCTCGAATTCAGCAAGGTGGACGCGCGCAACGCGGCCCAGTTGAGTCGTCAGCTGTCGCGCCTGCTGTATTTGCCGGGCGATCCGGTGACCGGTTTGATGGCTCGCGGCGGCATCGAGAAATTGGTGAACTGGCGTTTGCATTGGCTCGGCCAGCCGCCGAACTCCAGCGTGCTCTATGGCGATATTGATCGACTGCACATCATCAACGACCTGCACGGCTTCGAAGCCGGCGATCGCGCCATCGGTGTCGTCGCCAATGCGTTAGCCGCCGAGCTCGCCAAAGACGACGCGGTATTGAGCCGCCTCTCCGGCGATCGCTTCACCGTCTTCCTGCCGGATTGCCCGCTGCCGCAAGCACAGAAAGTAGCGAGCCGGTTGGTGCAGGCCGTACAGGCGAGCAGCATCGACATCGATAGCGAAAAGATTCCGTTGACGATGAGCGTCGGTGCCGCGGCCTTGACCAGCGGCGAGCGCTCTTTCGATCACGCGCTCGCAGGCGCCGAAGTCGCCTGCAAAACCGCGAAGGAGCGTGGCCGGAATCGAGTCGAGATCTACCAGATCTCCGATGCGAGCATGATTCGTCGTCGCGACGACATGTCCATCATCGGCAAGCTGCGCAGCGCGCTTCAGCAAGGCCGCTATCAAATTTTCGGGCAGCCGATCGCGTCGCTGCTCACACCCGATTCCGTGCATCGCTACGAGATGCTGCTGCGGATCATCGACGAGAAAGGTCGTTTGGTATTGCCGGCGCACTTCATGTCGTCCGCCACGCGTTATCAACTGTTGCCGCAGATGGATCGCGCTGTCGTCGTGGACGTGCTCAATCATGTGAAGACCGCGAGCGCGCGACCTGGTTACAAACCACTGCACGTTTGTATCAACCTGTCGGGCCCGACCATCAGCGACGACTCGTTCCTCGACTGGATGCTGATGCAATTGGACGAGAGCGGCGTGCGCGGCGAATGGCTGACATTCGAGCTGACCGAGACCGCTGCCGTGAGCAACATGCCCCAGGCCCAGTTGCTGATGACCAAGCTCGGCGCGCTCGGTTGTCGTTTCGCCATCGACGATTTCGGCACCGGCTTGAGCTCGCTCACGCACCTGAAGAATCTGCAGTTCTCGTCGCTGAAGATCGACGGCTCTTTCATCCAGGACATCCTGAGCAACGAGCGCTCGCAAGCGCTGGTGCGCGCCGTCGCGCAGCTTGCCAGCGCGATGGGCATGGAGACGGTGGCCGAATACGTCGAAACGCCCCAGGTCTGCATGCGCCTGATCGAGCTGCAGGTCCAGTACGGCCAGGGCTATGCCATCGGCAAGCCACGCCCGTTGAGCGGCATCCTCTCGCCCACCGCGGATCTGCTGCACGCGAGTTAGATCCGTCAGGGTACATGGATGTGCCCCGCCGCCGCAGGCGGCGAGCGAGAGGCAAAAGTCACGCCTTTTGCCGATTCGCACGAGGGTCGTGGCAGGATGCCCGATCCCGAGTTTCAGATATGCTAGCTGCCTAATAGGTCCTCATTAGGCACTACCCATGGCCTGGCCCGAGCCCGTCACGTTGCGCGGATCTCACGCAACGCTCGAACCTTTGACTCACTCACGACGCGACGAGCTGATCGAGGCCGTCCGCGACGGCGAGCTGTGGAAACTCTGGTACACGTTCGTGCCGCCGCCGGAGAAGGTCGAGGCGGAAATCGAGCGCCGACTGGAACTACAACGCAAAGGCTCGATGGTGCCGTTCACCATCATCGATACCGCGAGCGGCAAAGCAGCCGGCATGACGTCGTATATGAACATCGACGCCGAGACCCAACGGCTCGAAATCGGTTCGACCTGGTATCGCCAGAGCGTCCAGCGCACGCCGATGAACACCGAATGCAAGTTGATGTTGCTGACGCATGCGTTCGAAGTGCTCGATTGCGTGGCCGTCGAATTTCGCACGCACTTCATCAATCATCAGAGCCGGCGCGCGATCGAGCGGCTCGGCGCCAAGCTCGACGGCATTCTGCGCAATCATCGCAAGGTGTCGGACGGCACGCTCCGTGACACCTGCGTGTACAGCATCGTCGAGAGTGAATGGCCGATGGTCCGCTCGCATCTCACTTATCAGCTGACACGCACTCGAAGCTAACGCGGAACTCCCGCGTCGATTCGTCCCTTGAATCAGCACCCTCCTTACGGGCCGGAGTGTGCGTATGCGTGTTTCAATGTTTGTATCGGCAATTCTTGCCTGCGGAGCCCTGACCTCCGTCGCGGCTGAAGACTTAACCGCCGAGCAAGGCTATGGTCCGAAGCCGCAACTGCCGAAGCCAGACAAGGCGCTGGTGCCGAAGGTAAATATCGCACCCGCCAAGCCTTGGAACAGCGACCAGGGCCCCACAGCAGCGAGCGGACTTGCGGTATCGCGTTACGCCTGCGAGCTCGATCATCCGCGCTGGTTGTATGTTTTGCCGAACGGCGATGTGCTGGTCGCCGAGACCAACGCACCCGAGCGCCCCGCCGACGGCAAAGGCATCAAAGGTTATTTTCAAGGCAAGGCCATGGAAAAGGCCGGCGCGAAAGTGCCGAGCGCCAATCGCATCACGCTGCTCCGGGACGCCAACAGCGACGGCCGTCCCGAAGTGCGCACTAAATTCATCGAAGGACTGAACTCGCCGTTCGGCATGGCGCTGGTGGGCAACAACTTCTATGTGGCAAACACAGACGCCGTGATGCGTTTCGATTACAAAGCCGGCGTCACCGAGATCAAACAAGCGGGCACCAAGCTCGCCGACCTGCCCGGCGGTCCGCTCAATCACCACTGGACCAAGAACATCATCGCGAGCCCGAAGGGCGACAAGCTCTACGCCACGGTCGGCTCGAACAGCAACGTCGCGGAGAACGGCATCGCCGCCGAGGAACGCCGCGCGGCCATTCTCGAAATCGATACAAAGGGCGGCACCGTGCGCACGTTCGCCACTGGCCTGCGCAATCCGAACGGCATGGATTGGAATCCACAAACGGGCGCGCTGTGGACAGTCGTCAACGAGCGCGACGAACTCGGCAACAATCTCGTGCCGGACTATCTAACATCGGTGCGCGACGGCGGCTTCTACGGTTGGCCGTACAGCTACTTCGGTCAGAACGTCGACGAGCGTGTCCAACCGCAGAAACCTGACCTCGTCGCCAAGGCTGTGGTGCCCGACTATGCGCTCGGCTCGCATACCGCATCGCTCGGACTGGTGTTCTACACCGGCAAGTTGTTGCCGGAGAAATATCGCAACGGCGCGTTCGTCGGCCAGCACGGCTCTTGGAATCGCGAGCCTCGCAGCGGTTACCGAGTGGCGTTCGTGCCGTTCGCCAACGGCAAACCGTCAGGTCTGCCGGAAGAAATCCTCGGAGGCTTCATCAGCGAAGGCGACGCTCGCGGCCGACCCGTGGGTGTAGCGGTCGGCCGCGATGGCGCATTGCTGGTCGCCGACGACGTCGGCAACTGCGTGTGGCGCGTTACGCCGGCTGGGTCGCAGCGGGTGAGCCAAGCTGCAGACGCATCTGCTTCCTCAGCAACAACACGCTGACGGTCATTTGCGTCACGGCGGCCGCGATCGACAGATACCAGATGTGCTCGATCTTGTAGTCCGGTTGCGTCGTCAGCCAGATCGCCGGTAGCGCGTACACAAACAAGCGCACCAACGAGCTCGCCAGCGCGGGCAACGTATTGCCGAGCGCCTGGAATAAGCCGGAGCAGATGAACGTGATGCCGCCCATGGCGAAGTTCCAGGAGATCAACTTCAGGAACAACGCGCCGACTGCAACCACTTCCGGCTCGGTCGAGAAGAAACGCACCAACGCTTCCGGTCGCCACTGGCACAACACCATCACCGCGAGCATTACAGCAGTCGACTGCATGGCCGCGACACGAAACGTTTCTCGCACGCGATCCATTTTACGTGCGCCGAAGTTCTGACCGGCGAGCGGCGCCACGGCGAAGGCAATGGCCATCGCCGGTAGAAATATTCCCTGCATGACACGCGAGCCAATGCCGAAGCCCGCTTGCGCGGCCGCGCCGAAATGGCGAATCGCCCAATAGGTGACTGCCGTGTATAGAAACAACAGCGCGAACTCACCGCCCGCCGGCAAACCGATTGTGAGCATACGTTTCCACACTTCGACGCGCGGCTGCCATTGTTCCGGATGGAACGACACGTACTTTTCCAAGCGCGCGAAATACAGCCCCAGCATGATGACGCCGCCGGTTACGGAGATCGAGCTGGCCAGGCCCGCACCCGCCACGCCCATCGGATGACCCGTGCCCCAACCGGCAATCAGCACCGGCGCCAGCGCGGTGTTCAACAGCACGGTCGCGATTTGCACGACCATGCCCGGCTTGACGATGCCGGTGCCGCGCAACGCCGAACCCATCGCCACCATCGCGAACTGCAACGCCATGCCTGGCAGGAACCAAAACAAATAATCGCGACCTTGGATGACCGTCGCTTCGTCCGCCGCGACCGAGCGCAAATACGGCACCGTGCAGGTGTAGCCAGCGATCAATGCGAATACGCCACACAGCGCCGCGATCAACAGCGACTGATTGAACACCAGGTTCGCGTCCTGCTGATCCTTGCGCCCCACCGCCTGCGCAATCAGCGCGACAGTGCCGACACCCAGCACCTGAGTCAGGGCCAAAATGATGAACATGATGTTGCCGGCTGCGCTCACGCCGGCCACGGCCGCGTCGCCCAGCCCGGCGACAAAATACAAATCGACGAAGTAATACAACGTCTGGAACAGCATGCCCGCCGCGGTCGGCACCGCCAGGGAGACGAGGTGACTGGCGATGGAACCTTGAGTGAGATCTTTCATGCGCGAGGGGTCATGCGAGGCCAGCCGCCTGGCCACGAACGATGGGGGGTTACCTGGGGAGGCGGCTATTGTGCGCTAAGCGACGTTCGGATGGGGGCTTGTATGTGATTTTTGCCGTCCCCACTTCGCGTGCATGAGCAATCCCGTGCATCTCGTCTGCGGCCACTGCGATTCCGTCGTGCGGGTACCGGCCGACCGGCTGGGCCAGGGCCCGAAATGTCCTAAATGTCAGCACGCCCTGTTCGAAGGGCACCCGCTGGAATTGAAGACCGCCTCGTTCGACAAGCATCTGACCCGCGGCGATCTGCCGGTGGTCGTGGATTTCTGGGCGCCGTGGTGCGGGCCCTGCCGCATGATGGCGCCGCATTTCGAAGAGGCGTCGCGCCGGCTGCAGACGCAGGCGCGTTTCGCCAAGGTGAATTCCGACGAGGAGCCGACCTTGTCGTCCCGTTTCGGAATTCGCGGCATCCCGACCTTGATCGTATTCAAGCAAGGCCGGGAGATCGCGCGTCAGTCCGGCGCGATGGAAATCGGAGGGCTGCTGCGCTGGCTGCAGCCCCACCTGGGTCAATGACGGCTTAGACCGTCGCCCAGAATTCCTCGATGCGCTTGCGACCTTTCGCGTCCGGCAAGCGGCCGCGACCGGCCAGTTGATTGTCCTGGAGGTGCGTGAGCTTGGTCGTGCCCGGAATCACCGCGGTGACCGCCGGGTGCGAAATGTTGTACTTCAAGAACAGCTGCGCCCAGCTCGTCGCATCGTACTCGGCTGCCCACGCCGGCAACGGCTTGCCGGCCACCTTCGTGAGAATGCTGCCGCGACGACCGCCGAGCGGCAGATTGGTCAACACCGCGACGCCCTTCTCTTTCGCGAGCGGCAGAATCTTTTCCTCGGCGCCGCGATTGTCGATTGAGTAGTCCACCTGCAGGAAATCCAGCTTGAGCTTGCCCAGCGCATCGAGCACCTGCGGATACTGCTCGTCGTTGGACGTCGTGATGCCGACGTAACGAATCTTCTTCGCCTGCTTCCACTCCAGCAGCCGCGGGAACAACGTGTCGATGGCGTTGAAGTTGTGAATCTGAAGCAGGTCGAGGCGATCGGTCTGCAGGCGTTGAAACGCGAGCTGCAACTCCTCATCGCCCGGCGCGGCGTCGCCGCGATTCAGCGTCTTGGTCGCGAGGAAAATCTTGTCGCGATTGCCGAGCTCCTTGAGCAAATTGCCGATCACGACTTCCGACTCGCCGTAGCCACGCGCTGTATCGATCACTTTCGCGCCGAGCTCGGGGAAATGCTTTAACACTTCTTTGCGGGCAGCGATCTCTTCCGGCGTGCTCACGCTGTATTGATTGGTGCCCAGGCCGACGACCGGCAACAACTCTCCCGTCGAAGGAATAGGTTTGGTGATCACAGGCAGAGTGCCGCCCGCGGCCTTGCCTGCCAGCTCCGCCGCTGCGGCCCATTGACCGCTCACCGCCAAGCCGATGCCCGCAGCCAGGCCACCCTGAACGACCGAACGACGCGACACCCCTGAGCTCATCGCAACCTCCCTCGAAAGCACCTGAACAAGCTGAACGAACCTGAGCGCAACGTTATGACCGGCGCCCACAAAGCTTGTCAATAACAGCTCCGTAACAACGCATCCGAAGCGGGTGGCGGTCACGAATATTGTCGCCGAGAGCACACAGCATTCGCTTCTTCGGTAAGGACAGACATGAGATCGACGAGAGCATCGGCGGCATGGGCGGGGATCGCGATGGCGACCTCCTTCCTCAGCGTGCTGATCATTGGCACGCAGCCCCACTCCAACGGGACTCGCGCGCTGACCGAGAGCGTCGCGATGACGAGCACGCGCGATGCGCTGAGCAACACGTCGCTGCGAGCGTTGAAGCAAGCGAACGTTGCAAGCCCCACGACCACTGTCCGCGCAGACTGAATCCGACGCCATCGACCGATTCGAAATCACGCTCACTTAAACCCAACTCGTTTTCCCGGAAGCCATCGTCGCGGGGCTCGCGGCGGTGGCTCTTTTTTATATTGAGGGATCGGGCATCCTGCCACGACCCTCAAGCGATCACGCAAAAAGGTGTGACTTTTTGCTGCTCGCCGCCGCTGGCGCGGCGGGGTACGTCCATGTACCCGGGCGGCACGCGATAGCTGCGGTCTTAACCTTCCAGCCCGGGCAGACACTCAATTAATTTCGTTACATCCTTCGCGCTTCGCGTTCACGTACACTTGGCGGCCGGCGCGGTGGGGACAACATTTTCCGGGGTGTTCGAAGGAGCAAGCATGCGAGTGCAACGAATTTCGGCGACGCTGTTGATGGCTGCTTGGGTGGCGCTGGGCCACGCGGACGAAGTCCCGCAAACGGAAAGCTGGAACGCGCTCAACGGCGCGGGCGAGCAGATCTCGGCGGCGACCGAAATCTCCAAGGAACGCCTCGCTCGCATCGACGGACTGATGCAGCAGTACGTCGACGAAAACCTCATCGCCGGCGCTGTGGCTTTGATCGTGCAAAACGGCCAGCCGATATATCAACGCGCAGTCGGCTTCAGCGACAAAGAAGCGGGCACGCGCATGCAGATGGACACCATCTTTCGCATCGCCTCGCAGACCAAGGCGCTCACCAGCGTCGCCATCCTGCAATTGCAGGAGCGCGGCAAGCTGATCGTCACCGACCCGGTCAGCAAATACATTCCCGAATTTGCGAAGACCACCGTCCTGGTGAAGAACGAATCGGGCGCGACCAGCACCGTGCCTGCGACTCGTCCGATCACCTTGCGTGACTTGCTCACGCACACCGCCGGCATCTCCTACGGCAAAGAGCCGGAGCTCGCGGACCTGTACTCGGCCAAAGGTCTCGGCCCGGCCGCAGGTAACGGCAACGGTTGGTACACAGCAGATAAGAACGAGCCGACCTGCACGACGATGGCTCGCCTCGCGTCGCTGCCATTCCAGGCGCAACCCGGCACCGCCTTCGTCTACGGCTACAACACCGACATCCTCGGTTGTGTGGTCGAGCGCGCCTCCGGCGTGCCTTTGGACGAATACTTCCGCACGAATATCACTCAGCCACTCGGCATGAAAGACACGCAATTCTTCCTGCCGCCAGAGCAACGCAAACGGCTGGCTGCGGCGTATATGTCGGGCCCGAACGGCAAGGTCGTGCGTTCGCCGAACGACGCTCGCGGCCAGGGACATTACATCGAAGGTCCGCGCAAGAACTTCGCCGGTGGGGCCGGATTGCTTTCGACTGCTCAGGACTATGCGCGCTTCCTCGAAGCGCTTCGTAAAGGCGGCGAGCTCGAAGGCGTGCGCATCCTGTCACCACGCAGCGTGGCACTGATGACCACCAATCAAATTCACGACCTGCACGTGAAAGAAGACATGGGCTTCGGCTTCGGGTTTGAGGTCGTCGAGCGCTACGGGGCCGCGGGCTTGGAAGCGCCGGGATCGTTCGGCTGGGGCGGCGCCTACGGCACCAACTATCGCGTCGATCCGACCACCGGTCTGGTCGTGATATTGATGATTCAGCTGATGCCGAACAACACCGACTTCCGCGAGAAGTTTGCAAACATCGTGTATCAGTCGTTGCTCCCGCCGGAGCATTGAGCGATCACATCGGGTCGGCGACCAGCCACGTGAGCACTGTAAACAACACGTAAGCTCGCGCCAGGCTGGCGCCGCCGTCATCCTGTCGCGATGCTCTGAGCGTCGCGGCGAATCCCTCCGCCAGATCGACCTTCGGCTGCCATCCCAACACCGACTGCGCCAGGTGGGAATCGAACGCCGCGTCGTTCAAATAAAAATCCATCCGGCGGCGATAGATCGGTGGATTGACCTTGAGCACCTTGCACGTATCTTCGACGAACGCCGCGAGCGCGAGCATCGGCTTCAGCGGCAACCGCGGCCCGAAGCCCGGACGATTCGCGGCGCGCGCAATCGTATGCAACATCTCTCGTAACGGCACCGCTTTCGGCCCGGCAACGATCAATTCTCGATTCGCAGCCGAGTCAGCGGTGCAGGCACGCAGGAACGCATCGGCCAGGTCAGTAACATAGATCATATGTCGCCGCCCGTTGCCGGCACCGAACAACGGAAAGCGGCCCTTCTGCACCGAACGGAACAGTTTGGACAATCGTTCGTCGCGCGGACCGTATACTGCTGTCGGCCGGAGGATGACGTATTGCATACCGGACGCCGCGGCGATTGCCCGAACCTGTTCGTCGGCCGCGAGCTTGCTGCGTTCGTAGCTGTTCCAGGGCCGAATCGGTGTGGTCTCGTCGATGGTTCCGGCGACGCGCTGGCCGTAGATACCGGCCGTCCCGCAATGAACGAAACGTTTGACGCCGGCGGCCGCTGCCGCTTTCGCGACATTGGCGGTCCCGTCCACATTCATGCGGGCAAAATAGCTTTCGTCGGCGCCGGACTCGCGAAACGCGGCGGCGAAGTGACAAACGGCATCGCAGCCAGCCATGGCATCGGCGAACGATTCGGGCTTGAGAATATCGCCGCGACGCAAATCGGCACCGCACGCACGCAGGTTTTCGATACACGCGCGATGGCGCGGACCGTCACCACGATATAACCCGATGACCTGATGACCTTCCGCCAACGCACGCTCAATGAAGTGCGCGCCGATGAAGCCCGTTGCGCCGGTGACAAAGATTCGCATGGTGCTTCCCGCCGATGACGACGCCTGAACCGCTGTTGGAAAAATTATTCGTGGCAGCCCACCCAATGCATGAGCGTGTATTCCCGTTCCACCGCTTGCTCAATTGGCGGCTGCGCGCTGCGTTGCGTGTGTACAGGCAGCGACATCTGTTGCCAATTCGGTACAGTCGTATTACACCCTGCACCCTGGCCCCATCGACCGGAGTGAGTTATGGATAACAACGATTCCCGAGCTTTCTTAGCGACACTACCCCTGCTGCTGTTCGCCGTGCCGACGCTGGCGCAGGAACAGAGCACGGGCGAACGCAGTGGCGACATCGAACAGATCGTCGTCACCGGCACCCGTGTCGCCAATCGCTCGGCCACCGATACCGCGGTTCCGGTCGATGTCGTGACCGGCGAGCAACTCCAGAATCTCGGGGTCACCGAAGTCAGCCAGGCGCTGTCGGTGAGCGTGCCCTCCTTCAACTTCCCGCGTCCTGGCTTGAACGACGGCACCGACACGGTACGCCCCGCCACACTGCGCGGTCTCGCACCGGATCAAACGTTGGTGTTAGTCAACGGCAAGCGTCGGCATCAGGCCGCGCTGGTCAACATCAATAACAGCATCGGTCGCGGCTCGACCGCGGTCGACATGAACACCATTCCAAGCGCGATGATCAAATCGGTGGAGGTTCTGCGCGACGGCGCGTCGGCCCAATACGGTTCGGACGCCATCGCCGGTGTCATCAACTTGCGTTTGCGCAACGATCGCGACGGTGGCGAGGGCGGTGTCACTTACGGTTGGCGCGAGACCAGCTACGACATGATCGTCGGCCCCATTCCAGCGGGCGCGAACTGGTCGGCGCCTTCGCGCTTGTCACGCGACCTGTCCGACGGCGAGACGCTCACCGTCTCGGCGTGGAAAGGATTGCCGTTAGGAAACAGCGGCTCGATTGTGGTCGCGGCCGAATACAAAGATCAGGAACACACCGAGCGCGGCGGCTACGATTTCCGTCAGCAGTATCCGCGCGTGGGCACGGCCTTCGATCCCCGCGAAGCAACGTTCGATCGCTACAACGCCTGGTACGGCGAGCCGGAGCTCGAACAGAAAACATTGTTCGTGAACGGCGAGTACGAAGCGCAGAGCGGCGCCAGGATCTACGGCTGGGCGAGCTACCAGGATCGCGACGCGCTGTCGGCTGGCTTCTATCGCCGTGCACTCGACGATCGCAACACCATCCAGATCTATCCCGACGGCTTCCTGCCGTTGATCGCGCCCGAGGTCGTCGATACATCCGCTGCGCTCGGCGTGAGCTGGCGGCTCGGCGAGTGGGACATGGACTCCTCGCTCACCTACGGCCGCAACGAAATGGATTTCACGATCAAGGACACGTTGAATCGTTCGCTCGGTGTCGCCAGCAAAACCACGTTCGACTCCGGCGGCTTCGACTACGATCAATTGGTGATGAACGTTTCCGGCGTGCGCACGGTGGAGATCGGTTTGGCCTCGCCGTTGAACATCGCAATCGGCGTCGAAGCGCGGCGCGAAGCTTATGGCATTCACGCCGGCGAGCCGGATTCCTATCGCAACGGTGGCGTGAGATTGGCGAACGGCGATCCGACGCAGTCTGGCGCGCAAGTGTTCCCGGGCTTCCGGCCAGCGAACGAAGTCGACGAAGATCGCACGGCGGTCGGCGCATACATCGACCTGGAAGCCAACGTCACGGATAAATTCCTGGCGTCGGTGGCGATGCGCGGCGAAAGTTATTCCGACTTCGGCGAGAACCTCGCGGGCAAGTTGTCGCTGCGTTATGACTTCACCGAAAGCTTCGCGCTGCGTGCGTCGGTACAGAACGGCTTCAAGGCGCCGTCGCTGCAACAACAATACTTCGCGACCACGTCCACCAACTTCATCGGCGGCGTGCCGTTCGATATCACCACATTCCCGGTCACCGATCCGGTCGCGCAAGCGTTGGGCGCGAAGCCGCTCGACGCCGAGGAATCGTTGAACTACTCGGTCGGTGCGGTCGCGCGACTCGGCGATCTCACAATGACTGTCGACGCTTATCGCATCAACATCGACGATCGCATCGTGCTGTCGGAGAATCTCACCGCCGTCGAGGTGCGCAATTATCTGACCAGCCTCGGCTTCATCGGTATCGGCGGCGGTCGCTTCTTCATCAACGGCGTCGATACCGAAACCGAGGGCGTCGACCTGGTGTTGAACTACCCGCTGTCCACCGATGCGGGACGCTTCGACTTCACATTGACGGGCAACTGGAATTCCACCGAGGTGACACGCGTGCCCTCGACGCCGAATTTGACGGCCTTGCCGCCGCAAGTGCTGTTCAGTCGCTTCAACGTGCTGTCGTTCGAAGAAGGCACGCCGAAGGACAAGTACGCCGCGTCGATCAACTGGAGCCTGAGCGGTTGGGGTGCGACGTTGCGTGCGACCCGCTACGGCGAAGTGTTGTCGCCGGATCCGAATCCGGCGCTCGATTTCGTGCTGACGCCGAAGACGTTGATCGACATCGAGGCGCGCCTCGCCTTGACCGATCACATCAAGCTCGCGCTGGGTGCGGACAACCTCACCGACGAGTATCCCGACGAGGCGCCGCCGGCGATCAACACCACCGGCACCACGTCGTTCTCGAACTACTCGCCTTTCGGTCGTTCCGGACGATTCGTCTATGGGCGTGTGAACTACTCGTTCTAACGAGTAGCCACAGCGACGGCGGCGCAGGCCATCGCGGCACCCGTGCCGCGATTGATCCGGCGTACCGCCGTCGTACTCTTGAACATGCGCCGTGCGCGATCCGCCAACACCGCGTAAGCGCCCAGCGTCAGCGGCAACACGATGACGATCGTCGCGACGATTTCTACGAAGCCGACCAGCGTCAATTGCTCCAGTTTCACGACCGTCGGCAGCAACGCCATGAAGAAAATGATGGTCTTGGGATTGGCGAGCGTCAGCGTCAGGCTCCCCAGGAACAGCTGCATCGGCTTTTGTCCCTGATCGAGCTCCGGCGCAGCGCTATCGCCGGCCGCCGCAACCGGCGCCGTCCATAACTTGTAGGCCAGATACAGCAAATATGCTGCGCCCGCATACTTGACCACGATAAATAACGTTTGCGCGGTTTGCGCCAGCGCGGCCAGTCCGGTAGCCGCAAATGTGAACCAAATGAGATCCCCTACCAAAAATCCGGCAATAAAGGCCGGTGCCCCTCGCGTGCCACGAGCCAGCGAGCGGGCGATCACAGCGGCTACGCCCGGCCCTGGCGAGGCCACTGCCAATAAATAAACAACCGCGAAAACCAGCAACCCATACAACGACATATCTCGACTCCCTGACAACTCCCGAGACGCATCCACAGCTTACCGGCCTTACATATAAAGCGGCAAATACCGGTCGGTAGTGAGCTCGGATTAGCGACGTGCGATACAGCCTTAGTTTTACTGCTGACACGTCAACAGCAAGGATGCATCGAATGATTGCGGGATCGTGACGCGACGGCTCTCGGATATCCGGTGGTGACGATCTCCTCCCCTCGGAATATTCTGTTGCTCGCGGGTTGCAACGACGCACCTCGCATTGAAAGACGCGATCCCAGTTACGCGTCAGGGGGAACAGGTCCATGAGCACGGCGATTTATTCACTGCCAAAGTTCGTAACACGGACGATTCTGGCGGGAACGGTCTTGACGCTGGCAGTCTCGCTCAACGGCTGCGGCCGTAGCGAGGCACTGCCAAAATCCGTGGTGCAATCGTTCGAACAAGCCTTCAACGCAGACGACATCGACGGCTGCCTGGCATTGTTCGACGACGAGGCGCAGATCCTGCCCGAGCGCGGGCCGGCCGTGTCGGGCCGCGACGGCATCTCCGAATATCTGAAAGATCAGATGACGCCGGTGGTGTCGTTCAACACCGAGGCGGACATGACGATGATCCGCAACGACATCGCCATCGAGCAAGGCCACTTCCGCGTGCGCGATGTACGGCGCGGCTCGGACATCGAGGAAGGCAAGTACCTGCACGTGTGGCGCAATCGCGGCGAGGGCTGGAAGCTCTACCGGGTGATGTACAACACCGACTACGCGCCCCAGACCGAAGTCGAGATCGCGCAATCGGCCATGGCCGGCGATTCCGCCTGAAGCGGTACCTTTGAGAGCGGCGACTACTGAGCAGTGCCACCGATAATGTCGGTGGCCACGTTCACGGACGTGGTGCGAGATAACTGCTCACCGTTGTAGAACACGGCCGCTTTGATCGTTGCCACACGCGGTACCTGGAACACGTCAGTGTAGACCTGCGATTTCGCATTCGGCTCGCTGCCGTTCAACGTGTAACGAATCTCTCCCAGCGGCACCTGCTTCGCCAGCTCGACCGCGACTTTGTCGCCGCTCTCGCCGCGTTTGTACGCCATCGCGCGAAATGCTTCGTCGCTGAAACGAACGCCCATGCGCGAGTAGCGACCCAACATCGCGACCATGCGCGGCTGGAACTCGGCCCAGCGCAAATATTTCGGTGCCGTCCAGCCGATCTCAGCCAACGCCGCGGCACGCGGGAAGGTCAACGATTCGACATTCGCTTCGTTGTCGTCCGGTGTCGTCCAAACATTGCCTTGCACGCCGACCAATCGGCTCAAGTCCTGCGACGACAACGCCGAGGGCGCCGGATCGAAACGATACACATCGCCCAGGCTGAGAATGTCGCCGGCCTTGGCTTGGTCGTTCGCCGTCGCGCTCTGCGCAAGATTGAAGCTCAGTGCGGCGTGCGACGACACAATCACTTCGTAACCCGACGCGACAGCGCCGAGCGCGCCATCGAGCCCTTTGCCGGTCATGATCACAGTGTCTTGCGGCACGCCGCCGGAGAACACGGCGTCCCAGCCGACGATGCGACGCTTGTACTTCTGCGTCAGCTCGCCGATCCGCTCGAAGAAATATCGCTGGACCTTTTGTTCGTTGATGATGCCAAGCTCGCGCATGCGCGCCTGCACGTTGCTCGATTGTTTCCACTGATCTTTGGAAATATCGGCGGCGCCGATGTGCACGTACTCGCTCGGAAACAACGAGGTCACGTGCGCGAACACGGCATCGAAGAACACGAATGTTTCTTCGTCGATGTTATACAGATTGGAACCGACCGCCGGCGTGTCGGCCGCTCGCAGCATCGGATAGGCTGTGACAGCCGGGGTCGCACCACCGGGCATTTCCAGACCGGGCACGACCATCACGTTACGAGCCGCCGCGTGCGCAATCACTTCGCGAACATCGTCCGCCGTATAGGAGCTCATGCCGCCGGTGAGCTTCGGATATTTCGGGATCTGCAAACGCCAGGCGCGATCGTCGACCAGCCGCCAATGCAGGACGTTCAGCTTGTGAAGCGCCATGAAATCGATGTAGCGCTTGATGAAGGCCACCGACTGATACTGACGCGCAGAATCGAGCAACAGTCCGCGCCAGCGCAGCCGGGGCGCATCGACGATTCGCACAGCGGGAATGCGCGCCTCGCGCGTGTCCATCGTGGACATCGTCAACAGTTGCCAAAGTGTGACGGCGCCGTTGAACAAGCCACGAACATCCGGTGCTGTGACCACGGCGCCTTTGGAAGAAACATCCAGCGTATAGCCTTCCGGCGCCTGTCCACCGCCGCCCAATGCGAACACAACGGATCTTTTTGGGGCATCCTGGACCGTTCCCTGAACGATCACGGGGCGCCAGCCGCGCGCGCGCTCGACTAAATCGCCGAAATAAAGCGCGATGGCGCGAACCGACGCGTCGCCATCGACGACGATTTGCGTCGACGGTTCCACTGTCAGCGTGCCGCCAGTCACTTCCAGGCTTGCCGGCCAGGGAATTAGTGAGATCTCCGTCGCACGCTCCGCGGCTAGCGCACTACCGGCAAGACATAGCCACGCCATAAGCGCAGCCAAGCAGCGACTCGTCATTATGTAGTCCTCCCTCGTCCGGCGCCCTGTTCATTGGCCAGTCGTCTAATCAGGCGTCGGCGAATTACCCGTACGCCATCCATATGCAGGAGGTATGCCCAATCCGCGGCAAGAAAGCCCGGCAACAAGAAGTTGCCAACAAATCTTATGTGCAGCTACCGCTTCTCCCAGACTCTAATAGCAGCACGAAAGGGGAACAATAGATGCGCACTGTAGCCAAAATACGGAACGTCGCGGCACTGCTGCTGGTGAGTGTCTCGACTTGGTCACAATCGACGTGGGCCGCCGAACCTTCCAAAGATCATCCAGGCAAGGCGGTGTATGACCAGGCGTGCGCCGCTTGTCACAACAACCCCGAACAAACGCGCGCGCCCGCGCTCGACACTCTCAAGGGCATGCGCTACCAAACGCTGCTCTACGCCTTGAACGAAGGCAAAATGAAGGTCCAGGCCTCGGTGCTCAGTAGCGAGCAGCGAGCGGCGGTGATCGATTTCCTGGTCGGCCGCGAAGCGACGTCCGACGAATGGCTGCCGCCGATGATGTGTCCGACAGACCGACGGCAAGTGAAAGTGGACGCGCCCGCGACCGTCACCGGCTTCGGCTTCGACAAAAAGAATCATCGTCACCTGACTGCCGTGCAGGCCGGACTGCGCACCGCCGAGCTGCGTGACCTGGAATTGTCCTGGGCACTGGGCTTCCCCAAAGCGACCTCGATGCGCTCGCAACCGGCCGTGGTCGGCTCGACGTTGTTTCTGCCCGTCGCCGACACACAACGGTTGTTCGCGATCGATATCTCCGGTCAACCTTGCGTGCAGTGGGTTTACTCGCACGAAACACCGTTGCGAACCAGCGCGGCCTTCGGCGAGCTGCGCGGCGGCCGCAAGGTGGTCGTGTTTAGCGACGTGGCTTCGAAGGTCCACATGGTGGACGCGCGCACCGGCGAACGGATCTGGATCCAGCACGTCGGGCTGTATCAATTCTCGCTGACCACCGGCACGCCGGTGATTCACGAAGACCGCGTGTACGTGCCGATCTCACAATACGAGATCTCGGTGGGCGGCAACGACAATCACGAGTGCTGCAAGACTCACGGCGCGGTCACGGCGCTGGACGCCGCGACCGGCAAGAAACTTTGGACCACGCACACGATGGAAGAAGCGAAGCCGATCCGCGATCGCGGCGACGGCAAGATGATCTTCGGTCCGTCGGGCGCGCCTATCTGGAACTCGCCGGCGATCGATGCCAAGCGCGGCGTGTTGTATGTGGGCACGGGCGAAGCGACCTCCGAGCCCGCCTCGCCGAACACCGATGCCATTCTCGCGATCGATCTGAAGGACGGCCGCATTCGCTGGTCGTTCCAGGCGACCGCGAACGATATTTTCCTCACTGGCTGCTTGCGCAATCCCAGCGGTTTGAACTGCCCGAAAGACACGGTGAATCGCGACGTCGACTTCGGCGCCTCGATGATCATCGCGCAACGTAGCGACGGCTCCGATGTGATCCTGGCGGGACAGAAGTCCGGCACGGTGTGGGCGCTCGATCCGGATCGCAACGGCAAGGTTGTGTGGCGACAAGACTTCGGCGAAGGTTCGCCGCTCGGTGGCATCCACTGGGGCATCGCGTTCGATGGCACGCGCGTGTTCGCACCGATCAATCGTCCTTACGGCCTCAATGCGCCGCCGGGTGGCGCGCAGAAGCCTGGCATTCACGCGGTGAAGGTCGATACAGGCGCGGTGGAGTGGACGTACTCAGCGCAGCCCGACTGCTCTGGCAAACGTGCCGAGCTGGTGAAGACGTGCGCGACAAACATCGGCTTCTCCGGTGCGCCGACAGTGATCGATGGTGCGGTGATCAGCGGCAGCCTCGATGGCTATTTGCATGCGTTTGACGCGAAGACCGGCGAGCTGCTGTTCAAATTCGACACGGCGCGGCCGTTCGAGACCGTCAACAAAGTCACTGCCAGCGGCGGCTCGATCGACAACGCATCGATCGTCGCGGCCAACGGCACGCTGTTTGTGAATTCGGGTTACGGCCAGTTCGGACAGATGCCCGGCAACGTGCTGCTGGCGTTCAAGCCCAAGGCGAAGAAAGCGTCCGCGGTCTCGCCCTGACCTTCAAGGCGCGCCGCCGAACATGCCTCGATACAATTCGAGGAATCGATCGGCGGCGTGCTTCAAATTACTCTGCCAGTCGCCGGCGGCCGCGTGATCCGCGCCGTCGGTGACGAACTTCACTGATGTGAAGGTGGTGCGCTCCAGCCAGCAAACCTTCGCGAGCGCATAACCTTCCATATCCACGACGTCGCATTCCATCGCGGCTTCGGTCATAACGAACGAGTCGCCGCTGCCGCAGACTCCACTCGGCAAGTGCGGGAACGCCGCGGGAAATTCCAAGCGCGCGGGAATCTCTTCGAACGGCGTGACGCCAAGCGGCACCCCCAAACCGGTCACATCCATGTCACGTTGCACGAACGCATTGCATTCAAGCGTCGTGTACGTCGGATGGCGACGACTGCCGACCGTGCCGAAGTTGATCACTCGCGGCAACGGAACGTTCGCGTGTTGATACTCGGCGAGGCGGCGAGTCAGGGCGTACGCGGCGTTGACCTTGCCCACTCCGGTATACAAAACACGCAGCCCGGCGCGTTCGAAGACACCCTGGCTTTCCAGGGGGAGCGCCATCACCAGCAGCGGATCGGGAAATGCGATAGACATTGCCCGTAGAATAGCCGCCTCAAGAACGACAGGGGAGCGCTGGATGGCTTTTTACAATCGCCGCAAGAGTCTGGATTCGGTCAGCGCGCGCTCGACGCATAGCGCCTTGAAGCCGACGCTGAGCTGGATCCACCTGATGTGCTTAGGCATCGGCGGCATCGTCGGCACCGGCATCTACACCTTGATCGGTGTCGGCGCGGGGCTCGCCGGCCCGGCCGTGATCATCTCGTTCGTCGTCGCCGGCCTGGTTTGCGCTTGCGCCGCACTCGCGTACACCGAGATGTCGACGATGATGCCCATGGCCGGCAGCGCCTACACCTATAGCTACGTTGCATTGGGCGAGTTGCCGGCATGGTTCGTCGGCTGGACCTTGATTCTCGAATATACGGTCGTCTGCAGCGTCGTCGCGGTCGGCTGGTCCGGTTACGCCACCGGCCTGATCCGCTCGTGGGATCTGGGCATTCCCGAGGCTCTGCTGGCCGGCCCTTACGCGGGTGGGCTGATCAACTTGCCGGCCATCGTGATTTCGCTCGCGGTCGCTGGCTTGCTTGCGTTGGGCTCGCGCGAGAGCGCCACAGTGAACATCATTCTGGTGTTGGTGAAGTTAGTGGCACTCGCGACGTTCATCGCGCTGGCCGTGCCCGCTTTCAACGCTGACAACTTCGAACCGTTCGCTCCTCACGGTTACGGCGCAACCGAAATCGACGGCGCCAAGTACGGCATGATGGGTGCCGCGGCGGTAATTTTCTTCGCGTTCTACGGCTTCGACGCGGTGTCCACCGCTGCCGAGGAAGCGAAGAATCCGGGACGCGATCTCAAGATCGGCATCATCGGCTCGATGCTCGCTTGCACGTTCATCTACATGATCGTGGCGGCGGCGGCGCTCGGCAGCACCAAGGCAGATGTTTTGTCCGCCAGCGGCGAGCCGCTCGCGATGGTCTTACGCTCGTTGAATCATCCGACCGCGGCGAAGGCGATCGGCCTGGCCGCGGTAATCGCGCTGCCGACTGTGATCATGGCGTTCATGTACGGCCAGTCACGCATCTTCTTCGTGATGGCACGCGACGGCTTGCTACCCGAACGGTTGAGCATAGTGAACGAAAAGACCGGCACGCCGGCGCTCATGACGCTGGTGACGGGCGTGATCGTCGCTATAATCGCGGGCTTCCTGCCCTTGCAACGCATTGCCGAGGTGGCGAACGCCGGAACGCTGGTCGCGTTCATCGCCGTCGCGGTCACGATGCTGCAGATGAGAAGGAAAGCCCCGAATCACCCACGCCCCTTCCGCACGCCCGCGGCGGGCGTGATCGCGGCGGGCGCTATCCTCGGCTGCACGTACTTGTTCATCAGCTTGCCGCTGGTGACGAAGTTTACGTTCGTGGTTTGGAACCTGATCGGCCTGGTCGTCTACTTTGCGTACGCAAGGTTCCAGAGCGTGCTGGCTCGCACCGCGCCTACTCAGCGGCTGTAGGTTTGGCCGAGTAACGAAAGATATATTTCAGCGCATCGCCAATCGTGCTCTCCCACACCGCCCAGGAGTGGGCGCCATTGACGATGCGCAACTCGGCCGGCTGACCGTTCGCCCGCAGCAGCGAATACAACTTCGTCGCCTCGGCTTCGATCATGAACTCGTCGTCGTCGCCGGAGTTGATATACATCGGCACCGGCGTCTTCTTCGCCAGGTACGCGTCCCACAGCGTCGGATAGTTGAGCTCGCGCCACGCCTGTTCGTCGAACTCCGGGTTCGCAAACGGCGGTGCTTTTCGTGCGCCCGAGGCTTTTGGCGGCAGTGGATCGTAGATCGCCGGGGAGAGCAGCGCGGCGGCAGCGAACATTTCCGGGTACTTCAAGACGAAGCGCAGAGAGCCGTAGCCGCCCATCGACAGGCCGCCGATCAGCCGGCCCTCTCTAGTGCGCAACGTATGGAAGTTCCTTTCCACATCGGGAATAAGATCCCGCATCAGCGCCGTCTCCATCTTCTCTTTGCGATCCACGAACCAGCTTGCGCCGGCATCCGGCATCACGATGATGGCCGCAGGAATCTCGCCGCTCGCGATCAACGCATCCGCTGTGCGCTGGATCTTGCCCCGCTCCACCCAGTCATGGCGATTGCCGTTGTTCCCGTGCAGGAGATAGAGCACCGGGTAGTTGGCGCGCGATGTTTTATACGATGTCGGCAGGTAGACCTCGTACGCCCACTTCCGCTCCAGGGCGTTCGAATCGAACTCACGTGTGACGATCTCGCTCGCCAGTGCGGGGAGCGCCGCTAGCAGAGCTGCGGCGAAGAGCAAGAAGGTTCTGCAAGGACGGAAGAGATGAGACATCACACTCCAAGCCTTAACAAAATGGATCAGCCTTCGCCGGCCACCGAGCCTCCGGTCCTACTTCGTGGAGGTGGAGGACGAGGCCGTCTTCTCTTCCTCACGCGCTCCGGACAGGATGCCGGGCAACGCATAGTTGCCTTCGTGGCACGCGTATTCGTAAATATTCACGTCCGTCTTCGCGAACGGCAGCTCCCCCGTGAACTTCGCCGTGAACGCTTCCGGATCGTCGACCGTAAATCGATACACGATCTTGTCATTGGCAACGCGCGTGAAGCGCTCTGTAACGACCGCATTTTCCGACGAGCCCCGGAAATTCTGCTCCGGCCGGAAGTTGCGCGTCTCGACCACGAGCGTGTCGCCCTCCCAGTGCCCAACCGAATCGCCCATCCATTTACGCACGTCGCCTGGCACATGCTTGTCGTCGATGCGAATGATGCGTGCATCGTGAACCATCTCGACCAGGATCATCACATACCCAGGCGACTGCACGATTTGATAGTAGCTGTTGTACATCACCGGCAGCATCGGCGGCCCCGAGGCATAACCGAACGACAGCAAACATCGCTCGCCGAGCGCTCGACCTTCCGGGCCGTCGTTAGAACGACCGATCTTCGTCGACGCGATCCGCTCGTGCGCGGCGTCGGTGAGCGGCGGAATGCGACCGTTGCTCGGCTCGATGATCATCGACGTGCGATATTCGCCGTCGATCGACGCCACGCTCATGCCGCGATCGGTCCAAAACAAGTTGTAATTGCCGATAGGCGGCAACGACGCAGCGGCTTCGATTTTTTTATCCGGATCGCTCGGCGCCGCATCGGCCGCCACAGCATCCTTCGCAGCCTTGCTGATCGCCGCGGCTTCGGCTTCCGTATACGCACGGCGCTCGCCCAACGAAGCGGAGCGCTCCATCGGCGTCGCAGTAGCATTCGTCCAAGTGCCCTGCAGATCCGGTGTGCCGTCGGCAAGCCGAGGCACGCGATACGACGACTTTGGGCGTTCCCCCGAGTGCGCCGTCATGGATCCCACTGCAAGGAACGCGACCATGCAACCCAGCAGCCGTTTTTTCATATTGAGCTCGTCGATCTGTGACGCAAAACGCGGCGTGTGCGCGATTGTAGCCACCGCTCCAACTCCAGGATGGCACAAGAATTCTTAAGACGTCGATTTGCGACGGCCGGCCGCGTGGACAGGCGTGCCGCTTCACCGCACACTTCAATTGCCCCCAGTTGGTTTATTTGCCACCCGATTCACTTTGTCGGCCAACCAGTTAAACGGACTTCACATGCGTAACCTTCATCGTGCAGGGCTCTTCCTGTCGTCGTTATGGCTCGCGTCGCACGCACTGGCGGCGAGCGACGTCGCGGACAACTTTCGCCTGACGGATCATCAGGGCGTTTCGCACGAGCTCTACTACCTTTCGGACATGAAAGCGGTCGTGCTGCTTGCCCAGGGCAACAGCTGCGACGCGTCTCGCCAGGCGGTCACCGCTGTGCAGGCGCTGCAATCCAAGTACGAATCGCAGGGCGTGACCTTCCTCGCGATCAATTCCAATTTGAGCGATTCGCTCGACGCGGTCGCGAAGGAAGCGAAGCAGTCGAATATTCAACTGCCCGTCATGATCGACGGCGCGCAGCTGGTCGGCGAATCGTTGAACCTCACGCGTAACGGTGAAGTGCTGGTGTTGAACCCGAAGGGCTGGCATGTCGCATATCGCGGCGATGCCGGTGGCGTTGGCGGCGCGCTCGATGCAGTGATTGCCGGCAAAGCGGCGCCGGCGGCGACTGCTTCGAAGGGTTGTGCGATCAAGATGCCGGAGCGCGACAAGCGCACTGCGCACGCGAAGATTTCTTACGAGAAAGAAATCGCTCCGGTGCTGTTGGACAAGTGCGTCGTATGTCATCGCGAGGGCGGCATTGGCCCGTGGCAGATGACGAACTACGACATGATCCGTGGCTTCGCCCCGATGATTCGCGAAGTCGTGCGCACTCAGCGAATGCCGCCCTGGCACGCGGACCCGCACTACAGTGTGTTTAGCAATGATCGTGGGTTGACGCCTGCGCAAGCGAAGACACTCGTGCATTGGATCGAAGCCGGCGCGCCGCGTGGCAATGGTGCCGATCCATTGTTGTCGCAGCGGAAGGATTGGCCGGAGTGGGCGCTGGGCAAGCCCGATCTGGTGGTCGAGCTGCCGCCGTTCACCACGCCGGCGACGGGCACCATCCCGTATCAGAACGTCAAGGTCGACAATCCGCTCGATCATGACGTGTGGGTGCGCGCCGTGGATTTCCTCCCGGGTCAGCGCGCAGTGCTCCATCACATCATCGCGACGGCGGGTGGCGAGACTCGCGGCACGATCAGCCTGAACAACTACGTGCCGGGTGCGCAGCCGCTGCAGGTGCCGGAAGACAACGGCATTCTGTTGCCAGCGAAGTCGAAGCTGCACTTCCAGGTGCACTACACGACCAACGGCCAGGAGCTGAAGGACGTGACGCGGATGGGTTTGTATTTCATGAAGGATCCGCCGAAGTTCAACTTCCGCAGCATGATCTTCATCAATACTAAGTTGAAGATTCCGGCGGACACCAAGCTGCATACCGAGGTGGCGGAGCGCACGTTCAAGGAAGATGCGGTGATCTACAGCCTGCATCCGCACGCGCACTTCCGAGGCAAGTCGTCGAGCTTCGTGGCTCATTACCCGGACGGTCGCGAGGAGATGTTGCTGAACGTGCCGGTGTATGACTTCAACTGGCAGTCGACCTACGACCTGTCGAAGCCGCTCACCGTCCCGGCGGGCACGCGCATCGTGTACACGCAGGTGTTCGATAACTCGACCCAGAACAAGGCCAACCCGGATCCACACAAGGTCGTGACCTGGGGCGAGCAGACTTGGGAAGAGATGGTGTTCGGTGTGATTCGGTACCGTAACGTTAAAGAGGATGGCCAGCCGAAGACTGGCGAGCCTAATCAGGCTGAGCTGTTCAGCAGTTCCCCTGGCCTCTAATTCCCTCTCTCATCGATCGATCGATCGATCGCGAGCCGGAGATTCTCCGGCTCGCTTGTTAGTTGCTTCGCACTGTCGCTTCGCGTTGGCGCGGACGCGCGTGGCGCGCAGCCTTCGGCACGAGCTGGGGGCGTAGGTGGGGGCTTCCGTGAAACTCGCCAGGCGCTTTCCACATCTTTTGCATCGGCCTTCGATGGTCGCCGCATGATTAGCTCATTGGCACCGTCCCGCTTGGCCTTCTCGTCGCGCTAACGCGCGCCTCGCTTCCACCGCGTCGCCGTCGTTGTACTGCGAGCGTGCAACAGCTAGCTCGAATGGCTGAGGGCGGCATCGTCACCAGGGTTGGCGAACTTCACGGAACCCCCACCTTTCCCCCAGCTCGGCAGATGCGCGATTTCAAGACACGCTCAGCGCCATCCGCAGCGCCAGCGGCACGTGCACGCGCATTTCCTCCTCGCCCATTTCCTCCTCGCGCTTTGCCTCCTCACGCTTGCCTCCTCGCGCTTTGCCTCCTAGCGCTTTGTCTCCTAGCGCTTTGCACGCTCACTCTCATCGCATCATCGCGCTTCGCGCTCGACGCTCCTCGCAACGCCGCCCTCCCCTGAGTCCAGGCGCTCCCGTTTCTCATCCAACTGCGTACTGGCACCATACCCTGCGAGCGTTCACTCTTTGCGGGCACGCCAGTGGCGCCCGCTGCGCCGGTGTGGCCCGTCTAGGGGTCTGTGCGCGCTTCGCGCACTTCGCGTGCTCCCACACGCGTTATTCGTCGCTCACGCCACGGCGTGACCTTGCGCCCTTGCGAACGTCGCGGCACTCCCAATACGCCCGTGGCGACGCGCGAACGGCCAGCATCGCTCCTCGTCAAGGCGTACGGGGCGACAGCAACGCTATTTACGAGCGATCCAAACATGGACGCAGCGACACCCGACCAGGACATGAACGCGGTGACAACTCTGGTTACAAGCAACGATCCAGGCATGAACGCTGTGACAACTCTCGTTACGAGCAACGATCCAGGTATGGACGCGGCGTCAATGCTTGTCACGAAGCCGCGCTCCAGACATGGGCGGGGGCGGTAACGCTCCCTACGAGCAGCGATCCAGCTTGAGCGCGACGGCAACGCTCGCTACGAGCAGCGATCCAGCTTGGGCGCGGCGGCAACGCTCGTTACGAGCAGCGATCCAGACACGCACGCGTTCACTCATCACACAGCGGCTCGCGTGCGGCAGCGCTCAAACTTCGGCTCTCCCTCCATCGCGCAAGACCTCTTCAGATTCACCCCTCGTGCGAAAAACTCACAACCGCGACAACCGTCACACTCCCCCCTGCTGACATTTTTTGTTTCTTCTGACATTTTTTAGCTCAACCTCGCGTACACTTCTTTGCAGTCACCAAGTCAGCAGAACGATGTTTGCGCGAGCCCGCAAGTACTCACTTACGTTGCTAATCTTTCTTTCATCATTCTTCACAAATAAGCTGAATCCAGGCATGATGACGCCGCGGCTCGGGAAAATAAGCCTCCAAAACAGCCCCGCCCTACAGTAAAGAAACATTTAGCGCGCCCGTCTGCATCACAAAACGCGCAGCTCATTCCTGAGCCGCGGTCATTTCACTCGTTCTAAAAAACGCCTTCACGCTGCGAGGGTGTATCCCTACAGTTCGCCCCGTTCAAGACGCCCACGGGCGGCAAGCTGTTTTCAACGAGGAGATTCGAGAATGCGTATGTTGGCGATGGTGAGTGCGATGGCGATCGGCACTCTGGCGATGAGCAATCTGGTGTCGGCGGCCGCTCCGGCGTTCGTCGCGCAGGCGACGCTCGTCACCCCTGTGGCGAGCCCGAGCGAAACCGAAGTCGCCGGCGTGAAGTGGCGTTGCGAAGGCGACCAGTGCGAAGGTCGCGGCGAGCGCCGTAACATGGATTCGTACATGAAGGAATGCCGCAAGGTGGCGGAAGCGCTGGGCGAGTTGTCGGCCTATACGAGCCGCGGTCGCGAGATGAGCAAGCGTGACATCCAGAATTGCAACAAGCTGGCCGGCAAGACTGCCGAATAAGCAGATGTGACTTTCGCGCGGCCGGGCACTGTGGCCCGGCCGCGCCTCGATGAGCAACGCGCGATACGATACTAATCAGCGCGCGAAATCGAAACGATCTTTCCGTCGACGATCTCCACCGCCATTGGCAACGCGCCGGGCGTCGGTTTATAGATCCAACGCTCTTTGACGGTCTGTAGCCCGGTCTTGTAGCGCGCGCCGTTGGTTGGGTTTTGCGCGTACTGGTCCTCTTTCTCGACCTTGCGATCCTGAGGCTGGCCGCACTTTTGCAGCAGTTCGCCCACGGTGGCGGACTCATTGACGAGCTTGTTGCCACAGCGCAGGGAATCTGCCTGAACGGCCGGGATAGCGCTCAACGCCACGCCCAAAACAAACAGCCTGCCACGCATACGAGCACCCCTCTTCCGCCAGCCTGCGACAAGCTTAGACGGAAGAGGGGCAGGTGGCTATTTAGTCGCGGTCGCTTGCCACTGTCGCGAGAGCGCATTTCACGCTCCACATCCAAGTACGCCTCGGTCACGTCGCGAAAGTCGGCATTGGTCTCGCGATCACGATCGCGTTCAACCTCGTCGCGCATCGCATGGTAACGGCGTGACACATCCTCGAATGCATCGTGCACGTCTTCTCTGCTTGCGCGCCGATCCTCGACTACGCGACGAAACTCACGAGACTCTTCCGCCAGTTCACGCGCGTCGCGCCGGAAGTCGCCGCGAACGCTGCTGTCGTTCGCCTCTTCCTGCAAAGCGTAGGCGCTACGTTCCAAGCGATTCGCGGAGCTGGTCAAACTACCGCCCGTCGTTGCGCAGCCACCGACGGCCATCAATCCGACCGTCGCGGCAATCCACAAATTGTTCCGGATATTCGACATTGCCGACTCCTGCCCGATTCGAGCTTGCGTTCAGAGTTGACGATGAAACGACCCTGCGACAGGGTCGGTTCCGCTGTCAGCGCGGTTGCACGCCGAAGCTGCGGTACAGCGCCGCCGGTTCGTAAACTTTGCCGTCCTTGATTACCAGGTCGGTGTTGCGAATATCACTAATCCGACGCGCCGGATCGCCATCGACCAGAATTACATCGGCAAATTTTCCCGGTGCAATCGATCCCAGTTCAGCTTCCCGCTTCAGCACTTTCGCACTGTTCAACGTCGCGATGCGCAGCACTTCCGGTGCAGGGATACCCGCCTGCACATACATCTCCAATTCACGATGCAGGGTGAAGCCCGGCATATTGTCGGTGCCGGCCACCAATGTGATTTTCGCGTCATACAGTCGCTTCACCATATGCAACAGTGCCTCGGCCGCGGCGCGATATTGTTCGTCACGCCCTTCGGGAACGGGTAAACCTCCACTCAACAACGAGCGACGCACCTGCGGCGGCAAGCGAGATGCGATGGGCGCATACGCCGCACTCACCGTGCCCGGACGATCGGTAAACATCGAATAAAAAATCGTGACGGTCGGATCGACGGTGGTGTGCTTGTCCTGAAGTAACTTGATCAGCGAGCTCACTTCGGGCGAATTCAAATCCAGCTGGCCGGCACGCTCGCCCAACGCCGTAAAGCGCGCTGGCGTGCGCGTGTCTTTCACTTCGTCGAAAAAGAAATTCAGGAACAGGAAATTCACGTGATGCACTTCGTCGGCCCCGGCCTCCACAAACTGACGCGCAGTCATGTAAGCAGGCACGTGGCCAGCAGCGCGCAAGCCCTTCTCATGCGCCAGCTTGATGATCGTCGGCACGAGCTCAGGTTTGACCGAGCTGTAGATCTTCACCGCCCGATAGCCCAACTTCGCGTAGTTATCGACGGCCTCGCGCGCCTTGGCTTCCGTGTCGACCAGCACCTTCGTCGGCCCGGCGAACGGACCCGGGCCATCGATGATGCCGGACATGGCAATGCGCGGACCGATTTCCTCGCCGGCATCGATGCGCTTCTTCATCGCCAGCAATGTATCGGTGTCGTTCGCAAGATCGCGCACGCTCGTCACGCCAGCGGCCAGATGCTGAGCACCTTCACCCTCGCTCATATGTACGTGCATGTCCGCCAGGCCCGGCAACAACGCACGACCACGCGCGTCGATGCGCTCGGCGCCGGCAGGAACATCGACCTGGGCATCTTTGCCCACGGCCTTGATGCGATTACCTTCGATCAGCACCGTCGTGCCTGGCACCGACTTGCCGGTGTCGGCATCGAACAGATTGGCATTGACGATCGCGACGGGGCCGGTGGGTTTGCGCGCCAAGGCACGCGCCGTTGCTAGCGTGCGCGCGTTGGCCCGCTTGTTTTGATATTCCAGCAGCTTCGGGCTGCTGTCTTCCCAGCCTTCGCGGATGAAGCTCACCCAGCTGCTGACCGTCGCGAAGTAACTACCATCAGCCTCCAGCCACACAGTCTCCGGCGTGAAACCCAAGCCGGTGATTTCGTATGCAGTTACTTTGCGAGTGCCGGCGGCTCCCGTGAGAGAAACATCGCCCAGGCGTTCGAGCGACGCCTGTCCTTCTGGCAGCAACGCAATGTTTCGATCCGGCGTCTTCAGCAAGGCGCGCGCCAGCAATGCATACTCTTCCGGCGGGCTGTTCATGCTCAGGTAAAACGCCGGCCCGGTGACTTTCTTCTCACCCCGCTCGGCATCGTTTTTCCAGCGCGCCACGCCGTTTTGCAACGAGAAGGTTTCGGCGACCGGCGCCTTCAGATAATCGTTGCCGCTGGTTTGCAGGTCCACCAACAAACCCGCCGTGTCGACCTTGATGCGCGTAGCGATCTTGGGGCCGCGACCGCGATCGTTGAATTCGAAATTGATTTCGCGAACGCCGTCGGCACCAACCGTCGACGTCTGCACTCCGGCGCGATTGCCGCCCAAGATCACCGTGTGGCGCACCGGCGATGCGGCCTGCGCCATCACCACGACCGGCGCGAGTAAAGCGAGCAAAGTCAGAAGTCGCGACATGAGTTGTCCTTGGATGATCACCAGCGCGGAGAGTCTGCCAACATCCGGCCGCGCCGCCAAGGCACACACAATCAGGCTGGTAGCTACAACGCCGCTGCCAGCGATACCAGATACGCGCGAATTTCTTCGGCTTGCGCTGGTGTCAGCGTGGAGCCGAAGCCCACCATGCCTTTGTCAGCGCGCACGCCATCGATGACAATGGACTTGAACGTCTCGCGATCGACAATGGCAGCGGAGTAACGCAGGTCTGGAATCGCAGTGTCGCTGCGAGCGTCCATGCCATGGCAGGCCGAGCACACGTGATCGTAGGTGTGCCGGCCGACCTGAATGTTCCCTTGTGCCCCGGCACGACGAACGTCGGGCGGCCGGCGCACCACCGTCGGCAACAACGCGGGCAATCGCGCCTTGCCGCCGAGCTTGAACGCAAGCACGCGTCCGAACGGACTGCGAGGTTGCGACGTACCCACGCCACCAGCGACGGCAACTCCGCCGATGCCCGCCACTGCCGCGATGTATTGCTCGCCGTCGAGCTCGAATGTAACCGGCCCGCCGAGAACTGCATTCTGCGCATCCTGCGACCACAGTCTCGCGCCCGTGTCGGCAGCGTAGGCGTTGAACATGCCGTCGACCGATCCTTGCAGGACCAAACCGCCGCCGGTTGTGAGCACGCCGCCGTTACCGGCCTTCTGATAGTTCACTCGCCACACTTCGCGCTGCGCGACCGGGTCCCAAGCGATGAGCATCGCGCCGCCTTTGCTCTTGGCAACATCGGCAACGGTTCTGGCGTTCGGCGTATCGCGAGCAATCGAGATGCCGGTGTTCCAAGTGCGATCCCGAAACTCGAACGCGTCGTCGTGTTTGTAATAGCTCGGCGCGTCCAGCGCGGGGATGTACACCAGCTTGGTTTGCGGGCTGAACGACATGGGATACCAGTTGTGCGCACCGAGCGGGCCCGGCGACACCATCGCAGGCTCTCGTAGATAACGAGCCTCGGGCACCATGCTGGGACGACCGGTCTTCGGATCGAGCCCGGTGCTCCAAGTCACATTGACGTAGTTCTTGGCGTGAATGAATTCGCCCGTGGCGCGGTCGAGCACATAGAAATATCCGTTCTTCGGCGCCTGCATCAGCACCTTGCGCGCACGGCCGTTGATGGTGAGATCGGCGAGAACGATGTGTTGAGTCGCGGTGTAGTCCCACGTTTCCGCCGGCGTCGTCTGGAAATGCCACACGTATTCGCCGGTGCCCGGGCGCAAAGCGACGATGGACGACAGATACAGATTGTCGCCTTCGCCGTTGGAACGAATGCGATGATTCCACGGACTGCCGTTACCTACGCCGATGTATAGAAGATCGAGCTGCGGATCGTAGGCCATCGAGTCCCACACGGTGCCACCGCCGCCGTACTTCCACCATTCGCCGCGCCAGGTTTTCGCGGCACGTTCCAACGCGGGAGATTCGAAACCGTCTTTGGGATTGCCGGGCACGGTATAGAAACGCCATAGCATCTTTCCGTCGGCAGCGTCGTACGCGGACACGAAGCCACGCACACCGAGCTCGCCGCCACCGTTACCGATGATCACCTTGCCGGCGATGACGCGCGGCGCACCGGTGATGGTGTAACGTTTGGCGGGATCGGTTGTTTGCACCGACCACGCGGGTTGCCCCGTCGTGCGATCGAGCGCGATCAAGCGACCATCGAGCGTGCCGACGAACACGCGATTGCCCCATGCCGCAACCCCGCGATTCACGACATCGCAACACGCGTCGATTGCTTTAGCGCCTGCGACCTTGGGATCGAAACGCCACAACTCGCGACCAGTGCGAGCATCGAGCGCCAGTACTTTGCTCCAGGCGGAGGTCACATACATCACGCCGTCGATCACCAGTGCCGTCGCTTCCTGGCCGCGAGTGGTGTCGAGATCGAAATACCAGGCGAGCTTCAGCTCGTTGACATTGCCTTGGTGAATGCGAGCGAGCGGACTGAAGCGCTGCTCGTCGTAGGTGCGGCCGTGCGTCACCCAGTCAGCGTTGTTTTTGGAAGCAGCGAGGATGCGCGCGGTATCTACATCCGCGGCGAATGCATTGAAGGAATAAGCGAGCGCCAATGCGCCCCAAACCGCTGAGCGAAACGATCGCATCGGCAGATCCCCCAAACTTATTTTTGGGGGATCTTATACGGCGGGGGCTCGCGGCGGATTAAAAAGAAAGGTCAGCAAGCCCGGCGCGCCTGATGCGGCCGGGCGGAGTCTGGCGCAATCAGCGCAGAGACTGGCGGGCGATATTCAGTGCCGATTCGAGGACTTCTTCCATGCTGTCGCTCTTCTTGTAGTTCGGCAGATACACCCACATCTTCACCACGTCGAGCGACGGCTCGCTGGGCGCATCCTTCTGCGATTGCGCGCCCACTTCGACCGACAAAGCGCCGCTACGCAGGAAGCTGATCGACATCACTTCGAGCTTCATTGTCACAAACTCCCGTCATCCCAAGCTTTGATTCGGCAATTCCATCTACCCAGGCTGCCGCGCGAGTCGCACCACTAGAAGTGCGCTTCGACGCCGAAGCCCATGAAGTTCACACCGCCACCGGTCTCGCTGAACACCCCGAACACGCTCGATCGGTGCCAGACGATGAAGCCCACCGAGACGTCCTCGATGGCTCCGCCGTGGAACATCGGTGCGATCGCGTCGAACTGACGCAGCGGCACGTCGATGGTCCATTCCAGATAATTCATCAACTTTTCCGACTCGGCCCCGTCCTTCTTCGCGAAGTCGCGCACTTCACTTATTGGAATGCGCGTGACGTAGCTCAAGCCCTCACCCAACCCCAGTCGCACGTGTTTCTGCGTCCAGGGCAAGCGCCAGTTGTAATAGGCCTTCACGAAAGCGGTCGCGCCGTAGCCGTCGTCCTGATAGCCGCGCTCGGCGAGATACTGCACGCCCACGTTCGCCGTCATCTGGAACGGCAACGAGAACAGCGTGTCGCTGTACTGATAACCATACTGTGCGCCGACCAGATAATTCGATTCTGGCGACGGGTCGTAATCGCCGATCACGACCGTGGCCAGGTCGGTCTCGGACGACTTCGCCCACAGCAATCTCAGACTCTGTTCACCTTCGGCTCGCGCCGGCGGGCTCAATACGGCCGCGACCAACACGATGGCAAGCAACGAACGACAATACACTGCGGGGTTTCCTTCGAGCGTCGGCGCGACTGCGCCGTTTCAGGCAGTGGGCAATCTTAGCGACTGCCGGCCCACCGCGCTGTACGATGAAACCTTAACCCCGGGTAGTTTGCAGCGGACGGCGGCGGCGGAGTGTGACGCGGTCGCCATTCACGCTGTCAGGATTACAAATCTGAACCGGCATGCGTCCTAAGGTTTCGCCTTAAGTTACAGCGGTGGCCATCTCGACGTGCTCGACGTCGCCGAGCGGCACCAGTACCCGCACTTTTTCGGCCAGCATCCCGGAGCCGAAATTGTGGAGCCGGGCCAGGAACGTTTCGGACACCTCGAAGCCTCTCGGCACCAGCAGCGTGCCGGTGGGCGTGCACAGATCGTCCATGATGATCATGCCGGCGCGCACGAACCTCAGCGGCATCTCTTTCACCTCGCTGCGACCGCCCGCACCGCCGACCAGCACCGCGAATTTCTCCACCAACGCTTCACCGAAGCGCGTCGACTTGCCGCGCACGGTTTTGATTGCGACGGTCACGCTGTGGCCCTGAGCACGCAGCGAATCGAACTCCAGCGTCATCTGCAGGATGCGAGCACCCAGGCCGATCGTGCCTTCGCCCAACATCCGCAACTCGGCATCGGTGGCAGTCACCGCGTTCAAGATCTGCATCACCGGTTCGAGCCGGGGAATGTGGCCGAGCAGCTTGCTCGCCACTTCAGGCACACCTTCCGAGAGGGTTTGCTCTTCGGGCGTGAGGTGCTCGCCGTAATACAGTTTTTCCACCAGCTCCACCGGCAGCGACAAATAGCCGATCTGCGACAGCATGGTTGCCGCTTCAAGCTGCCAGAACTCCGCGTGACCGAGCGCTTCGGCAAAGCTCATCGCCAGCCGCTTCAAGCGGCTCGCGCGACCGAACGCCACCGGATTGGTGATCGCGAGCACGTCGACCAGTGCCTGAATGCAACCGATCAGCGTCTCCTGTAACAACGTGCGTTCGGCTCGCAACAAACGATATTGATCGACACCGGCTTCCACCGCGGCTCGCAACTGTTCCGGCGGACACGGCTTGGTCAGGAAACGAAAGATGTGACCTTCGTTCACGGCTTGCACGGCGACATCGCGACCGGGCTCGCCGGTGAGCAGAATGCGGCCGCAATCCGGATAGGCTCGCATCACCCGCTTCAGGAACGTGGCGCCGTCCATGCCGGGCATGCGCATGTCGGATACCACGACCGCTGCGCCGCCGAGCGACTTCAGCTTCACCAATGCTTCTTCGCCGCCGAGCGCGGTATGCACGCGATATTCCTTTCGCAGGTGTAACGCCAGTCCTTCGACGACGCGCGCTTCGTCGTCCACGCACAGGACTATGGGCCGATTATCTGTCATGCGGGCTCTCCAATCTCAGTCACTCGACGTTGTGCTTCTTGCAGGGCTGTAAGCACATCAAACTCGGAATTTGCAATCTGGGCCGGTGCATGTTGAAACGCCACCGCTTCGACCACGGCATGCGGCAAGCCCCACAGGCCGAGCAAATAAGCACCGACCTCGGCGTGCGAAGCACCGATCAGCTCGCGCTCCGCGACCGGCAGCGGAATCGATTGCGCTTGCGCGATATCGGCTGCACGCGCCATTTCTTTCGAGCATTCCTGCAGCAGCACCCAGTAGCCAATGTTGTGTAACAACCCGGCGAGCAATGCGTCGTCGGCAATCGGCGTGCCCTGGGTCAGCGCCCAAGCTGCGGCAGCTACTTGCTGCGCACGAGACTGCAAACGATCGGGTGTGAAATCAGGCGGGCACGAATTGGCCGGCCACGAGGAAAACACTTCGACCGATAGCACCAGGTTGCGAATCGCGATCAGGCCGAGATAGTTCACCGCTTGATCGATGCGCGAGATGCGCCGCCCCAGTCGGAAGAACGAGGAGTTCACCATCTGCAGTACCTTCGCCGCGACGGCGGGATCGGCGCTCACAGCATCGGCAATCTTGCGGATACAAACATCGGGATCGTTGATCAGCGCATTGAGGCGCGCGAACGCGGCCGGAATCGTCGGCAACTTTTTAACGCGCCCCACCACGTCGCGCAGCCTCGGTTCGGCGAGCATCTGGTGCAAGGTCATGCATCGGTCGATGACATTCTCGATCTGCTGTGCCGTGCTCGGCTTGCTCAGGAACTGATGGGCATTGGTGAGCACGCGCCCCGATTGTTCTTCCTGCACGTGACCGGATAGCACGATACGAATGGTCGCCGGCCAGCGCTCCGCAATCGTAGTGAGCAGCTGCGCGCCGTCCATATTCGGCATGCGCATGTCGGTGATGACGACATCGAAAGGACCATGCTCGATCTCGGTGATCGCACGCGAACCGCTTTCGACGAAGACCATGTCCCAACGCGACCTCAAGCAGCGCAGCCGACCGCGCAAGCCGTCCAGCAACGCCGGCTCGTCGTCCACAAACAGGATGCGTTTGCTACACATGACTTCCTTATGCCACGGCCTGAGTGGCCTGCCGATGCAACGGCAGACAGATTACGACGCTCGTGCCGGCACCCGGCTCGCTGCGCACATCGATACTTCCGCCATGCTTGTCGACCACGATGGAACGCGCGATCGCGAGGCCCTGCCCCGTGCCGCGACCGACTTCCTTGGTGGTGAAGAAGGGATCGAAGATTTTGTCGAGATTCTCTTCGGGAATGCCGCAACCGTTATCGGTGATCTCGATCTCCACGAAAGTGCTGTGCGCTCGCGTCTTGACGCCGATGCGTCCCGTCTTGGCGTCGCGGCCGGCATCGTGAATTGCGTGCGCGGCATTGACGATGAGGTTCAGAAACACCTGATTGAGCTCGCCGACGTTGCAAACCACGCTCGGCAGCTCGGCGAATTCCGTCATGACGGTCGCGATGTACTTATATTCGTTGCATGCCACGACCACTGTCGTCGACAGCGCGTGATTGAGATCGGCGGCACTGTGCTCGGCGCCGTCCGGATGCGCGAACTCTTTCATCGCGCGGACGATGCCGGCGACCCGTTCGGCACCCTGCAGCGTCCGTTCGAACGCTTTGGGCACTTCAACGCTCAGGAAATCGAAATCGGCTTTGATCTCCAGCTCGCGCAGATCCGCCAGCATCGCAGCCGCCGAGGTGTGCGAGCTTCTCAGCGACGCGAGCGCGTCCTTGTACCCATAAAATAACTTCGACAGGTCTTCGAACGCGCTGCGCAGGAAATAAACGCTATCGCCAACGTATTGGATCGGCGTGTTGATTTCGTGCGCGAGACCCGCGGCCAGGCGACCGACCGATTCGAGTTTGTGCGCCAGTCGCAGTTCGATCGAGATGCGCTCGCGCTCCTGCATCTCCATCAGCAGCTTATCGTTGAGCTCTCGCTCCTTGAGCGCCGCTTGGCGTCGTGCCGTGATATCCGCGCCGACCGATACGATATGCGTCGTCTCGCCGTGTTGGTTACGCAGCGGCGTACTGGAAAAACCTGCCCAGAATTTGGAGCCGTCGCGACGCACGACTTCCATTTCCATGCGCGCGGTGCGCCCCTGCTGAAGTTGCTGGACGACTTCTTCCATCTCCGGCCGGCCCTCGGCCCACGACAGGAAGGTCGTCACCTTCTGGCCGATGATCTGGCTCGCGCTCTCGTAACCGTGATCCGCCGCCAGGGCACGATTTGCGTACACGACGCGACGATCCTCGCCGTGCGCCTCGGCGATGAGAAAGTGTGTGCTCGCCGCGTCCAGCGCGGCATTGCGTAGATCGAGCTCCGAGCGCAGCCGTTCGATCTCGGCCAGCGCCTCCGCGAGTGACAGTTCTTTCGCCACGTGAATGTTTCCAGGCGTATTTCCCACCTGGAGCAGAATCGACCCGCGTGCGACGCATACAAATCAGTCATTGGACGAATCGCGACTGGATAAACACCGGCGTGCCGGTGAGCGTGACGCGGGCACGGGCAGTCCTGCGGTTCTCCAGCAAAGGCTTTGCTCATCTCGCGAGTTGCCGCATCATTCGCCCATGACACAAGAGCGCAATCCCCAGGCCGAGCAGATGGCGGACGAGTCGATGCTGCGCACGTTGGCAGCGCAAGCCGAAGCCATCTGGCCGCAAGAGCAACATCTGTTCGGACGTTACGGCACCCCTGCAAGAATCGCCGACATCGGCTGCGGCAGCGGCGAGATCACCAGCCGTCTCGCTCTCCGCTATCCGCAGGCGGAAATCGTCGGCGTCGATATCTTGGAAAGCTCGGCCGCTTATGCCCGGCAACGTCACGCAGCGCTCGCGCCTCGCGTGACATTCGAGCAAGGCGACGCCTTCGAGCTGCGCTTCCCGGATTCGCACTTCGACCTGGTGGTGTGTCGTCACATGACACAGTCGGTGCCCGAGCCGGAGAAGGTGCTGATCGAGCTTAAACGCATCTGCAAGCCGGGCGGTTGGATCCACGTGCTGAGCGAGGACTATGGCATGCTGAACATGCCGACTCGCGATGTCGATCCGGATCGGCTGTGGCACGAAGGCGTAATCGCATTCACTCACAGCACTCACACCGATGCACGCATCGGCCGGCGCACCTGGACGCTGATGAATCGGTTGGGAATTACCGACCTGCACGTGGATTACGTGATCGTCGATACGTTGCGGGTACCGCGCCAAACATTTGGCGCCATCATTCGCGCCTGGCGCGACGGCTACACCGACGTGATGGCGCAACACACGCGACTGACTCGTGCCGAGATCCGGATCCTGTTCGATCACGTGATCGACACCATCCTGGATCCCGAGCAATACGCGGTGTGGCACATTCCGGTGATCAGCGGCCGCAAGCCAAGCTGAATATGCTCTCGTCGAGCATGGCACTGACATCGCGGCCATTGGAAATATCGGCAAGCTGCGAGCGCGACTCGTTCGCAAGCTACACATTCCGATACCGGGGGCTATAAAGAAAAAAGGGCCACCACTTGCGCGGCGGCCCCAAAACGACCCATGTCATCAACTCCCACTCGGAACGATGCTATCTAACGACGAGCGCGACTCGCGCTCAAGCGCCAGACCCTGGAGTGAGGCATCAGCGATTCCCTGAAAGCGCATGATTGCGCCTCGCCACAGCTGGCGCCCTCATTGTGTTGACAACAGAATCAACGGAGGCAGAATCCCAGCTCTAAGATGCTGAACACTGGCGATGCGTGTTTCCCCTCGGGGCTGAACTTCTTTCAATCGGGGGTCTGTACTCAAGCCGGACGGGCTCCCGGCCCCATGCAACCGTGAAGGGAAGTTAGATGGGACAACACACCCAAGGACCTTGGATCATCAATCTCGATCCACGTTATCCAAGCGAGCCCTGCATCGATGCCGTCATCGACGGCGTCGTGTGGCACGTCGCCCTCTGTCACAACGCTGCCGGTCCCGAAGACGGCTCCGCTGAAGCGAACGCGCGCCTGATCGCCGCCGCTCCCGAATTGCTCGCAACTCTGCGAGCCGCGCTTCCGACCCTGCGTGCCGATCTGGAGAAACAATCCGGCAACGGCTCGTCGCCAAGAGACTCGGCTTCGTTACGTGCCGCCAAGGCTCGCTACGACGCCGCTGTACGCGTGCTCGCGAAGATCGATGGACAGCTGCCGCAGCCGGTCGAGCGCCGTTCCGAAGGTCACTGATCTCGTTCGCTGAGCGGAATACCCGCGGCGAAACTCAAGAACCGTCAACGCTCGCCTGGCCCGGCGAAAACTTCTGCAATACTCGCCTGATCCGCATTTGGCCTGGACACGCGATGAACATGAAGTTCCTGTCGACTGTGATAGCACTGGCCTTGCCTGCATTGGCGAGCGCTGACAATTACCAAGCCCCTCGCACAGCGGACGGTCAGCCTGATCTGCAGGGCATCTGGACCAATGCGACGCTGACGCCGGTGGAGCGGCCCAAAACATTGGGCGAGCGCCTGGTGCTGAACGAGACCGAAGCGGCACAAATGGAACAGCGGATGAAAGAGTTCGCGGCCGCTTCCGATCAACCCAGCGACTTGAAGCAGGACTTGCCTAAAGGTGGCGGCGTTGGCGGTTACAACGTGTTCTGGTTCGATCCGGCCAACCAAGTCGCGACCGTTAACGGCGAGCGTCGCAGCTCGTTGATCGTGTACCCGGCCGACGGCCAGGTGCCGGAATTGTCAGAACCCGGCAAGCAAAGACTCGCTGCCCGCACGGCTCGCGCCGCTCAAGGCGCGTTCGACGGCCCCGAGCAACGTGCGCTCGGCGAGCGTTGCCTGCTCGGCTTCGGCAGTAACTCCGGTCCGCCGATGTTGCCGGTCATGTACAACAGCAATTATCAAATCGTGCAGAACCACGACACTGTGATGATCCACATCGAGATGGTTCACGACGCGCGCATCATCCGGCTCGGCGGCCAGCATCCGCCAGCTCACATGCGCAAATGGATGGGCGATTCGATCGGACGTTGGGAAGGCGACACGCTGGTCGTCGAGACCGCCAACTTCAATCCGGCGCAGCCGATTCAAATCGGCCAGGGCGCGACCTATCGAAGCATTCCCGTGTCGCCTGGCTTGAAAGTGACGGAGCGGTTCACGCGCGTCGGACCTCGCACCATCAAATATGAATTCACCGTGGACGATCCGGACACATTCAGCACGGCGTGGCGCGGCGAGATTCCGTTCAACTTCACCGACCAGCCGATCTACGAGTACGCGTGCCACGAGGGCAACTACGCGCTACCCGGCATCCTTGCCGGGGCGCGCGAAGAAGAGAAGTCCGCGAAAAAGTGAGCGCTCAGGACTTCGGTCCGAACTCGCTCATCACCGCCTTCTCCAGCAGGTCGAACGGCAACAAGCCTTGATTGACGATGAAGTCGTGGAACGCGAGCGCATCGAAACGACCGGGCTGCGCCAGTTCCACGCGAGTACGTAGCGCGTTCAGGCGCGAGTAGCCGTAGTAATAAGAAGTCGCCTGCCCGGGCGAGCGGAACGTGTAACGATCCACTTCCTGCTTCGCCATCGGCTCGGACAGCAACACTTCTTCCATGAGGAAACGCTGCGCGGCCTCGGGCTCGATCATGCCGAGATTGAGCATCGGGTCCAAAAACGCACGCGCCTCGCGCATCATCCGCATCTGCAACGAACCGATGCGACCTTCGAGCGGCAAATATTCCTTCATCACCGCTTCGGCGTACAACGCCCAGCCTTCGACGTTCGCGCTGTTGAATGCGAACACCACGCGCGCAGTCGAAACGCCTCGCTCCAACATACGAGCGAACTGCAACTCATGACCGGGACGCGCTTCGTGCGCCGTCAGCGTCCAAGCAATCGCGTCGTAACTGAAGTCGTCCATCTCCGCACCCGCCTTGGCGTTCGGGTTCGCGGTCGGCAACACGAACTCCGCCGCTTCGCCGGTGTTACCGATCAAGCGTGGCGGATCGATGTGCGGCGCCGGGCTCGCGGCTGATTCCGCTTCGCTGGCCAAACGAATCACTGCGTCTCGTTCGGGCAGCGTCACCAGACGTTCGCGACGAATGATTTCTTCCATCTGCTTCAGGCGATCTTTATAAAGGGTCAGCAGCTTGTCCTGCGGGATGCGCTCTTTCTTCAGCGCACGCACCACGTCGCGATAATCGGTCGCCTTCCAGTTGCGCTGCCTGGCCACTTCGGCGGCGGTCAGCTGCATCTCGTCGCGAGTCTGCACGTAATCCGCCAGCGCACGCTCCATGATTTCCTGCGGCTTCATCTGTACGCCGAAGTTCTTCAAGTTGTCGGCATACAGCGCGGGCGGCAGCTGATTCGTTTTACGAGCCCGCGGCAACACCGACGAGCGCACCCACGACTGGTACTCGGCGAACTGTTTACGCAGCGTCTTCATGTCTCGCTGCCAACCTTTCAAGCCGCTTTCCGTCAGCAGTTGCTGAATGCCATCGAGGTAACGAGCCTGATTGTCCAAGTACTGTCGCGCTTCGACGATCCACGGACCGGTGAGAGCCGCGTCTCGGGCACGCTCTTCGTAGCGAGCACGCGCCAGAACCGTCACCGGCTCATAGCCCTTCTCCGCGCCGACGTAACGACGCAGTCGAACCAGCGCTGCCTTTTGACGAGCCTTATCGACGCGCGCGTCGAGCAGATCCTGAAAGCCCTGGAACACGCCCTGGCCGAGATCCACGAACGGCAACATCAGCTCGCGATTGAGCTTCAAGGTCTCGCCCTGATTCGCGGCTGCCTGAATGAGGATGTCGACGTCCTGACGCACCAACGGATCGGTCGCGCTGGCGCGAATCGCTTCGAGCTTGGCCTGCGCGGTTTTTATGTCCGCTTCCTGGCGCTCGACATAGCCCGGCTGCAGATCGAAGACCTGCTCGTCGTGACCTTCGACGCCGAACGAGGCGGCGCTTTCCGGCGCGTACTTCGCCATTACGTCAAGCAGGATCTGCGCGTGTCGATTGCTCTCTTGCACCCAGGCCGGCGGCTCCGGCGCGGCGGCCTGCGCCGAAAAGGCCAGCGGCGTACTCAATGCAAGCAGCGCAGCCAGCACGTGACGAAGTCGAGTCTTGGAATGCTTCATGGTCGTCGCCCTATAGCCATCGTGTGTCCAACATGTTTCGAATTGTAATCGCTTGCCCGCGGTTTAGAGAAAGAAACAACAGCATTAGGCAAACCTAGCACCGAGATGCCGCGACCCTTTTGGCTCGCGTTGCATCCAGCAACGGATGTCGCGACCGATCGCCGCCACGCTACTGACCACGGCCCTGTTGGGTGCAAACCCGCTGGCCGCACAAAAGTTACATGCGCAAGAGACGATTCCGGCGCGCTTCACGGTCGGCGAGATCAAGATCGAGGGACTGCAAAGGATCGCCGAAGGCACAGTCTTCAATTATTTGCCGGTGAACATTGGCGACGAGCTCGACAGTCGCCGGTTGGGCGAGGCCATCCGCGCGCTGTACGGCACCGGCTTTTTTCGCGACGTCGAGCTGCGACGCGAAGGCGGCACACTGATCGTCGCGGTGTCGGAACGCGCCACCATCGAAAGCTTCGCGATCAAGGGCAACAAGGACATCAAGACCGAAGACCTGGAGCGCGTACTACGCAACGTCGGCCTGAGCGCCGGCAAAACCTTCGATCAATCGGTGCTCGACGAGCTGCACCGTTCGCTCACCGAACAATACTTTTCGCGCGGCAAATATTCGGTGAAGGTCGACGCCCGCACCGAGGACGTGCCGGGCAACAAGGTGAAGGTGTCGATCGACATCGCCGAAGGCAAGCGTGCGCGCATTCAGCAGATCAACGTCACCGGCAATCAAGCATTCACCGACCAGGAGTTGGTGAAGGACTTCGAGCTCAGCACACCCAACTGGCTGTCCTGGTACAAGCAAGACGACCGCTACGCGCGCGAGGCGCTCTCGGGAGACATCGAAAAGCTGCGCTCCTATTACATGGACCGCGGCTACGCCGACTTCGCGATTACGTCCAGCCAGGTTGCGATCGGCCCCGAGAAAGACGAGATCTTCATTACGTTGAACGTGCGCGAAGGCGACGTCTATCGCGTCTCGCAACTCAATCTCAGCGGCGAGATGGTCGTGCCGGAGTCGGAGCTGCGACGGTTGCTGATGCTCAAGCCCGGCGACGTTTACTCGCTACGGCGTATCACGCAATCGACCGAAGCCATCAAGTTGCGGCTCGGCCTGGACGGCTATGCGTTCGCGAACGTCGACGCCGTGCCCAAGCTCGATCCGGATACCAAACAAATGACGCTCGCGCTGGTGATCGATCCCGGCCTTCGCGTCTACGTGCGCCGGATCAATTTCAACGGCGCCTCGGGCGTCAACGACGTGGTGTTTCGTCGTGAGATGCGCCAGCTCGAAGGCTCGTATCTGTCGAACGCCGCGGTCGAGCGTTCGAAACAACGCATTCAACGCCTGCCCTTCATCGAAAAGGTCGAAGCGGAAACCACCCCTGTGCCCGGCACGCCCGACCTGGTCGACGTCGACTTCGAAATCAAAGAAGGGCTGCCCGGCCAGTTCGGCGGCGGCATCGGCTATTCGGAATCGCAGTCGTTCATCCTGAACGGCAACGTCGTGCATTCGAACTTTCTCGGCAGCGGCGAACGCGTGGCGCTGCAAGTGAACGCCGGCAGCTACGCCAAAACCTACGACATCTCGCACACCAATCCGTATGTCACGCTGGACGAGATCGGTCGGACCGAGCACGTTGCCTATCGCAAAGTCCGGCAGCTCACCTCCGCCTCGTCGGACTTCTCCACCGAGACCTGGACCACCGGCATCGACTACAGCATTCCGTTGAGCGAGTACCAAAGCGTTCGCATCGGCGGCAGCTGGCAAGCCGCGGAGCTCGCGACCACCATCTACAGCTCGCAACAGTTCCAGGATTGGGTGTCGGTGAACGGCTCGCCGTTCGAGCAGGAGTCGGGTAACTACGAAATCATCGGCACCACATACGAAGTGTTCGAGCTCAATCTCGGCTGGGGTTACGACAGCCGCGATCGTTATCTGTTTCCGACGCAAGGCGCGCTACATCGATTCTCTTTCAGCGCGACGCCGCCGAACAGCCAGCTTGAGTATTACCTCGCCAGCTACGACGTTCGCCAGTTCATGCGCTTGCCGAAGATGAGCTGGCTGCCGCTGAGCCTCGGCGCACGGGTGAGTTACGGCTCCGCTTACGGCGATACGACTGCTCTGCCGCCGCAACGAAACTTCTTCGTCGGCGGCAACGGTTCCCTGCGCGGCTTCAAGGAATCCTATCTCGGCCCGCGCGATTCGCTCGGCAATCCCTACGGCGGCGACTTCGCAATCACCGGCCAGTTCGAAGCCATCCTGCCGATGCCCGAGAAGTTTCGTAACGCCGCGCGCGTGACTCTGTTCTACGACTTCGGCCAGGTCGCATATCTCGGCGACACCAGGTTCACCGACAAGGGCGGCTTTCCGGTCGAGTACGACTTCGACTGGAAACATTTCCGCACCTCGGCCGGCATCGGCGTGGAGTGGCTCGCGCCGCTCGGGTTGTTCCGCTTCAGTTACGCAGTGCCCCTCACCTTTCGCAGGAGCACGGAGTTGAATTATGGCGATGAGCTCGAAGGCTTCCAGTTTTCCATCGGCAATGCTTTCTAGAACCATGGCGTGGAAGTGGGCTCGTTTTGCTTGCGTGGCGGCACTGGCGACGCTCGCGGCTGCGTGCGACAACAGCTCGCTCAACGAAGACGAGACGACGTTTCACATGCGCGCACTGAATTTGGTCGAGGACTCGCCGACGCTGTCGTTCGATCTCGACGACACCACCGTGCAAAGCCTCGCCTACGGCGGCGCCTCCGGCTTCAGCGCTGGCCATCCAGGTCGTCACGACATCACGTTTCATGCGCTGCTGCCGTCCGATCTGGACGACGACGACGATGATGACGAGACCGACGTCGACGTGAGCGGCACGACGTCGTACACGTTTCTCGCCGGCACGCCCTACACGCTGATCGCCTACGGCACGCTCGCCGACATTCGCACGTACATGGTGGAAGGGCTGAACCAGCGCGACGACGTGGACGACGACAAGCTGGTGCTGCAATTCACGAACGCATCACCAAACGCGGGCGAAGTCGACGTTTACATCACCGCGGCCAATGCAGGCGTGACCACGCGACGCTACGTCGACACGCTGGCGCTGACCGAAAGCTCGTCGCCGCAGGAGCTGACCCTGGTTCGCGATGACGACGACCTCGACGACGATTCCACGCTCACCACCGACGTCGTGGTTGAGCTGATGCGCCCAGGCACGACCGAATCGATCTATCGATCTGACGCCATCACGTTCTCCGAACAAGGCCGAGCGCTGCTGGCGATTGCGAACTCCCGTGGCCCGGGAACAGTGCCGGTCAGGATCGTGACATTGAGCGGCGGGAGTTATCGCAACGCTGTCGATAGCGCCGCGCTGAAGTTCGTTCACATCTCACACGACACGCCGGCTCTCGATGTAACGGTGGGTTCGGGACTCGCCGACCCGCTGGCACAAAACATCGGATTTCGACAATCGACCGCGTACGTCGATATCAAAGATGGAGAGAATGGCATGATCGCCGTGCCCGCGGGCGCCGGCTCACCGTATGTCCTCTTCGAGGAATTTACTGCAACCGGCGGCGGTTACTACACCGCATACGCAATGGGACCTGCTTCAGTCGTCGACGCAGTAGTCATGGCGGCCGATGGTCGCAGCGTTCCAACGCAAGCGAGCTTTCGCTTCGTTCACGGCGCCGGCAGTTTGGAAGACGACGAGCCGCTGGATTTATATCTGCGCCTGCCCGGCGAAGGCGTGGACTTCGCGGATGACGACACCGCACCGAGCATCTCGTCCATGACGTATCAAACCGCCACCAGCTATTTCATATTGAAGGAAGGCGATTACGACATCTACTTCGCGCACGCCGGCACATCTTCGATTGTCTTCGGCCCTCGCTCCTTTCATGTCTCCAATGGCGACGTCATGAGCCTGGTCTTGATGGACGACGAAAGCGGCAACCTGGAGCTCTTGCCGGTGTCGGACGTAGCCGAGTAGCTATTCGCGCAGGGCTTCGGCCAGTTGCTCGACGCCGATGCCATCCACTTCGATGACTTTGCGGCGACTCGTCTGGCCGGAGACGATGCGTACGCGGGACTTGGCGAGACCCAGACGTTCGGCGACGAACTCGATCAACGCGGCATTCGCGGCACCATCGACCGGTGGTGCCGCGAGTCGCACTTTCACGCAGCCGTCGTGCATGCCCGCGATTGCTGTTTTGCTCGCACGCGGCCGCACGTAGATGCTGATGCGCGAAGCAGACGTCATTAGCGCTCCAACTGCTGAGCGAGCTGTGCCGCGACTCGCCGAGCGGATTCGTCATCGTATTTCTCATCGAAGCCGGCAAGCAGCATACGAGCAGTGCTGCGATCACCCGCGTCCCGAGCGAGTTCGATGAGCTTGATGGCATCGCTGCTTGCAACCGGTTTGAATCGAGCATCGACGCGCAGCTGCGAGCGAGCAATATTCAGCGCGTCACCCGTGCGGCGCGCCGCCAGTAGTTGCGGCACCAGTTCCTCCGCCAATCGATATGCGAGACGCCCGTCGGGCCATTGCACTGCTCGTGCGAACAATGCACGCAAATCGTCGCTCGGCCGCTCGCTGTTTTGTAGATGCGCTTCGATCGTGCGCCACGCATTGCCATACGCGCCGCCACGCCACTCCGCGAAGATGCGATCGATCAACAAATCGATCTCACGCTGCCGTTCGCGATTTTCCTTTTCGGCGGCACGTTCCGGCGAATGCGCCGGCTCGAAACCTAACTCTTTGCGCCGCTCGAACAACACGCCGCCGATCATCGCGAACGACGCCAGGAACGCATACATGATGAGCGCGATGCGCAGACTGCCCGAGAACGGAATGTGCACCGAGAACGGCAGCTGGGCCGCGGGCAACCAAGTCACCAGCAACGACGCGAGCCACCAGAAACCGCCGAGCACGGCGAGGATAAACAGGTAACTGCCCGGCACTCGAATCACGATTTGTAACAACAGAATGGGGTTGAGCGACTCCCAGAAGGTGCTGGCTGCCTGGGTCATGATGACGGCCGGGAGCAGCAACACGCCGAGCACCCGTAGCGCCGCGACCACATCGCCGCCGAACCAATATCTCAACGCCTCGGTAGCGAACCCGTACACGAACACGATCAGCAACAAGCCGAGCGGACGCGACTCGTTGAGAGGATTCAGCATTTCGTATGCAAGCACCGGCGGCTCAATCACACCGTCGGCGACGTGATCAAGCAACGCGAAGCCATACTTGAAAAACCAGGAGACGGTGAGCAGTGCCAGCGGCAGCCCGATCAATCCGCCGGCGACCGCAATCAACAGCAAAATGCTGAAGATCGCGACCAGCGCCAGCGACGGGCCGCGCAGAGGAATCAATAAATACTTGAGCATCGCCGCCGCTTGCATGCGACGGAATGTAGTTCAGCAGCAGCGGCCTGCCAATGCCGCAGTAGGATGAAGATTACTTTTTCTTGGCTTTGCCGATGCGACGCTCGTTCATGCGCTCGATCATTTCATCGATCAGGCGCTGCACTTCGGTGCGCGAGCCGGCGCGCAAGCCGGTGATTTCGTTCGTGCCCTGCGCGATCACATAACGAAACCAGGTGCCCTCGCTACCCGCCGGCGCTTCTGCCGGCGTCAGCGATTCCAGCCGGAACGGCACTTCCAGCAACATTTCCGTCGTCGAAGGTTTCATAAGGTAGCCCGCCGTCGTTGCTCTTCTTGCACTTGCTGCACCGACAGCTCGGTCTGCGTCGCGATGACTCGAACCAGCCGATGAGTGCCGCTGGTCGGCAAGGCGAGAGCGTGTAAACGTTCCCAAATACGAATTCGGTCCGCGGGACTATGGAGCGGCGAGCTCTGCGAGGCAATCTGTTCCTTGCGCTCCGCTGCTCGCTCAGCCTCTTCCCGCTGAATCGCAGCTCGCCGATCGGAAATGTTCATCGTGCCAGGCTGGGCTTCGACCGACGACCGGTGAATGCTCATGTTTCCCTCCGACAAGCTCGAACGACCGCACGCGCCGTCGGGCGCGTGCGGAACGTGATCACCAGCGACGCGGACCACCGCCGCCGCCACCACCACCACCACGCGGCTTGTCCTGCGCCTCATTGACCTTCAACGGGCGACCGCCCATGTCCTGGCCATTCAGATTCTGGATGGCGCGCGCCGCATCGGCACGCGGCATTTCGACGAAACCGAAGCCGCGCGGACGACCGGTTTCCCGATCCATGATCAACGCCACGGATTCGACCGTGCCGTGCTGGGAAAACATGGTGCGGACCGCCGCTTCGTCGGCGGTGAAGGGCAGATTGCCCACATAGATCTTGCTCATTCGATACTCCAAAAGTTTTCTGGCGTTTGCACGCCTACGGATGGTTCCGCAACGATTCGGTTTAGGTTGACTGGTTGCACATCCGCAAGCGGCATGGCACGGGTGAACCTAACGGAGCACCGAAAACCCAGAGAAGATAAAGAGAACAGTCACGAGCCACGACCACTATACACGGCTTGCGACGTTACGGGGCTATATTTTCGCGGGACGCCGTGTTATGGCGCCCCGCTCGATATTATTTCCTAGGCCGCCAGATCCTTGGCCTGCAGATATTCGTCGTAAGTGCCTTTGAAATCGACGATCCCGCCGCCCTTGCGCACTTCGATGATGCGATTGGCGATGCCGCCGACGAACTCGCGATCGTGCGAAACGAAAATCATCGTGCCCGGGTATTTCTCGACGCCGATCTGCAACGACTCGATCGTTTCCATATCCATGTGGTTGGTGGGCTCATCCATCAGCAGGACGTTCGGTTTGGTGAGCATCAGCTTGCCGTAAATCATGCGGCCCTTCTCGCCGCCCGACAGCACCTTCACCGACTTGCGTGTTTCTTCGCCCGAAAACAACAAACGGCCGAGCGTCGCGCGCACGATTTGATCGTCGTCGCTTCGCGCACGCCATTCGCTCATCCAGGTAAACAAATCCAACTTCTCGGCGAACTCCGCCTGCGGATCCTGCGGCATGTAGCCGACCTTCGCGCTCTCCACCCAAGTGACAGTGCCGGCAGTGGGTTGCAGCTCGCCGGCGAGAACACGCATCAGCGTCGTCTTACCGACGCCGTTCGCGCCGATGATGGCGATACGCTCGCCGGCTTCGACGTTGAAGCTGATGTTGTTCAGCACTTTCACGTCCGAGCCAGGATAGACGAAGCTCAATTCTTCGATCGTGACAGCGTTGCGATACAGTTTCTTTTCCTGCTCGAAACGAATGTAGGGATTCTGCCGCGACGACGGCTTGACCTCTTCGATCTTGATCTTGTCGATCTGTTTCAAACGCGAGGTCGCCTGGCGCGCCTTGGACGCGTTCGCCGAGAAGCGTCGCACGAACTCCTGCAAGTCCGAGATGCGATCCTTGGCTTTGGCGTTGGCCGCTTCCACACGCTCGCGCGCCTGCACCGACGCGAGCATGAAGTCGTCGTAGTTGCCGGGGTAGATCTTGATCTGGCCGTAGTCGAGATCGGCCATGTGCGTGCACACGGAATTCAAGAAGTGACGATCGTGGCTGATGATCACCATCGTGGCGTCGTAATCGTTGAGCACGCGCTCCAGCCAGCGAATCGAATGAATGTCCAGGTTGTTGGTAGGCTCGTCCAGCAGCAGCACGTCGGGACGCGAGAACAGCGCCTGCGCGAGCAGCACACGCAATTTCCAGCCGGGCGCGACTTCGCGCATCGGGCCGTTATGCAACGACGCATCGATGCCGGCGTCGCTCAGAATGCTGGCGGCACGAGATTCTGCGTCGTATCCGCCGTACTCGGCGTACTTCGCTTCCAACTCGGCGGCACGCATATAGTCGTCGTCGGTCGCGTCGGGATTCGAATAAATGCGATCGCGCTCGACCATCGCCTTCCACATTTCGTCGTGGCCCTGCATGACGACATCGAGCACCCGCTGATCTTCGTAAGCGAATTGATCCTGGCGCAGCTTGCCGAGGCGCAGCCCGTTCATGAGCATGACCTCGCCGGAGCTGGGATCCAGCTCGCGGCCGAGAATCTTCATGAACGTGGATTTGCCGCAGCCGTTGGCGCCGATCAGGCCGTAACGGTTGCCGTCGGCAAACTTGACCGACACTTGTTCGAACAGCGGCTTGGCGCCGAATTGAATGGAAACGTTGGCGGTGGACAGCATGAGCGGCGCTAGAGGTTGATTCCAGGGGAGACTTGCAAAGGAGCTTTAGTGTTGTGGCTGCGGCGGACGGATCAAGAGCAAAGCGAATAGCGTAACGGCGCCCGCCGCCGTGAGGTAATACCCGACATAAGCCAAACCGTAATGAGTCGCGAGCCAGGTTGCGAGATACGGCGCGAGCGAGGCGCCGACGATGCCCGCGAGATTGAACGTGAGCGAGGCGCCAGTGTACCGGACCGACGTCGGAAACAGTTCGGACAATGCAGTGCCGAGCGGACCATATGTCAGCCCCATGACAGCCAGGCCGAGTGAGAGGAATATCACCACCCGCAGCGGCGAGCCGGAGCTGAAGAGCGGCTCGAACAGCAGCCCGAAAGCCATCACTGCGAGCGCCGACGCAATTAGCATCGCCCGCCGGCCGCGACGATCCGCAATCACCGCGGAGATCGGAATCGTCACCGCGAAGAACAGTACGCCGATCATTTGCAGAATCAGGAATTCGGTGCGCGAGTAGCCGAGCGCCGAGGTGCCCCAGCTCAGCGAGAACACCGTCATCAAATAGAACACGACGAACGTTGCCGTCGCTGCGAACGTGCCGAGAATCAGCGTTCGCTTGTGTTCGGTGAACACGGTGAGCATCGGCACGCGTACGCGTTCGTTCTTTTCGATGGCACGTTGAAAGGCTGGCGTCTCCGACAGGCGCAAGCGCACATACAAACCCATGAACACGAGCAACGCGCTGGCGATGAACGGCACGCGCCAGCCCCAGGCGAAAAATTGCGCGTCGGTGAGATATTGGGTCAGCAGCAGGAACACACCGGTGGAGCACAGGAATCCGAGCGGCGCACCGAGTTGTGGAAACATGCCGTACCACGCTTGTTTGCCCGGCGGCGCGTTCTCGGTCGCGAGCAGCACTGCCCCGCCCCATTCACCGCCCAGCCCGAGCCCCTGCCCGAAGCGACACAACGCGAGCAGCAGCGGCGCCCCCAGACCGATGGATTGATAGGTCGGCAGCAGGCCGATGAACACCGTCGACAAGCCCATGGTCAGCAACGCCGCGACCAGCGTCGCCTTGCGGCCGATGCGGTCGCCGAAATGACCGAACAGCGCCGAGCCCACCGGACGCGCGAAAAACGCCAGTGCAAACGTCGCCAGCGATTGCAGCGTCGCCGAGGCCGGGTCGCCCTTCGGGAAAAATAGCGACGGGAACACCAGCACCGCCGCGGTGGCATAGATGTAAAAATCGAAGAATTCGATCGTGGTGCCGATCAAGCTCGCAAACAGCACCCGTCGCGGCGAGTTGCCCGCCGTTCCCATCTGATTCATTCGCTTCTTAAGGTGTGGCTGAGAACCTGCCGGGTCGCGGCAGGGCGCGGGATTCTCGCACGAATCGGCGGATTTATCCTCCCCCGGGTCTGCCGGGCGATTTGCAGTATTACAAATATTGCAATATTGTTCAGTTCATGACGGGCGACCAGTTCAAAGCAGGGCGGCTGCAAGCCGGGCTCACGCAGAAGGCGGCCGCGGCCTCCTTGGGAGTGTCGCAGCCTTATCTGTCCCAGCTGGAAATGGGCCAACGGCCCGTCACATCGGAGTTGGCGCGCGCAGCCACTGCGCTGTATCGCCTTTCTGCCACGGCCCTGCCTATGCCCGAGTCGCCGTCCAAGGAAGCGGTTGCGGATGCCGCGCAGCTGGCTCGCCAGCTCTCGGGTCTCGGCTATCCAGGATTCCAGCACCTGCGTCCGCGCAAGGCCAATCCCGCAGCCGTCGTCCTCCAAGCGCTGCTTCAGGACGATCTCGAAACCCGCCTGGCTGAGGCCCTCCCGTGGGTCCTGATGACGTACCCGGATTTGGATTGGGCATGGCTGGTTCGTCACGCAAAGCTGCACGATGCACAGAATCGCCTCGGCTTTCTGGTCGCGGTCGCGAAGGGGCTTGCCGCTGACCGACCGGAGTTCGAGACTGCATTCACTCAACTATCCGCAGTCGAGCAGCAGTTGGAGCGAGCCCGGCTCGCACGCGAAGACACTCTCTGTCGCGAGTCGATGCCCACCGCCGAACGCCGCTGGCTCAAGACCAATCGCTCGGCGCTTGCACAGCATTGGAATCTGCTCACCGGATTGACTGCCGATCAGCTGTCCTATGCGCGGTGAAACAGAGCCCGTCGAACCGTGGCGGTCCTTCCTGACCGAGTTGGACGGCCTGCTCAAGGATGCCGTCGAGTTGCGCTGTATCGGCGGATTCGTCGTGACTCAACAGTACGGCATCGGCCGCGAGACATCCGACATCGATTTTGTTTGGGCACTAACACAAACGCCTCACGACAACGTCGAAACGCTGGCGGGCTTGGGAACAAAACTGCATCGCAAATACCGCCTGTACATGCAGCACGTCGGCATCGCTACGCCGCCTGCCGACTATGCCACTCGGATGGTTCGCATGTTTCCGTCCGCGCCTTGGCAGCGGCTGAGGATGTTTGCTGTCGAAGCGACCGACATCGCGCTCTTGAAGCTGGAGCGGAACGCCGAGCGCGACAGAGAAGATTTTCTTCGCCTGGTTCACGCGGGATATATCGAGCGGCAGGTTTTCAGAGATCGTTATTACGAAGAACTGCGTCCTTATCTGCTTAACCGCCTCTCATGGCACGACAAGACATTGGAGCTGTGGCTGGAATGGCATGGCCAACGGAATAGGCCGTCGGCGTCAAAACACCCCCTCCTGCTCCGGCTCCGCCGCCAGCCTTTGAAACATTTGTTTCATCGAGTTCACGCGCAAGATGTAACCGCGGACGGAGTGGTCGCCGCATTTTTGGCCAGGACGAGTGATGAAGCCGCGGCGGGCGAAGGTGTCGCCGGCACCGGCGCCGCAGACGTGGATGACGGCAGCGAGGTCTTGTTTCTGTCTTAACGTCGCGGAGCGAATGCTGTTGCGACCGAGAATGGTCGCGATGCGCCGGTCGAGGTAAGCGGAAGTCATTTCCACGGCGTGCGACGGAATGACGCGCATGTAAAAGCTATTGAACCAGCACGAGCGGAAGTCGTGCCACGGACCGTCGTCGACGACGATGTGATCGTGGATGCAAAGGCGGCTGGTCTCTTCGAACGTGCCATCGGTGATTTGATACATGCCGACCGCGCTCGACGCCGGGCGATAAACATCGAACGGTTTGTGAGTCAGCCGCCAGCGCCAGTACGTGCGCACGATGGGATTGCCGGAACCCTCCACTTGCGCGAGTGCCGCGAGCAATTCCGGCGAGATGGTCGCGGTGGAATGTTTGCGAAAGATCGGCTCGTACGACTGCCACGTTTCCGCGGGCGTCTTGTACAGCGTGCCGCTGACCGGGAAAAACAGCTCCGAGGGTTTGCGAATCACCTGGTAGATCCAGTTGATCCCGAACCACAGCGTCACCGTCACCAGCAACACGAGAACCACTTGCACCGTGAGCGGCGCCGTCAGGAAGAATTTCAGCCAGCGCCGGCGCGTGGCTGCTTTAGGCCATATATCAGGCCACGACTTGGGCCAGAGAGGAATCGCGCGGGAACCGCTGCGGCGCTTGGGAGAACGACGAGTCACAGATAACTATGGAACCACGCGCCGATCGAGCCGCGCAATGCTTCGGCGTTGCCCGTGTCGACCCAAGCGTGTGCCAGACCTGGCATCACGGTGAGCTGCAATCGTTGGGTGGCGTTCGCCTTCGCGTACAGAGGCTGCAACGCTGCGTGCAAGGTAACTGCGACCGACGGCGTCAGCATTGCATCGTCCGCACCATGAACGATGAGCAACGCCGGCGGCTGTGCGCGGGCGGCAATATCCTTTGCCCTGCTCGCTGCATCCGAGCGCTGCGCGAGCGCACGCGTAGCGTCAGTCCACTCATACGACCCTTTAGTGGCCCGCTCGAACGCTTTGACGGAAGCACTCAAACCGGTCGACGCATTCAACGTCACAGCGACGCCGATACGCACATCGGACTCGGCGAGCGCATACAACACACTTGCACCGCCCGCGGAAAATCCAAACAAACCGATGGCCGCTCCCGATTTCATGCAACCGTGTTGTTCGAGTGCCCGCACCACCGCTGGCAATTCCTTCGCAGCGCCCATGACCACAGGCTCGAACACCAAGGTGCCGAGATCTTGTTTCTGCCGGCGCCCCAGCTCGCCCGGCGCCAGCGCCCGCGCACCAAACATCGGCAGACCGAGATAAACCTTCACCGCCGGCACATCGTCGAGCGGCAACGCATTCATCAGCGCGCGTTCGCTATCGGGCGGACCGAAGCCGTGCCACAAAATAATCGGCGGTTTGGAGATGCGAGCCGGCACGCGAACCAGCGCGGGTGTCGCACCTAACGTGGTCGTGATAACGGTGGGGGAATCGGACGACGACGGCGTGCACTTGAGATCGTCGCTCCACGCGGGAGTGACGGCGCTCAGCAAACAAAGCCCAAGGAGTGAAGCTCGCATCGCGTGAGTATAGCGGCCGTGCCCGAAGCACAGCGAAGCCAAGCAGTGCGAACTACTCTTCTTCTTCGACGTCCTCGACCTGCTGCTTCGGCGCAGGCGCTTCCGCGAACACCAATCGGAACACCACGCCGCCGCCCGGGCGAGGATCTTTGTTTGCACCCGAGCCGATGCCCGGCGACAGCTCGCGCGAAACGAATATTCCGATGCCGGAGCCGACCTTGCCGGCGGCCGTGAACGGCTCGAACACGCGCTTGGAATCGACCGGCCCGACCGCCGTGCCACGATCGATGATGTCCAGATAGCGGCGTTGAGTCTTGGTGCTGCGACCGACGCGCACTTCGACCGCATCGGTGGCGTTGCTGGCACGGCCGTACTTCAACAAGTCCGAGCACAGCGCCCACACCAGCTTGTGCAGATGAGCTTGATCGACTCGCACCGGCAGGTTCTCTCTGGGCACGTTCAGCCGCAGGGTTTCCTGGTCGATCTCTTCGGTCAGCCAGAACTCGCTGACGAATTCCTTGGTCCACGAAGCCAGGTCGATGCGCTCCAACCGCTGCACTTCGTTGCGGCCGAACTGCAAGGCGTTGCCGATGATGATGCGCAGGCGCGGATCGTCTTTGCTGAGCATGGCGCTCGGGAGCGAAGGGTTTTCCCGTTGCGCCGACGCGGGAGGAGCAGCGGCGGGCGCCCGAGGCGGAGGAGCAGCCTGCGCTGGCACGCGTGGCTGCGGCTTTGGCGCGGCTTTCGGCTGCGGCGGTGGAGCCTTCGGTTGTGGCTTTGCCTGCGGCGGCTGCTTGGCTGGCACCGGCTTGGGCGGCGCCTTCGGCTGCCCTTTGGGCTGCGGCTTGGGATTCTCCCAAGGCGACACTTCCTGAAGCGCGGCCCGATAGTTGTTCTGCCGCGCGAGGTTTTCGCGCAAGGAGCTGGCGCGATCCTCAACGGGCTCCTCGACGCTCTCAGCCTCGGTGCG
>Ga0247784_1000004_pt1 | contig 86647 bp, 72 predicted proteins | sample UWRJL169409R5_FD_179909 | JGI IMG/M metagenome (GOLD analysis project Ga0247784, IMG submission 179909) | Plant litter microbial communities from Arlington Agricultural Research Station in Wisconsin, United States - UWRJ-L169-409R-5 | ecosystem: Environmental > Terrestrial > Plant litter >...
GCGATCTGTGGCTGGAGCTCGCGGAGATCACGGCTCGCGCGCTGAACGTCGATCGCGTCGGCGTGTGGATCATGGCCGACGAAGACCGCGTATTACGTTGTCGTTACCTGCTGCAATATTCCAATCACGAAGTGTTTCAAGGCACGGTGCTGCGTGCCCAGGACTTTCCGGTTTATTTTCAAGCGCTGCACGAACAGCGCACGATCTCGGCCGGCGACGCGCTCAATTCGCCGATCACCGACGAGCTGCGCCAGCCGTACCTGGAGCCGCTAGGCATCACCTCGCTGCTCGACGCGCCGATCTATGTCGGCGGCAAAGTAGCCGGCGTCGTTTGTCACGAACACGTCGGAGCGCCGCGCACTTGGACCGAAGCCGAAACCAGCTTCGTGGCATCGGTCGCCGACACCATCGCCCGTGTGTATGGCGAATACGAGCATCGTCACGTCGAAACGGCACTCGCGAACTATCAAAAGCACTTGATGGAATTGCATCGCATGGAAGCGGTCGGCCGCATGGCTGCCGGCATCGCTCACGACTTCCGAGGCATCGTCGGCATCGCGCTCGGCTTTGCTGAATTGATCCGGAGAGTGCCGCACCTCGCGCCGCAAGCCGATCACTACGCGCAGCGAGTCATCGAAGCGCTCGAACGCGGCCAGATTCTCACGCAAGAGATCATGAACTTCGGCAAGGACGATCCGGTGTCGCCGCGCGTGCTCGACGTCGGCGCGTCGTTGTCCAAGTGCAGCCCGATGTTTCGTATGCTGTTGGGAAATAACATTCGCCTGCGACTGCGCGGCTCGGGGCAAGTAAGTCGCGTCTTCATGGACGCTTCGCAGTTCGAGCGCATGATTCTCAACCTGGTCCTGAACGCGCGCGACGCGATGCCCTCCGGCGGCAACGTCGACATCGACTATCAGGACGTTGCCATCGGCGACGAAGACGACGAAAGCGCCACCTACGTTTCCATCGATATCCGCGATACCGGCCACGGCATGGACGAAGCGACGCGCATGAATGTGTTCAAGCCGTTCTTCACTACCAAGGGCGAGCGCGGTACCGGCTTGGGGCTGGTGATCGTGGATCAGATCGTGTCCCGCGCCGGCGGCCGGGTGAAGGTCGATAGCGAACTGGGCCAGGGCACGACCGTCAAAATCTATTTACCGAGAATCGCGCTGGCCGCGCCCTGAAATCAGCGGCGCGCACGGCGAGCGAAATCGTCCTCGGCAACTTCATAATTGGGGAACACGTAGCGGAAGCGGCGCCACTCGCGATCCGCTTCCTCATGTTTGTTTTCTTTGCGCAGCTCGCGAATGTCGCGCAGCCATTGCTCGGGATCGGTGTAGTTGCGCGGCTGCTCCTGCCGCTCTTCCTCTTGCTCGGCCGCTTGCTCGTCGTCGTCACGGTGCGCCGGGGCGGTAATGGTGCCGCGAGGACCCACACCTTGTTTTGGCAGCGGGCGTCGAGTGCCCGTCACAGCGATCTCCGACAGGTCGTCTGAGCCAATCTCGTCCATTAGATGCACGGGCGAAGATACAGATGCCTGCGAGGCAGACTCGGACCGCTTTTGAGCGGTGACAACGACTTCTTCGGAGGCTCGGCGACGCTCCGCTGTCGCAGGCGCGGACAGTGGCGCCGGCGCTTCCACGTTCGCGGCTACTCCTGCGTTTGCAAGCTGCGGCTCCGGTGACGGCGGCGCAGCTGGTTGAATTGCCAACGATCGTTCACGAGCCGGCGCGGCCGCAGGCGCTGGCACAGACTCCTGGATAGCAAACGCAGCCGGCGGCGCTTCGACAATCGCGTCCGCCACCGGCGCGGGTTCCACCGGCAGGACGTGGACCACGCTCGCATCGCTGGCGTCTTTTGCAACGGTCGCCTTGTCTTCCTCCAGCTTCGATCCAGACGTTGCTTTCTCGGCCGGTGCATACATCGGCGCGGCAGCAGGCACAGTCAGTTTCGTTTCTTTGTGCACGCCGCTTTCGATCACGATCGACACCACCAGCACCGCGGAGGCAGCCAATGCCAGCGGCCCGGTCCAACGCATCCACGCGCGTGACTTCGCCGGCCGCGACTTCACCGCCTCCTGCGCCTGGCGCAACACGAGGCGATCGAGCTCCGGCGGAACAGTGGAGCCGTGCAGCTGACGATACTGCCGAGACACGTCGGACCCTCCTCGCAGGTAGTCGTCGAGCTGCTGCTCGTCGGGCAGATCTTTCTCGGGAAGGTCGCTCACGATGACACGCTCGATTGCAGGCTGGGGGATTGATGCTGGCGCAACGCGCCGCGCAGCTTGCCCAATGCGTAACGCAAACGGCTCTTGGCCGTTTCCATCGCCACGCCCGTGATGCGGCCGATCTCTTCCAGGCCCAGCCCGGTCTCCTCGTATAAAAGAAAAACATCGCGCTGTTCCGCCGGCAGCGCGTCCAAGGCTCGCTTGAAGTCGGCCCGCAACTGCGACTCCGAGAGTGCCGCGTCGGGGCTCTCTTGCGTGGGGCCGGAAAGCTCGTCCGCCAACTCATCCACGTCGAGCGCGCCTTTCTCTTGCGGTCGCCCGACCCGGCGGAAATGATCGATCGCACAGTTGTGCGCGATATGAAACAAGAACGTGGTAAACTTGGCGCGCGCTTCGTAACGTTCGCGACTGACGATCACCTTGCTCCACACCTCCTGAAACAAATCATTGGCCATCTCGGGACTGTGGCACAGGCGCTGTAGATAGCGATACAGCGCACCCTTGTGCCGCTCGTACAGGATCTCAAATGCGCGCACGTCTCCATCGCGATAGCGCAGCATCAGCGTCGTGTCGTCCGGCACGACAGCCGCGACCGGCGACGCAACCGGTGCGTCGCTCAGCTCTCCCGCGGTAGTGGAAGAAAGATCCATGCAGTTAGAATATCACCGCGCGATCTGTCCCACCTTCTCATCTGTCGGCGCAGTCGGTGCGAGCGTCCGCGCCAACTCCACCAAGGAAACAAACTCACGTCGATAGCCGTCGCGGTCCTCGGCCAACGCTCCTTTCGCCAGCTTCGTCACATCGGCGTAACCGAAGTTGCCGGTGTACTTACCGCCGCGAAGCAGCTGACCGAACGCTGCCACGCTGGCCGCGAACCTGAAATCGGGCGACAGCTTGTCCACCGACGCGATCGAGCTCTTGCGAATCGGATATTCGAGCAGCTGACTGGTCTCCGCGCTCGGCATCTTGTAACGCAATTTCACATTCGCCAACTCGCCATTGCCCGCAACTTTCGCCGTCGGAGCGGCGTAGCGTAGCGGATCGACGCTGCCCTTCGCACCAACCGGTACGACTTCATACAACGCCGTGACGCGATGGCCGGCGCCGATCTCGCCCGCGTCCACTTTGTCGTTGTTGAAATCTTCGCGCGCCAGCATGCGGTTCTCGTAACCGATGAGTCGATACTCAAGCACCTCCGCTGGATTGAACTCGACCTGGATCTTCACATCTTTGGCGATGGTGAACAGCGTGGAGCTGAGCTGCGACACCAGCACCTTGCGCGCTTCCGAAAGCGAGTCGATGTAAGCGTAGTTGCCGTTGCCCGCGTCGGCGAGGCGCTCCATCAGCTGATCGTTGTAGTTGCCGGTGCCGAAACCCAACGTCGTCAGCTCCACGCCGGTGCCGCGCTGACGTTCGGCCATGTCGACCAGCGACTCGAAGTCCACCGTGCCGACGTTGAAATCGCCGTCGGTCGCGAGCACGACGCGATTGATGCCGCCTTTCACGAATGTATTGTGCGCAAGCTGATACGCCCGCTCGATGCCTTGAGCACCGTTGGTCGAGCCGCCGGCCGACAAGCGATCCAACGCATCCTGAATGAGATGTTTCTTATCACCCGGCGTCGGCTCCAGCACGACACCGGAGCTGCCCGCGTACACGACCATGGACACGCGATCGCGCGCGGTGAGCTGGTCGGTCAACAACCGGAAGGCGTTCTTGAGCAGCGGCAGTTTGTCCGGCGAGTTCATCGAGCCGGAAACGTCGATAAGGAACACCAGATTGGCGGCGGGCCGCTGCTTGGTGTCGATCTCGAAACCTTTGATGCCCACGCTCAGCAACAGCGCCGCTGGATTCCAGGGTGCCGCGGCGACTTCGGTGGAAACGCGGAACGGCGTCTCGCGATTGGACGGCGGCGAGTAGTCGTAATCGAAATAGTTGATCATCTCTTCGACGCGCACGGCGTCTTGCGGCGGGAGGCGGCCTTCGTTCAGGAAACGACGCACGTTGGCGTATGCGCCGGTATCGACATCGATAGAGAAGGTCGAAACGGGATGCTCCGAGACCAGCTGCACGGGATTGTCTTGTTGATGCTGGTAACGCTCGGTGTCGTAGGGTTGCTGATATACGGGCGCGGCGGGGGCCACCGACATCATCGGCGCAGGCATGACTGCAAATGAAGCCTGTTTATCCGCCTCACCGCGGACCCGACGACTTTCCCGCGCACTCGCTGCATTGCCGGCCGCCTTGTTGGCGGTGACGATCGCTTCCTCGACCACCCGGTCCTGCGGCATGGCCATGTCCTGGACGGGTTTGGGCTCGTCTTTGCTGACGACCTCTTGGCTCTCCGACTCCCTCTTCGCGGCGCAAGCAGCAAGCACGGCGGCGGCGATAAGCACGGAACCCCGACTGACGACCCGATTCATGGTGCGTTCCCAAGTTCGACGCTAGGTGCGTCACTGGTAGCTATGAACGGGGATCCGGCCGAATCGGGTTAAGCTGGTTTCAAGTTCCAGTTCGGGGTGACATAACTATTGCGGCGGCCCCCAGAGCAGCTCGTCCAGCAGCTTCTCCCGGGAGGGCCAGCCGTAGTGGCCCAGGTCCACGCGCCCGCCCACGAAATCCACGCCTTCAGCTTCCAGGAGCTTGCGTTGACGGGCGTAGCTGTCACTGCCCTGCGGAAACGAGATGCGCCCGCTGGCGTTGATCACGCGAAACCACGGCACGTTCTTCGTGGCCGGCGTCTGTCGCAACACCGTGCCCACCAAACGCGCCCGGCGAGGCAGTCCGGCGACTTCGGCAACGACACCGTACGGGCAAACCTTTCCGCGAGGGATCTGTTTGATGGCCGCGATGATCCGGGCCGCATCGCTTTCGGCAACGACCTGCGGCCGTTTGACTACCGCCTTCAGATGTTTTTTCTTTGCTGTCGTTCGTTTCTTCGGCTGACTGCGTGCAGCCCGACGCTTGGTGGTTTTCTTTTTGCTCGCCATGCGCTTTGCTCAGATCGGAATGCGATCGTGCACCGTCTCTTGCGAACGATCGGCGCGATCCGGATTGCGTCGGCGTTCGCCGCCGGTGAGCGCGATACCGAGCGAAGTCACGAACGGCAGCACGCGTTCGAGGAAGTCACCCGGCGAGTCGGGCAGCAAATGAAATAACAGCGACAGGAAGAATCCCGACCACATTGCACCGAGCGTAGCGCCCGGACGTACACGTTTACCGCAGACACGCACGAGCAACAGCGGACCGAAGCAAGCGCCGATTGCGGCATAACCAAACATCGCGTGCTCGAACACCGTCGACGGTGAGAACAAAGTCGAGAGCACGACGCACACCGCCACGAACACCATCGCTACGCGATTCCACGCGAGCGATAACGACGCATTGACCCTGCGCGTATCGATGGCAAGGCTCGATCCGAGCGCGAGCAACTGGCTGCCGAGATTCGCGATGATCGCCGCGATCAACGAAGCGACGATGACCGCCGCGATGCCCGGCGGCAAGGCGCGGTCCGCGATAGCAAACATCGACAATTCGGGGCGATTCAGCCCGGCGTACAGAATGTTTGCAGCCAACCCGCACAACAACACCACACCGAGCAGCAACGCGATCATCACCACTGCCAACCAACCCGCGAGGCGCAACGCCGCGTCGTCGCGAGCCGCCATGAAACGAGTCGCGAGCTGCGGCTGTCCGATGCTGCCGAATCCGATGCCGAACACGCCCGCCGCAAACGCCAGCGCGACGACGCCGTTACGTCCACCGAAGAAATCAGTAGCGAGCGGCCCCAGTGCCGTCAGCGCAACACTAAACTCCTCCATTCCGCCGATGGCGACGACCGCCGGCAACATCAGCAACGTCGCAAGCATGCCGACGACGATGACTTGCACGGCATCGCCAATCGCGCATGCACGCAGTCCACCGGCAAATGCGCCGACCGTTACCATCGCCACGGACGTCAGCGACATACTGATGAGATTGAACCCGAATTCCTGCACCAGCAGCTCGCCCGCGAAACGCATCATCGCGCTCGCTTGCAACATCACGCAGGCGACGAAAATCAAAATCGCGGAACGGGCGACCAATGGCTGCAGTCGATCACCGGCATCGACGCTCAACAGCTGCAGCATCGTGGAATGCCCTTGCGCAATCGCCGCCTGGCGCAAACGAGGCCCGATGAAGAAAAGATTGAGCGCGGCACCCACGACGAACGCCGCCCAGATCCAGATTGCCGAGAAGCCCCACGCGAACGCGGCACCAGCTAAAGTCATCAACAGCCAGGCGTTGGCCGTGTTCGCCGTGCAACTCGCCGCCAACAACCACGCACCGAGACGTCGGTTCGCGAGCACGAAATCCGCTGCGTTATGCGTGCGTCGACCGGCCCACGCCGCGATGACCAGCAACAGTGCCGCAAACGACAACAGCGTCAGCAACACCGTGGCGGAACGATTCATGAATGAGTCGCTCGGAGCAACGCGTACAACCGTTGCCAGTCGAACGCCGGGCCGGGATCGGTCTTACGCTCGGGCGCGATGTCGCTGTGCCCCGCGATGTGACTCAACGACAGCGAGGAATATGCCGCACACAATTCCAGGATGACCGCACTCAGCATTCGATATTGCGCCGGCTCGTAAGGGACCTCGTCCGCGCCTTCCAGTTCGATGCCGATGGAAAAATCGTTGCACCGTTCGCGGCCTTGATAGCTCGACGCGCCGGCATGCCATGCACGTTGATGAAACGGCACGTACTGGACAACTTCGCCGTCGCGACGGATCAATGCATGCGAGGATACTTTCAACTGCGAGATGGTCGCGAAGTACGGATGTTCGTCGGGTGGCAAGGTGTTGGTGAATAGACGGTCGATCCACGCCCCGCCGAATTGACTCGGCGGCAGGCTGATGCCGTGCACGACGATCAGTTCTGGCAAGATGCCATCCGGGCGGGCATCGAAGTTCGGCGACGGAACTTGCCGCGCGCCGCGCAGCAGACCACTCACCTTGTCCACGCCGGCGGTGATCTCGTGCAGGTATTTGGACAAGCCTTCCGGCGACCGTGTCGAGTGCATACGCTTCTTGAGTCAACTCAGGGTCCGTTCCGGGCTACATGATAGGCGAGCATGAGATTGAATCGAATTTTCTGCGATGGACCGCTGACCGGGGGCACGGAGATCGACCTGCCCTCCGCCGGCGCCTATCACGTGGCCCGCGTGCTACGGATGCGCGAAGGCGCCCCGCTGAGCGTGTTCGACGGTAGCGGCCACGAATTCCGCGCCGAAATCGTCCGGGTCGACGGCGATCGGGTCACCGTCAAGCTCGGCGATGCCACCCCGGGCACCGCCGAATCGCCGTTGAAGATCACGCTGGTCCAGGGCGTTTCGCGCAGCGAGCGCATGGACTGGACGCTGCAAAAAGCCACCGAGCTCGGCGTCGCCGCCATCGCCCCGGTACTCACCTCCCGCAGCGTCGTCCGCCTCGACGAGAAGCAGGCGGCGAAGAAACAGGTTCACTGGCGGGGCATCGTGATCGGCGCCTGCGAGCAATGCGGCCGCGCCAAGATCCCCGCCGTGTCCACCTCGACGACGCTGCGCGAATACTTCGCGAACGTCCGCAAGGACGGCCTGCGCCTGGTGCTGAGCCCGTCCGCCCCCGCTTCTCTGGTCGGCTTGTCCAGCATGCCGAGTAAAGCCGAGCTGCTGATAGGCCCCGAAGGCGGCCTCGACGACGACGAGCTGCTCGCCGCCCAAAAAGCCGGCTTCATGCCAGTGCGCCTCGGCCCTCGCGTGCTCCGCACGGAGACGGCGGCGGTGGTCGCACTGTCGGTGTTGCAGGGGTTGTGGGGCGACCTGCAGTGAGCGACGACTGGGATTTTTACGCTTACGACGGCCGGGAAGCGCCCGTCGTGAGCGAATCGACTTAGGAGACCAACAATGTTCAATCACATCATGATCGGTTCCAACGATATCGAGCGCGCCAGGCGCTTCTACGACGCCGTGCTCGCCACGCTCGGCGTCGGCGAGCCGGTACGCAACGAGGCCAAAACCGGGCACGTGCGTCTGTTCTATCGCCACAATGGCAACTCGTTTTGCGTGACCGAGCCCATCAACGACGAATCCGCGACGTTCGCCAACGGCGGCACCATCGGCTTCAAGTGCGACTCGCCCGAGCAAGTCCGCGCGTTCCACGACACGGCAGTTGCCCATGGCGGCAAGTCGATCGAAGAACCGCCGGGCCTGCGCGAAGGCAGCTTGGGGGCCATGTACCTGGCGTACGTGCGCGACCCCGACGGCCACAAGCTCTGCGCGATCTATCGGGTCAAGAAGGACGGCTGAAGTCGCGGTGACGAGCATGAAAACATGGATCGTTGCGCTGCTCGTCCCGTTCTTCATCGCTGGCTGCGAATCGGGCGGCGGCCGCCAGTATCGCGACGACTTGATCGCGATGATCGAAAGATCCGACCGGATCGTCGTGACCGAGCATTCCTCCGAACTCGACGCGTACGATTTCGAGTCGTAGACGCCAGTGCTTCCTGAGAAGGTGGTGTACGGAACGCGCGAGTTGAGCCCAGCGCAACGGCAAAGCTTCCTGCAGACGATCGAGGATCTCGACCCTACGACCCAGGACATTTTTTCTGGGTGCGTCCCCGCCGTTCACCACACGGTGGAGTTTTACTCGCGGGGTGCCAGGATCAGCGAAATGCAAATCTGCTTCGAATGCGAACAGGTGATCTGGCCCGCCACCCTGGCCACTCCTCCAGCGGCCCTCTACGCAGGCTTGGCTTCATTCATCAAGGGCATCGGCTTCGAACCTCAGCGCGACTGGGAGGCGCTGGCGACAGTCAAGCCGCCCGGCTCTCCTCGCTGATCATCTCTTCCAGACATTCGAAGTCTGGAATCAATGGCGATTCGTTGAGCATGCGGACCTGGCAGAGGATGGGGCCGCGTTCGGGGAAGCTGCGGCTGGGGTCGGATTTGACGACGTCGTTGTTGACGCGCACCAGCTGTGGGAAGCCTTGTGTGACGACACCGAAGTAGCCGCCGGCCACCTGGCTGGTGAGCGCGACGAAAATGACGATACGCGTGCGGGTACCGGGCGTGGGCACGGCATTACCGCAGGCGGCTTCGAAAGAGATGACCGGCACTTGCCTACCGCTCCAAGAAATCGTGCCGAGATACCAAGGCGGAACGCTTTCGACTTTCTCGGGCGCTTGCCACGTCACCACTTCAGCGACGCACGCGCGGGGCACGATCAAACGTTCCTGCGCGAGCGGGATCAGCAGGCTGTAGAGCTCGTGGGAGGGAATATCGGTGGACGACGCGCTCACGACACTTTCCTTCTACGGGCCTGCACCAGCGGCTCGATGGCGTCGAGCAGCTGATTTTCCTGGTACGGCTTGCCCAGGTAATCGTTGACGCCGATTTCGATCGCGCGGGCGCGATGTTTCTCGCCGGTACGCGACGTGATCATCACGATCGGAATGTCGGTCAAGCGCGAGTCGGCACGTACCTGCGTCGCCAGCTCGTAACCGTCCATGCGCGGCATTTCGATGTCGAGCAGGATCACGTCGGGGATGTGTTCCTGCAGGATCGACAGCGCATCGACGCCGTCCTTCGCCGTCATCACGCGCATGCCGTTGCGTTCCAACAGACGCTGCGTCACGCGGCGCACGGTGATCGAGTCGTCGACGACCAGCGCGAACGTGCGCTTGTCTTCCTTCGGCTGCTGTTCCAGCGTCTGCTTGCTGCGCCACTCGGCGCGCACCAGCGAGTGCATGTCCAAGATGATGACGATGCGACCGTCGCCGAGAATCGTGGCACCGGCGATGCCGCGAATCGTCGCGATCTGCGGACCGACCGCCTTCACGACCATCTCGCGGCTGCCGACGAGCTCGTCGGTGACCACCGCAGTCGAATGTTCGCCGGCACGAATCAGGATCAGCGGCACGGAAACATCGAGCTCCGGCAGCTGCGACGGACCGCCGCCGACGAACGCACCGAGGTGCTGCAGGCGATAAACCTGTCCGCCGTAATTGAACGTCGGATTCTCTTCGGCCAGATGTTTCACGACTTCCGACTTGGAGATACGCGCCACGCCTTCCACCGAAGGCAACGGCAGCGCATACAACTCCTCGCCGGTGCGCACGATCAACGCTTGCGTGATCGCGAGCGTGAACGGCAGGCGAATCGTGAACTTCACACCCTGGCCCGGCTGCGACTGCGTGAACAGCGCGCCGCCGAGTTTCTTGATCTCGTTGACCACCACGTCCATGCCGACGCCACGGCCCGCATGTTGAGTGATGTTGCTGGCGGTGCTGAAGCCCGGTTCGAGAATCAGCTGCATCGCTTCTTCGTCGCTGAGCACGCGGCCCGCCGCTAACAAACCTCGCGCCTTCGCACGCTCGCGCACGGCATTGACGTCGATACCGCGGCCGTCGTCTTCCAGCACGATGACCATTTCCGAGCCTTCGCGGTGCAGGCCGACTTTGATCGTGCCCTGCGCCGGCTTGCCGCGAGAAACGCGTTCTTCCGGCGTTTCGATACCGTGCACGACGGAGTTACGCAGCATGTGCTCGAACGGCGGCAGCATGCGCTCCAACACCTGGCGATCGAGCTCGCCGTTCGCGCCCTGTACCACCAGCTCGCAACGCTTGCTGGTGTCGTTCGCGACCTGGCGCACCAGGCGGCTGAGACGCTGCACGTGGCGCTGGAACGGCACCATGCGCGTACGCATCAGGCCGTTTTGCATTTCGGTCACGACGCGCGACTGTTGCAACAACAGGTTCTGCGCTTCGCGCGTGAGGTTTTCGAGCAAGCCTTCGATACTGCTCACGTCGCTGACCGACTCGGCGAACGCGCGCGTCAGTTGTTGAATCGTCGAGTAACGATCCAGTTCGAGCGGATCGAAGTCGGCGCGGTCCGGATGTTCCTCGTGATGGCGGTGCAGGATCTGCGCTTCGGTTTCCAGCTCGATCTTGCGCAGCTGTTCCTTCAAACGCGTGACGGTGCGGCCCAACTCGGCGAGGTTGAACTCGATAGAGCTGACCTGCTGCTCCATGCGCGAGCGGAAGATGCTGACTTCGCCGGCGCTGTTGAGCAGGTTGTCGAGCAAGTCGGCGTCGACGCGCGCGAACTCACGAGGTTCCTGCGGTTGCGTCTGACGTTCGCGACCCGGGAGCGTCGGAACTTGCGCCTCGACAGGAGCAGCAGCGGCAGCAGATGTTTCTTCCGGTTCCGCATCGGGCGGCAGCTCGGGCGGAAGCCTGGAAACATCCAGAGCGGCGTGAATGCCGGTCGCTGCATTGGCGGCGTGTTCGGCGGGAGCCGGCGGCTCGTCGACACGAACAGATTCGCGAGGCGCGACGGCACCCAACTCATCGGCGCCGAATTCGACGTCGACGTCGCTGAGCGCTTCGACTTCGGGTTCGAGCTCGGACAACGCCTCGGCGTCGCTGAGCATCGGCACGATGTCGGTCTGCGAGCCGATATGTTTGTCGTCCGGCGAGTAGCTCTCGATCTCGACGATCTCTTCGTCCGGCGCATGGAACGTCGGCTCGGGCGCCGACGGCACGATGGCAGCCGGAGCAACGATCTCCGGAGCGATAGGCGCGGGAACCACAGCAACCGCTGCAGGAGCCGGCGCAACGACCGGAGCCGCAACGGGCTCAGGCTCACCGTTGATAAGCGCCTGAATACGACGCATCAACTGGCGCGCCGGCTTCGCACGATCGCCGCCTGCGACGATGTCGCGCATGCGATGCAGCTCGTCGAGGCTGGATTGCAGCGCCGTGAAGACTCGTTCTTCCGCAGGGACCTGGCCGGTTTCGACCAATCCCATCAATGTTTCCAATTCGTGGCTGAGGTCGCCCATGGACCGGATTCCGGCCATGCGGGCACCGCCCTTGAGCGTGTGCACGGCGCGCTTCAGCTCGAACACGAGTGCGCTGTTGGCACGATCGCGAATCCACGAAGACAGCGAGTGATCGGCGACGTCGAGCAGCTCGGTCGCTTCTTCAGTGAAGATCGCCGCGACGTCTGCGTCGAAGTCGCTGTCGTCGTCGGCTTCTTCCTCTTCCACTGGCTCGGCAACTGTCACCGGCGCAGCTTGCGCCGCGACTGGCGCAGCCTCAATGGCGCTTGTCGAAACCGGCGTCGCGCTCGGCGCAACGGCGGCGAGTTCATCCGTTGGTGCATTCGAATGTGCCATAGCGTCCGCTCGCAGCTCATTCAGCTGTTCCATGACGTCCGCTCGCAGCGAAGGCACGCGCATTGTTTCCGCGTCGTCGCGATTGACCGCGTGCGATGTTTCCACCGGCAACACCGGTGGCTCGAATTCGGCAGCCCACGCCGCGGTCTGGACGATGTCGCTCGCCTCGGCCGGGATGGGTTCGTTCATTTGCAACAGCGCGCGGCCGTCGTCGCCTTCACCGACGACGATGCTCAGGTTCTCTGGAAGCTCGCCGCCCAACTCGTCGGCGGCTTCAAGCACGACCGATTCCTGGGTCAGGTCGTCGCTGCTGGTCAGCTCGATTTCTTCCGGAGCGTCCGCGGCCGGATTGTTTGTTACGGCGGCATCGCGGTCGGCCGGGAGGTTTTCGTAGCTCCACGACAATGTTTCGAGCATGGAGGCGTCGGTCGCTTCCAACTCGACGACTTCACCCGCGTCTTTTGCCGCGGAATCCAACGTGACTTCTTCAGCGGCGTCGAGCGCGTCCAGCGAAAGCGCTTCTGCTTCCTGCGTGGCCGCGGAGTCGAGGGTGATTTCTTCCGGCGCGCCGGTGGCGAACACGGAATTCAAATCGATCATCTGCGTCGCAGACGTCGGGTCGTGCGTGACCGCGTCGGCGGGCGAAGCGAGTGCGAATGCTTCGCCCGACGAGCTCAATGTGACTTCTTCAGGCGTCGAGGACGAGGCCGGCGTGCTTTCGCCCAGTTCGATTTCTTCCGGCGTGCCGAGCGTGATGACTTCGGGCACGCTGGACGAATCGAGCGTGACTTCCGCGGAAATCAGCGGGATTTCCTGGGTCGCGGCGGTCGAGTCGACGGCAATCGCATTCGTCACCGCGGCGGAGCCGAACGCGGAGGCGTCGTGCGGGCTGGCCGAGCCGAGCTCTGGATGTTCGTCGAACGAACCGAGCGTGATCTCTTCGTTGGCGCCGTCGGAACCCAAAGTGATTTCTTCGGGGGTGCTGGAGGAGTCCAGCGTGATTTCTTCCGAGGCCTGGGCGCGATCCGCCGGTAAGTTTTCGTAGCTCCACGATAGGGTTTCGAGCATGGAAGCGTCGGTCGCTTCCAGCTCCACCAGTTCGCTCTTGGGCTTCGCGCTTGCCGAGTCCAGTGTGATTTCTTCGCCGGCGTTGAGGCCGTCGAGAACGATCGCCTCCACTTCCTGCGTGAACCCTGGGTCGAGCGGGATCTCTTCCGATGCGTCGGCCGCTGGGGTTGTGGTTTCTTCGCTAGCGTCGGTCGAGCTCAGGACGATTTCGCCGTTGGCGAATGCCGAGCTCAGGTCGATTGCTTGCGTGAGGGCGGTTGGGTCGAGCGCGACGGCGTCCGACGCTACGTCGGAGCTCAATGCGATCTCTTCGGATGCGATGGACGAGTCCAGCACGATCTCGCCGTTCGCGAAGGCGGAGTTCAGATCGATGATCTGGGTCGCTGCCGGGTCGAGTGCATACTTCGCTGTCGCGGAACTCAGTTCGATCTCGGCGGGTGCGTCGGTTGAACTCAGCACTATTTCGCCGCCGGCGAATGCGGAGCTCAGATCGATTGCTTGCGTGACAGCAGTCGGGTCGAGCGCGACCGCGTCCTGAGCGACATCGGTGCCCAGCGTGATCTCGGCGGGTGCGTCGCCAGCGCTCAGCGTGATTTCTTCCGGCGCAGCGCTCGAAGCAAGGATCACTTCTTCTGGCGCGGCGAAGGAATCGAGCACGATTTCTTCGGGCGCCTCAGACGTGAGGTCTTCAGCCGCTGCCGCGGACGTTTGGGTTGCGGCGACCGCCGCAGTATCAAACACGCTTGCTGACGCGGACGATGCGTCGTGAGTAAACGCAGCGGTAGGTGCAGACGAAACGTCGCGATCAAACGCGGTCGCGGGTGCGGACGACGCGCCATGATCAAACGCGGTCGCGGGCGCGGACGAAGCGTCGTGACCAAATGCGGCTGTGGGCGCTGATGAAACGTCATGATCGAACGCCGCCGCAGGCGCGGACGACGTGTCGTGATCAGACGCGGCTGCAGGTGCAGACGAAACGTCACCATCGAACGCGGCCGCAGGTGCAGACGAAACGTCACCATCGAACGCGGCCGCAGGCGCGGACGAAGCGTCGTGCTTGAACGTGGCTGCGGGTGTCGACGAAGCGTCATGACCAAACGTGGGGGCGGACGACGCGGCGTCGTCAAGCGAGCCGAGCGCAGCGGCAGACGCAGACGAAACGTCACGATCAAACGTGGCTGGCGCGGCGGCGGCCGCGCTCGATGCAGCAGCGGCGGCAGAAGCAAGCGCGGCGGTGGCCGGTGCAACCGACGAATCGAAATTGAAATCGGGGGCGGCACCGCGAGACAGTTCTTCGAGCGCGGCGGTGTCGAGGCTGATCTCTTGAGAGGTCGAGTCGAGCGAAACCGCTTCGGGTGCGAAAGCAAGGTCGATGCCTTGCGACGCGTCGGCAGACGCGAGCTCGGGCGCGGCGGTGCCGAGGCTGATCTTCTGAGACGCAGCGACGGAATCGAGCGTGATTTCAGCAGGCGCGGCTGAGGCGAGCGCCGCATCGGTAGAGGCAGCACTCACGCTCGCAGACGTAGTTATATCAAGCGTGGCTTGATGAGCCGCAGTGACTGGCGCGTCGGCAGCGGCATCGAACGTAGCTGGAGTGGCAGCTGGCGCAGGCGCACCGAGCGCGACTCGCTCGGACGCGGCAACATCGACCGTGGCTGGCACAGCGGCATCGAACGCAGCTGGCTCGACGTGCGGAAGCTCTTCATGCAGCGCCGCCGGATCAACCGTGATCTCAACGGCATCGGCGTGCGCGCTCTCTGCCGCCATGGCATGCGCGACATCGATAGTCGCTTCGAGCGCGTTCGTATCAGCGACGAAGTTGCCAGTGGCGAGAATGTTTGGTTCGACTGGAGACAGCTCGACAGTCGCAGGCTCGTGCGCAGCCGTCGCGCGCGGCTCCTCAGCATGCAACACAGAAACATCGATGCGCGCAGGCTGCGATAAAACAGCCTCCGGCTGCGGCTCCATATCGGACACGAGGCCCGACGGCGAGATGTATTCACCGCTGGCTTCGCTCGCCGTGATGTTCGAAGACGCCAAGCGCTCGGCGAGCCGCGAGATCTCTGCATCGAGGCCGTGCTCAAGGTCGACCAGCCGATTCACGATACGGCCGTGATCCAGGAAGAATCCGGTGCTCTCGTCGATGTTATCGACGACCTGCTGAATCGCAGTCACCGAATCCTTGAGCGCGGTGAGTCCGGCATCCGGCATGCCCACGGAATTGTCGTAGAGCTTGCGAATGTATCGATTCAGCGGCTCCGCGATCTTGATGCCTTGGCGCGCGCCCGCCGTCTTCGCCGTGCCACTAAGCGTGTGACACGAGCGATGCAGATCTTCGGTGACGGGATACGGCGCGGTCGCGAGCGCGCACGCGCCGATAAATTTACGGATTGCCGCGAGATGGCCCGCGGTCTCTTTGGCGTAGATTTCGTGCAGCCCCGGATCCATCGGGGGCACGGACAACGCGCGGGGCGTTGACGTTACCTCCGGAGCTGTTTTTTTTTCCGGGGTAGGCGCTGCGGCCTGCGCCCGTGGAGCAGCCGGCGCGAACGCCGGCGCTTCGGAAACGCGACGTGCCGCTGGCGCTGCAGCCGCCGGATTCGGCGTGGACGAGCCAGGACGTACCCCAGCCAATCCGTTCGACGTATTGATGATCTTCGCGATATCGGATTGCGGCGCGCGGCCGGTTTCAAGCTGTTCGACCAACTCGGGCACCGCGGCCACAGCTGCGCGCATCAGCGCCATGCCATCCGGCGTGCGATCGAGCGTCTTGTTGATTACGCGATTCAACATGTTCTCGATCGACCACGCGAAGTCGCCGATCAGCTGCGCGCCGACCATGCGACCGCTGCCCTTCAACGTGTGGAACGAACGGCGCACGTTGACCAGCGCTTCGGCATCCTGCGGGTTTGCATCCCACAGCGGGAAGAACTGATTGAGCTTGGCGATTTCGTCCTTGGCTTCTTCGATGAACAGCTCGACGAATTCCGGATCGACCTCGCGATCCACCGGCTTGGTGAGCGCGGGCGGCATCGCCGGCGGTTCCGCGGCAGGCGGCGGCGTGACGGCCTTCGTCGGCCGGCGCACTTCCTGGGTGACGGGATCGAGAATTGCAGTCGGCTCGTGCTCGGTGCCGAGCGCGACAGTCGGCACGTTCGGCTCGATGACGACTGTGCGAGCGTGATCCGTTGTCGTACCACCGTAGGCTTCGACGCGCGGAATCGGCTGCGCTTCGGCGAGGAAACGCAAACACGTCTCGGCGTTGTCGAGCATGTACCAGGGATCGGCGCGGCCGGCCTGGATGGTTTCCATGTAGTACTCGACGGCGACGATGGCGTCGGCGAGACGATCGACCGCTTCTTGCGGCAACGTCAGGCCGTCGCTGCGCACGAACTGCGCGAGCGCCTTGTCGATGCCTTCCATGATCTCGACGACGCGAGTCTTGCCGAGCATCAGCAAGCCGGCAGTGATGCCGCGCATGAGAGAAGGAATCTGATCGACAGCCTGGCCTTCGCGCGGCTTCTCGACCGAGTGCGCGATCGCTTCCTTGATGCGCGCCATGTTGACGATACATTCGCGCAGCACCGCCTCGGTGACGAGACGGAATTCGATGTCGTCCGGACCGGCCGGCTTCGCGGGCGCGGCGCTGGCATCGGCGTTCGGCACGATCATGCCGACCAGTTGCTCGTCGAGGCTGTCTTCGACCTTGATGAGCGTCGCGGCCATGCGCAGCAACGTGCCTTCGCTGGCCTTGGACTTCTGCACGACGATGTTTTGCAGATCCGCGGTTTCGGTCTGCACTTTGTCGCGCAACTCGCCGAGACCGAGCACGCCGAGCGTATCGGCGATCTTCTTCAACAGATCCAGCTGCGGCGCGAGCTCATCGACCTGCGTGCCACCCTGGCGCACGAAAATATCGAGCGCGTCTTTGACGCGGCTCAGGTCTTCTTTGATCGCCGCGGCGACGGTCTTCATCAACTTGACCGACGGCGCGGACAAACTTTCGCGCGCCTGCTCGACGCCATCGTCGACCGGCAGCAATTCGGACAAGCGGAAGGATGCGCGGACAGCCGCCACGCGCGGACCGTTGGTACGGGCGCGAGCGACGTAATAAAGCAGGTTGTTCAGCAATTCGAGCGGCGGCGAATCGGCGTAACGCGCTTCACCCAGCTCGTACAAACGTTTCATCTCGCGGTCGGCTTGACCGAGCAAACGTTTGATGGAGGCGCTGCCTTCGAGACCGCCTTCGCGCAGCGCTTCGAGAATGGCCCCCGCGACCCACCACAGCTGGAACACCGCTTGCGTGGTCGCAACGTGTTCGAGCTTCTCGGCCGTGCGCGACAGGATTTCGAGGTTCTGGTCGATGCGCTCGCCCTTGATCCAGCCCAGCAGGCCCAGCTGAAAGCGAGTGCGCAGCTTGCGCGCCCACTGCGCCACCGTGAGTGCGCCTTCGCCGGCGCCCGCACTGGGGTTCGCCTGCTGATCCGAGCTCAGATTCAGTAGCAGCAGCGTGCCTTCGGACAACAGCGCATGACCGCGCACGGCACGCAAATCGTTCAGCAGAGGCAGCAGCACGAGCGCCATGTCGCGCCCGCCGCTCATCACGCGTTCGAGGTAAGTCGGCAGCTGCACCATCGCGCGCATCAGCGCGTCGAGGCCTTCGGCGAGATGGCGCTTCTCGGCAAAATTAGCGATCAGGTAATGCGCGACCTGACCCATTTCTTCGGCGAGCAAAGCCGCGCCGTACACTTCGGCCACGCGCAGAGCGCCGTGCACCGAGTGCAGGTGTTCATTGCACTTACGCAGCAGCGCGAGATTGTCTTGCTGTTCGCCGAACGCTTCCAACGAAGCGCGCGCTTCGTTGAGTTCGCTGGCCAGCTCGCGCGCAACGATGTGCAGTGTTTGCGATGAAACCTCGGCCATGGTCCTTGCGAGTTATGCGTTGAGGCCGCTGACTTTCTTCGGCGCGGCGGTGCCGCCAGCCGTGCGATTCGCCGTCATGCCGCTGCTCGTGGCAGTCAGCGACGGCGCCGCGGCGGCCGGGGCCTTGCGGGCCGGGTCGGTCAACAGGGCTGAACCACCGGACACCGCGTCCGGCAGACGGAAACCAGCGACGGACTTGCGCAGCTGCGAAGACAGCTCCGCGAGTTTGCCCACCGAGCTGGACGTCGCGGCGGAATTCTCCGCCGTCTGCGAGCTGATTTCGCGCAGCACGCCCATGTTGCGTGCAATGTTTTGCGCCGCCGAGGACTGCTGGCGGGCGCTCGCGGAAATGTTTTGCACCAGGCTCGCGATCTGGTTGGAGACCTGCTCGATTTCTTCCAGCGCCGCGCCGGCGTTTTCGGCCAGCAGCGCTCCGCCCACCACGTCGGTGGTGCTGCGTTCCATCGACACGACCGCTTCGTTCGTGTCCGCCTGAATCGTGCGCACCAGCACTTCGATCTGCTTGGTCGCGTTGGCGGCGCGTTCCGCGAGACGTTGCACTTCGTCGGCGACGACCGCGAAACCGCGGCCCGCTTCACCGGCCATCGACGCCTGAATCGAGGCGTTCAAGGCCAGGATGTTGGTCTGCTCGGCGATGTCGTTGATCAGTTCGACGATGTTGCCGATCTCCTGCGAGCTCTCGCCGAGGCGCTTGATGCGCTTCGACGTTTCTTGAATGGTCTCGCGAATCGCGTTCATACCGTCGATGGTACGGCGCACCGCTTCGCCACCCTTGTGCGCGACGTCGACCGAGTGCCGCGCGACGTCCGCCGAACGTTCGGCGTTGCCGGACACTTCTTCGGTGGAAGCCGCCATCGCGGCCACCGACTCGGACGCGAGCGCCACTTGTTTCGACTGAGCGACCGACGCTTTCGCCAGCTGACCGACCGAGCCCTGCGTCTGCTTGGCCGCGGAGTCGAGCGAGACCGCCGAATCGTTGATGGTCGCGACCAGCTCGCGCAACGCTTCGATGGCGTAGTTGATGGAGTCGGCGATTGCGCCGGTGATGTCTTCGGTCACCGTTGCCTGCACGGTAAGGTCGCCGTCGGCCAGGCTCGACAGTTCGTCGAGCAGGCGCAGAATCGCCTCCTGGTTACGTTCGTTCTTGCTCGCCGTGAGTTCGAGCGATTTGCGGATGTTGCCGCCGCGCTGATACACGATGGTGAGGATGAGCAACGCCACCGCGCCGACCGCCAGCAGAATCAGCGGCAGAGATTTGTTTTTTACGACAGCAGCCGCGCCGGCGCCGGGCACACCGACGCGCGTCGCGAAGGTGTTATAAATTTTGTCGCCGCTGGCCGCGAGGCCGGTCGCAGCATCGCGGGCCGTCTTCATGCGATCGGCGTTGCTGATGGCGGTACGCACTTTGTCGCTCAGCTGCGCGTACAGCGAGCTGGTGCTCTGGAAGCGACCTTCGGCTTCGGGGCCGGTCACTTTCGGCAGGCCGAGACCTGCGTCTTCGCCGCGCAAACTGGCGATCACCTGACCCATATAGTCGTTGCCGTCCGCGAGACGGCGCGCCAGCACCGTGGCGTCGCCCAAACCGCCCGCCAACGCTTCGACGTCCTGCTGCATGCGCTGACCGGTCAGCTCGAAACGCTCCAGCTGACGCGTCATGGCTTCGATGCTGGACGAGCCGAGCACGCTGGCGACGTTACCCAGGCTCTGCAACAGCGACGGCACCAGGGCACGCACTTCGAGGGAAGATTTCTGCACGCTCTCGATCGCTTCCTGCGCGCTGAGGATCGCCTGGGTCTGCTTCAGCAGGTCGGTCGAGCCGGCAAAGCCTTGCACGTCCGAGCCGAGCGCCGCGGCCAGCGTCGAATAACGAGTGCGGGATTCGGACAGCGCGTTGAACGCGCCGGGGGTGCCGCTGAGTGCAGCGTTCGCTTGCAACGGCAGCTTCTGCGACAGCGCCAGCAACTCGTTCATCTCGCGAACGTTGTTGTCGTCGCCGGATTGGGTGCTCGCGTACGCTAGCAGGGCCAGCGCTGTGATCACGCAGACTAGCGACACGCCCATCCAGAAGGGGAGCATGCGCAGTCCGACCATTTTCCTTTTTTCAGCCATGAGCCTGACCTTCCCTATTGGCCACGTATGCTGATGCTGGAGTTATTGTCCACGACCGTGTCTCGTTCGTCTCAAGTTGTCCGGGCTGTTGAATCGCGCCAAGCGTCTGGTCACGGCCGTCAGCCCGCCGCCGCCTGCAGGAACTCCGCGCTCTCAAGCAACGAGCGCAAACTGAACACCGGCCAGCTCTCCGTCCCGCGACGAAAGGCTCCTGCCAGGTAACGATCACACCGCACGATCGTCGGGGGCGGCGTGGCTGAAAACTCGCCGTCCGCGAAGCGCCGGAAACCGAGCACCTCGTCGACCAGCAAACCGGCCGGCACGTCGCGGTGGTTGGCCACCAACACGCGGGTGCTGCGACTCGTGTTCGTCATACCGCCACCTAAATAGGCGCGCAGGTCGACCACCGGCAACAACTGACCTCGCACATTTGCGATGCCGCGGATCCAGGGCTTCGCACCTGGTACGCGCGTCACGACCGAGGGATAACTCAACACCTCGCGCGTTTCCTCGCGCGCGGCCAGAAAACTTTCCGAGCTCATCCGAAACGCAACCCCGACCCACTCGCGCTCGGCGGCGGCATCGCGACCTTGTCCAGTCAGCGCGACCCGCGCCAGCCGTTCGAGCTCCTTCAGGAGGTCAAACGGCTTGTCTCGCAGAGACTTTAGGGTGGCGGTGGCGCTCATTCGTTACGGGCGAACTCTCAAATTGCGAACGCTGACCTCAACCCGCGAGAGCGGCCTGCGCCTTTTCGATCAGCTTTTCCATCGAAACCGGCTTCACCAGGTAGTCCTTCGCACCCTGGCGCATGCCCCAGATGCGGTCGGTTTCCTGGTCCTTGGAAGTCACCATGATCACTGGAATCGCCTTGGTGTCCGGATCGGAGGCGAGCTTGCGCGTCGCCTGGAAGCCGTTCACGCCGGGCATCACCACGTCCATGAAAATCAGATCGGGTTTCATTTCCTTGGCCTTGCGAATCGCTTCCGCGCCATCGCCGGCCGAAGCCGTCTGATAGCCGTGACGCTCCAACGCCTTTTGCATCACATGCACTTCCGTCGGCGAATCGTCGACGATGAGGATCAGTGCCATACCTTGCTCCGCCGTACCTTGCTCCGAGCGTGTTGCCAATGCCGTCCCCATGATCAGCGCGCCAGCGCGCCCACATGGGTCTCGATCGCGTTCAACAATTCATCCTTGGTGAAGGGCTTGGTCAGATAGTGTTCGGAGCCCACGATGCGACCGCGCGCGCGGTCGAACAGACCGTCCTTGCTCGACAGCATGATCACCGGAATGGAGCGGAAGACCTTGTTGTGCTTGATCAGCGAACAGGTCTGATAACCGTCCAGGCGCGGCATCATGATGTCGACGAACACGATGTCCGGCTGGTGGTCGGCGATCTTCGACAGCGCGTCGAACCCGTCCACTGCGGTGAACACCTCGCAACCTTCCTTGGACAGCAATGTCTCGGCAGTGCGACGGATGGTTTTGCTGTCGTCGATCACCAGCACCTTCAAGCCGGACAGCCGTCCGCCCTGGCTCGCTGCTGCTAAGTTCTCCATCGCTATTCCTCGTACCCCACTCGAAATCACTGCTTCGAAAAATCGTCGCCTAATTTAAAGCGCCGGAACTTTTAACATATTGGTTATAGGGCCGCCATCGCCTGCGTTCCTATACTATGAAGCCCGTCACACTGAACTCGCGGCGCGAATTTCCATGGCTTCAACCCTGTCTTCCGGCAATGTGAACAAGACCGTGCGTCTCGTCGTGGTCATGGATCCCATCTCTGACATCAAACCGGCGAAAGACACCACATTGGCGATGCTGTTGGCGGCCCAGGGCCGGGGTTGGGAGCTGTGGTACGCCGAACAGGCCGACCTGTGGCTGCGCGACGGCGTGCCGATGGCGCGGCTGCGGCCCGTGTCGGTCAAAAACGATCTGCAGGACTGGTACGCCCTGGGTGAATCTCAAATACAGGCTTTAGCCGAATTCGACGTCATCCTGATGCGCAAAGACCCGCCGTTCGATATGGAGTACATCTACACGACGTACATCCTAGAGCGTGCCGAGGACGCCGGCGTGCTGGTGGTGAACCGGCCGCAGGGCCTGCGCGACATGAATGAAAAGGTGTACACGGCCTGGTTTCCCCAGTGCTGTGCGCCGACCTTGATCACTCGAGACATGGCGGACATGCACGCGTTCCTGAAGGAACACGGCCGCATCGTCTGCAAGCCGCTGTACGGCATGGGCGGACGCTCGATTTTCGTCATCGACCGCGGCGACAAGAACACCAATGTGATCTTTGAAACCATGACCGAGTACGGCACGCGCTTCGCGATCGTGCAGAAATACCTGCCGGAGATCGTCGACAGCGGCGACTCGCGCATCCTGGTGATCGATGGCGAACCTGCGCCCTATGCACTGGCCCGCATTCCGTCCGCCGATGACAATCGCGGCAATCTCGCGGCCGGCGCCAAGGGTGTGGGCCGCGAGCTGAACGAGCGCGATCGCTGGCTGGTCGGCCAGATCGGCCCCACCCTGCGGCAACGCGGGATGCTGTTCGTCGGCCTGGATGTGATTGGCGGCTACGTGACCGAGATCAATGTCACCAGCCCCACCGGCGTGCGAGAACTCGACAAGCAATTCGGCACGCAGATCGCCGGGCTGCTCATGGATGCGATAGAGAAAAGACTGTCATGAATGCCACGGCCGCCGAACCAGATTCGCCTCTCGCCAGCGACGTCCAGGAGGGCCTCGCGCCGGTCAACGACCGGCTGACGACGACTTTGTTCCTGGCGGCACTGTTTCACGGCATCGTCATTCTCGGCATCACTTTCGCGGTCCCGAAGGGCGACGATTCGGGCACACCGACCATCGACGTCCTGTTGCTCACCAGTAACGACACGCGCGCCGCCGACAATCTCGACGCGCAATACCTGGCCCAGCGCAATCAGAAAGGCAGCGGCACGACCGACGAGAGCGTGCGCCCGGCGAATCCCGCGACTTCGCTGGTTCCGGCCGAGCAGTCCGGCGTGCCCGACGGCAACAGCGACGAATATCGCGAAGCCGTGACCGGCAAACAATCGACCGAAATCGTCAGCAGCCGCAGTAATCGCAGCGAGGTCGACTACCGCAGCGGCCAGAATCAGCCGTCGCAGACGATGGAAGTGCCGCTGGCGCTTTCGCCCACGGCGCCGCGTCCGATTGCGACCAGTGCAACCGACAACTCACTTCGTCTGCGCGGCAAACGGATCGACGGCGCGACCGAAATCGTGCCGAACACTCGCGAGTCCAAGCTCGCGCCGTACCTGAACGCCTGGCGCAGCAAGATCGAGCGCCTCGGCACGCTGAATTTCCCGCAGAACGTCCGCAACGCGCAGACCGGCAATCCGGTGCTGGAAGTGGCCCTGCGCGCCGACGGTACACTCGGCGAAGCGCTGATCAAGCGTTCCAGCGGTAGCAAGGAAATCGACCAGGCGGCATTGTCGATCCTGCGACTGGCCTCGCCGTTCGACCCGTTCCCGAGCGAGCTGAAGCAGTACCAGGAATTGCGCTTCGCCTACGAATGGCAGTTCCTGGGCCCGAGCCGCTAGCGAGCCTTTACACAGCTTGAGTGACGCAGAAATCGACCTGATACTTCAGCCATGTCCGCAGGCGACTTCCTCACCAACCAGTTCCTGATCGCCATGCCGGCGATGACCGACAGCAATTTTGCCCAGACCGTCACTTTCATCTGGGAACATAACGCGGACGGCGCCTTGGGGATCATCATCAACCGGCCGTTGCAGATGCGGCTGTACGATGTGTTCGAGCAGCTGAAAATGCCGACAGCGGACGGGGTGTACGGGCATCAGCAGGTGCTGCAAGGCGGGCCGGTGCAAACCGATCGCGGGTTTGTGATCCATGAAGTCGGCGGTCGCTGGGAGCACACGCGCCAGGTCTCCGAACGTCTGCAGGTCACGACGTCGCCCGATATTCTGAATGCCATGGCTCGCGGCAGCGGACCGGACACTGCGCTGGTCGCGCTGGGTTACGCCGGGTGGAGCGCCGGCCAGCTGGAAAACGAGCTGGTCCAGAACGCGTGGCTGACCGTGCCGTGCGACGAACGCATTCTGTTCGACACTCCTTTCGAGCATCGCTGGCGCGCCGCCGGCCGTCTGCTCGGCATCGACCTCACCACCATCAGCGACCAAGTCGGACACGCTTGAACGCAGTCCGGCCGCCTCTCGTCATTCTCGCGTTCGATTACGGCACCAAACGCATCGGCGTCGCGAGCGGCGACACGCTGACCGGCACCGCGCGCGCGCTGACCACCCTCGAATCCAAAAACACGGGTTCGAATTTCGAATCGGCGATTCCATGGCCAACGATCGACAAACTGATGCGCGAGTATCAACCCGCGCAGCTGGTCGTCGGGCTGCCCTGGAACATGGACGGCACACCGACGCTGCTCACCGAAGCGAGCCGTGCGTTCGGCGCCGAGTTGGCAGCGCGATATCACAAACCAGTCGCACTGGTTGATGAACGATTGAGCTCGCGGGAGGCTGAATCACAGCTGCGCGACGCACGCGCGGCCGGTATCAAGAAACGTCGAAATACGCACGCCGATGTGGACATGATCGCGGCGAAAATTTTGCTGGAGCAGTGGCTGCGCAATCCCACTCTCACTTCCGACATGCAAAAACAAACAAGCTGAACTTCGGACGATTGCGCATACAACCATTCAGTTCGACCGCGACCAATGTGAATCCAGTCAGCGGCGGACGATGAACCAAGCACACCTGACGCGTTGTGTGCAACTTGTAACAAAATTTTGCATCTGCAAGTTCGGCGCCACCGAAATCACGGCTACGTACGGTCAGTCTTATGACACGGCCGAAAGTCAACCGGTGTCGCCGCCCAGCCGTCCTGACGTGCTCCGCGACGATTCGGATCTCTAATTAACGCACGTCACGGACCGAGAACATGGGTAAACAGCAGCGCATAAGCATCGCATTGGCATTGGTCGTATCGGGGGTACTCGCGGGCTGCGGCGGCGGCGGCGGGGGTGGCAACAACAATATGAATCCACCGCCTTCGGGCAACACTCCGCCCCCGTCACTGACGGGCGATACGTTCGCGGTGACCAACGCCAACCGTTTGGTGAGCTTCAACGCGGCCACGCCGAACACGGGCGCCGCGGCGGTCAATATCACAGGTCTGGCCAATGGCGAAAACATCCTCGCCATCGACCGTCGTCCGGGCGGCACGACCCCCGGGCAGATCTACGCCGTGACCAGCCAGCTCAACGTTTACACCATCGATCCGTCGAGCGGCATGGCGACGCTGAAGAGCCGCATGACGCCGAACCAGAACGATCCGTTCACCCGCTTCACCGGCACGCGCATCAGCATCGACGTGAACAACTTCGTCGACCAGCTGCGCGTCATCGGCAACGACGGCCAGAACCTGCGCGTGATGATGGACACCGGTGTGACCTTCACGGACACGCTGATGACGATCAACGGCGTCCAGACCAATGGCATCTCCGAAGTTGCTTACACGAACAACTTCGCCGCCGCCTGTCGCAACACGGTTTATTACCTCGACACCACCGGCGATCGCCTGTTGACCAGCGCCAATGCGAGCGCCGGCATGCTGACGCCGGTCGGTAATCTGGGCATCGATGCGCAGGCGATCGCCGGCTTCGATATTTCCACCGGTACTGACGGCAGCCAGACGGCCTATGCCGCGCTCAGCGTCATGGGCACCGTTTCGCTGTACACGATCAACCTGACGACCGGTCAGACGACCTCGCTCGGCGCGATCGGCGCACTGAACACCGGCGAAACCATCGTCGGCCTGGCTCGTCAGTCGCCCGCGACTGCGCCGGCACAACCGGTCGGCGAGTTGCTCGCACTCACCGACAACAACGGCCTGGCCTCCTTCATGAGCACCGTGCCGTCGAAGGTCTGCACGAACACGACCATCACCGGTCTGCAAGGCACCGAATCGGTACTGGGCATCGACGTGCGTCCCGCGGATCGCAACGTCTATGCGGTGACCAGCGCCGGCAACCTCTATACGGTGAATGCGGCGACCGGTGGCGCAACCCTCAAGGCCACGCTGACCGCGGACCCGAACGACGCCGACCTTCCCTACTCGGTTTCGGATCTCGCCAGCGGCATCGCGATGGACGTGAGCCCGGCAGCGAACCAGCTGCGCGTCTACAACGGCGCCGGCAAGAACCTGCGCGTCAATCTGGATACCGGCGTTACGACCTCCGATACGACGCTCAATGCTTCCGGTTTGAGCCCGGCCAGTGCCGGCGTCACGGCCATTTCATACACCAATGGCTTCGCGGGCACCCAGAGCAACACGCTGTATCTGATCGATACGGCAAACGATCGTGTGCTGATCACGCCCGCAGGTGCGAGCGGCGGCGTGCTGGCCAACCTGGGTGCGCTGAATATCCCGGGTGACGTGCAGGCGGTCGCGGGCTTCGAGATCAATGCCGTCAACAACTTGGCCTTCGCTGCCCTCCAGGTAGGTACCAATGCGGGCAGTTCGTCGGATCTCTACAGCATCAGCCTGACCAATGGCGCCGCGACTCGTATCGGCACGATCGGCGTGAACGCCCGGGTTCGCAAGATCACTTATGCGAGTCCGCCGGTGGCGACGCTGGTGGGTATCACCACCAGCAACCAGCTGGTGACCTTCAGTCTGGCGAATCCGGGAACGCTCGCCAGCAGCCTGCCGGTCACTGGCATGCAGGGAGGCGAAACCCCGACGGGTCTCGATATTCGTCCGTCCAATCAGACGGCTTATATCCTGTCGAACGGTTCTCGTATCTACACGCTGAATCAGACCACCGCCCTGGCGACGCTGATCGGGGCGATCACTCCCGCAAACAACACGTTCTCGCAACTGGTCGGCGGTAACTTCGGCACGGACTTCAGTCCGCCGGCCGATGCGCTGCGCGTCTATACCGATGCCGAGCAGAACGTTGCTGTGCTCGTCGACACCGCCCAGGCGGTCCAGGCAAGCCCGCTGACCCGCGGTTCCAACGATGTGAACGCCGGCACGGCGCCAGACATCTCCGCGATCGCTTACACCAACAATTACTCCCCATCCCCGAGCACGGTGCTGTACGCCATCGATACGCCCACCAACTCTCTCATCTCGATTGGCCCGGGCAACCAAGGCGCCAACGGCGGAGTGTTGAATACCGTCGGACGGTTGACGACGACCAGCACCACTTCGTCGTTCACGCTGACCGGCGGCCTGGACATCGTCGGTGGCGACAATGGTCTGGCACTGGCGGCGTTGCAGCCGATCGGCGCCACGCAGTCCACGCTGTACTTCGTAAATCTCGCGACCGGTCTGCTATCGCCGGTCACAGGTAACGCGGCGACTTCGATGATCGGACCGTCCACCACGCAGCCGCTGATCGGTTTCACGATCCGCTTCCAATAGCGCGCTAGTCGCGTCGATCCAGGGCGAGGTTGGGTTCCAGCCTCGCCCTTTCCTTTTGCGCCAGCAGAAACATCAGCTCGCCTCGACTGCGCACTTCGAGTCGTCGATATAACCTCTGCACGTGTCGATTGACTGTGTTTGGACTCAGGCCCAGCCGACGCGCGATTTGTTTCTCCGCCTCCCCTCGTACCAAGCCTTCCAGCACGTCGCGCAACCTCGCCGGCAACGGCTCGACGACGGGCGCTTCCATCTGCAGCCGCGTGCCTAGCGCCATGCTCAGCTCGTGGTGAAACACTCGCATCAGTCGCACGGAGCGTCGCGAATACTTGCCGTCGGCGGCAGCACGATGCAGGACGATCGCTTGAATGGCGTTGCTCCCAGGCAATCGCAAGGACGATGCGATCCGATCGTTCAAGCCGCACGGGCGCACATATTCGTTGTAATGCATGGATGCCAGCCACTGCTTTTGGTCCAGCACCGAATCCAGACTGCGTGTGCGTAGAGCGCCGTCGAAGCCGCGGTAGTAATGCCGGTGAAACGGATCTTCGCGATGCGCTTTGTTTTCTTGATAGTGCACCCACAGCTTTTGCTGCGAGTCGTCGAGAAAACCGGCGCTGAGCGGCTCGCTTAAGCGTTCCAGCGGCCCGCTCAGATCGTGAATATGCATATATAAAGCAAGCTGGGCGCCAGTCAGGACACGCAGGCCTTCGAGCATGTGCATGCGCCACGTCGCGGGCTCGCGTCCGAGCTCGCCGCATTCACCTAACAAACGATAGATGGAGCGCACATCCTTGAGTCTCAGGCGCTCGTCACGCCCCGCCGTCATTGGCGTCTCCTCCGTGCAGTTGGTGCTTTTACGTCATTGCGGTCCCTCCCCCGCGCTTCGATGCTAGAGGCGCATCGACATCAGCAGCCATCGGACATCGGTGCATGCAAGTCACATTCAACTCAGCGCACCAGGAGTACGCTCATGCTGAACTCACGTTTGTTAGTTATGGCCGGTTTTGTCACGTTGCCGCTGCTCTCGCAGGCGGCGGTGCCGCCCGTCGACGGTAACGGCCGCCCCGCCGTCGTCGTTTGCGGCGTGACGCCCGCAGGTGTGCCGATCCGCACGGCGCACATGGACAAGATCATCTTTCAAGTCACCGGCGACCTGCGAGCCCAGATACAGGCGGATCAGCCGGCGCTCGACGCCGTGCCGAGAAAAACCGACCTGGACATCAAGGTGATCGACAACCCCACCACCGTCGCCGACCTGGAGGGCAAAGTGCTGACGTTCCTCGGTGCGCTCGACACGGCCCAGAATCGCGAAAACATCGTGATTTCGGACGTGGAGTACGCGGTGATCTGCCCGCGGGCGCCGATCGACTGATCTTCGACGAGCGACTGGCCGGCTTGCCAGGGAGGGACGAGCCGGCTTCGGCAAGCGTCGTGTCCACGGGCGCAGGGTTGGACTACAATCGCGCTCCGATATGACGACCACCGACAACAGCGCTCAAATCCAGCGCGACGCCGAAGGGCGGCTGCGACACCTGATCACCCTGGACGGCCTGACCCGCGACGAAATCGTTGCGCTGCTGGACCTGGCCCAGTTTTATGTTCGCACACCCGGCGACCTGGCGGCGCGAGATCAGACATTGGCCGGACACACCGTGGCCAATCTGTTTTTCGAACCCAGCACTCGCACCCGCGTGTCGTTCGAGCTCGCCGCTCAGCGGCTCGGCGCCGAGGTCGTAAATCTCGATATGCAGTCGTCCTCGCGTGTCAAAGGCGAGACGGTGCTCGATACGATTTACACCCTGCAAGCGATGTTGGCGGACATCCTGGTGATGCGCGATGCCGAGCCCGGCTTGCCTGCGTATGTGGCGCGTTACGTGGCACCGCATGTTTGTATTCTCAATGCCGGCGAAGCGCACATCTCACATCCGACTCAAGGCCTGCTCGACGCGCTCACAGTGCGCCAGGCCAAAGGCGATTTCGGCAAGTTGAAGATTTTGATTGCCGGCGACATCAGCCACTCGCGTGTTGCTCGCTCCGCGTGGCGTGCGTTTACTGCGCTGGGCGTGGAAGAGTTGCGAATCGCCGCGCCGGAAGACTTGTTGCCCGCGGCTCATGAATTCGAAGGCGCGAAACGTTACACCGATATCGATCGCGCGATCACCGGCGTCGACGTGGTCATGGCGCTGCGTATTCAACGCGAACGCATGAGCGGCGCGCAGATCCCCGACGAGAGCACTTATCATCGTGCGTTCGGCATCACCGCCGAGCGCATGGCCAAAGCCCGCGCCGGCGCCATCGTCATGCATCCGGGCCCGATGAATCGCGACGTCGAAATCGCGAGCGCGGTCGCGGATGGTCCGCAGTCGGTGATTCAACGCCAGGTCACGAACGGCGTCGCGGTCCGCATGGCGGTGCTCGCAACCATCGCTCGCAACGTACAGGCCCGCCGGCACTTTCAATGAGCGACGCGGGTGACAACCCGCGTGGCTGGCTCGTGCTGACCGGCACCGACGCCGGTTATTCCTCGCTGGTGCGTGCAGCCTTGGAGCACCATGGATCTGCACGACTGCTGGTACTGTTTGGCGCCCATGAAACGTTTTCGTTTCGCCCTCGCCCGTCGACGATTCTCGTGCCGGGCATGCCGCCCGGCGTGATCGCCAGCATTCCTCAGCTCGAAGAGATGGGTATCGCCAGTCGACTCGCCAGCACTGCCGGCCTGCCAGGCTGCTACGACGGCACGGTGACCGAGCTCGTCGAACTGTGGCAGCGCTCGTTCCCATCGGATCGAGCTCATATCACCGTAACAAACATCACCGCGTAGCCGGCTCGAACCTCAGGATGCTCATGACATGGAACGCGAGTCATACACGTATCTGATATTTGCTGGCGAGCAAGCGGAGATGCGCAGTCTCGCAGTCGGCCCAGCGCAGGCTCGCTATCTGCGTGATGTCGTCGATCCGTTATTGCGCCCGCTGACACGCGAGCAATATACAAATGATGTTCACGCCATCCTGGGAACGTTCGCTCGTTACAGCTACGTTCTTCATGCCAGCCATGTGTACTGGTGCGTGGAGTGGTCGCCGGGCCTGCTGGTCGTGCGCTTCGCGCCGACCGGTGCGATCGATTGGTGCGCGCTGAAATCGCCCAATCCGGAATTCGGCGGCCGGACCGCGACGCAGGCCGAGTTGGATGCATTCGACGAGGACGCTCCGAACCCGCAGTACCGCCTGGTGTTCGATGCGTGGGACGCTCGTGAACTACCGCTGGCGACTGCCGAGCAAGTGGGTTCCTGGCAAGCGGCAATGCAAGTTGCCAACGAAGTCGGCAAAACCATCGCCGACCTCGACGAACCGGCGCGGCAGCGCTGGCTCGAACAAAGCCAACAAAGCGCGATCTATCGCGGCGAGCCTGCTATCCGAAGTTGATCTTCGCTTCCAGGTTGGTGCGCGAGTCGGCGTAGGTGAGTGCGTCTTCGAGCGTGATGCGGCCTTGCTTGTACAGCTCGTACAGCGCCGTATCGAAATGCTGCATGCCCTTTTCCGAGCTGGTCCGCAGCGCTTCCTTGGCCCCGAGCACGTCGCCCTTCTTGATCAGCTCCTGCACGTGCGGAGTATTGATCAGCAACTCCACAGCAGCGCAGCGGCGTTTGTTCTTACCGGGCACCAGGCGCTGCGCGATGATCGCGCGAAGGTACTGCGAAATATCGAGGAAGATCTGCGTGTGCTGTTCCATCGGGAACATGTTGATGATGCGGTCGAGCGTTTCCGCCGAGTTGTTCGCATGCAAGGTCGCCAGCACCAGGTGGCCCGTGCCCGCGAGCATGATCGCCGACTCCATCGTCTCGCGATCGCGGATTTCGCCGATCAACAGCACGTCCGGCGCGGCACGCATGGCGCTACGGAGCGCGCGAGCATAGGACTTGGTGTCCAGCCCCACTTCGCGCTGATTGATGATGGACTTCTTGTTCGAATGCAGGAATTCGATCGGATCTTCGATGGTGATGATGTGATCCGAGGAGCTCTCGTTGCGATAGTTGATCATCGCCGCGAGCGTCGTCGATTTGCCGGAGCCGGTCGCGCCCACCATCAGCACCAAGCCGCGCTTCATCATCATCAGATCTTTGAGGATCTCCGGCAGGCCGAGATCGTCGATGCGCGGCATGTCGGCAGTGATGTAACGAAGCACCATCGCAGGATTGCCGCGCTGGTGAAACACGTTGACGCGGAAGCGGCCGAGGCCCGGCTCGGAAATCGCGAAGTCGATTTCCAGCTCGTCGTTGAAGGCATCGATCTGTTCCTGGGTCATCAATCCGTAGGCGGCCTGCCGCACCACTTCCGGCGTCAACATCTGTTTGTTGACCGGAAAGATCTGGCCTTCGATCTTGATCTTGATCGGTGCGTAGGAGGTGAAGAACAAGTCGGAAGCGCGCTTGTCCACCATCAGCTTGAACAACGGCTTGGTATTGAGGACGACCTGCCGTTCCTCGCCCGTCGTGGACGCCGTGTCCGGGGAGCTGACTTCGTTATCGATTACTTCGCTGTCGGCAGCCATGATGATCTCCCGGAAGAATTGCAATTAATGGATCGAGACTGCCCCGGCACCCAAGCGGAGCCAATCCGTAACCGCCAATTCCTTACCGGCCAATAACACCTTCTGTTTCTTCTTCCATGATCCGCAACCCATCGCCCGAATCTTCGGGCACTTTCATCTCGCGCTTGCTTTCCAGTTTGATGCGCAGGCGCACTTCGTTCTTCGAGTCGGCATTCCGGAGCGCGTCCTCGTAGGAAATCGTCCCGCCTTCGTACAGTTCGAACAGCGACTGGTCAAATGTCTTCATACCGAGACGGTTCGACTTGGCCATGATCTCTTTGATCGCGGTCACTTCGCCCTTGAAAATCAAGTCGGCGATCAGCGGCGAGTTCAACATAATTTCCATGGCCGCAATTCGACCGCTGCCGGATTCGCGCGGAATCAGTCGCTGCGAAATCAGCGCGCGGATGTTCAAAGACAGATCCATCAGCAACTGTTCGCGACGTTCTTCAGGGAAGAAGTTGATGATGCGGTCGAGCGCCTGGTTGGCGCTGTTCGCGTGCAACGTCGCCAGCACCAGGTGGCCGGTTTCGGCGAACTGGATGCCGTATTCCATCGTGTCGCGGTCGCGAATTTCGCCGATCAGAATCACGTCCGGCGCCTGGCGCAGCGTGTTCTTGAGCGCCACATGCCAGCTCTCGCAATCCACGCCGACTTCGCGATGGGTGACCACGCAGCCCTTGTGGTTGTGCACGTACTCGACCGGATCTTCGATGGTGATGATGTGGCCGCGGGTCTTTTCGTTGCGATAGTTCAACATCGCCGCGAGCGACGTCGATTTACCCGAACCGGTACCGCCTACCAGAATCACCAGGCCGCGCTTGCTCATCACGACATCGCGCAGGATGGGCGGCAGCTGCATTTCTTCCAGCGTCGGAATCTTCGCGTTGATGGTTCGCACCACGCAGCCGATCTGGCCCTGCTGCACGAACGCGCTGACGCGGAAGCGGCCGATGCCGGCCGGCGCGATCGCGAAGTTACATTCTTTGGACGCGTCGAAATCGCGCGTCTGCTTGTCGTTCATGATGGAACGAACCAGCACCGCGGCCTGCTCCGGCGTCAACACGCGCTCGGACTGCGGGCGAATTTCGCCGTCGACTTTGATGGCGGGCGGGAAGCCCGCGGTAATGAACAAGTCCGAGCCCTTGCGGTCGACGACCCGCTTGAGCAGGTCCTGCATCAATTTAATAGCTTGTTCGCGTTCCATTGTCGCAACCTCTGATTCGTAGCGTCGCTTTAGAACGCGTCTTTATTCTGTGCCCGGAAGCGCGCTTCTTCCTTGGTCACCACACCCTTCTGCAGCAGTTCGGCCAGACATTGATCGAGCGTCTGCATGCCGTCTTTCTGACCGGTCTGGATCGACGAGTACATCTGCGCGATCTTGCCTTCGCGGATCAGGTTACGAATCGCTGGTGTACCGATCATGATCTCGTGAGCCGCGATGCGGCCGCCGCCGATACGCTTCAACAAGCTCTGCGAAATCGCCGCACGCAGCGATTCGGACAACATGGTTCGCACCATCTCCTTTTCCGCCGACGGGAACACGTCGACGATACGGTCGATGGTTTTGGCCGCCGAGCTCGTATGCAACGTGCCGAACACCAGGTGGCCGGTTTCGGCCGCGGTCAATGCGAGGCGAATCGTTTCCAGGTCGCGCAACTCGCCGACCAGCACCACGTCCGGATCTTCGCGCAACGCCGAGCGCAGCGCTTCGGAGAAGCCGAGCGTGTCACGATGCACTTCGCGCTGGTTGACCAGCGAGCGTTTGCTCTCGTGCACGAATTCGATCGGATCTTCGATGGTGATGATGTGATCGGGCTTGTTGTCATTCACGTAGTTGACCATCGCGGCCAGCGTCGTGGACTTGCCGGAACCGGTCGGGCCGGTGACCAGCACCAGGCCGCGCGGTTGCATCGAAAGGTCTTTGAAGATCTTCGGCGCGTTCAAGTCGTCGAGCGACATGATCAACGACGGAATGGTTCTAAACACCGCCGCGGCTCCGCGGCTCTGGTTGAACGCGTTGACGCGGAAGCGCGCGAGCTTGGGAATCTCGAACGAAAAGTCGGTCTCGTAGAACTCTTCGTAAGCCTTGCGCTGCTTGTCATTCATAATGTCGTACACCATGCTGTGTACTTCTTTATGAGTCAGCGCCGGCATGTTGACGCGCTTCATGTCGCCGTCGACACGAATCATCGGCGGCACCCCGGCCGACAAATGCAGGTCGGAGGCGTTGTTCTTGACGGCAAAGGCCAGCAGCTGCGCGATATCGACGGCCATGAATCTTCCTTCCAGTCAGCTCGACGGGCAGGCCCACATTGCAGACGGTTATTGGCGGACGCAAAAAGGTGAGCGTGCGGCAGTATAAAACAGCGATATCGGGCTCAATATGTTAACCGGTCCGCAGATTTCGCCGACACAATGGCAGCCACGATGATGCCCGGGCCGACGCAAAATCTACGGAACTGCTGGGAAGACACCCGGAAACGCATCGCAACTGCGGCGACTCGCTACGGCCGACTGTGCGATTCCGTAGGCTTGGTCGCAATCAGTAAGGGCCACCCGGCGTCCGCCCTACGCACCGTCGCGGGCTTTGGCCAGCGCGACTTTGGCGAGAATTACCTGCAAGAGGCCCTCCCGAAGATCGCCGCGCTCGCCGATTTGTCGCTGACGTGGCATTTCACCGGCCAGCTCCAGGGCAACAAGACACGCACCGTCGCGGAACATTTCCACTGGGTCCACACGCTGGACCGGGAACGAATCGCCGCGCGCCTGAACGAGCAGCGGCCCCACTACGCGCCGCCATTGAATGTATGTCTGCAAGTAAGCCTGGCGCCTGAACCGGGTAAAGGCGGTGTGCCGCCGGAGCAACTACTCGATCTGGCTCGCAGCGTGGCTCAGCTGCCTAAGCTCAAGCTGCGGGGGCTGATGTGCATTCCGCCACCGCGAGATACTTTCGAAGAACAGCGCGCGCTGTTCGAAGAGCTGGCCGCTTGTCAGCGCCGCCTCGTCGACGCTGGGTTCGCGCTCGACACATTATCAATGGGTATGTCGGCAGATCTCGAAGCGGCAGTCGCGGCGGGCGCGACCTGGGTGAGAATCGGCACCGCAATCTTCGGTGAGCGACCTCCCCACGAGAGCTCGCCGGTCAAGCATTCAAATTCCGAGAACGTATCAACGTGAAACAACGCATCGCATTCATCGGCGGCGGCAACATGGGCCGCAGCCTGATCGGGGGATTGATCGCCAAGGGCGGGAGCGCATCGCAAATCGTGGTCGCCGATCCTTATGCGCCGTGCCTGCAGGCACTCAAAGCGGATTACGACGTGACCACGACTAGCGACAACGCCGAAGCGGTGCGCGATGCAGACGTCGTGTTGCTCGCAGTCAAGCCGCAAGAGATGCGTAATGTCGTCACACGCATACAGGCCCAGCTGCTACAACATCGTCCGTTGTTGATCTCGATTGCCGCCGGCATTCTCGCTTCCGATATTCAACGCTGGGCCGGCGGCATCGACGTCGTGCGCTGCATGCCCAATCGTCCGGCGTTGCAAGGCTGCGGCGTGACCGCTTTGTACGCGAACAATGCCGTGCCGGCCGCCGACCGCACACTCGCCGAAGAAATTCTCGCCGCGGTCGGCGCGACGTTATGGATCGAGCGCGAAACCGATCTGGATACGGTGACGGCGATTTCCGGCAGCGGCCCGGCGTATTTCTTTCTGTTGATCGAGATGCTCGAAATCGCCGGCCAGGAGCTTGGACTGTCGCCACCGGTGGCGCGCAAGCTTGCGGTCGAAACGGCGTATGGTTCAGGCTTCATGGCGCACGCAGCCACCGACTCGCCTGCCACTTTGCGTCAACAGGTGACATCCAAGGGCGGCACCACCGAAGCCGCCCTCAAGCATCTCGAAGCCAACAACGTCCGTGCTATCTTTTCGCAAGCCGTAGCCGCTGCGGCACAACGCTCCGCGCAACTCGCGAAAGAACTAGGCAGCAACTAACTGAGGGCCTGTGAGCACTCATTTCATGGGCTGCGTTGCGCCTCCAATCGCCGGTAGCAAGGCGCAAAGCGCAGCCCTTATGTCGATAAGGGCAAGCTTTGTAACGCCGCGGCAGGCGATTCGAGGCGCAACCCATATAATGAATTAATATCCTTTAACGGGACGAGCTATTGCGGTTCAGGCCGTCGTTACTCCTCCACTTGTGTACGGAGAGTACACGGCGGTCGTCGCGCCTCGCCCTGAACCGCAATAGCTCGTCGCAGCTCATGAAATGAGTGTTCACAGGCCCTTATCATGGAATCAATACGATTCATCGTCGGCACGCTCCTGCAGGTGCTGCTCGTCATGGTGTTCTTGTTGCGCGTCCTGCTGCCGCTGGCGCGGGCGGATTCGCGCAATCAGCTGTCGCAGGCGGTGATTCGGCTCACCAATCCGCTGGTGATGCCGTTGCGCCGGATCTTGCCGCCGATCGGCAAAGTCGATACGGCGTCGATCGTCGCACTGATCATCGTACAAGCCGCGGCTATCGCCATGCTCTGGCTGCTCGGCGGTTATCCCTTCATCTTCACGCCGGCGCAATTCATCTACGTCGTGTTCATGACGCTGGTGACGACCGTCCTGCGGTTCTACATTTTTGCCTTGATTCTGTACGCCATCCTCAGCTGGATCGCGCCCGGTACATATAGTCCGGCAGCGGCGCTGCTCGACAGTCTGTGCGAACCGCTGTTGCGGCCGATTCGTCGGGTGATTCCGCCGCTCGCCGGAATCGACTTCTCCGCGCTGTTCCTTATCATCGGTCTACAGGCGCTACACATCGCGATCACTTGAGCACGGGATCGGTGCTATAAATCTCTCTCCACGTCGTTGCTGGGGAGAACGCCGGTGCTCAAAACAACACGCATCCACGCCGCCGCCTGGATGAAGCTCGCGCTGGCGCTGCTAGCGGGCGCGACGCTGTTGAGCGGCTGCACGGAGAAACCCGAACAGCGCGCCATGCCCGCCCAGGCGCTGGACGAAACCTTCAAGGACTTCGGAAATTACGAGGTCCATTACAACGCCTTGCGTACCGACGAGCTCGGCGCCGAAATCGCCCGCGTCTACGGCATTCAGCGCAGCCGCAATCGGGTGATGCTCAACGTAACGGTCCTGCGCAAAGAAGCGGAACATGCGCCGCGCAAGCCCGTAGAAGCCGCTGTGACCGCCGACGCGTACAACTTGAACGGGCAGCTGAAGGACCTGCAGCTGCGCCGGGTTTCCGAAGGCGAAGCGATCTATTACATCGGCGACGTGTCGATCGCCGGCTCGGAAATCCTGGTGTTCGATATTTCGGTGACACCCGAGGGCACATCGGCGCCGCTCAACGTCAAACTCAAACGTGAATTCGTCAGCGATTGACCCGCGATCGGCCGAAAGGGCATGCGATATGCGCGCGAGCCTGAAAAAATAGGCAAAAAAATCGCTTCGACGCTTATTTCCCGGCAAATCTTGTGCTATTTTCCCGCGCGTCTTGCTATTGCCCGCGGCCGCTCCTGTTTCAGACGGCGCGATTTGTCACTTACTTGAGGAGAGACTACAAATGGCAAAAAAGAATGCTGCGCCGACCAAGTCGGAGATCCTTGCCACGATTTCCAAAGACACCGGCCTCGCCAAGAAGCAGGTTTCGGATGTGTTTGAAGCGCTCGGCGGCGTGGTGAAGAAGAGCCTGAAGGGTTCGGGACTGTTCACCCTTCCTGGCCTGCTGAAGATGAAGGTGGTGAAGAAGCCGGCGACCAAGGCTCGCGAAGGCATCAATCCCTTCACCGGCGAAAAGATGACGTTCAAGGCCAAGCCCGCCAGCAAGAAAGTGCGTATCGCGGCGCTGAAGAGCCTCAAGGAAATGGTGAACTGATATTCACCTGTCTGAAGCGAGGGATCGGGCATCCTGCCACGACCCTCGCGGCGAGCCGGCAAAAGACGTGACTTTTGCCGCTCGCTCGCCACCTGCGGCAGCGGGATACCGCCTGTATCCGATCAATTGTCGACGACCACCTTCAGCTTCAGGCGCACCCGGTCGCGATCCGAAATGTGCAGCAGCCCCGCAATCCGCTGCACCAGTTGTTCCTCGTGCTTGTCGATCCGGCCGTCGGCGTGACTGACGCGCCAGAGCATTTCCACGATCTGTAATTTGTCTGCTTCTGGCAACTCACGATTCAAGCGATGGGTGAACTCGTGCAGCGAAGTGGCCTTATCAGCACGCTTTGCGGCGTTCACCATCAATTGATCCAAGGCCTCGTCGGTCAGCTGGAAGCGTTTCTGCAGCACCTGGCGAATCGCCGCCACCTCGGCTTCGGACTCGGAAAAATCAGCGCGCGCGAGCTCTAGCAATAGCGCCGCAATCGCCAGCTCGAACGGCTCGCGATCCTCCAGCACGCCTCGCGGCATGGGCTGTTCGCCAAAAATCTTTTTCAACTGCCCCAGCAACATCGCTAGCTCCGTGAGAGGCCCAGCCAGTCCACCACCGTGGTCCGCAGATCGTTCAAGCGGCCGTGGAAAAAGTGTTCCACGCCATCGAGCATCGCCAGGCGCGGATGAACCGGCAACGCTTGCGCCCACTGTTGGATATCCGCCGGGTCGACCAGCTCATCGCGATCGCCTTGTACGATCAGCCACGGGCACTGCGGCAACTTGTTGTCGTCGACGCTTACCCGGCGGATCGCCGGAGCGACAGTGACCAAACGTGCGATGCCGGGCGCACGAGAGAAAGCAACGGATGCACGAATGGCGACGGCGCCGCCGAAAGAAAATCCGCCGAGCCATAACTGTGCACCGGGCCAGCGCTGCGTGGCCCAGTCAAGCACGGCCAGCGCGTCGTCTGTTTCACCGTTGCCGTCGGCATAGACGCCGGTGCTCGCACCGACGCCGCGATAATTAAATCTAACCGTTGGCGCGCCGACGTCGTTGAACGCTTTGGCCAGCGTGTGCACGACTTTGTTCGTCATCGTGCCGCCGTGGAGCGGATGCGGATGACAGATCACTCCGACGGCGCTCGCTGTGGCATCCAACGGTATATCGACCAGTGCCTCGATATTGCCCGCCGGGCCGGGAATCGCTACGGATTGAGGAGGTGTAGGAGCTTGAGCCATTGCATCAGGTTAGCATCCGGGAACCTCGGGCGCCCGGCCGCGATTGATCTCTAATAAGGTGCTGTTACCGACCCGCGCGAGGACTGTCATGAAGCTCACTTCGACCAGCTTCCAGCCCGATCAGGCCATTCCCGAGAAATTCGCATTCGGCGCGCCGGATTCGGTGCTGCACGTCCGGCTTACGGACAATCACAATCCACACTTGAAATGGAGCGACGCGCCCGCGCAGACACGCAGCTTCGCGCTCATCTGCGTGGATCCCGATGTGCCGAGCAAGCCCGACGATGTGAACCAGGAAGGCAAGTCCGTGAAGGCCGACTTACCCAGAGTAGATTTTTATCACTGGGTGATGGTCGATATCCCAGCGTCGGTAACCGAGATCAAAGCCGGCGAATGCTCCAGTGGTATTGTCGCGGGCGGCAAGAAACAACTGGGCGGCCCGGCGGGATCGCGCCAGGGCGTAAACGATTACACCGGCTGGTTTGCGACCGACGCGGATATGAAGGGCTCCTATCGCGGCTACGACGGCCCGTGCCCGCCGTGGAACGACGAACGGCTGCATCACTATAACTTTACGGTGTATGCGCTGAGCTGCGCACGCGCGCCGGTCGATGGAGATTTCACCGGTCAGCAAACGTTGCAGGCGATCAAGCCGCACGTCCTGGCGCAGGCGACACTGACCGGGACCTACTCGCTCAACCCCAAGCTGCAAAAGAAATGAACTACGCCGGCTAGGGAGCCGGCGCATCCTCGATTGCCAGCAACTCGACATCGAACAGCAGCGTCGCATTCGGCGGAATCAAACCGTTCCCGGCGCCGTCGGCGCCGTATCCCAAGTCTGCTGGAATCACCAGCTGACGTTGCCCGCCGGGCTGCATGCCCTGCACGCCCTCTTCCCAGCCTTTGATGACGCGGCCCGCGCCGATCACAAACCGAAAGGGCTTGCCTCTGGCGCGCGAGCTGTCGAACTGCTTGCCCTTGTGATCCGACGTGGACGGGTCGTAGAGCCAGCCGGTGTAATGGACCACCGCCTCCTGACCGGCCGAGATGCCCTCGCCGGCGCCTTTCACAACATCGATTTTCTGCAGCTGGGTGATGGGTGCCGCAGCCGCCGGCGCGGACGCCGGCGGCGTGGGAGCTTCTTTAGCGCACGCGGTCAATAGCAAACCCGTGGCCACCGCCACTGTCCAATGTTTGTTATTCATGCTTGTTAATTTATTGTGCGCCTTTCATCAACAGACGATTCAGGCGCTGCACGAACGCGGCGGGCTCCGGCAAGTGACCGCCGTCGGCCAGCGTCGCCTGCTCGAACAACAACATGGACAGATCGTTGAACTCGGCGTCTTCCGAAGTCTTCTCGATCCGCTGCAACAACGGATGCGTCGGATTCAACTCCAGGATCGGCTTGCTCGCCGGCGCTTTTTGTCCGGCCGCTTCCATGATCCGGCGCATCTGCGCGCCCATGTCGTACTCGCCGAGCACCAAGCACGCCGGAGAATCGGCGAGGCGCGCCGTGACACGCACATCGCTCACTTGCTCTTCGAGCGCCTTCTTCACACGCTCGATCAGCGTCGCGTGCTCTTTCGACGACTCTTCCTGGGCTTTCTTTTCTTCGTCCGATTGAATCGCGGCGAAATCCAGCTGACCGCGCGCCACGTTCTTCAACTGCTTGCCGTCGAACTCGCGCATGTGATCGACGAGCCACTCGTCGACGCGATCCGACAACAGCAGCACTTCGATGCCCTTCTTGCGCAGCACTTCAAGGTGCGGGCTCGACTTCGCCGCGCCGAACGATTCGGCGATGACGTAGTAGATTTCTTTCTGCCCTTCCTTCATGCGACCGACGTAGTCTTCGAGCGACACATCCGCCTCGGGCTTGTCGGCCAGCGTGCTGGAGAAGCGCAGCAGCTTCGCGATGCGCTCGCGATTGGCGTGATCTTCGGCCGGGCCTTCCTTCAGCACCGTGCCGAACTCCTTCCACACCGTCGCATATTTCTCAGGCTCGTCCTTCGCAAGCTTGGCGAGCATGTCGAGCACGCGGCGCGCGAGGCCGGTCTTCATGGTCTCGATCGCCGGATCCTGCTGGAGCATTTCACGCGAGATGTTGAGCGGCAGGTCCGCCGAATCGACCACGCCCTTGATGAAGCGCAGATACAGCGGCAGGAACTGTTCGGCGTCGTCCATGATGAACACGCGACGCACATACAACTTCAGCCCGCGAGCGCCTTCGCGATGCCACAGGTCGTAGGGCGCACGAGCCGGCACATACAACAGGCTGGTGTATTCCTTCTTGCCCTCGACCTTGCCGTGCGACCACGTGAGCGGGTCGGTGAAGTCGTGGGTGACGTGACGATAGAACTCTTTGTATTCCTCGTCCTTCAGCTCGGTGCGCGGGCGTGCCCACAGCGCCTGGGCGGCGTTGACGGTTTCGAACTCGGGCTTGGCGACCTCGGCGACGACCGATTCGTCCTCTTTCTTCTCTTCGTCCTCGGCCTTGTAGGGCGCTGGCTTCTGCATGCGCACCGGGAACGCGATGTGGTCGGAATACTTCCGGACCAGCGAACGAATCCGGTAATCGTCGGCGAAGTCGTGTTCGGCTTCTTTCAGGTGCAACACGATGCGGGTGCCGCGCTCCGGCAACTCGACGTCTGACACGGTGAATTCGCCTTCGCCCTGCGACTCCCAGCGTACACCGGCGCTTGCATCGAGCCCTGCACGACGCGAAAACACCTCGACGCGCTCGGCGACGATGAACGACGAATAAAAGCCCACGCCGAACTGGCCGATCAGCTGCGCGTCTTTTTTCTGATCGCCGGTGAGGCGCGACAGGAATTCCGAAGTACCCGACTTGGCGATGGTGCCGAGGTGCTCGATGGCTTCCTGGCGGGTCATGCCGATGCCGTTGTCGGTGATGGTGATGGTGTGAGCCTTCGAATCTGCCGCGATGGTTATCGCCAGTTCCGCGCCGCCTTCCAGCAATTCCGGCTGCGACAGCGCTTCGAAGCGCAGCTTGTCGAGCGCGTCCGAGGCGTTGGAGATCAGCTCGCGGAGGAAGATTTCTTTGTGGCTGTAGAGGGAGTGGATCATCAGCTTCAACAGCTGCTTCACCTCTGCCTGGAACCCCATCGTTTGACCCGCGGTCTGCGCGGGTTCGTTCACGCCCGTGTCGTTCATTCAATGCTCTCCGTAGGTGTGCCCCGCTTCACTGGCGGGAAGGCCGGTCTTTAGGGCCGGCAAGAATAAGGGACGCGGGCCCTTATGGGGACCCGCGTCACAGATTCAAGGAGAGCGAGAGACGAGTTTTCAGTCTTCGGAAGCGGTCGAGGAGACGGCGTTCCGGCGGCGGCGCACTGCTTCTACGAGCGATGCCGACATGATCAAACCGATGACGCCCAGCGCGGCTTCGGGAGCCGCCACCAGCGCGAATCCAGTCGCGGCAAATAAGGCGAAAGCTGCAATAAATCCCAGGATTTTCGGTGCCAGGTGGCGCAAGGCGCCCAGCGCATCGTCAAGGTTATCGGCCCACAGCAACAGGAATTCCATGAAGGGTCCTCACGTTTCGCGGGACGACTCTAGCGACCGCCAGTTGGAGTCGATGTGAGACGACTCACAGCACCGGTAAACCCACCCGGTGATGATCGTCACAGTCCTGCGCTTGCACTGGTTTGTGGCGCTGCGTAGGCTGATTCATGACACCGCCTGTTCAGCGAGCCCCACGAGCCGGCATGCAGAAAATCCTCGTTCTCAATCCCAAGGGCGGGTCCGGAAAGACCACGATAGCGACCAACCTGGCCAGCTATTTCGCGGTCGAGGGCCTGCGTCCCACGCTCATGGACATGGATGCTCAGGGCTCCAGCACCCATTGGTTGTCCAAGCGGGCGCAAGACCAGCCGTTGATCCGCGGCATCGCCGGCTTCGAACGCAACACCGGCGTAACTCGCAGCTTCGCCACTCGGTTGCCACTGGACACACAACGTTTGATCGTCGACACGCCGGCCGCGGTCGAAGCGCAAAAACTGCCCGATCTCACGCGTAATGCCACCGCCGTGCTGGTCCCGGTGCTGCCCTCGGACATCGACATTCACGCCGCCGCGAAGTGCATCTCCAATCTGCTGTTGATCGCGAAGATCCGGCGCGAGGAGCAGCGCATCGCGGTCATCGCCAACCGCGTAAAGAAGCAGACGCTGATCTACAAATCGCTGATGAAGTTTCTGGAGAACCTGCAGATCCCGGTGATCGCGACGCTGCGCGATTCGCAGTCGTACATCCGCTCGGCCGAAATCGGCGCCGGCATCTTCGAAATGAAAGCCAACCTGGTGCGGGAAGATCTGGAACAGTGGCTGCCGCTGGTGGGCTGGCTGGCGCAGCGTAGGACGCTGCATATCGAACCGGGCACGCCGGCAATTACCTCGGCGCTGACCAGCGCGCCCAAGATCGCGACGACTACGTTGGAAGAGATGGTGCGGCCTGCCCCGCCGACAACTCCTACGCTGGCGCCGGTGGCGGCGAAGACCTACGAACTCAGTCCAGCAGCCATTCGCGCGAGCCTGGTCAAAACCGAGCCGGACGATGAGAGCAGCGGCTTCCTGCCCTCGCTACTCAAGCGAGTGTTCGGTTAAGCCCGAACACTCCGCTGCTACTTCTTGTCTTTGTCCTTATCCCAATTGCTACGCACCTTGTCGGTCCAGCTCTTGTAGTTGGTCCAGGTGTGCAACGAGCGGGTGATCGCGGCGTGACGCGAATTGCTCGGCTGCGACCGGTCGAGCCAGTTCCCATGCTGCTGCGGATCGCGAGGAGTGCCGGCGCGTACCACAGCGCCAGTGCTCTCTCCCGTCCACGCGCGATGTCGGCCGGTGGCGGTCATTTCATCGATCTTGGTGGGTTCGGGGTTGGTCATAAGCGTGTCTCCTTATGACGCAAATTACGGAGCCCACCTCGCAGCGGTGAGGAACTACATCACAGCGACCGACTCTCGTCTCCGGAGTGCGACACCCATCGCAAGGGCGGCCTCACGGATGTCACAAAGTCCGACAGCCCGGCCGGGGATTTAACGTGCGGTTATGCATTATTGAGCTGAACGCTGCACGTCGCGCGCAAAACACACGAATCGCGATGAACTTGTTATTTCGCGGCTAGCAACGCAGCAAACGCTGGTTTGATCTCAGCGAGAATGTCGTGAATCGCCGCCGGCACCAGGCTGCTGTAAACATCGAGCAGCACCACCGCGTTGACGATCGCATCTTGCCGGCTCGCCGCGCGCAAACGTAACGCCATGCCACGATTCACTGCGTGCACGCCGCGATATACGCGTTCGAGATCGTTCAGCTCTAAATCGGCCGGAGCGCCGTCGCGCGCCGCGTAGTGCTGAGCGAGCAGATACATCGCGGCGACTCGATACGCCGTCTCGGACTCGCTGGAGAACGGCAAATGAAAACGCGCCATCGGCCTGAACACAGCGGTGCGCGGACAACCGCTCGACGCCATGATCAAACCCATCAACGAAGCGAGTGCCTGCTGAGCAGGCAAGGTCGCAATCACCTGGCGTTCTTCGGTTTCGACCGCGACGCGCACCTTGTCGTAGGAGACCAGATCGGTGAAGCCGTCGATGACGCCGGAGAGATGCAACGCCGCCGGGCAATGTGGATGCTCGGCGGTATTGAGCGGACAGCCGCTGCATTGATTGAACGCGAGCGCAGTCCAGGCCGGCGGATTGGCGATGGGCGGCGACGTCAGCTCGGCGGTGTCGCGGTCCATTTCCAGGTGAAAAACTCGTTCCTGCGAGTCGGGGAAAGTAAATCGATAGGTGAGTCCAACCTTGCTCATGCGACCAGCCGGTAACAGGGCCGGTACTCGCCGGCCAGCTTCATGCGTTTTTGCCGCACGAAAGCCGACAACAGCTCATCGAGCAGCGTCATCACTTCCTTGTCACCGTGCAGTTCGAAAGGTCCACGCGCTTCGATGGCCTGGATGCCAGGCTCCTTCACGTTGCCGGCGACGATGCCGGAGAACGCGCGGCGCAGATTGGCGGCCATCAAGTGCGAAGGCAGGTCCCGGCGCAATTCCAGCCGCGCCATGGCTTCGTGAGTGGGATCGAACGGGCGCTGGAAATCCTCGGGGATCTTCAGCAGCCAGTTGAAGTTATAAGCATCGCTCTTGGCGCGACGATATTCGCGCACCGCCTCGACGCCCTTCACCACTTCGCGAGCCGCCTGCGGCGGATCGCCGATCACGATCTTGTAACGCGACCGCGCGGCATCGCCCAGCGTCGCGCCGATGAAGCGATCGATCTGCCCGAAATATTCGGCGGCCGACGGCGGACCGGTAAAGATCACCGGCAGCGGCTGCTCGGCATTGGCCGGATCGAGCAGGATGCCCAGCAGATACAAAATCTCTTCGGCCGTGCCGGCACCACCCGGGAACACAACGATGGCATGCGCACAGCGCACGAACGCTTCGAGGCGCTTTTCGATGTCCGGCATGATCACCAGCTGATTCACGATCGGATTCGGCGGCTCGGCGGCGATGATGCCCGGCTCGGTCATGCCGATATAGCGACCGTCGCGGATACGCTGCTTGGAATGGCCGATGGTCGCGCCCTTCATCGGGCCCTTCATCGCGCCGGGGCCGCAACCCGTGCACACGCTAAGCGCACGCAGGCCCAGCTCGTAGCCCACGCGCTTGGTGTAGTCGTACTCCGCGGTGCCGATGGAATGACCGCCCCAACACACCACCAGGTCCGGACGACCCTTGTAGTCCAGGATCCGCGCGTTGCGCAGGATGTGATAAACGGCGTTGGTGATGCTGTGCGGATCGTTGAGATCGAAACGCTGGCTGCCGAGAATGGCGTCGTGGATGTAGACGATGTCACGCAGGACGGCGAACAAATGTTCCTTGATGCCGCGGATCATCGAGCCGTCGACGAACGCGCTCGCCGGCGCATGTTTCACTTCGAGCTTGATGCCCCACGCCTGGCGGCCGAGGCGGATTTCGAAATCTTTGTAGCGATCGAAGATCGCGCGCACGTCGTCGGACTCCAGGCCCGAGCTCAGCACCGCCAGCGCGCAGCGGCGGAACAGATCGTAGACGCCGCTCTGGCCGGAGTTGAGCAGCTGTTGAACTTCGCGTTGGGAGAGGTTTTCGAGGCTGCCGAGCGGCGAGACCCGCGCGTCGACGCCACCTTCGTCGGCCTGGGTGACCGAGGCCGAGGCCTGGCCGTCGCTGGACGGCGGCTTCACGACCGCGTCCCGGAGTTCTGTGAGTGGGAAGTCTGTGGGTTGATTACTTTACTGGGCTCATTCACGGCATGATCTCTATCGGCGTATCGGGCGGCGTCATCAGCCAGATCTCGACCATGTCCGAGTTCGAGACTGCGATGCAGCCTTCGGTCCAGTCGACGTTGGAATAATAATCGCGCGATTTCTTGGGGATATTAGGCTGGCCATGAATCATGATGGCTCCGCCCGGACGTAAACCTTGTCTGCGTGCTCGCGCCACATCCTGCGAGTTCGGATAGTCGACCTGAATCGAGAGGAAGTACTCGCTGTTCGGATTGCGGCGGGTCAGCCGGTACGAACCCTCCGGTGTCCGGAAGTCCCCTTCGAACTGCTTGTGACCTTCCGGCCGCAGGCCCAGCGCGACCTTGAACGTGCGCAGCGCGACGCCGTTACGCATGAGCTGCAGCTTGCGTTCCCCTTTGCGGACCACAACGCGATCGGCGAGTGGCAACGCGGCTTCGACGCTGGAGCCCACGATGGCGGCAGTCGGCAACGGAGCAGCGGCCGCTGTCGGCAGTTGTGCCGACGCTTGCAGCGGTGCCGCTGTCTCGGGCGCCGCATCGGCGAGTGCCCGGGAGCTGGTCGTGGACCAGGAAATCAGCGCCGCAACGGACAGAGCAAATAGGTTTCGCGACATAGAGATTCAGAGGTCAACGCCGCCGGATTATAGCCTGCTTGCGGCCGGTACCTTGCCGGCCGATGTGTAGTGGTTTCGCGGTGTGCACATTGGGCGACATGGCCCGGAAAATCCGTGATTTAGATCACCGGACCGGCGCTTTAATCGACCGCCTCAAGGGTGACATTGGAGCAGCCACGCAGGCCCGCCGCGCTTTCCGGACGCAGCCGATATTTCCGGCCGCCGTACACGTTCACCTTCAGCGCATGGCGTGAAACGCTCTTGTTCTCGGCGACGGCCACTCGGCAGTCCACCAGCAGCTCGTGCTCGCCCTCCAGCACCTCGACCGACGTCTGGGTGATGCCGATGTCGTGCTCGTCGACCCGCCTCAACACGACGGTGATGGGCGAGCCCGCGGTGATGACGGGATCGCCGGTAATACGCGCCACTTCGTCATTATCTCGCTTGGCGCCGTCATACAGCTGTGTGCTCAAGCACCCACCGCACAATGGGGCGATGGCAATCAAACTGAACGCGAGCTTCATTTATGCCGCAGGCTCCAGGACTGTTCCTGTCGCTTCGACCACCGGAATCACCAATCGTGCGCCGGGCAGCAGCGCTCCCAGGTCGAGGTCCGGGTTGTACTGACGCAGCAGCCAGATCGGAATGTTGTAACGCTGCTGAGCCAGCACCCACACCGACTCGCCGCGCTTGATCACGTGATCGGTCGTGCCCTTGATGCGGAACTGCGTGAAGAACGCTTCCTGCAAGGCACGGTGATATTCCATGCGGCGCGCTTCGAACTGATCCGGCGACACCTTGGAGAAGTCGAGCTTCACCTTGCGGCCGATCACCACCGGCGTCGCGTACGAAATGCGATTGATCTGACGCAGCGTCGCGGCGCGGACGTCGAGCCATTCAGCATAGTGACCCAGTGTTTCCGCCGCCTGAACGATGACCGTGTTGTTGTCTTTCACCGAGTAGTCGCTCGGATCCGCGTCGGTCGCGGCCTGCGTGCCTGGCACCAACGCCGGGCCGATTTCTTCCGCTTCACGTTCAGAGACCGGCTCGACCGCTTCAGCTTCCGCTTGCGGCTCGCTCACGACAGCAACAGTTGCGACCGGCACTTCAGCTTCGGCCGGCGGCTTCACACGCGCCGATGCCACCAGCGCCAATACCTGACCTTCGTAGATGAACTGGCGATTGCGGATGTTGTTCATCTCCATCAACTGCTGTTCGCTCATTCCATGTTTCTTCGCGATCTTGCCCAGCGTGTCGCCACGACGCACGACATAGCGCTCGCTGCCCACGACGCCGGTCGGCGAAACCGTCGGCTTGGCCGCCGCCGGCGCTTCTTTCGGAACCTGCGCGACGACCGGACCGGCCGGACGACCTGCCCGCTCGGGCAACGCCAACAGCTGACCGACACGTAAGCGATAGGGACGACGCAAATCGTTGGCTTCGGCCAGCGCGGTCTGACTCACGCCATAGCGGCTCGCGATGATCGACAACGTGTCGCCCGTTTCAACGCGATGCTGAGATTCGGCAACCACCACTTCTCCGCCTTCACCGCTGGCGGGCGCACCGATCTTGGCGAGCGCCGCAGTCAGATCGACGTGCGAAGGCACGCGAAATTCATAGCCGCGCGGAATGTGACGCGCGCCTTTCCACACCGAATTCAACAGCGAAGGATTCAGACGGCGCAGCTCGTCTCGATCGATGTCGAGCGCGGTGGCGATGCGACTTGCCGGCACCGGTTGCGGCATCACCAGCACGCGGCTGTTGTCGACCGGATTGAGACGAATGCCTGGAAAGAACTTTTCCGGGCTGGTGTCGATTTCCAGCGCGGCGAGAAACGCCACATAGAAATTGCGTGAAGCAAAACCGAACGAACGGCTCTGATATTTGCGCACGATCGTGGTGATGTCGCTCGTGCCCAGTTGCTCTTGCGCCCGGCGCATGCCGCCAGGACCGTGGTTATATGCAGTGAGCGCCAACGGCCAGCTGCCAAGCACGATGTAGTTCTGTTCGAGGAAGCGCGCGGCTGCCTCGCTCGCACGATACGGATCGAGACGTTCGTCGACGACGGCGTCGATACGCAGGAAGCGTCGACCGGTGCTGCGCATGAATTGCCACATGCCCGCCGCGCCGACCTTCGAATAAGCGTAAGTGTTGAACGACGATTCGACGTGCGGAAGCGCTGCCAGCTCACGCGGCAAGCCCATGCGTTGGAATGTATCGGCGATGTGATTGCGCCACGCGCCCGAGCGGACCAGGCCTTCGCGGAATCGATCCGCCTGACCGAGTTGGAAGCGGACTTCTTCCGAGGCCTGCTCGAAGCGCGAGCGACGCGTACCTTTCGGCCACAACGCCTGCACGCGTTGTTCTTCCTCGCTCAAGTCCTCGGCACCGCTAGCGAGACGATCCAGGATGCGCGCGTACTTCTTTTTCGCGTCGTCGATGCGCTTGGAGCGCGCCTTGGGCGCGATGTCCGATGGAAAATTCAACACCTCGTACACGATGCTCAGATCTTCCGGGTCGTGCAGCATGCCGCCCTCGGTCGTCACCTCGGTGTAGACCCGGCGCCAGAACGCGATGTCCCGCTCCAACTCCGGCGGACGGGCGAAATGCTCAGTTTCGGCAGCGCGCGCAGCGGCGGCGAACCCGAAAGCAAAGGTGCTGACCAGCAGCAGCACGTACAGACGATGCAGCGTTTTCATGAATAAAGCGTTCAATCGGCAAGCAAGGCGCGCAAGACTATGTAAAACCTTGCCGCTTGCACAGCGGTGCAGTTCGCAAAACGAGTTCGCAAGAGGCGGCGGCCCGGTTGCACAAAGTCCGGTACATGGATGTGCCCCGCCGGGATAGCGGCGGCGAGAGGCAAAAGCCGCGTCTTTGCCGGCTCGCACGAGGGTCGTGGCGGGATGCCCGATCCTCGTTTAAAAAGAGCGGGAGGCCACTGGCACCTCCCGCTAGTTAGTCGCTGGTCGGTCGCCGCCGGGGGTACGACAGTAACGACAACCAGCGTCTCTCGATCAGTGCTTTGGGCAACCGCCGATAGCGTCGCCGTGCGACAGATGGTCCGGCACTTTGCGCTTCGGAACGTAGAAGGTGCGGCCCTGGTGGCAGACGTTGATCTGGTCGGGAATCTTGATCGTGACTTCAGCGTCGTGACTCGGCAGCTTGCCGTCGCCTGCAATCACCGTGAGCGTGTACGAAGCTTTGGAGAAATCGATACCGCTCGCATCGGCGATGGTGATCTCGCCCGATGTCACATCGATATCGAACAGCGCGGCTCCACTACCGCCTTTGATTTGCCAGGCGCCGACGTTATCGCCCGCGTCGGCATCGGTCGCGACAACGTTGCCAACGACATTCGCCGGCGCCTCGCCGAGCTTGAAACGCTGATAGGGCGCGATCGTCGGCCGCCGATCGTTGAGATAGCGCGCGGAGAACGTTGCGAACGTCGGCCAGTTCGGCGTCGAGACGTGACCTTCGATCTGCCGACGCCAACCCACGGTGCCATCGATGAATGCAACATTGAATGGCGGTGTCCCGCCGATCGATTCATCGCGGCCGGAAGTAAACACTGTGTCCGGCGGAATCACCTGCCCGCGCCAGCCCAACAGCTCCCACACCGGCGACGCGAGCTTGCCCGAAAGGAATGTGCCGCGCGGATCGGCCCACGCATCGCCGAAGCCCGGCGGCGTATCGGTGCCGTTGGTTACGAAGATCGCGCGAGGTGCGAGCAACGAAGTCGTCGAATGCGCATCGACGTCGAGCAATTCCAGCTTGCGCGGAATGAGCGTGCCCGGGTTCAGCGGACCCGCATATTTCAAAATGTTTCCGTTGACCCAGTGATATTCGCCCGACGAGCTCGCGACGAACTCCAACGACTCACCGTAATGACGCCGCATCATCGCCGTGCCCATCGCACCGGCATCGCTCGGCCATGCGACGACGACGCGCTCGTCATATGCCGCAGTCACGAGCGTCGCTTTGCCGTAGCGCGAATGTCCTTGGACCGCGATCTTGTCGCTATCGATATCGGCGTCGGTTGCAAACTTGTCGATCAACCGACTGATACCCCAGCCCCACGCCACTAACGCGCCTGGATCTTCGGGCTTGCGCCACTGACCCTTGGTGACGAGGCCGATGAGATAACTGGACATGTTGCCGGTGTTGCCGTTATCGGGTTGCACGCGACCGGGGTTGTAGTTGCAAACACCGACATCGAACGGCGCGGTGTACTGGAATCGCGCGACACCTTCGCCGTAAGTAACGACTGCCGGATACTTGCGACCCGTGGCCGCGGGATAACGGCACGTAGCTGTCACCACCGGTGTATTACGTAGCGCCGGATAACTGGAAATATCGACGGTCCCGGTGAATGTTTTCTCGCGATACGCATAACTCGCGCCGCCGACCACTTGCACACCCGTCGTCTCGGCACTCACTTCCCACTGAATGGGAATGTTTGGATCGATAGGCAGACCGTAGAACTGCTGCTGCACCAGGCCGAAGATTTCCGGCCGCCGCTGCAGCCACCAATCTTTCGCGCCCTCAATGCTCGCGCCCGCTTTGGTTTTCAGCAGGTCGATGTCCGTGTAGCGCGGAGCAGAGAACGGCCCGTAATCGCCGAATCCGCTCAGCGCTCCGCCGGCCGCACCGGCGTCGCTGTCATAGGTGTGCCATAAACCGAAATTGGTTCGTACGACGGTGTGACCGAGCGCATCGGTCCAATTGCCTTCGGGATTGGCGGCATTGACCGGCCAGGCATTCACCGGACGATTCGGATCTTCCAGGCGCGGCGGCAATGTTGGAAACGTCAGGCCGAGCGCGCACAGCATGTGATCGCGATCCTGCGCCGATGTCACAGTTGCGTCCGGAATTGCCGGCAAGTCGCAACTTTGCGCATACGACTTTGCAGGCAATGAAACCGCGCCCCATGAAACAACGCCCATGAGCGCTACGAGCCGGAGTGGCTGCATCGTTCCGTTCCCCCACGCGATCTTCGTCATAAAGCCCCGCGTCGTAACGAACGAATTCGCTCGAATACGGTGGCGATTTGATGATAGCGATACCAATCCGGCAAATGCAATCGCCGGCACGCACTCGCCCCATTCAACCCGCAAAGCGGTTTCGGGCGCGGCAAAAACGAAAGTGCGATAATTGACCGCACCGGCTCGTGTAGGTTAATGATACCGGTATCAATCGAGAATCAAGGCGGCGTGCGCAGTTGCACGTTGCCGATTGTCCAGGGGGTACAAATGATGATCAGCCGTCGCCTGGCTGGCGCCCGCCAGCAGGCCCGCAATCTTGCCGTCGCCATTGCCGCCGCACTGATTGCAAATACCAGCGTCGCGCAGTCGCGCTTCGAGCGTCCCGTCTATAAAGATCCCGCCGCACCTGTAGATCAGCGGGTGCAAGATCTGCTCTCGCGCATGACTCTCGAAGAAAAGATCGCCGAGATCACCGCGGTCTGGACACGCAAAACCGAGTTGCTGGATGCGAAAGGCAACTTCGATCCAGCCGCCGCCAAACGTTTGTACCCCGCCGGCATCGGCCATTTCACTCGCCCGAGCGACCGACAACAGGACGGCAACACGCCTTTCAAGGTTCCCTATCGCAACGAGCGAGAGACGGTCGAGCTCATCAACGCCATGCAGCGGCACGCGATCAAGAGCTCGCGTTTAGGAATTCCCGTGCTGTTTCACGACGAGGGTCTGCACGGCTACTCGGCGCTCCACACGACTCATTTCCCGCAAGCGATTGCGCTCGCGAGCAGTTGGGATCCGGCGCTGCTTGAGCGTGTCTTCAACGTGGTCAGTCGTGAAATTCGCGCTCGCGGTGTACAGCTCGTGCTCGCTCCGGTCGTCGATGTTGCGCGCGACCCGCGCTGGGGACGGATCGAAGAAACATACGGCGAAGATCCATATCTGGTCAGCACGATGGGCGTGGCGGCCGTGCACGGCTTCCAGGGCAAAACCCTGCCGCTCGCAAAGGACCGAGTGTTCGTGACGCTGAAACATATGACGGGTCACGGTCAGCCGGAAAGCGGCACCAACGTCGGCCCGGCGAATATTTCTGAACGGATTCTGCGCGAAGTATTCTTCCCGCCGTTCCAAGCGGCGGTGGCAGCGAACGCGCAGGCGGTCATGGCGTCGTACAACGAGATCGACGGCGTGCCTTCACACGTAAATCATTGGCTGTTGCAAGACATCCTCCGCGGTGAGATGCAATTCAAAGGCGCCGTCATCAGCGATTACTTCGCGATCAAAGAACTGATCGACGTTCACCACACCACGACGGATCCAATGCGTGCGGCCGCGCGTGCATTGAAGGCGGGTGTCGATGCCGATCTGCCCGATGGCGAGTCGTACGCACTGCTACCGAAAGCGCTCCAGCAAGGTCTCGTGACTCAAGCCGAGATCGATCAGGCCACCGCTCGCATGCTGCGACTGAAGTTCCTTGCAGGTTTGTTCGAGCAGCCGTACGCCGATGTGAAATATGCGGAAAGCATTACGGACAACGCCGAAGCTCGTGCATTGGCGTTGGAAGCGGCCCGCAAAACGACGATCCTGTTGAAGAATGACGGCGTCTTACCGCTACGTCGCGAGAACATCAAAACGCTCGCGGTGATCGGACCGAATGCTGCCCGCATCGAGATGGGCGGTTATTCGAACGTTCCCGCCCGCGTCGTCACTCTGCTCGACGGCATCAAGACCAAGCTCGGCAATCAAGTTCGCGTCGTGTCGGCCGAAGGCGTGCGACTCACCGAAAAAGGTGATTGGTACGAGGACGAAGTCATTCGCGCCAAGCCGGAAGAAAATCTCCAACGCATCCAGGAAGCAGTGAAAGTCGCGCAGGAAGCCGATGCGATCGTGCTCGCCATTGGCGGCAGCAGCGCGCTCCATCGCGAGGCTTGGGCGAAGAACCATCTCGGCGACAGCCAGACGCTCGACCTGACCGGCGAGCAAAACGAGCTTGCGCAGGCGCTGTTTGCTTTGGGCAAACCCGTCGTGGTGGTGTTGATCAACGGTCAGCCTCTCGGCATCCCGCACATCGTCGAGAAGGCCAGCGGCATGCTCGAAGCCTGGTATCCCGGCCAGGAAGGCGGCACGGCGCTCGCCGACATTCTGTTTGGCGACGTGAACCCGGGCGGCAAGCTGCCAGTGACGGTGGCGCGATCGGTGGGGCAACTGCCGATGTTCTATAACCAGAAGCCGAGCGCGCATCGCGGTTATCACTTCGAATCCAAGGATCCGCTGTTCCCGTTCGGTTACGGCCTCTCCTACACGACATTCGAGATTGGCACGCCGAAGCTTTCCAGCGCGAGCATCGGTGTCGACGGCAGCGTGAAGGTTTCGGTGGATGTGAAGAACACCGGCTCACGGCAAGGCGACGAAGTCGTACAACTCTACGTGCGCGATGTCGCCAGCTCGATCACGCGTCCGGTGAAAGAGCTCAAAGCTTTCCGCCGCGTCTCGCTGCAACCCGGTGCGACGACCACGGTCGAATTCACCCTGGGCAAGGAAGCGTTCGCGTACTGGAATGAAGAGATGAAGTATGCGGTCGAGCCGGGTGAGTTCAGCATCATGGCGGGCCCGAACTCGGCGGATTTGAAGACCGCCACGCTAACGGTCGAGTGATCGATGAGGGCGCTGCCGCAGCAGCGCCCTCCTCTATTAACGACTGACTGTGAACACCTGTCGGGCGCGAATGTCCGCGCTCGACGCGCCGACCTGCAGCTCGTACTTGCCGGCATCTACTGCATAACGCTTTGCGTCCGCGTCGTAGATGCGCAAGTCTTTCTCTGGCTTGATCGTGAAACTCACATTCCCGGACTGACCCGGCTGCAACGAAAGCCTCTTCACGCCTCGCAGATCTTTCACCGCACGTGGACGCTTCGCATCCACCGGCGCCAGATACAACTGCACGATTTCGTCGCCGGCACGCTTACCGACGTTCTTTACCGTCATCGTTGCTTGCAACGAGCCGTCGGTTGCAACGCTGGCACGATCCAGTTTCAAGTTGCTGTACTCGAAGCGCGTGTACGACAAGCCATGACCGAACGGATACAGCGGCTGGCCGGTGAAATAACGATAGGTGCGGCCTTGCATCGAGTAGTCGTCGAATGCCGGCAGCTTTTCGTTCTCCTTATAGAACGTCACCGGCAACCGGCCCGACGGATTGGCGTCACCGAATAAAACATCCGCGACAGCCGTGCCGCCGCGTTGTCCCGGATACCACGCCATCAGAATGGCCGGCAGGCGCTCCTGTGCCCAGTCCACCGCCAACGCCGAGCCGCCCGTCAGCACCAACGCAATCGGCTTGCCGGTGCCCTGCAACGCTTCGAGCAATTTGCGCTGGCTGCCGGGCAAGCGCAGGTCGATTCGATCGCCGCCCGCGAAGCCGGGATAACTCACTTTCATTTCTTCGCCTTCGACGTCGCCCGTCAAGCCGCCGACGAACACGACAGCATCGGCTTGGCGGGCCGCGTCCAACGCTTCCTCGAACGGCGGCTTCGCGCCTGGACGGCGCCAGCCCAAGCGTACTTCAGCGTCGCGAAGGTCTTCGAAGTACTCGACCTTGATGTCGTATGCCTTGCCGGCCTCCAGGTCGACGTTGACGCTGTGACTAAGCACGCGTTCGTTCTGTTCCCAACCGTCGACGAGCAGCTTGTTGTCGAGATACAAACGCACGCCGTCGTTCGCACCGACGGCCAATTCATACTTGCCCGAGGTCGGCGGCAACAGCTGTCCGGTCCAGCGAATGCTGAAGTTATCTCCGGCCAGCGACTGTTCGTTCGACAACTCGCCGCGAGCAACCACATCGTCAGTCGGCGCGCCACGATCCCAACGGAACGCGATGCGCGCATCGACGCGAGTCATCACCGGCGTGCCGGTGAACTCACGACCGCGGAAATATTCACCCTTCAACCCCTGCTCAGTCGAGCCAGCAGCCGGACGCAGGAAGTTCGCGTCGATGAGCGGCATGGCTCGCGGTTCTTCGCGACCTTCAACCAGATCCGTGCCACGCGAATAAAGGACTTTGGTCTTAGAGCCCACGGCTTCGCGAATTCCCTGCAGGATCGTCACCGGCGCAGCCGGCATGCCGTAGTAATTACCCAGCAGCGACATGATCTCGTCCGCCGTCGGTCCGATCACCGCTACGGTTTTGATATCGCGCGACAGCGGCAGCATGCCGTTGTTCTTCAGCATCACAATCGACGACCGGGCCGCACGCAGGGCCAGTTGATCATGCTTCGGCGATTGATTCACCGAGTACGGAATCTGCGCCCACTTCACGCGCTCCGGCGGATCGAACATACCGAGCTGGAAGCGCGTCAACATCAGGCGGCGCACCGCTGCATCGATCTCAGCTTCTTTGATGAGATCCTGCTTCACCGCCGGCAGCAGCTGGTTGTACGTCTTGCCGCAGTCCAGATCGCATCCATAGCGCACGCCGAGCGCGGCCGCTTCCGGCGCAGTTGCGACGATCTTGTGATGTTTGAAGATGTCTTCGATCGAATCGCAATCGGAGACGACGTAGCCGTCGAAGCCCCACTCTTTACGCAACACCTGCTGTAACAAGCGTGGGCTCGCCGACGCCGACTCGCCGTTGACGCGGTTGTACGCGCCCATCACCGAGACCACGCCGCCTTCCTGCACCAAAGCCTGGAACGCGGGCAGATAGGTTTCGTATAAGTCGCGCTCGCTCGGATGCACGTCGAAGCGATGCCGATCCGCTTCCGGTCCGCTGTGGACCGCAAAGTGTTTCGCCGTGGCGTCGACCTTGCGATACTTCGGATCGTCGCCCTGCAATCCTTTGACGAACGCGACGCCGATGCGCGAGGTCAGCCACGGATCTTCGCCGTACGTTTCCTGACCGCGCCCCCAGCGGGGATCGCGAAAGATGTTGATGTTGGGCGACCAGAACGTGAGACCTTGATAGCGGTTGCGCAGACCGCGTCGCGCGAACTCGTGATGTTTCGCTCGCGCCTCGTCGCTGATGGCGGTGGAGATCTCAGACATCAATTGATCGTCGAAGCTCGCGGCCATGCCGATGGCTTGCGGAAATACGGTCGCCGCACCGGCGCGAGCGACGCCGTGCAGCGCTTCGTTCCACCATTCGTACTTGGGAACGCCCAAGCGAGGAATCGCAGCCGCGTCGTTGCCCAGTTGCGAGACTTTCTCTTCCAAGGTCATGCGCGACACCAGATCGGCAGCGCGCTCTTCGAAGGATTTGCTGAGATCTTGATAAATAGGCTCGTCGCCGAACGCAGGAGCGGCAGTCAATATTGCCGCCGCCAGGACGCCAGCGATCCGTGAGCGCAGTGCCCATCTCATTAGAAGCAAGGTTTGATTCATGGTTACCAATCCCACACGGTACCGTCTTCCAGACGGGCAATCGGCAGTTGCTTGGGCGAATACGGAAATTTGGCCGCGAGCTGTTCGTCGATGGTGACGCCGTGACCCGGCGACTCTCCGCAATGCAGGCGGCCGTCGCGGAAGAAATAGTCGTGCGGAAACACGTCGTCGGTTTCCTTGGTGTGATGCATCCATTCCTGAATGCCAAAGTTCGGCACCCACGCATCGAAGTGCAACGCCGCGCCCATGCACACGGGCGACAGGTCCGTTGCGCCGTGAAAACCGGTGCGAACCTGATGTAACGCTGCGAAATCGGCCAGGCGTCGCACATGCGTGATGCCGCCGGCGTGCACGATGGTCGTGCGGATGTAATCGATGAGTTGCTGCTCGATGAGATGTTTGCAATCCCAAATGGAATTGAACACCTCGCCCACCGCGAGCGGCGTGATCGTATGTTCGCGGATCACCTCGAACGCACGCTGATTCTCGGCAGGTGTGAGATCTTCGAGCCAGAAGAGTCGATACGGCTCGACCGAACGCGCCAGTCGCGCTGCCTCGATCGGCGTCAAGCGATGATGAGCGTCGTGTAGTAGCTCGACATCCTTGCCATGATCGACGCGCAGTCGTTCGAACAGCTCCGGCACGACCGACAAATATTTCGGCGTCGACCACAACGTTTCCGTCGGCAGCTGCGACTCTGCAGGCTCATAAGCCTTGCCGCCAGTCGCGATTCCATACGTCTTCGGCAATCCAGGCACGGCACATTGGGCGCGCACCGCACGGAATCCCATTTCGATGAAGCGGCCGACTTCCGCGCTGGTCTCGGCAATGTCGCGACCATTCGCGTGTGCGTAGACCAACGCACCTTCGCGCGAGCGACCACCAAGCATTTGATACAGCGGCAAGCCAGCGAGCTTCGCAACGATGTCCCACAACGCGACGTCCACAGCCGCAATTGCGGTCATCGTGACCGGGCCACGACGCCAATAAGCACCGCGATAGAAGAACTGCCATGTGTCTTCGATGCGACCGGCATCGCGGCCAATCAGATTGGGAACGATGTGATCCTGCAGGTACGAAGCAACCGCGAGCTCGCGGCCGTTCAACGTGGCGTCGCCGATGCCGACGATGCCCGAGCGTGTTTCGATCTTCAGCGTGACGAAGTTGCGTCCCGGGCAACTGACGATCACTTTCGCAGCAACAATTTCCCGGTCACGCGCCGATCCAGCCGGTGCCGGACCGTTAGTTGCGTTCGTACTCATCTCTCTACCTCGATCTGGAATGGGCCGGCCGGCAGTCGTGCTTCGTCGTACAAAGTGCAAACCGGGCTATCGGCCCAACAAAAGCGAACACGCGTGGCAGAGGCAGCGTTGCTGCTCCTCAGCAACACACGGTTCCCTTGGATTCGCGCGCCGGCAAACTCGCAGCTACTCGGTGCCGAACCGCACAGCTCGAAACCAATCGGCTCGGCCGCGCTGTAAGCAACGAGCTTGCCTGCCACATCGGTGAACTCGACCGCAACCGCATCGCCTTCGCGGCGCGCACTGGCGGGCGTCGGACCGGACGGCGGTGACGGATCGTTATAAATAATGTGTCGAGCGGCGCGCGCCAACCGACGCCCCACCTCTTGCTTGTTAGCAGGATGGATGTCGTAGCGATCGCCGATATCGATGGCCACGGCCAGTCCCGAATGGGGATCGTTCTTCACCGCCAGCCGTTGCGCTTCACGCAACTCCGCCCAGTCGCTTTCGTCCGGCGCGGTCGGCGCCTGTCCGTAGTTTGCGAGCTGCACGACCAGGAACGGCAAGTTCGCACCGAACTGATTGCGCCAATCGGCCATCAGCGACGCCAGCAGCGCTTGGTATTTATCGGCTTCGCCGGTGTTGGACTCGCCTTGATACCAGGCGAAGCCGCGCAACCCGAACTTGCCCAGCGGCGCGATCATGGCGTTGTTGATGACGCTGAGTCCGGCGACAGCCTCCCACGGCGCGCGCGGCGGCGTGCCGACTTTCGGGTCGGGCATTTGATATCGCCATTCGTTGTTCAGCGGCAGCGAGGTGCCGTCGGCGAACTTGATGTATCGACTGCTGGCAGGACCACTCAAGCCACCGAACGAATAAGTGTCGAGCACGCTCACGACAATCGTGTTCTCACCGGCGTGCAGTGATTTCGCTGGCAACAGATACGTCCGATCCGGTCCTGGACCAGTCGCGCCCGCGGGCCGACCATTGATCCACGTTTGATCGGTCTCATCAGGACGCCCAATCGAGAGGATCGCCGACTGCGCCGCTTGCTGTTTGGAAACATTCACCGTCGTGCGATACCACAGCGCACCGTTGTAGCTCGCCAGCTCCGGAATGCCCCACTGCTCCCATGGACCACGCTCGATAGGTGCGACGTTCCAAGTCCCAGCTGGCTTGGCGCTCCACGGCTCGGTGCCGCGACGAGCATTCGTACGCTCACGCCACCACGACTCCCAGATCGCACCCCACTGTTGGCCGGCGGCAGCCGGATCTGTGGCCGATAATGCGAGCACATCCAGGTTGCGATTGTAGGAACCCGTCGCACGCAGCGTGGCCATGCTCATCCAGGACTGAATCCTCGATCCACCCCACGAAGAGGCGATCAGACCCATCGGCACGTTGTCTTTCTTCTGTAGCTCGCGCGCGAGATAAAAACAAACTGCGGAGAAGCCGGGCACGGTGGTCGGGCCTGCTTTGGCCCACTGGACCGGACTGCCAAACGTCTCTTGAGGAAGCGCGTTGCTCGCCAGCGGGACCGTCATGAGACGGATCGAATCGTTCGCCGAGTTGCGGATCTCCGACCACGAATCGAGTGCACGCTCCACCTGCAGCTGCATGTTGGACTGGCCGGAGCACAACCAAACATCCCCGATCATCACATCGCCAACGGCTTGCGTTGCGCCCGAGCTCCCTGCAACCGCAAGCTCATACGGACCGCCTGCCTGCATGCTGGGCAACGAAACCAGCCACCGTCCGGCCTCATCTGCTTGAGCATGCACGCTCGATCCAGCGAGCGAGACGGTGAGCGTCTCGCGCGGCTGCGCTTTGCCCCAGACATTGATGGCGGAGTCTCGTTGCAGGACCACGTGATCCTGAAACATTTCATGCAGCAACGAAGCCGCGCTGGACGTGCCACACGCCAGCACGCCAGCAATCAAGCAAGCAGAGCGAAACATCAGTGATGCCCCGGAGCGTAAGGAAATTCGAGTGACTTGTAGTAGTCGAGCGAATGCTCGGGCGGTGCGAAGCCCGCCGGCAGAGGTCGCTTCGAGAACGGCTGGAAGTAGGCAATGCTCGCGTCGCGCCACCATTTTGCTTCCTTTTCCTGGATGCGCAGGAATGCAACCACCTGTGCATGACGTTCCGCGTCGACATAAGGCGCGAGGCCCTGCCAGGTCTTTTCCATCTCACTCACCAGCTCGACGCCATGCGTGTATCGATACACCAGTTCGTCCCACAGAATGCGGCCGGACTGCGTGCGGTAGTCCCATGGCACATGGTGGAACCACAACAAATCTTCCTCCGGCACATGTTTCAAACTGCCGAAGCGCGCAGCAACTGGTGGCGCGTACTGGGCGACCGCGTTGCTGCCGGTCTTGGTGCGATCAAAGCCGATGCCGTTCGCGTCGGCGCGGTGGTAGTAAACCGACGTCCAGTCAGCACGCGGGCCACCTTCGACCCACGGACCAGGACCATAGTGATGACCGCGTCCCATCACGTGATGCAAACCCAGCGGCGTCATGTAGTCCACCACGGCTTCGTGTGACTTCATCATCATGCCGACCGCGCTCTCGACGAACTTTGGATCGTTCGAGAACGTCATTCGCACCCACTCTTCCGCCAGTGCCTTCGCCGACTGCTCGGGATTCCAAGCGAGGCGACCGAACGCGTACCAGTTCGCTTGATCGAAGTGCGAGCCACTCCAATTGCGATCCGAGCCGGTGTTCGCGACGCCAGCGATTGCAGTGTGCGCGTAGCCGTGAGCCGAGCCGTCGAGAATCTTCGCGACTGTCGTGCCTTTGCGTGGACGGAAAGTATCGGCGCGCAACACTTCTTCCCAGAACGCGCCGAGATAAACCAGGTGCGTCGCGAAGCCGAGATATTCCTTTGTGATCTGGAACTCCATCGCCAGCGCGGTCTTCGGCATGGCGCCGAACAAAGGATGAAACGGTTCGCGAGGTTGAAAATCGATGGCGCCGTTCTTTACCTGTACAAGCACGTTGTCTCGGAACTTGCCGTCGAGCGGAACGAACTCGTCGTACGCCTGCTTGGCGCGATCGTCCGGTTGCTCGTGGGAATAAACGAACGCGCGCCAGATCACGATGCCGCCATGAGGCTTGAGCGCGTCGGCCAGCATGTTTGCGCCGTCCGCATGCGTGCGGCCGTAATCCTGGGGACCGGGCTGACCTTCGGAATTCGCTTTGACCAGGAAGCCGCCGAAGTCGGGAATATATTTGTAGATTTCCGTCGCCTTCGCCTGCCACCACTGTTGCACGTTCGGATCGAGCGGATCGGCCGTCTTCAAGCCGCCGATCTCGACCGGAGCGCTGAAGCGCGCGGTGAGAAACACGCGAATGCCGTAAGGACGAAATACGTTGGCCAATGCCGCCGACTTCTCCAGATACGCCGGCGTCAGGCTGGTTGCATTGGCATTGACGTTGGTGAGCACCGTCGCATTGATGCCCAACGACGCGTTGGCGCGAGCGTAGTCGGTGTAACGCGGATCGAGATAATCCGGCAGCTTGTGCCAATCCCACAGCGAAAAGCCGGCGTAACCGCGCTCGACGCCGCCATCGAGATTGTCCCAGTGATTCAACATGCGCAGCTGCACTCGCGAGGACTCGCTGATATCGAGCTTGTCGAGCGGCTGTTGTGTCTGCAGAAGTCGCAGGAAATGAAACACGCCGTAGAGCACGCCGACGTCATCGTTCGCTGCGATGATGATGACAGGCTGCCCCGCCACGCTCTGTCGCCGAATGACATAGCCCTGCGGAGTGAGCTTCTGCAACCCGAGAGCGAGCTCACCCAGCTGTGGTTGTGATCGAGGCGTGCCGACGAGCAAGGCACCGGCGCCGGTGACTTTGTCGGCAGATGCAGGGCCTTGCGATAGCAACCCGGTCAGGCCGCGAATCAACTCGTCCTTCGCGGCAATCAATGTCGGCGACGGCGTCGCCATGACGACCTGCGTAGTCGCCGAAGCGTAGGTAGCTCGCTGTTCGGCGGGCAGCGGACGATACCGCAGCCACAAGTCATATCCATCTTCCGCGAGGACCGGCTGAGCGGCGACCAGCAAAACCAACGATCCCAACGCCGCTCGCAACCAAGCAACAGCCATCGCGCCCCCTAGCACCGAACGTGTATCTTGAAACAGGATTTTTGGTAACGGTATCACGGCGACTCGCCGTGCTTCCACCCCGCGCGGGGCGGAGCAATAATGCCCGCGCAATATTGTGACCCGCCAGCCGCGGGCCGAATCAGTAATTACAGATATCCATGCAAACCGCTCCTCGTCGCGCTCGCAACTCTGGCAGTCCGACTCGTCGCAAGGGCGCCGCCGTCACGATCCACGAAGTGGCCGAGCGGGCCGGCGTCTCGCCGATGACCGTGTCGCGCGTCGTCAACGGCAACGCCAATGTGCGTAGCGCGACCCGCGAATTGGTGATGCGGACGGTTCGCGAGTTGAACTACACGCCGAACGCAGCGGCGCGTTCGTTAGCAGCGGCACAAGGCACGCGCATCGCTCTTATATATACCAACCCAAGCTCGGCCTACTTGAGCGAGCTGTTGGTCGGCGCACTCGACGGCGCCAGCAAGGCGGCGACTCAACTGGTGCTCGACACTTGGGATCACATGACTCGTGCGACGGAACGAGCGGCAGCTCGCAAGATCGCGCAGAGCGTGGCGGGTGTCATTCTTCCGCCGCCATTGTGCGAATCCAAAGCGGTTTGTTCCGAGCTGGTCGCGGCGGGCATTCCCGTCGTCGCCATCGCGTCCGGCCGCTTCCAGCCCGATATTTCCGGTGTGCGCATCGACGATTTTCGCGCCGCGCAGGAAATGACCGAACATTTGCTGTCGTTCGGCCATCAGCGCATCGCCTTCATCAAAGGTCATCCGAACCAGACCGCCAGCGGACTGCGTTACGAAGGCTTCCAGGCGGCCATGGCCGCCGCCGGCATCCCGATCGATCCGACGTTGGTGCAGCAGGGTTTTTTCACCTACCGCTCGGGCCTCGAAGCGGCCGAGAAGCTGCTGGCCCGCAAGAAAGGGCCGACGGCGATTTTCGCCAGCAACGACGACATGGCGGCGGCGGCCGTGTCGGTAGCCCACCGTCGGGGCCTGGATGTGCCAAGAGATCTGTCCGTCGTGGGGTTCGACGATACGCCCACCGCAACCACGGTCTGGCCCGAGCTGACGACCATTCGGCAGCCGATCGCGGCCATGGCTGCATCGTCGATCGAGCTGCTATTACGGAGTATTCGGCGCCGTAAAGACGGCGAAGCTCGCGTAGTGGTGGATCATGTGGTCGCCCACATTCTGGTCAAGCGCGACTCGGTCGCCGCCCCGATCGCACCCTGATTTTCCCTCTGAGTTTGCGCAAATGACTGCCCTGGCGTTCAGGGAAGCCGGGTTCACCCCTGCTTGAATTTTGATAGCGCTATCAACTACGCTCGGTGACTACGGTGGGGCCATTGCAGCCCTAACGCTATATTCCACGAACGACTGATCCATTCTCGACGTATTGCAGGGGGCGCGTCCTTATGTCACAGGGGTTACCCAACGCTGAGCAAAATCCGCCCGTAGAGGGCGCATTGGTGCGAGGCCTCGCACTGGTTGCGGCACTCGGCGGCTTGCTGTTCGGCTACGACACGGCAGTCATTTCCGGCGCGGTCGGCGCCATCGATGCGAACTTCATCACGCCTCGCGGCCTGGCGGAAACCGATGCCAACAGTCTGTCGGGCTGGGCGATTTCCTGCGCGCTGCTGGGTTGTGTGATCGGCTCGGCACTGGCCGGCCCGATGTCACAAAAAATCGGTCGCAAGGGCGGCCTGCTGGTATCCGCCGTACTGTTCATGGTGTCCTCGGTGGGTTCCGCCTATCCCGAGTTCGGTTTCCTATGGATCGGTGGCGAGGGGCCGCAAGCGCTCACCGCCTTCATCCTTTATAGAATCATGGGCGGCATCGGTATCGGCGTGGCTTCGATGCTCTCACCGCTTTACATCGCCGAAATCGCGCCGCCTCGGCAGCGCGGCCAATTGGTGACCTATCAGCAGGTCGCCATCGTCGGCGGCATGACGCTGGTGTACTTCGTCAATGCATTCATCGGCGACCTGGGCGACGAGCAGTGGGTGTTGTCGACCGGCTGGCGCTACATGCTGCTGTCGGCGACGATTCCCGCCGTCTTGTTCTTCGCCCTGCTGCTGCTGGTGCCGGAAACTCCGCGCTGGCTGGTGATGAAAGGCCGTATGAACGACGCTCGCCAGGTGTTGGCGCGGCTGTCGAACGAGACCGAAGCGCGCGTCGTGCTCAACGAGATCGACGAGTCACTCAAGGAGCGCAGCGGTAATCTGTTTGCGTTCGGTACGCTGGTGGTGGTCGTCGGCATCATGTTGTCGATCTTCCAGCAGTTCGTCGGCATCAACGCGGTCCTCTACTACGCACCGCTGATGTTCCAGAACATGGGCGCGTCGGCGAACAGCGCGCTGTGGCAGACCATCATCGTCGGCGTCGCCAACGTCATCTTCACGCTGGTCGCGCTGGTCACCGTCGACCGCTGGGGTCGCAAGCCGTTGCTGATTCTTGGCGCGATCGTCATGGCAGTGTCGATGCTTGCGCTTGGCTTCCTGTTCTCCAGCGGCAACCTCGGCACAGCCGCGCTGGTCGCGGTGGTCGCTTACATCGCCGGCTTCGCGTTGTCGTGGGGCCCGGTCGTGTGGGTGCTGCTCTCGGAAATCTTCCCGAACTCGATCAAGAGCAAAGCGATGGCGCTCGCGGTCGCCATGCAATGGATCGCGAACTTGTTCGTGTCGTGGTCGTTCAAGGTGCTGGACGGTAACTCGGCATTGAACGCCATGTTCAATCACGGCTTCTCGTACTGGATCTACGGCGTGATGAGCATCCTCGCGGCGCTGTTCGTGTGGCGCTTCGTGCCCGAAACCAAAGGCCACAGCCTGGAAGCGATCCAGCACCTGTGGATCAAGCAGCCGACGGAGCCGCTGAGCGCGGCGACGCCGTCCAAAGCCAACGCCTGAGCCGGAGATTCGACGTATCTATGAGATTACTGGCCCATCTTCCAGCCGATTGGCGCGAAGGCACGTTCGTCGGCCGGATCGCCACCTCGGCCGGGCCCACGCCCATTGTCGTTAGCGGCGGCCGCGTCCGGGATGTGTCCCGGACGGCGGCCACCGTGTCCGAGCTCTTCAACAAATGGAACGGCACCGTTCCGAATGGCGAAGATCTCGGGCCACTCGATCAGCTGCCGATCTCGGCGGCGTTCAAGAGCAACCCGCAACTGCGCTTGCTCGCGCCGTTCGATCTGCAATGTATCAAGGCGTGCGGCGTGACCTTCGCGGTGTCGGCCGTCGAGCGGGTGATCGAAGAACGCGCGCGAGGCGACTACGCGAAAGCGCAGTCCATTCGCGATGCGCTCGGTGCTCGCGTCGGTGCCGATATTCGTTCGGTGAAGCCTGGTTCGCCGACAGCGGTGCGTTTGAAAGAAGCACTGATCGCCGATGGCCTGTGGTCGCAATATCTGGAAGTTGCAATCGGCCCCGACGCCGAAGTGTTCACCAAAGCACCGGTGTTGGCCTCGGTCGGTTGGGGCGATTGGATCGGCGTGCGCAAGGAATCGCAGTGGAATAATCCCGAGCCGGAAATCGTGCTGGCGGTCGATGCCAACGGTCGCACCCTCGGTGCTTCGCTCGGCAACGACGTGAATCTGCGAGATATCGAAGGCCGCAGCGCGCTGCTGCTCGGTAAAGCAAAAGACAACAACGCGTCCTGCGCGATCGGCCCGTTGGTTCGCATGTTCGATGCGACTTTCGGCATCGACAACGTGCGCAACGCGGTGATCGCCCTGCATATCGAAGGCGAAGAAGGCTACAAGCTCGAAGGCAGCAGCTCCATGGCGCTGATCAGCCGCGATCCGCTGGAGCTGGTCGAGCAGACCATGAGTCAGCATCAATATCCCGATGGCTTTGCGCTGTTCCTGGGCACGATGTTCGCGCCCACCGAGGATCGCGACGTCGCCGGCCGCGGCTTTACTCACAAACACGGCGACGTAGTGCGCGTGTCGTCGCCGTCGCTCGGCACGCTCGAAAACAAACTCACGACGTCCGATCAGGCGCCGGCCTGGTCGCAAGGCATCGGGCAGCTGATGCGTAATCTCGCCAGCCGCGGTCTCCTGGCATCCTAGTTTCCAAGTTCAAAGCAAACATGTCGCACAACGTTTACCCTTCCCTGCGCGGCAAGCGCGTCGTCGTGACCGGCGGTGGCTCCGGCATCGGCGCGGCCATTGTCGAAGTCTTCGCCCGCCAAGGGTCGAGCGTGGCTTTCATCGACATCGCCGACGCCGATTCGCACGAGCTGGAGCGCAAGCTGGCGGACACGCAGTCACCGCCGCGCTATTACCGCTGCGACTTGACGAACATCGAGGCGATCCGTCAAACGTTTACCCGCATTCGCGCCGACATCGGTCCCATCGACGTGCTGGTGAACAACGCGGCCAACGACGACCGTCACTCGCTGCAGGAAACGACCGAGCAGTACTGGGATAACCGTATCGCGGTCAACCTGCGCCACTTGTACTTCTGCACTCAGTCGGTGACGGAAGACATGAAGAAGTCCAGCAACGGCGTGATCATCAATCTCGGTTCGGTGTCGTGGCACCTGGCGCTGCCGGATCTGGCGATCTATCAGACGGCGAAAGCAGGCATCGAAGGTATGACTCGCGCGCTGGCGCGTGATCTCGGCCCTTTCGGCATTCGCGTAAGCTGCGTGATTCCTGGCGGCGTTCGCACGCCGCGCCAGATGAAGTTGTGGCACACGCCTGACGAAGAGGCTCGCATGCTCGGCATGCAATGTTTGAAAGCACGGATCGAGCCGCAGGACGTCGCGGCGATGGTGGCATTCCTTTCTTCCGACGATGCACGGATGTGCACGGGACACGAATACTTCGTAGACGCCGGCTGGCGCTAGCAGGAAAGAAGTGACTGGCGGCTAGGGACTAGGGACTGGTCAGAGGCAAGCACTTTCCGGCCTAGTCAGTAGTCACCAGTCAGTAGTCACTTCTGGGGGAACCATGGGCAAAGTCGAATGCGTCTGCGCCGTGGGAGCGCAGCTGGGTGAAGGTCCAGTCTGGTCGGCCAGGGATCAGGCCGTGTGGTTCGTCGATATCAAAGGCAAGCGCATCCATCGCTTCGACGCGCGCACTCGCGCACTGATGTCGTGGCAAACACCCGAAGAAGTCGGCTTCATCGCGCCCGCCGCCGGCGGCCGCTTCGTTTGCGGCATGAAAAGCGGCTTGCATCGATTCGACCCGGACAGCGGCAAGTTCGATTTGCTCACACGTGTCGACTCCGATCGTCCCGGCAATCGACTCAACGACGGTTATGTCGACGCAGCCGGCCGGCTGTGGTTCGGCACCATGGACAATGACGAGTCGAAGCCGACGGGCTCGTTGTATCGCTTCGACACGCGCGGCTTGAAGCGTTGCGATCAGGACTACGTGATCACCAACGGCCCCGTTGTCAGTCTCGACGGCCGCACGCTGTATCATGTCGATACGTTGGAACGCGTGATCTACGCGTTCGATCTGGACGACGGACAGATAGCCAATCGCCGGGTATTTGCCCGCATCCAGAAGCCCGGCGCCTACCCCGACGGCCCGGCCATCGACAGCGAAGGCTGCGTGTGGATCGGTTTGTTCGGTGGCTGGGGCGTACAGCGCTATTCCCCCCGGGGCGAGCTGATGGAAACATTGGAGCTGCCGGTGGCGAATTGCACCAAGCCCGCGTTCGGCGGGCCGGATCTGCGCACTTTATATGTCACGACCGCGTGGAAGGGTCTGTCGAAAGACCAGATCTCCGCGCAGCCGTTGGCGGGTGGATTGTTCGCGGCGCGCGTCGATGTGGCGGGCGTCGCTCCGAATGAGGTTCGTTATGACGGGTGAAGGCTCGACCAAGAAGCATCGCTTCCGGTCCCAGGCATGGTTCGACGATCGCGAGCACATCGACATGATGGCGTTGTATCTCGAACGCTTCATGAACTATGGACTGACGCCGAAGGAGCTGACCAGCGGCAAGCCCATCATCGGCATCGCACAAAGCGGCAGCGATCTCACGCCTTGCAATCGCATCCACGTCGACCTCGCGACGCGAGTGAAAGAAGGCATTCGCGACGCTGGCGGCATTCCGATGGAATTCCCGACGCATCCGATCTTCGAGAACTGCCGCCGTCCGACCGCGGCGCTCGATCGCAATCTCGCGTATCTCGGCCTGGTCGAGATTCTGCACGGCTATCCGATCGATTCCGTGGTGCTCACGACGGGATGTGACAAGACGACGCCAGCGGCAATCATGGCCGCCTCGACCGTGGACATTCCTGCCATCGTGCTGTCCGGCGGCCCGATGCTCGACGGTCACTTCGAAGGCGAGCTCGTCGGCTCTGGCACGGTGATCTGGAGGTCTCGTCGCCGCCTCGGCGCGGGCCAGATCACTGAGCAAGAGTTTCTCGATGCCGCTGCCGCTTCCGCACCCTCGCCCGGTCATTGCAACAGCATGGGCACCGCGTCCACGATGAATGCGGTCGCCGAAACATTGGGCTTGTCTCTGCCCGGTTGCTCCGCGATTCCCGCACCGTATCGCGAGCGTGGCCAGATGGCTTATGAGACCGGTCGCCGCGCCGTCGAAATGGCCTACGAAGATTTGAAACCTTCGAAGATTCTCTCGCGCGAATCGTTCTACAACGCGATCACTGCGATTGCGGCGCTCGGCGGTTCGACCAACGCCCAGCCGCATCTCACTGCGATGGCGCGACATGCGGGCTTCGATCTGCATCCGCAAGATTGGATGAAGTACGGCCACGACATTCCGCTGCTGCTGAACATGCAGCCCGCCGGCAAATATCTCGGCGAACGTTTCCACCGTGCTGGTGGCGTGCCCGCCGTGCTGCACGAGTTGCTCGAAGCCGGCAAGCTGCACGCCGACGCGATGACGGTCACTGGAAAGCCCTTGCGCGAGAATCTGCGGGGCCGTGCCAGCAAAGATCGCGAAATGATCACGACGTACGCCAAGCCACTGCGTGAGCGTGCCGGCTTCGTCGTGCTCAGCGGCAACCTGTTCGACTTCGCCATTCTCAAGGCCAGCGTGATCACCGAAGACTTTCGGCGCCGGTATCTCGGCGCGTCCGGACACGACAACGTGTTCGAAGGTCGTGCCGTCGTATTCGATGGTTCCGAGGATTACCGCGCACGTATCAACGATCCGGCACTCGGCATCGACGAACGCAGCGTGCTCGTGATTCGAGGCTCGGGTCCGTTGGGCTGGCCGGGTTCGGCCGAGGTCGTCAACATGGCACCGCCCGACGCATTACTGAAGCGCGGAATCGCGAGCCTGCCGACCATCGGCGACGGTCGCCAATCCGGCACGTCCGACAGCCCGTCGATCCTCAACGCGTCGCCCGAAAGTGCTGCAGGTGGCGGGCTCGCGTGGCTGCGCACCGGCGACACGATTCGCATCGACCTGAATCAAGCCCGCTGCGACATGCTGGTTTCGGACGAAGAAATCGCCCGTCGCAAGCAGGACGGCATTCCGGCCGTGCCCGAGAGCGCCACCCCGTGGCAAGAACTGTATCGCGCGACGGTCAGTCAGCTCGACAAAGGCGGCGTGATGGAAATGGCGCTCAAGTATCGCGGCGTCGCCAACAAAACTCCTCGCCACAATCACTGAACGTCCTCCGGCGGATATTCAGAAGTTCCTCGAAAACCAGTAACCTCGCCGCCACCAAGTAGGGGCGAGGTTATGCAAATGTTTCGATTTTGTTTCAGCCTGGCCGGTGTGCTCGCTTGCGCGCTGCCGTTGCAGGCCGCCGAAGCGCCGCATCCCAAGCTGGTGGTGGCGCTGGTCGTCGATCAGTACTCGACCGACCTGTTCAACGAGTATCGCCCCCGCTACACGGCCGGGCTGGCGCAACTCACCGATGGCGTCGTGTTCCCGCGCGGCCATCAAGGCCACGCCTCCACAGAAACCTGCCCAGGTCATTCCACGATCCTGACCGGCGCCCGCCCCGCTCGCACCGGCATCATCGCCAATGACTGGCAGAACCCGCTGCTCTCGCGCAAAGACAAGGACAGCGAAACGTTCACGATCTACTGCGTCGAGAAGGTCGGCGCCGCAGGCAGCGACGCGCGCAAGAAAGTAATGTCGCACGAAACGCTGCTGGTCCCGACACTCGGCGATCGCATGAAAGCCAAGGACGCGAACACGCGCGTCGTCTCGGTCTCCGGCAAGGATCGTTCGGCCATCATGCTCGGCGGTCACAATGCCGATCTCACGTTGTGGTGGACCGACGCCGGCTACGTGACTTACAACGGCATGGAAGCAAACATTCCGGGCGACGTTTCCAGCAAGATCAACGCGGCCATGCGTAAGTCCTATGCGACGCCGACCAACCCGAAGCTGCCGCCGCAGTGCGCATCGAAATCTCACGCGACCAAAATCACCGACGACATTTCCGTCGGCACGCTCAAAGGATTTCCCGGAAACTCGCGACGCTGGCGTGCCACGCCGGCCATGGATGCATTCACCGTCGATGTCGCACTCGCCGCGGTGAAGGATCGCCAGCTCGGCAAGCGCGACTCGATCGACCTGCTCGCGGTCAGCCTCTCCGGCACTGACTACGTCGGCCACTATTACGGCAGTGAAGGTGCCGAGATGTGTGCGCAACAAGTCGCTCTGGATCAAACCATCGGACGTTTGTTGAGCGCGTTGGACAAGGCCGGGATCTCATACGTTGTCTCGCTCACGGCCGATCACGGTGCGGCGGACACGACCGAACGCAATCGCGAGCGCGGCGTAACGGATGCACAACGCATCGACACCAACCTGTTCCCTGCAAACATGAGCGCACAGCTGGCTCGCGAGCTGCACCTGCCGGAGCCCATTGTGCTCGGTAAGAATGAGTTCGCCAGCGATGTTTATTTGAGCGCCGCCATCCCGAGCGACAAACGTGCCGCCGTGCTCAATGCCACCTACCTCAAGTACCGCTCGCATCCGCAGGTCACGGCTGTTTTCACCAAGAACGAGTTGATCGCAGCCGCGCCACCGGCGGGTCCCGTCGACGAGTGGTCGCTGCTCGAACGTGCGAAGGCGAGCTTCAATGCAGAGCGTTCGGGTGACTTGGTCGTGCTGCTGAAACCATACGTCAGCCTCTATCCGTCGGTGAAGAACGTGGATACCGACTACACGGCATCGCATGGCTCGGTGTGGGGCTACGATCGTCGGGTGCCGATTCTGTTCTGGTGGAAAGGTATCCAGGGATTCCAACAGCCCACGGCGGTCGAAACGGTCGACATCGCACCGACGCTCGCCAAGTTGATCGGGCTGGAGATTCCGTCACAGGAAATCGACGGACGCGCGCTGCCGCTAATCCAGAACTGAGCGACCGATCACAAACACCTTCGCGCCGCCGAGGACCCACCTCGGCGGCGATTGATTTCCTCTGCGACGACCGTCCTACCCGCAGCCAAAGACGCCAGCGGGAACGTTATGCACGTCGCGCTTCCTCGGGCAGCGGAACAATCCGCTCGCTGCCACAGCCATCATTTATTCCTTCACGATGCGAACGATCCGCAACGCGGAGAGCTCGAACGGTTCGTGAAGCGAGCGTTCGAGTCGCGCCACTCGGCTCGCGTTTGTTCCTTCATGCCCACGCTACTGTCGTTGTGCAACGACCGGGGCGAGATCTGCAGCGTTGCCGGATTTCGCTCGGCGACGGATCAACCTTTGTTTCTCGAACGCTATCTCGATGAGCCAATCGAGCGCGCGATTGCGCTCGCCACGCAGATCGACGTGAGCCGGTCACAGATTGTCGAGGTCGGCAATCTCGCAGGAATGAACTGTCGCTCGGCCATGCGACTGGTGCTAGCTCTGCCACGCATATTGCTCGACCGAGGCCAGCGTTGGATTGTCTTCACGGCCACCGATACGGTTCGTCAGTTGCTGGCGAACTATCACGCGCCGCTGATCGATCTCGCACCAGCGGTCGCGGGCCGCGTACAAGGGCTCGGCGACGATTGGGGGCGCTACTACGAAACCAATCCTCGCATCATGGTTGGATACTTGCCGGACGGCATGAAGCTACGCCGGCACGAGCGATAGCCATGACATCGCTCATTCTCGATTCATTGCGAAACATCGATCCTGCGCGAGCGGCGATCGATGACGGCACCCGGCGCCTGAGTTATGCCGAGCTGCATCGACTCGTGTCCGAAGAGGAACAGTGGCTACGCGACCACGACGTGCGCCGATGCGCAATGGTCGCGGAGAACGGTGCTCGCTGGATCGTCAGCGATCTCGCCTTGCTCGGCAGCGAGGCGTTGAACGTGCCCATTCCCGGATCATTTACGGCTGCACAGGTCGACCATGTGCTCGACGACGCATCCATCGATTCGGTTTTGACCGATGACGCCGAACGATTCACTGCAGCTCATCCCGCCTTCGTTCGCGTAGCTATCTCCGAGCATACCGGCTTCGCGCTGCTACAACGGCCGACGCTCTTGCAAACCAAGCTGCGGGTTCAGGTCGGCAAGGTGACATACACCTCTGGCAGCACCGGCGCTCCAAAGGGCGTGTGCCTGACTACTGCAGCCATGGAAACGGTAGCTCAATCGTTGGTGACCGCGACAGCAGAGCTCGGCATCCAACGTCACATGTGCTTGCTGCCGTTACCGACGCTGCTTGAAAACATTGCTGGCGTGTACGCCCCGTTGCTGCTCGGAGCGCAGATCTTCGCCCCATCCACTGCGTCCATCGGAATGAGCTACTCCGGATTGAACGTTGCGGCGCTACTGCGGAGCATCTCAACAACCGAACCTGACAGCTTGGTTCTCGTCCCGGAACTTCTTCGTGTGCTCGTGCAAGCGTCGCTCGGTGGCTGGCGCGCGCCTGCTTCGCTCAAATTCATCGCCGTGGGCGGCGCAGCCGTATCGACAGAACTCCTGAATCGAGCAGCACGTGCGGGCCTGCCCGTCTTCCAAGGCTATGGGCTGAGCGAATGCGCTTCCGTCGTTTGTTTGAACACGCCAGCACACAACAGACACGGCAGTGTCGGCAGACCGCTGCCGCACGCTCGGGTTCGCATCAGCGCCGATGGTGAGATCTGTGTAAGCGGAGCTACGTCGAGCGGCTACTTGAATGAACGGGCGCCTGCGCCAACCGAGATACGTACCGGCGATCTCGGTGAGATCGACGCGGACGGCTTCGTATACGTGCGCGGCCGTGCCAAGAGCATGTTTATCACCAGCATGGGTCGCAACGTGACGCCCGAATGGGTCGAAAGCGAGCTGACCGCCGAACCCGCGATCCTGCACGCGATGGTTGTCGGGGAGGCACAGCCGCATCCTGTCGCCCTGTTGGTTGCTGCTGCCAATGTTTCGTTTCGCACGCTCTCGGATGCAATTGCTCGCGCCAACGCACGCCTGCCCGACTACGCCCGTGTTCACCGCTGGGCCTTGTTTCCTGAAGCACCATCACCCCGCAATGGACTGATGACCGCCAACGGCCGACTGCGGCGCGCGGAGATCGTATCCAGATACGGAGCCCTGTTCGATTCGCTTTACGATCACGAGGACACCGACGTCCATGCAATTTCATGAGCAACTTGGTTCGGCGACCGCGGCCGGCCGGCACTTCCTCACCAGCGCTCCCATCATCACTCGTGCGTTGGCCGGACAAATCTCTCGCGAGGAATACATCGCGTTCCTGACGCAGGCGTTCCATCACGTTCGCCACACGGTACCGCTGATGATGGCGGTCGGCGCTCGCTTGCCGATGCGCCTCGGCTGGTTGCGCAAAGAAGTGGCGCACTACATCGAAGAGGAAGAAGGCCACGAGCAATGGATACTGAACGACATTTCGGCTGCCGGTGGCGATGCTATCGCTGCCGAACGAAGCTCACCCAGCGCGGCCACCGATGCGATGGTTGGCTATGCCTATGACACGGCCATGCGCCGCAATCCCGTCGGCTTCTTCGGAATGGTGTTCGTTTTGGAGGGAGCGAGCGTCGCGTTGGCGCTCAACGCAGCGGACAAAGTGCAGACCTCGTTGCAATTGCCGACGCGTGCGATGACTTACCTGCGCAGCCACGGACAGCTCGATCAAGAGCACGTCCAGCACCTGTTCGGAATACTGAATCGTCTGGACGACGAGGACGATCGCGCCGCCGTGACCCAATGCGCGCAAGTGATGTTTAGATTGTATGGCACGGTGTTTCGCGAACTCGACGAGAGCGTCGCGCCCGCACAGCTATTGCGGAGAAGCGCATGAACCTCCAAGGCAAACGCGTCCTGGTGACCGGCGCTGCCGGTGGGATCGGCAGCGCGCTGGTCGCAGCGCTGCTCGACGCAGAGGCTCACGTACTGCTCAGCGGACGCGATCACTCAGCACTGCAACGAGTTGTCGCGCGCGTCGACAAGGAGCTGAGTCGCAGCGCCATCTTCGCCGCCGATCTCTCGAAGCCTCAGGACCGTTCCGCCCTGTGCTCGTTCGCGTCTCGCTGGCGGGGCGGCATCGACATTGTGATCAATAATGCCGGTGTCGCCGACTTCGCCCTGCTGCAACGTCAATCGGCGGAATCGATACAGGCGGCGTTAACTACCAATCTGCTCGCGCCGATCGATCTCTGCCGGCAGCTGGTGCCGTACCTGGAGCTGCGAGACGAGGCGCACATCGTCAACATCGGATCGGTGTTCGGTCACATCGGCTTCGCGGCAAACAGCGTCTACTGCGCGACGAAGTTCGGCTTGCGAGGCTTCTCCGAAGCTTTGCGGCGCGAGCTTGCCGAGACCAAGATTCGGGTGCATTACTTCGCGCCGCGCGCCACTCACACCAAACTCAACCACTCCGCCGTGGACGATATGAATGCAACGCTCGGTAATGCTTGTGACGATCCGGAGGACGTTGCACGCGCCATCGTGCGGGCATTGCAAGCGGATCGCTTGGAAAGCATTTTTGGCTGGCCGGAGAAGTTCTTTGCCCGGCTCAACGCAGTCCTGCCGCGCATCGTCGACGCGGCATTGAAAAAGAAACTCCCGACCGTTCAGTTATTCGCACATCGAGCATCGACCATCGCACCCATCACGGCACGCATCGATAGAGGCACCGCCACCAGGAGAGCAGGATGAACAAGCTTGCAGCAAGCATGATGCTGGTTTTTGCAGCGGCCACAGCCACCGCCTCAGCGCAAACCGAATTCGACTCCCAGCTGGCGGATATCCAACAACGCTGGGCCATAGCGAACTATCAGACCACCGCGCCCAAGGAAAAGCTCCAGCTGTTGGAAACATTGTCGGCCGACGCCCATCGCTTCTCGCAAGCGCATCCGGATCGCGCCGAGCCGCTGATCTGGGAAGGCATCGTGCTCAGCACCTGCGCTGGCGCGAAGGGCGGCATCGGTGCACTCGGGTTGGCGAAGAAGTCTCGCTCGACACTCGAAGCCGCATTAAAGATCGACGACAAAGCGCTCGACGGCTCGGCCTATACGAGCCTCGGCGTGCTGTACTCGAAAGTCCCGGGCTTTCCGCTAGGCTTCGGCGACGACGACAAAGCGCAGGACCTGCTGGTGAAGGCGCTCACGATCAATCCCTACGGCATCGATCCGAACTATTTCTACGCGCAGTATCTCTGCGATCACGACGAGTGCAGAGATGCCAAACGATATTTGGATCGCGCGCTGCAGGCACCACCTCGCCCCGGCCGCGAATTGGCCGACGCAGGCCGGCATCGGGAAGTACTCGAACTGATGGCGAAGGCCCAATGACGCGCTCCTGATCTTGATCAGGGCGGCCCTGGCCTCAAGAGCCTATCGTGATTGACAAGGTTGCCCGCGGCAAGCTCTCATCCGCAGGTGCGCTACGCTCCCGCTCGACAGCTATTGCTGCTGATTACAATCGTCGTACTTGTCTGTGTGCTGCCCGGTTGCACGACGGGAGGCGCATGCATCGACGAGACAGTACAACCCGAGTCCATCCGTTCGATCTATATCGTGCGACGGGCTTGGCATACGGGAATCGCAATTGCCGCGGCCGACTGGCCGAATCGTGAGTGGTCCGTGCTCGCGGACTTTCCGAACAGCGATTATCTGGAGTTCGGCTGGGGTGAGGCTCGCTTCTATCAAGCAGAGCAGGAGTCCGTGTGGCTGGGAATTCGCGCTGCGCTCTGGGCGAATTCAAGTGTCATTCACGTGATTGGCGTGGACCGCCCGACCGTCCAGCAGCTGTATGCAAACGAAATCGTGGAGGTGCGGGTCTCGGCTGAAGGTCTCCGGGAGATGACAGCAGCGATCGAGCAGGAATTCACGGAATCGACGCCCGCTGCGACGCCGGTGTCGCTGAGTGGCTTCCCCAAGCCCAATCACTTCTATAACGCCAGGCGCAAATTCTTTTTCCCGCACATGTGCAACTGGTGGACCGCGTCTCGCCTCGCGGAAGCAAGTTGTCCGATTCAACCATGGACGGTGGTGGCAGCCGGCCGAGTCGTCCGCGAGGCGCGTTCATTCGAGGACGAAACAAAACCGTGATGTGCTATTGCGGGGAGGGCTCTGGCTCCTCGGTCAGCGCGATTTGATTCTCGACGTCGCGCACACCATCGACTGCGCTCGCCAGGTCACCGGCACGTGCTTTCTCTTGCGGAGTGCTCACAAAGCCGCTCAGTTGCACGACGCCTTTGCTGACCTCGACGTTGACGTCGCTCTCAGAAGTCAGCGACGCCCCCTTCAAACTGTCTCGCACTCGCGACGCAATCACGGTGTCCGCAACCGGCCGCTCGGTCGGCCGCTTGTCGTCGCGAAGACTCAGATCGTTGCGTACTTCCTGCACGCCGTGCACACCACGGGCGCGCATCAATGCAGCGGTGCGCTGATCTTCGGAATCCACGAAGCCGCTCAGTTGCACCACGCCATCGCGCGTTTCAACTTCGATGTCGCGTCCCGCTAATGCTTTATCGCCGGCAAGTGCCGTCTTCACGCGTTCCGTCGTTGCCGTGTCGCGAGAGTTCTCCTCTGCAACGGCGACAGAAGTAACCAGCATGATTGCCGCAATAGCGGCAGCGAATTTGTTTGGCTCGCGCATGACTCTCACTCCCCCGCGAAATCGAAGATTCGCAGACTAAGTCAATGAGTCACCACTGTCGAAGTTCCCGCATCGACCGTCGGAGAAGTTCCGGCGGTGCGCCGGACAAGTCTCGCGAGCAGCTACTGAGCCTTTGCCGCATGCAACATCGACGCGATGCGCGGCTCGATGTCTTCGCCGAAGAATGCTTGCGGATTGGACGCTTTGAAACCCTCCGCAGCCTCGCGTTCGCTCACCAGTTTGGCAGCGGTGTCGAATGCTTCGCGGAGCGATGCGGCTTGTGGCAAAGAGTCGCGGAAGAAAGCTTCACCAAAGTAGGTGAGATCGCGCTCGTCGGAGCAGCCGAACGACGTGCGATCGGGTGCGGCAGCGGTAATCACGATGGTGTGCGGATCTTGCAACGATTCGATGAATGCACCGGCGTGACACGCAGAGATCACGATGACGCGCCATTTGATTCCCGATGCTCGCAAGGCTTCGGCCAAGGCGTCGCCGGTGAGATCGTTGAGCGGCAGTATTCCATTGTCCACCGAGAGCAGCGGGTCTTCGGATCCATGCGAGGACAGCGCCAGGAACAGCACGTCGCGATCGAGCCGCATCTTGGACGCCAATCCCTTGAGTGCGTAACCCAAACCCGACACAGTCGCGAGCGGTTGCGAATCGCGATCGCGCTGATCGTTGATGAGCAGCAGCGTGCGGTCGGCAACGTCATAACGTTCGTCGAATTTTCCGGCGGCGAACTTTATTTCTTCGGCAAACACGCGTTGCTTGCCGTACCCGGCGAAGCCGACAAAAAATCCGGCGGGAGCAGCGCCGCGTGCGGCTTCGATTCGTGCAAGCGCTGCGTCGATGCGTGCCGGCTGCTCAAACAACAGCGGTTCGGACTCGACCAGCTGGGCCTCATAATCCGCCGCGTACCCCTCCGGGTCTTCGGAAGTCCAGACGGCAGGATAGACATACAACTCGCTGGCCACCCAGAAGAACGCCAGCGCGATGAACAAACCGCCGAAGACAGCCGTCGGTTGTCGGCTGCCCGTCAGCGCGTGCAGTCCTCGCGAGCAAAACACAATCGCGTAGAGCACTGGGACTGCGCGAGCAATCGCAATCCAACGCTCCGGGACCAGTTTGACGATCGCGAAGTCGGCGACGATCAGCAGGGGTATCAATATCGCGAGCATCGAGATCACTCGCGAGAATATGACCTGAGGATGCGATCGCATCGCCATCGCACCCGCGATCGTGAGCACCGCAAGCACATACCAGGCGAGCGCCGGCGCGCTGTACGGATAGAACTGCGGATCGGGCAAGAAGTAGAACCAGCTCAAACCGGCCCAGAGTGCCAGCGAAACCAGCGTGAGCAGCAGGATGGGCAACAGCTTGCCGGACAGCGCGCCGCTCGGGCGGCCTGGATGTTCGACACTGCGCAGCGTGAGCAAACGAAAAGCGGTTCGCCACGGCGAGTCTGCAATTTCGATCGTTCGAGGCGCAGGTTGCGCTTCGACAGCGACAGCGACGCTCGATGGCGGCAACGCGGATTCTGGCGCAGCCGGAGCCGCCATCCATTCCTTGCAGCTCGCTACCACCTGTTCCGCCGTCAAGCCCTCAGGCAGATCGCGCACCGGAATCACAAAGGCTGCATGTATGTCGATCCAAACGAAGACATGCTCCGCCGTGGCGGTCACGTCGGTTATCCGCTGCCATTGACTAACGGAACGCGCCATCGACTGCGTCGACGCAATCCCTTCGGCGCTGAACTCGTGAACGCAAGGGCTCAAGAACGCTCCACCCTCGCGAGGCTCCGCAGCGCGCTTATTTCCCCGGTACGCGCCAAACAGGATCAAGGCGCAAAGCGCGACGCCGACGATCAGGGAAGACAGCTGCAAATCGAAATCGAGCGCGTCGAACAGCGCACAGGCCGCAAATGCACCCGCAGCCCAAAGCACAATGACGAACCAGGTCTTGGTCGGCCGCTCCCGCTGCTGCAATCTAAGAGCGTACGCCCGCTGCAAGGCGTGCCAATCGGCCAACGTCAGTTTCGTATGTATGCTGAATGACTGCATGGCACGCAGTGTGACAGGCCGCACGCGTCATGGCACGGTGAACGATTCCACATTCTCGCGAAAATCTTCGCGTCGCTTACGCTCTGGTGGTGTCGGCACCCGGTTTCGGCAAACGAACTCGAACCAACAGTCCCTCAGGTTGATTCGCTTCGAGCGCGATCGAACCGCCATGACCGCGCACGACGTCGCGTGTGATGGACAACCCCAGGCCGACGCCGCCACTTTCGCGATTACGAGAGCCTTCCAGCCTGCGAAACGGCGTGAATGCTTCCTCCACCTGCTCGCGCGGAATGCCTGGTCCGCGGTCGGCGATTGTGACTTCGACGGTATCGGCATGCTCGATCAAGCGCACGCTCGCTTCCTCGCCATACTTACATGCGTTATCGATCAGATTCGAAAACGCACGACGAATCGCGACCGGCTGGCACGGCAACTCGTTGTGATCGGGCCCTTGATACGACACCTTCGCGCCGGCATCGCTCATGGTGTCGCAGAGACTGATGAGCAGCGCCGCGATGTCGACGCGACTGTGCGGTTCGCGCCGCGCCTCGTCGTTGGCGAAGGCCAGCGACGCTCGTAACATCTGCTCCATTTCCTCGATATCGTTCAGCACCAGCGCGCGCTGCTGCTGATCGTTCACGAATTCGGCAAACAACCGCAATCGCGTCAGCGGCGTGCGCAGATCGTGCGAGATTGCCGCCAGCATGTGGGTGCGCTCGTCGACGAAACGTTTCAAGCGTTGTTGCATTTGATTGAAGCTGTTGGCGATGGCGTCCAGTTCGGGCACGCCCACTTTGCTCACAGGCGTCAGCTCGCGCTCGCGACCGAGACGATCGGCGGCCGCGGCGAGACGCTGCGTCGGACGAACGATCATTCGTGCCGCCAGCACCGAGAACGCGGCGATAAAACCCAAGCCGACAATCAAAATAAGCGCATTGCGAATGCGGCGGGCAGTGGCCAGCTCACGCCCCGGCTCGGTGACCGCAATCCACGTCCCGTCCGGTAGCTGCAGATCGATCTGCATCCGTCCAAGCAACATTACCTCTTCGTTGAGGTCGTCGCGTTTGATGTCCGCAAGTGCCGGCAGGCCTTCGATCACAACGCTGACACCGCTGGTCGCGAGCGAAGGATCGTCCGGGATCATCGCGGAAACAGTCACAGACCGGACACTGTCGCCGAGTTTTGTGGCGAGATACTGACGCAGCGATTCCACCGCGGGATGCACGTTCTCGGGGACCGGGGCGCCGCCCGACGTTGGAGTGAATGCCAGCCAGTTCGAAGACAGTGCCGACAGCCACCTGGCGCGCTGCTCGGGTGCTGTGTCCATCGCGATACGGACAGCTTCCGCCGTGCGCTCGGCCAACCAATCGCGCGTATAGAGCCCGATCTTCGGCGGCGGCACCAGCTTGAACAGCACCACTTCTTCCAACACCTGCGTCGCGACCAATGCCAGCACGATGATGATGCCGAACCGCGGCATCAGCCCGACGCGCTCCCACAGTCGCAGCATCACGAGTCGTGCCCCGACATCTGCACCGACACGTCGGCGGTGAAAATGTAACCTTCGCTGCGCACCGTTTTTATCAGCCGCGGTTCGGCGGGATCCGGCTCGATCTTGCGCCGGAGCCGGCTGATCTGCACATCGATGCTGCGATCTACTGCCTGATTGGTACGTCCGCGCGCCAGATCGAGCAGGCGATCCCGATGCAGGATCTGCTGGGGATATTCGACGAATGCCAGCAACAGATCGAACTCGCCGCTGGTGAGATCGACCAGCACGTTGTCCTTGGTCCGCAACGTGCGTCGACGGGGATCCAACGTCCAACCGAGAAAAACATAGCCGCCCTGCTCGCGTGAAATATTTCCTGAGCTTCCCATGCGACGCAGGACGGCGCGAATTCTCGCCAGCAGTTCGCGAGGATCGAACGGCTTGGCGACATAGTCGTCCGCACCCAACTCAAGACCAGCGATGCGATCGGAGGCGTCGTTGATCGCCGTCAACAGAATCACGGGGATCGTGCTGTCCAGGCGCAGGCGGCGACATAACGAGAATCCGTCTTCGCCGGGCAGCATCACATCCAGCACGATCACATCGATGCGCATGGACTTGAGCAACGAGAACATGCGCTTGCCGTCGGCCGCTTCGTAGACCGTGAGACCGCGCTCGGTCAGGAACTGGCCGAGCATGCCGCGGATCCGTTGATCGTCGTCGACGAGCAATACATTGGAGCTGTTTGGCGACGCCATGGCGGCACGTTACCTCACGTAGACGCTGTTGTCCGACAGCTGAAACAAACCGTAACACTTCGAAGCGGTCGTGCAATCGGTGCGGATTCCACGCCACCTAGAGTGACGGCACCGGCCATCGGGCCGCCTCACTCCAGCGGAGATTTGCATGAACGATTCGGTAGGCGGCGCGGCCGCAATACTTGCGGCTTCCCTTCTCACATTCGCAGGCACGGCGGCCTCGCAGGAGCAACCGGAGGAACAGGTCTGGTCGATCGACCTGGGCGGCGGCGCGATCTACAAGCCCGACTACGACGGTTCCGACGACTACGAAGTCCGAGGCTTGCCGATGATCGGCATCAACTACCGCGACATCATCGTGCTGCGAGGCTTGTCGTTGACGTTCGATGCGTTCGAACTGACCGACACCAAGCTGGCGGACAGCCTGAGCTTCGGCCCGATCGTGCAGTTCGATTCCGGTCGCGAGGCCGACGACAACCCGATCCTGCGCAATCTCGGCGACATCGATCAAGGCGCGCTCGCTGGGGTGTTCGTCAACTATGAAGCGGGCCCGGTCGAATTAGGTTTGACGGTGGTTCAGGACGCAACCAATCGCTACGAAGGAATGATCGCGGAAATCGAGGCGGGCTACGGCGTCATGCTGACGGAACGTCTGCGTGCGCAGTTCGAAATCTCAGCCACGTGGGCCGACGATGAATACACCCAGGCGTACTTCGGCATCACGCCGGAGCAGTCACGAGCGAGTGGCCGTTTGCGGGCATACACCGCGGAGGCTGGAGTCAAAGACGCTGGCGCATCGATGTTCCTGCATTACTTTTTGAGCCCGCACTGGATGGTGAGCGGACGATTGGCATATCGGCGTTTGCTGAACGATGCCGCCGACAGCCCGCTGGTGGAGGATGAGGGCTCCCAGAATCAGGCCAGCGGGGCGGTGTTCGTGAGCTATCGGTTTTGAAGAACATGCGCTCACGTCTTGCGATCTGGTCCGGCGCGGGGGTGGTCGTGATGGTCGCGGCCATCGCATTCGCCTCCATCAACTCCGGCAAGCCCGACGATGCGGCTGCGACGGAGCAGTCCGTGCTCACAGTGAAAGTCACCACTCCCAGCGTGCGGGAGTGGCGGGACGACATTCTCGCTCACGGCAGCATCGCCGCTTGGCACGAGGCCGCGATCGGGGCAGAGCTTGGCGGTTTGCGCCTGATCGATGTACGAGCCGACGTCGGCAGTCGCGTTGTTGCCGGCGAGCTGCTGGCGCTGTTCGATCCTGCGCCGATACAGGCAGAGCTCAACGAGAAAGTCGCAGCGCTCGCCGAAGCTAAAGCCTCACTCGTCGAGGCGGAAGAAAATGCGAAGCGCGGCGAATCGTTGCGTAACACCGGTGCGATGAGCGCGCAGGTCATCACACAATATGTGACGCGAGCGCAGGCCGCACGAGCGCAAGTCGATTCCGCTCGTGCGCGAGTCGAGTCGACTCGATTGCGTCTGCGCCAGACGCGTGTCGTTGCGCCCGATGCCGGCGTGATCTCGGCTCGCAGCGCCACGCTCGGCAGCGTGGCCGGCGCGGGTGATGAGTTGTTTCGCTTGGTGCGCCAGGATCGAATGGAATGGCACGCGCAGATCGCTGCGGCCGATGTCGGCAGTGTGCAGATCGGTCAAGCGGCGCTTGTGACACTTCCCGATGGAACGACAATCAATGGTGTAGTCCGACAGATCGCACCGCTGCTGGCGAAAAACCTCACCGCGATTGCTTACGTCCGGTTGCATCAGGAAGCGCATGCCACGCCTCGCATCGGCATGTTTGTCAGCGGTGCGATCGTGACCGGCGCGTCCACCGGGATGTCGCTACCGAGCAGCAGCATCGTCATTCGCGACGGGCGCGAGTATGTATTCACGCTCGATCGCGATTCCGTCGCCACGCAAATGCAGATCCGCACCGGCCGCAGAGACGGCGATCAAGTCGAGGTGCTCAGCGGACTCGCTCCGACGCAGTCCGTCGTCGCCAGCGGCGGCGGCTTCCTTCACGACGGTGATCGTGTGCGGACTGCTCCTGGCGAAGATCGACACGTGGCGACGCGATGAGCTTCGCCACCTGGTCGATTCGCCAGCCGATTCCCGTCGTCGTCGGCTTCACGATAGCCACGCTCGCCGGCCTGCTCGCCTTTGCACGCCTGTCAGTGCAGGACATGCCGGACATCACGATGCCGGAAGTCACAATCACCGCGCAGCTCGACGCCGCTGCTCCGTCTCAGCTGGAAACGGAAGTCACGCGCAAGATCGAAGATGCGGTCGCGAGTGTTCCGGAGGTTCGGCACATTTCCTCTGTTGTCAGCACCGGTAGCTCGATCACTAGAATCGAGTTCGAGCTGAGCAAAGATCTGAGCGATGCCGTCAACGAAGTCCGCGATGCCATCACGCGTATTCGCAACGATCTGCCGCAGGATCTGCAGGAACCTGTCATCGAGAAGATCACGACGGCGGGCGTCATCCGCACGTACTCGGTGCATGCGGACGGCATGGATGAGGAACAGCTGTCCTGGTTCGTCGACAACGTGATTGGGCGGCGCTTGATGGGCGTCCAGGGCGTTGGTGCTGTGGAACGCGTCGGTGGTGTCGATCGGGAAATTCATATCGATATCGATCCGACTCAGCTCACGGCGTTCAATGTCACCGCTGCCGATGCTTCACGCGCGTTACGCCGAGTGCAACAGGAAGCATCGGGCGGCACCGCGCGTGTCGGATCGATGCGCCAATCGGTGCGGACTGTCGGCACATTGTCGAGCATCGGCGAGCTGGAGAACCTGGAGCTTGCGCTCAGCGACAGCCTCTCGGTCCGGCTGAATCGTATCGCCGAGGTCAAGGACACTTTTCGGGAACGCACGCAGCTCGCGATGCTCGATGGGCGGCCGGTTGCTGCGTTTCAAATCGTGCGAGCGCGCGGTGCGAGTGAAGTTACTGTCGCTGAGCTGGTGGATGCGGCGCTCGACGAGATCAGGACATCACATCGCGGCGTCGAGATCGAATCAGTCGAAGACAATGTCGCCTTCGCCGAGGAACAGTACACCGGTTCGATGCAAATGCTCGTTGAAGGCGCACTGCTGGCGATGGTCGTGATCGCGCTGTTCTTGAGAAACTGGTCTGCGACCTGGATCGCGGCGGTGGCCTTGCCGTTGTCGGTTTTGCCCGCGTTTGCCGCCATGTATTGGGCTGGCTTCTCGCTGAATACCGTGACGCTGTTGGCGTTGACGCTGGTCGTCGGCGTGCTGGTCGACGATGCCATCGTGGAAATAGAAAACATCGAACGTCATGTGCGCCCGGGCGAGTCGATCGAACAGGCAGCAATGACGGCGGTCACGGAGATCGGTCTTGCGGTGATCGCCACCACTCTCACGTTGGTCGCTGTGTTTCTACCGACGGCTTTCATGAGCGGCGTGGCTGGAAAGTTCTTCGTGCATTTCGGTTGGACGGCGACGGTGGCAGTGCTTGCATCGCTTGCGGTTGCGCGTTTGTTGACGCCGATGTTGGCTGCGCGCTTTCTGAGAGTTGCACCTCTCGCTCACGAGCGCGAGAGCTGGTGGCTGCCGCGTTATCTGAACTTGGTTGCATATAGCCTGCAGCACCGCCGACGAATGATTGTGGTCGCGTTCGTGCTGTTCGTCGGATCGTTGGCATTGATTCCGTTCCTGCCCGGGAATTTCATGCCGCCGAGCGACCGTGCGCAGACGCAGATTGCGATGGAGCTGCCGCCAGGCGCGACGCTCACTCAGGCTCACGACCTCGCTCTCCAAGTCACAGAGTCGATGCGCGCTGTGCCGGAGGTCAGTCGAGTGTTTGCTGCCGTTGGCGCTGCCGCCCGCGGCGGCATGGGAGAAGACGCCGGCGCGGCGGATATTCGCAAAGCGACGTTCAACTTGAAGCTGATCCCTCGCTATCAGCGCGAGCTATCACAACTGGAAGTCGAGAGCCGGCTACGCGAAGTCGTGGCGGCAATTCCCGGCGCGCGA
>Ga0247784_1000005_pt1 | contig 86414 bp, 158 predicted proteins | sample UWRJL169409R5_FD_179909 | JGI IMG/M metagenome (GOLD analysis project Ga0247784, IMG submission 179909) | Plant litter microbial communities from Arlington Agricultural Research Station in Wisconsin, United States - UWRJ-L169-409R-5 | ecosystem: Environmental > Terrestrial > Plant litter >...
GGTACCATGTGCGGTCGACCGGCTTGGCGAGTTGCCACGGCCGCGCGAGCCCGCGCGCGGTGAACGCCTGACGCGCTGCCACGATCGACCGGTCGTTCGAACACGGGTCGATGTCCACCGGACCGTCGAACAACTCGACTAGCCGCTCGGTGATCTCGGGCGGTGAGCACCAACTGTCGGAACTCACCGGGCAAGTGCCTCGGAGATGAGCGTTTTCAGACGGAGCACCTCGGCCTGCGCGTACTCGCACTGCGCTCGAGATGACGCCAGGACCTCCTGGAGACGATCGCGCTCCGCCGTGACGGCGGCTATCCTGCCGCGGAGGTGGAGCAGTTCCTCTGCCATCTCCGCGGCGTGATCACGCAGCAGGCCGTACTCGCCGGTGGCAAGTTCTTCATTGTCGAGGTTGCACCTAACCGTCACCATGGGCTGTCCTCCCCGAGGATCGCGGCAGCAGCGTTCCAGGCGGCCGTCATGTTCGGATGGTCACGCGGATTCGGGTGGGCCGACTTGAGCAACTGCTTGATCATCTCGCGATACGCATCGCGCTCGTCGAGGACCGGGCGAAGTAACGGCGCCAACTTGTCGGCGGTCAGATTGGCGATCCTCGCCGCGACCGGAGGCCTAGGAAGATCCCCCGGGTCGTACTGGTCGAAGATGTCGACGACTGCCTCGGTCGTGGCCTTCACGATGCGGCCATGGACGTTCGCGCTATTGATTCGCTCCACGGGCTACTCCTTGCCTGCCCCGATGACGTGCCACAACTCCACCATCGCGGAGAACGCCATCGCGTAGGCGGCGAGTTCGCGCGCGGCGCTCTCGGCCCGCTGAACCGCCGCGTCACGCTCCTGCTGAAGCCGGTGGTTCTCCTCGAGCATCGCCTGGCGCTCCGGAGATGTCCGCTCCTTGTGGAGTTGATTCTTGAGGTCGCGGATCGTTTGATTCGCGAGGTCTAGCGGCGACGGTTTGGATGGCATCTCAGAAGGTAGCGACGCTGCAGTGGTCCCGATGAGGTCGGCGAACCGCGGAGAATCCCTCAGCACACCGTGCGGTCCCATGCAGCGTCGCGTGTTAGCTTGTACTACAAAGGGTCGAGTTCGAGCAACCCAAAACGCACCTCCGCGTCGTCACCAGTGGGTTCGACCTTGGGTTCTGGGGCGTTGCGCTTCGCAAGCTCGGCCCTGGCCGCATCGAGCTCGACGCCAAGCCGGCGGCGCTCGTTGTCGGCGTCCTGCAACTGCCGCTCGAGTTCCCGGCGCTGCGCCCGCGCCGTGTCCATCTCGGCGGTGTGCCTCTTGCTCATCACCCCGATAGCCTCAAGGCACTCCTTGCTCGCCGACGCCGCCTGCTGCTCGGCGATCGCGAGCTCACGCTGCAGACGCTCGGCGAGAGCAACGGCCTTCAGGGTGACTTCGCTCTGGCGCTGTCGAACCGTCAGGCCGCCAACGGCGGCGCACGCGCGGTGCACAGCCTCGGTCCCCGTGATCAAAATCTTCTGCGGCTTGACGATCGGCAGCATGCAGATGGCGCAGGTCGACGGCGACATCGCTTACCAGAATCGTTGACAGCCCACGGTGCGCTCGTTGACCACGATTGGCTGCGCGCCGCCAGTGCAGTAGATCCGGCTCTCCACGCGGCCTGGCGGCACGTAACTACGATCCGGCTTGCCCCATGTGCCGTCGAAGTCCATCGACCCCACCGGGGCGCGCACGCACTCGTAGCGGCCGGTCTTGCGAATCCCCTCGTGATGCCAGCCAGCCGGGCACCCTCCGCGGTTCGGCTCGTAGAGCGCGGTCCACACGAGGATCCACGCCGACACGAACATGGCGATCAGGTCATCCAGCACGGCTGTCTCCCGGGTGCGGCTTGCGGACCGCGCGGCGATGGCGACGTCCAGCGTCGAGAACCGCTGGCTGCTGTGGTCTCGGCGCGTGCTGGCCGATCTTGTACATCGCCTCCACTTCGTGGAGCGCCTCGAGCTCAGCCATGGGCCGACTCGCCCCGGCCTGATACTCGCGGACCGCGGCGCGCTCGTTCCAGACCTCAAGCAGCACCGCGACGTCGCGGTTGTAGCGCTTGGCGAGCTCGCGGATGGCGTACTCGATACTCACTGCTTGCTCCTGTGGGACGCGCGTTCCGCGCGCTCGACGTGCTGTTTGTACTCGCGCTCGACGTCGGCGCGCTTGTTTCCGACGACAATATGCATCAGCGCGCACCTGCAGGCCGCCGACCACTGACCGCCGGACTGGCGGATCACGATCCGATGGGAGTTGACGGAGCGACGAGTCATGCAAGTCCTCGCAGCCGATGCAGTTCGCGGATGTCGTCGTTCTGCCGGTCAATGCGCTCGCTCTGTGCGTCGAGAACTTCTCTGCATCGTTGCAACTCCTTGGCGCTCAGCAACCGGTCGATGTGCTTCCGATGCGCCTCGATCACGCGCGAGCGCCGCGAGATCGCGCGCTCAAGGCGAGCGATGCGGCGGCCCCGCACGGTTTCCTGGAGCGCGAACGCGCCACGCGCCTCAACCTCGCGTCTCAAAGTCATGAACTGGACTCTCGCATCATCGCCACCTGCGCGTCACGCCATTCCAGCGTACGGCGCGCCTGCGAGATCTCCTTGGGTAGATCGCAACCCACCAACCACCTCGCATCCCGGGTGACCCTGGAATGCGCGCTGTACTCGCCCAGGACGCGAAAATCGTCCAGGGGTATCCCAGCGGCCGACCAGGTCTGAATCATCGCTCCCAGGGCAGCCTGATAGGCCAAATCGAGCGATGGATCCCATGCGCCAGCTTTGGCGACTTCGCGGAGCACATCGCTCGCGCTGTACGGCAGCGCGGTGGGGACCAGCGTCAGGACCGATCGCTTACTAGTCCGTTCTCCAGAGAAAGAAAGAAGATCCGGAATCCGGGATCCGGAATCCGGGATCCTGTTGGTATCGGATACGGTATCGGATACCGTATCGGATACCGTTTCCGGACCCCTGATTTTATTCGATTGACGCAGAACGGCAGAGTTATCCACAGAACTGTTCACATCCTGTGGATAACTCGACTCAGACTCTGAATCGGACCCGGAGGCTCCGGAAGGGGCAGAGAGGATCCCGAACAGAGACGGCTGTGAAGGTGTTCCAGTGTCGGAGTTGTCCGACAGACTTCTCAGACCACGACGCCGATTCGCTGGGACCTTGATCAGCCCGAACGTGGCTGACCATGCCTCAGCATGGTGAGGTGAGGCGGCTTCCTTGCCTGACCGCTTCGCACCCTCCGTCAGGAGCCACGCGATCGTGCGCACGTGGGCGTTCCGCACCGGGCAGTCGGGCACCGTTCTGAACTTCGTCCACCAGTTCAGGATCACCTTGCCGTTGCTCGGGTACTCACCGGCATCGGGAAGCTCGCAGAGCCGGAGCACGCGCGTCTTGGGGTCGTACTCGACGACTTCGCGAGTCAGGAGTTCCTCGAGCGCGTCGCGAGCCTCGTCTGGGCGCATGCGCGCGGCGTCAGCCATCGTCGCGATGCTGCCTTGCCAGAGTCCAGGGACATGGCGCTTGGCCTCCGACGAGGTGTAGAGCCCGAGCCACAGGTTGCGCCCAGGCATCGTGAGCGAGGTGAACGTGTCCCAGTCCCAGATGGAACACCCGAGACGCGTGAAGGCGCTCATGACCTCCCCTCCCCGCAGATCGAGATGTTGCGCACATTGGATTCTGGGTGTGCGACCTCGTCCATCGTTTTCGTGACCCGTCCAGATTCGACCGAGCAGTCGAATAGAACCGTCGTGACATCTGCGGTCTTGTGGATGGCGTAGACGTGGACGCGCCCATCGCCGAGTGGCGTGAGCGCGATATCGACGATGCGTTTCATCGATCTCTCCACTTCACCAGCCACGCGGCCGGCCAGTCACGCGGTGCGGGCTTGTCCTTGGTAACCTGAGGCAGAGGGACGATCTCGACTTCCTCGACCTCGGTGACCTGAAGCGTGAATCGGTTGCTCACGCTCACCGTGTCGGACACCACGGTGATGTATGGATCGCCCCCGCCAACAAGTAGACGTCGGCGCATCAATCCCCTCCTTCGAACGCCGCACCCGCCTCAGACGGCGGCAGGAAGTTTCGATCGTCGTAGATCGACGTTTTCCAGTACGACCCATCTAACATTGCCAACCCGACACCCAAGAGGTCATACCAACTGAGGAACCAGGCGAGCACGTGAAGGCGCCACATGTGGCAAACGATACTCTGATCGCGCGCCGATGACATAGATCGGTAGATCTCCCCGCACACTGTACGGAGGTGCAGGTCTACCGGTAGCGTCGCTAGTCCTCTAGAACACCACCACGTGGCCTGGGTCGGTGATTACCCACCGCTCCACACCGTCCTGGGTCACCTGTCCCACGTTCCCCTCGTGCACGTCGCCGATGAAGATCCTCTGTTCATCGAACACCCGGAGGACGCCAGCGAACAGGTCGGCGATCGGCTTGACGGCCGACGTGATGATGTCCTGCACGCTGGCGCGCCAGATCTTGATCTCCGGGGCGACCGCCGACAGGTCGCCCTTGGTACCTCGCTTGCTCATCTTCCACACCTTGACGAGCACGAAGGCTGCCGACCGGTGCTGCTCATTGATGAGATACGTCGCGACGTCTCCTTTCATGTCACCGAAGGCGGCGTAAACGTCGCCCACGTAGTTTGCGCTGTCGCGCCAGAGGAGCCAGACCTTCTCTCCTTTGAAGGTCTGATCCGTCTCGAGGATGTCGTAGTAGCGGACGCAGATCGGTGCTACGAGAGTGGCGGCGATCTCTCTCGCGAACTCGGCCTCAGTGTCATCGGAGGTGAGCTTCAAGACAACGGTGTCGTCGAGCGTCGGCATGACGCATCCGAAGGCACCGCAGCCGTACTCCTTCATCTCGGCCTTCATCACCACCGTCTTGGACCTTGGCGTGGCCTTACCTGACGATACCCTCGTCAGTTTCGGCAGCCAGTCCGGCCGCACGCGGACCTCGAGTGACTCGTACGCATTGGCCAGCAACTGCGTTGCCCATGGCGGGTTATCGACAAACGTTCGCGAGCTCACCATGGATGGTATCCTACCGCTGTCGATGGAAATCACCGAGCACAACCTCGCGAAGTTCCGCTCCTGGGTCCTCGACCGCGGACGCTCCAGCGGCACGGCCGCGCTCTACGTGTCGAACCTGAAGTCATGCGCCAAGGACCGCCAACTCACCCGCCGCCTCGTGGCCGGCCGCTTGGCGCCGAACTCGCTGCGGACCAATATGGCTGCGTTGCGCGCGTGGGCGAAGTTTTCCAAGAACCCGGAGATGGCCGAGGTGCTCAAGGACATCCGGCTCCCACCGGCTCGGCGTCTGAGCACCAAGCAGCCGCTCGACCTCGAGCAGTGGCGCGAGGTCATCCGGCATATGCAGACGTGCTCGATGCGCAACGAGGCGATGCGCCAGGTATTGCTCATCATGGCCATCCGCGGACTCCGCTGTAGCGACGTCCTACGCATGCGGAGCGACGACGTCCTGAGGGCGCTTGCCACTGGCAAGCTCGTCTACGAAGGCAAGGGACGCAAGCGCATGGAGATCTCGGCCGAGCCCATCCGTAAGCAGTTGCGCGAGCTCGCCGTATTCCAGGACTGGGAGCGCGTCCGCGATCTCATCAGCGCGTCGAAGAACCCCGAGGTGGCCCGGGTGATGGTGTACCGCGCGGCGAAGCGGACCGCTGCCAAGGTCGACATCATCAACATGTCGCCGCACCGCTACCGGCACACGTTCGCGGCGAACTATCTGAGCCAACTGGCGGGCGACCCGAATGCGATCGTGAAACTGCAGCGGTACATGGGGTGGGAGAGCATGGAGACCGCAGCGCGCTACGTGAGCGCGGTGTCGCAGGACGAGCTCGACAACATCGGCGCTGGCCTGGTGAGCGGTCTACTCAAGGCGCCAGCCGTGGCCGATCGCGCCAAGCGCAAGCGACGGTAGCCCCGATCCAGCCGTCCGACGTTGATGGAGCGCCGCAGCGTACTCTACTCCATGGAAGCCCGCTCAACCTGAGCTACTGCCGGACCGGGGCAGAGTCATGGTACACCACGGCCAATGCAATTCCAAATTCATGTCGGCAAGTCTCGCAACCTCGGTCCCATTCAGTTGTTCTCGGCGTTCGACTCCATCGGATCGCCGAACAACGTGCTCGACACGACCTCGCCGATCGTCGCGAGTTGCCCGAGCGAGCGCTGTCGCGTCGGCGTCCTCGCCGATGGCCGGACGGTGTATATCGACGGGGTGACCGAATCGCCCGGCCCCATCAACGTGAACATCAACGCCCTCGGCAAGCAGGCGACCATCCAGGTCGAGGTGGTGGCGGCCGAGCCGCCGCAGTTTCCGGCGGCGATCGTCGTCGACACGTCGATGGTCAGCCCCGAGTACACGACTCCGGCCACGCGCTGAGGCGTGCTACGGTCTGGGGATGAAGAACACCAGACCACGCGTCGCCCTGAAGCTCGAGACCATCCGCACGCTCCGCCCGGCCAACCTCACGCAGGTGGCGGCCGGGGTGGTGGCGACGAGCAAGCAACCATGGTGCAGTGACACCTACAGTGCCAGTTGCCCCAAATAGGTCAGCGCAGCGACCTCAACGCCTGCGACTAACAGCGCCGGCGCCGAAACGATGAAAGCCGGGTAACGGCTCGAGTCTGTTGAATGTAGGTCCCGGATGGTGCATCCCCTTGCCATCCGACGTTACTCGGCGGACTGAGACACCGAGCCAAATACACCCTGTCCTTGGGGTCTCCCCGAGGCGCTATGGTTCGAGCCGCTACCCGTAGTGTCTTCTTACCACGGATACACCAGCAGATGGTACGGTGTATCTCACATGGCGAACCACAAGGAATCTGCGACGTATTCACGGCGGAGCCGACTGGCACCGCACCTCAATCCGGAGCATCAGCCGCCGCGCTCGCAGTCGTCGGCGCCGTTCGTCGACATCGACCGACTCACGGGCGCCAACGGGATGGTCGGTATCATCAGCCAGCGTCGTCGCGACGGGATCATCACCTTCGCGATCGTCCGCGAATGGGAGACGGTGGACACCATCACCGGCGAGCCGAAGGGCATGCGCGGGTCGTTCTGCCCGTCCAGCCTCATCGGCGACTACATGAAGATGGTCGAGATGATCGGCGTCCGCATTGCCGAGCTCATCGCCAACCCGGTCGCGCTGCCGTTCCCCCTGCCAGCGGGGCGCCGGTGATCGTCGGCGTCGACTACGCGTCGGTGGACGGCAACCGCCCGCCCATTTGGATCGACGCGAAGCGGGCTTGTGCGGAGCAGGGGTCGTCGCTGGGGTTCGTCGTATTCCGGGGCGCCTGGGGCACCTTCGCGGATCCGGTCATCGGCCGTGACTGGGTCAACGCTGGGGCGGCCGGCCTCGTCCGCGGGGCGTACCTCTACCTCCGACTCAAGCCCGACATCGTCGCAAAGATGTCGCCGGAGGACCAGGTCCACGCGTTCGCCGACAACGTCGGCGCGCTGTACGACGAGGATCTGATCCCGACGATCGACGTCGAGGACACGGCGGCGTCGCCAGCGGTCGAGCTCGACCTGGTGAGCCGCGCATGGGAGGCGATGCGCTCGATCTACCGCGCGGCGCCGATGATCTACACCTCCGCGCGGGTGTGGAAGGAGGACCTCAAGAACCTCCCCGCCGGCGCCATGCGCGCGTCCCCGCTGTGGCTTGCGAAGCCGTGGCCGTGGCCGACGCATGCGAAGGCGCGGCTCGACCCGACCCCGTTCGCCAAGGGTGAGCTCGACCCGGCGGTCCCGCCGTCGTGGGGCGATAACGGCAACTGGTGGGTTCACCAGTACCAGGGCGACGCGTTCCCGATGTCCGGGTTCACGAACACCGTCGACCTCAACCGCTTCCACGTGATGCGGCAAGGTGAGCGAGGCGACCGCGTGAAGTGGGTGCAGCGGCGGATCTTCGGCGCGGACAGCAATCACTACTGCGCAGCCGGCAACCCCACCGACATCGATGGGGTCTTCGGCCCCTCGACCTTGGCAGCGGTCAAGACGTTCCAGACGCTCCACCTGCTCGCTGCGGACGGCGTCATCGGTCCGAAGACCTTCGCTGCGCTGTCCTGGGTCGACGCTCCGGCGGTGTGATGTCCTGCATCGCGCCGCGGTGCCCAGACGGCCGGGAACCCGGCAGCCTATTCTGCCGTGCGCACGAGCAGGCGCCAGCTCCGCAGCGCGGCGGGTGGCTCTCCGCGGAGCGGCGCCGCCGCAAGCTCGCCGCTGGCGCGGAGCCGCTCGATGTCAGCAACGTCGTGCCGCGGCTCTGGGTTGGGGCCACGCCGATGGTCGACCGCGACCTGCCTGACTTCGACGTGATGGTGCTGTGCGCGGCGGAGGCGCAGCCAGAGCACGTCGCGTTTCACGGCCAATTGGTGCGCTGCCCGGTGGTGAACGACATCCTGTCTCACCAGGAACTCGCTGCGGTGATCATGGTGTCACGCATCGTGGCGCAGGCGCTGGGAGCTGGTAAGCGCGTGCTGGTCGCCTGCGCGGCAGACGCCAACCGGTCCGCCTTGGTCGCGGCACTCTCCCTGGCGCGGCTCACGCGAGCGTCAGCCGTCGAGCTTGTCGCGCTGATGCGCGCGAAGCGCGGGCCGCAGGCACTCACCACAGCGTTCTTCCAGCACGTGCTACAGAAGTTGGTGGGCGACGGGCGTAAGCCGTATCGTTGACGTCTTATGTCTCTCCGTGTCTCGCCGCAGCGTGGGTCTCGCCCAAAGGCCGGCGAGCAAGCCTAGATGGTGAAGGCGGCGTTGTACTCGATAAGAATCGCCGCCGCTTGCCCGGACGTGATGAGAGACTGGTCGAGCAACTGTTGCGTGACCCAGCAGATCCGGTAGATATACTCGGCGGACAGCGTGAGGTCGCCGATCGCCACCAAGCTTCCGGGCATTTGGTTCGCCAAGTTCGAGATCAGCGCGAACCAGTTCCGGATCGGGTGAGAGTTCGCCTGCTGATCTGACCCGACACCAGAGATGCCGTTCGCGAATTGGGTCATGCTGAACTTGAGGCTGTCCGACACCCACTTGATTTGGAGGTTGTCGAACGCGGCCCCGGCGGCCTCGGGAAGGGTTAGCGCAGGTGGCATGTGGTCCTCACAGCGTATCCGAGGTGACGATGCGGAGAGGGGCCGGACCAACCGCCCCCCGGATGCCGATCACGAGCGCATCAAACATCCCGGTGGTGGTCGCGTTGACGATGGTGTTCGACGATGCCGGGAACGGGATGAGCGTCGGCGCCAGGATCTCCCGTTCCTGATGATACGGCGGCCCGGATAGGGGTAGGATCGGGTTCGGATTGGGGGAGATAGCGAAATTCACGCCGATGATCTGGAAGAACATCCCCGACGCGGGGGTGCGATTCGTGAACTGGATGTACGCGAACTTCCGGCTATAGAACGGGACCACGATCCAGCACGTTCCGCCGAACGCGTTGTAGTTCTGATACACGAACTGCTTGTCGATGCGCGGTGGAACCAGCGTAGGCGGCGCCTGGAAATACTGGACCACGTCGAGAACCGGTGTCTGAAAGTTGATCGTGTCGTTGGTGAAATCGAACGTCCTGGGGCGGAAGTTCGGGTCGTAGATATCGGCCGACCAGAAGAAAATCCGACCGGGGACCTTCGACGGCGAGTAGGTCTCGCTGGGGTTCGCGTCGACTCGACCCACAAACGACCGCTGTGGGCCGATCGTCGCCTGCTGCACGAAGCCAGTGACCTGGTCATCGAAGTAATTGACGTTGATGTTCGCTAGGTCCGAGTCCGGACCGAGCGACAGGGCCAGACAGCCCTGGTCGGACTCGTAGATGTCACCAGGAGATGACAGCAGCGTGCGTAGACGGAAGAACTGGGATCCGCCGACGCAGTAGCCGTTCGCTGAGGGCTGAGGGTATGACATAGGGGTAGGGTCCTCTGGTTGCCAGTGGCAAGATCTACAGCTTCGAGCGAGACCGGACGAGGTCCAGCACGCTGCCGCCCATCGACCCGAGTACCGAGGTCAGGAGCCCGGTGATGGTCTCGAGCCACGGCACCGCCTCGACGAGGACTTTGATCCTGTTCACCGTCGTGGCGGCGACGTAGAGCTTGTTGCCCTTGCCGATGTTGAACGTGGTCGCGACGCCCGTCTGCAGCAACTGCCCCTTGCCAGACAGCACCGGGGTCAACTGCTGGTTCTCGCCGACCGCGACGGGGCCGGCGGTCTCGAGCGTCAGGGTCACGCGAGCCCACAGCCGATCGCCGTTGTAGATGATTTGCGGCGGCTCGCCGGTGACCGGGACCTTGGTGATGTAGGTGTTCGCCTGGTACCGGTACTCGGACTGGCCGCTCTGGACCGCCGGGGTCTGGACAGTGGCCACCGTCCGATTCGTGGAGATGGGGCCGATCTTGCTGCCCGCGCCGCCGGGCTGCGGTCTCGTTCGGGGCGTGAGAATCAAGGGCTTCATGCTCGCCTCAGTAGGAGGTAGGTGAGTACAGCTCCACCGGCTGCGAGTAGGAGGATACCTGAGATCGGCTTCACGAAATAGGGGGCAACTTCAGGCGGGATGACGTATGGACCGGCCGGCGGATCCGGGATGTACATCGGAGGGCCGGGGATCCCGAAGGCGACGGCCTGGCCAATGTCCCACTGGCGATCGATGCTAAGCACGCGCGCGGCGACCTTGTCCGCGCTCTGGCTGCCGAGCGGGATGCCGCCGGAGACCTGCACGTAGCGCCGGATGGCGCCGAACACGTCGCCCTGGGGGAGGCCGACGCTCGAGGCGGCGGCGTTGGCAAGTTGTCGCGAACCCGAGCGCCCGACCGCGAACGCCAGCCGGGCGAGCTTCCAGTTGTCGGCCGAGCCGAGCGAGACCTGCGGCGTCGAGAGCGCCCACAGCGCGGCCTCGAGCTCGTACTCGAGCACGCCGATCGCGATGTTCGACTCCGGGTCGTTCCGCGCCTCGGCCGCGTATCCGAACAGCGGCGGCACGTAGGCGGCGACCTGGAGGTAGCCGACCTCGCCCAGCAGGATGTCGCCCGAGGCGTTGAAGTTGCCGCCGCTCTCGTGGGAGATGGCGGCGGCCAGGAAGCCGACCGGGATCCCGCCGTGGTAGCGGTCGATCCACGGGCCGAGCGTCTGGTAGACGCCTCGCGCTTGGGCTACGTCGGCGTCGAAGCTGGCATCCGCCATGCCAGCATCATATCAGGCTACTGGATGTCGCGGGTCGTCCAGCCTTCGAGATGCACCCAGACCAGCGCCGCGGGCGCGACATCGGTCGGCATCACCTCGAGCAGCGACCGTAGCGCGCTCGGATCGCTGGTCACGGTGACACCGAAGGACTGACGCGTCGGCACGTGGACGATCGTGCGGTTGGGTTCCTTGGCAGTCGCTGCCTTGAACCATGCGTGTCGCTCTTGAGGGGCGAGAAGGCGCCATGCCGCCTCTTCCCAGGCAGCGGTTCCGTTACGATCACCGTTCGTGGCAACGCTGATTTCACTGTTGAATGCCGCCCACGCTTGCCTGGCGATGCGATCGGTCGCGGCGGCGTCGGGAGTTGACTCGAATGGCACGCGACCCATGAGCAGGCTGGCCAGTGACCGCACACCGTACGGCCTCGCTCCGACGATAAAATCGACAGTCGTTGCATTGACCCATGCGTGCCACGCGCGCTTGAACGCGTCGGTGCCGCCGATCTCGGAGATGTTGGTGCGCGCGTGCCAACTGTAGATCGCCATGGCCATGCCATGCGGAAGTTGGCCGCCGGTCTGGATATTGGTCAACGCCAAGTTTCCGATATTGGCGTCGCCGAACAGCTTGAGGACTACGCCTCGGCCGTCGGTATTGCGGTCTAACGCGCGCGGCGACACGGCGTCGTAGAGGTCGGAGTAGAGGCGTTCTCGGATCCCTTGAAGTCTTGGCATCTGCCGATGCTACAGCGATGCCATCAGCACGTCAGCCGCGTTGTTGATGGTCGCCATCTTTTCGACGCTGCCACCGCGATCCGGGTGGTGCTTCTTGGCGAGCGCGCGCTTCCGCGCCGTGATCGCCTCCTCGGTCAGCGGCTCGCTGGCTGCGAACCCCATGACCTGGCGAGCGAGCGCGATGTCGCGGGCGATGCGCTCGCTGTCGTCGGCCTGGGGTGGCGGTGTTTGCCGAGCTTGGCGCTGTGCACCCCGTACGCGCTCCTGGGCGTCGCGGAAGATGTCGCCCCAGTTCACGCCTTCGGCGCGACCCGACTGAGCTCGCCGATGGGCCGAGTTCTCGCTCTCCTGTCGTCCGACCTCGGGGTGGTACCCGCCGCCCATGGCCGGCGCCCACTGCTGGGCCAGGGTCTCGGCGATGCCGCCGAAGATCGCCTCGCGGTTGATGGGCTTGCCGCCGAGGAAGTTCTCGAACTGCTCGGCGACGACCGTCGCGAACGGCGACGCCTTGGCGGCGCCGGCGATCGCAGCGCGGTGGCGGGCGCACACGGCCGGTTCTCCGTGACCATCGCGCGTGCAGCGCCGGTTGTTCTCGTACACCTGGCAGCGCGGCGCGCGGGCGGTTCGCTGGGGACTAGGCATGACTCCTAGTATACGACAGCGTCGCTTCCATTTCCCACGGCACGCCTAGTCCCGACTCCAAGCGCGTACATGGAGGTCCCGGTTTTGGATAAGGCATCGGGCTGCCTCTACTTCACTCGGACGGCGTCCAGCGTTCAGGGTCGCTGGCTACCCTTGCTTGAACTTCGCGTCGATCATCGCGTCAACGATCGAGTTGTTGCTCGAGATGCCGGTGAGCAGTGAGGTCAGGGATGCCTCGACGTCCGCAGCGGTTGCCGTGGTCTCGAGGCCATGACGGACCGCATCGACGACCGCAACCAGCATCTTTGCGATGTCCGACAACTGGTCGACGGTATGGTTGCCACCGAGCACCGTCTTGGCGTGCGCCGCGACGGTGCCGACGGCCTCGAGGGCGGCGGCGGAGATATTGAGAACCTTGCTGGCGGTGGATGGCATTGGTTATTTCCCTTGGGTGAGACGTTTGACGGCGTCCACGAGCTCAGTGGCAGCGAGGAGCGCAGCCTTGAGCGACGGCTCGTCGGTCTGTGTGGCCGCGACGGCGAGTGCGCGGTATGCGACGGTGAACCCATCGACGATGGGCTTCTGCGTGGTGGTGCGGTACTCGGTGACCGCCTTGATGGCGGCCTCGCGGTCCACGGCGGCATCGACGAGGCGCTGTTGGTGCTCGACGTCCCACACGGTGAAGCCGTCTCGGGCCGCGTTCACGGTGATGAGGCTGGCGCGGAGGGTATCCTGCCGCTGGCTCTTGTCGCAGCTCGCGCCGAGCGTGCAAGCGAACAGCAGCAGGCAGACCACGGACGTGAAATAGGCGGTGATCGGCGATCTCGGGTAGCGGCGGTAGTCGTTCATCGGTTTCTCCGTGAGAGTGGTGGTGCAGCCCCAGCCATTGGAACGCTGGGGTATTCTAAATTAACGGCGTCGGCGCGCTCAGCGTGCCCAGCCAGGTAGAGGGTGGCGGGTTACCCTTGCGGCTTCTGGTCAGCGGTCGCTCCGGCGCGCGTCTCGGCCACGCTCGTGACCATCTTGGCCGCTGCGTAGGTCACGAAGATCCACTTCGTATATTCGACCCACACGTCGGCCGACACCTTGCCGGTCATGGTGAGCACGAAGCTCGCGATGATGAGCACCATGGCCATGAGGCCACGCTCGCTTTTCCACAGGTCGATGATTGCTCCCATGCCGCATGGTCGCGCGGAACCGTGGGTAGGTCAACGCCTTCGATCTGCATTGCCCGTCTCGGCGAACCCGGGAACACTGCCGAATGTTCCGTCTCGGGGTCAAATCGTACCGAGCTACGCTCGAGGTCAGTTCTAGTCTCAGTCCGAGCGCACTGAGAAGCGTTTACTTCTTGGGCTTCTTGGCCTTGACCGGCTTCGACCTCGCGGCCTTCGGAGGCGACTCACCCATGACGAGCGCCATGTATGCTCCCCATGGCTTACCGAAATTCTTGGGGTCGATGGCGCCACGCGCGTACCGCAGTCCGTCCATGATGCCGCGCACGTAGTCGTGGGTCGGCGGGCGCTCATCGGCCACACGGATCAGGTCGTCGAGGATCGCACCCGGGGTCGGCCTCATGGGAGGGGGCGTATCGATCGACGTCTGCTCGCCCTTGGCCGGCTTCTTGGGCTTCTGGTCGCGCTTCGCGATGACCTTCGCCTCCTTGGCCAGAGTTCGCGCTGCGCGCGCGTCGCCAGACGACTTCGCCTCCACGACCGCCTCTAGGGCAGCCTTCTGCTTTGCCGGCTCCTTGGTGGTGGCCAGGTCCTTGAACTGCTCATCCGTCACTTCCCCTTTCTGCCACCGCAGCAACAGCGCGGGCGTGGCGGTCTTCATCGCGCCCAAGATCTTGGAGCACCACGACTCGGAGCGATCGATCGCCTTGGCGATCTTCGCCATCGTGTATTCCTTGCCGGTGTCCTCGTCCTTAGAGGAGCGGAGCCGCTGGGCGACGTCCGCGAGCTCGAAGCTCGAGAGCCCCTCGCGGGTCGAGGCCATCTCGACCACCTCGAGCAGGAGCTCGGCGGCGACCGCCGGGGTCCAGTCGATGGGTTCCGGCTTGTAGTAGAACACCGGGACGAGCGTGTCGCTCGGTAGGCCCAGGTATTCCATCGCGCGCGTCCGGCGCTGGCCGTCGATCGCCAGGAGGACGGTGCCGCCGTTTGCCTTGATGGAGACGACGTCCAACGGCTGCTTGAGGCCGGCCGTAACAATGCCCGTCTCATCGGTGGTGCTGCGGGCCGAGATGCTCTCGGCGAGCGCCTTGATCTTGGCGTCCTCGAGACCCGTGCGTTGGCGCGGGTTCTGCCAGTGCTTGTACTCGATCCGGATCGAGCTCAGACGCTCGTACCGAACCTCGCGCTCCTCGGCCGGCGCCGCAGGCTCCTCGGTGGCAGCGGCCACCGGTGCGCTGTCCGACTTCGGCTTCGATGCCCGCTTCTTGGACTGGCCTTTGTTTTTGCTCTTGGGCACCTCCGGCTCATCGGTGGGCGCCTCGGCCTCCGGGTCTGGAACCAGGACGACCTCCGGATCCGGGGTTTCCTCGGCGTATGGGTCACCTTCGATTTCGTCGGTCAACTCGGGCTCGGTGTCGTCGAGCTCATCGGTCTCATCGATCTCGGTCGCGGGGTCAATATCGTCATCGAAACGCATCGCAGTCTCCTTGGGGGGATAGGGAAAGGTGGCGGGCCGTCAGGACTCGCCAGTCCGAGGCTTCGCGTCAGCGGTGAGGTATGCCGCCTCGCGGGCTACCGCCATTGCCAAGACGTTCGCAGGGTCAGTCACAGAGTCGCGTCGCATCATGCTCGCCCGGCTTGCCACTGGCAAGTCAGAATCAGCCGGGATCTGCTACGTCGTTCCTATGGCTTGGATCGCCGCATGGATGAACTGGGCGGCGACTTGCGGGACGATCGAGTTGCCGTAGCCCCGCAGAAGCCCCACGCGGCCGGGTACCCCTGTAGCCAGCGGGAATGCTCCGGGTTCAACTGGCCGGGCGACCGGCTGGCCTCCGGCGGGGTCTCGGCAGAGGATCCAGTCGGCTGGGTTCCAGAATCCGCGAGTTGCACCTGCATCGCCAGGGACGTCAACGAGACGCCCATGCTCACGCCCCGGTCCGCAGCTCGTTCCGCGCACTTCGTCTTGCGCGCCATGAATGTCTCCGGCGTTCCGCCGGCCTCGTGTGCGGCCGGGGTTGCCCATGCTGCGAGCGGAGCCACGGTCGACAGTTGGCTGTCCATCCCGCCCGTCTTGTGGTCCCGTGCCACCGGGGTCGGCCAGAACGTGAGCGTCGCTTCGCTGTTCAGTCCGATGCCGCGCTTTCCGTCCGCCTCGCGAGCGCCGTTGGCGTTGCTGGTGATCGGCGTCGACCATGCCGCCATCTTCGCCGCTCCGGTCAACTTGAGGCATGGCTGAGTTGGGTCCCCGTTGCGGTTGCTGTACAGCGATGCCTTTGAGCCGTCGGTCGCCAGGGGCGTAGGCCACGAAGTACAGCCGCTGTCGGATGTGCGGAGCGCCAACGCCCGCAGCGCACAGATCCGCCGCCCCGACGGCGTAACCGCATCGTTCCAGGTCAGTCGAAACAGCGTCGAGCCACTCGAGGCCATCGCGGCTCGCAACCTGTTCTCCAAAGATGATTGGAGGGCGGCACTCTCGGATGAGTGAGAACCATGCTGGCCAAAGATGTCGAGGGTCGAGAACTCCGCCCCCCTTGCCCGCGTCCGAGAACGGCTGGCAGGGGCACGACCCTGACCAGACGTCGGCGGAGTCGGGTACTCCAGCGAGTCGAAAAGCATGCGACCAACCTCCGATGCCGGCGAAGAAGTGCCGCTGGCCAGGGCCGGCGACGTCGGCTGGGGTGAGGTCGGCGATGGATCGCCGGTCGACGGTTCCTTGCGCGATGTGGCCATGGGCGATGAGGTTCTCCAGCCAGGTGGCGGCGAAGTCGTCGTTCTCGTTGTAGAGCGTGGTCATCGACCCGACATGGCAGGGCGCAACTGCCCGTCCGCCCGACAGCGGCGGGCGCGCTCACGGTCCATCTCAACCTGGAGGAGCGCACGCATCATCGGGCCATGGCTTCGCATTTCGTTCAGGTATTGCAGCTGCTCGTCGGTAAGTAGAACAACCACGCGGTGCGGGTAAGTTTTGGTGCGCGGCATCTGGCTACGCCTTGACCAGCGGTCGGTACGAACCGAACAGGTCGTACTGCTCGGCCTCGGACAGGATGACGAGCGTGGAGTGACCGATCGCGACTTCCACGGAGCGGAGCCACAAGAGGGTCATGTGGAAGTCCGGGGCCGGGGTCATCGAGCGGCTTTGCGTGGCGGTCTTGGTCGGCATCTCAGATTCTCCTTTGGCTATCGCCAGGTCTCGACGCACTCGAGTGGCTCGGTGCGGGGTAGCGGGGTTGTGACGATCGCGGCTAGGCAGTCCGCGAGCTCGTCAGAGTACATGGTGGCATCGGGGCCGGTGGGCATGCAGCGCGTGGCGTACCACACGACGCACCCACCGCCGGGGAACCCGGCTCGAGTACACCAGAGGTCAGCCTGCTCAGCGCAGCCGAGCATCCGGTCCACCGTGCCACTGTCATCCCAGCACTGGATGTCGTTCGCGGGCGGCCAGTGGCAGGTGCAGGTTCGCCCGATCTGGTAGTCACCACCTTCGCAGTCCACGGTGGTGCAGTGGATGTCGCCGCAGCTTGGAAGGCCCCCCGGGCCGTTGCGCGGCAGCGCGGCGCACGTCACGAGGAGGGGCAGGGTAAGGAGCAAGAGGATTCTCATGGGGTCACTTTGATGCTGAGGGTTCCAGTGACCAGGATGGTGACTCGGGCTTCCATGATCGCTCGCCATGTCTCGACGTCGACTGAGAGGTCTCCTGCGAACAATAGGCGGTGGCCGGTCGGAATCGGCGCCCGGTCACGGAGCCATGTATAGCCGTCCGCGGCCGGCGCATCTGGGGAAATGTTCATGATGGGATCACCGTCTTGTCGTCATCCGGGTCATCGAGCTCAGTGAGGTCGAGCCCCGAGAATACGCGGATCATCCGCGGCGTGGGTGGAAGAGTGGGGGCGAGATCGGACACGTCGACATCGAGTTCAAGCTCTACATCGGCATCGTCACAGGTTGCAGTCGCGTCGTTCGGCGCCATCTCTGCGGGGTCGCGTCCGTCAAGGTCGACGCGATGACCTATCTTCGTTTCTAGTCGTTCGATGGCCTTGTCCTGGGTGAGCAAAGCGATCTCAGTGTACTTCTCGGGCACCATCGGGTTGTCGGCCCGGACGCCTGCGAGCCTGAGCTCGAGGGTCTGGACGACCACGCACGCTTGCGGGCTGAGGCGCTTCATGGTGGCGACCGAGATAATCCCGGTCAGCGCCCGCTCGCACACCGCGACCGTCTCCCAGTCCTGCAGGGCGACGGCCTCGGCGAGTAGCGTCTCGATGGTGCGTGGGTCAAGCATGGTGTGACTACTTGCTCTCCTTGGGCCGCGACCACTCCAGGCCGATGGCCTTGGCGCAGTCCGGTCCGACCGGAACCCAGTCGAGCGTGCCGCCCTGTAGAAGTTCTGCCTTCCTGCCCACGTCGTCCGGGTGCAGGATGAGCGTGCCGTCGATGTAGAACACCTCGCGATACTTCGTGCGGGGGTTGATGTCGCGCTGGCAGTTCAGGCAATAGAGTTCGGTGCGCGAATTATGTCGAAAGTCAGCGTCGATATGCTTCGTGCGGAGCGGTTTCGAGCACGTCGTGCAGTCCTGCGCGGCCTTCGGTCGCCGCTTGCTTGATATCCACATGGTATGTCCGCACGCGAGGTCGACCGACCAGCGCGTCGGGTTCATGGGCGACTGGGTCGCGTCCTTGATGTCGCGCTTAACCACGTCCGCCTCCTAGCCCAACGTTTGCCTGGCGCTTCTGCCATCGCTCCAGGGCGAGGTCACCGACCAGGCCGACCGCAATCACGACTGCGAGCGTCACGCTGGCCCAGGGGACCGGGATGAGGAAGTACGCGCACGTTATCGAGATGACGTTGGTGACGCGCAACGCCTTCCGCTGGAGACGCAGGCGGCGCTCGTGCCGCTCGCGCGCCACCTTGACCATGGGGAGGTTCATGTCTGTGTCGCTCATGGTGCCTTCCTGCGTCGGCTTGGAGCACCGACCTTGTGATGCGCGTACCGCCCGCTAGCAGTGACGGACACGCGCGCTCGACACGTGCAGCAGGGCGCCTTGTAGTCGAGGCCGACGTCACCCGGCGCCGGGGCTCCGTCGTACGGACCAGTGCAGTAGCCACGCATCCGCGTGCGATCGCGCTTGTCTCGGCTCGACTCGAGCGCCTTGAGGAACGCCTTGCTGGCTGGACGGCTCATAGCTCATGCCTCTCTGCGATGGCGGACCTCGACGCGTGCACGCACTCCGCGCACATGTAGTGCCCGTCTGTTTCGCACTGGCCGGACGGCTCGCCGGGCAAGAACGCCCGCGACGGACACGGCGCATCCGGGTCGCGCTCCAGCCGGTCGATGCCGATGTTGAACCTGACCAGTTCGCGCGCTGTTCTCATGGTGCCTTCCTGTGGGCGATGAGCTTGTCCATGAGCGCCGAGAACTCACCGCTGTACTGGATGCTCTTGCGCATCCGGCGCAGCACGTCGATGTCGTCATCGCTCAGCACCAGGCCGCGCACGGCGTCGTCGTGTCCGGTCGGCTGATCGAAACTGAGGTAGTTATCAGCCGCGTTTTCGCCGATCAGGCGGACCAACTCCTCACGAGTTCGCTTGGGTCTTACGGGGGGCGCGGTCTCGCTGGGCGGCTGGGCCGTACACCGAGACGAGAACTCTGGCCCGCGATGGATGATGTCGCCGGAGACGACGCACTTGCGGGTAGGCCATCCGTCCTTGCAGTGTTCGCACTCCGAACCAGCCAGCCGCTCCGCGGCGCGATCGGCGATGGAGTCCCAAATCCGAGCGTCCCTGGCGTCTGGCTTCCACGGCATGCCGATCTCTATCGCCTCGCGCACCACGCTCCGCACCCGCTCGGCGGTCAGCGCAGGCACCGGGGAGGCGAGAGCGTCGGCGACGCGGGTGGCGATTGCATCAACAAGTGCGTCGGTTGACTGCTGAAACGGAAACTGGCTCTTGCGGTACTCCTCTGCTGCCTCGCGCACCGCCGCCCGCACGCGCTCCCTGTTCGCCCGGACGGCGGCGCGGTGACGCTTGACCTCGATAGCCGCGCGCTGCAGTCGATGGTCGCTCGCCGTGCAGGCAATCTCGATCTCGTCGTCGGTCAGGTCGCTCAATTTCATCTCCTTGGGGGCGGGGCGGTGGCGGCTCACGCGAGCGCTAGAAGGTCGGCGATAGATCCTGGCCTACGGACCCCCATGATGAGGTACCACCCGCTGGAATCGTGATGCATATGCGTCGGAGTAACATATAGTCCCCACTGCCGGAGCAGTACCGGGAACCACTCGGCTTGTTTTGCTGCGAAGTCTGCGCCACGGGGACCGTAGTCCAACCGAAGCCACTGGATGAACGGGTCATTCTCGACGGAGACCATATGGTTGGCCAGCCGCGTGGCGCGCGCGTGACCGCACGCTTGGTCGATGGCCAAGGCAGCTACTTCCGCCGGGGTCGGCAGGGCAACCTCGTAGTCCAGATTCGTCAACTCGATATCCGAAGTATCGAGCCCGGAGTAAACGTGTAGAATCGTGGTGCTTACGATGCCACCGTCCTCGTCCTCCACCTCCTTGTCCGCCACGCTGACGATCAGTCCAACTCGCCTCTCGGCACGATACTCGTCGCGCTCGAGGTCCTGATCCGAGCGCAGCCACGTGCGCTCGGCCCGGCGGATCAGCCATCCCGCATTCGGATGCGGGACTTGCCCAAGTTCGTGCCATGCTGGCACGCCAATCGGGTCCAAGGCGTCAAGCTTTGAATCCCACGCAGTTGCGACCGCCAGGTTGCCGCTGCGGATCTCGCACCGACCGTCCTCCCTGTGGAGGACTTCATATGGGCCATCGTCGCGTTCAGCGCGCATGGCGCGCACCAATAGCACAGCCTCTTTGATAGAAAAGAGTTGGACTCTGATCGGTGATGCCAACTTCGATACAGTGGCAAGTTCGCACGTGAACATAGTCATCGCTCCCCGTAGTCGTTCTCGGCCGGCTGAGTATCGATCCATCCCCACACACCAGCCACGGTGAGGACGGAAAGGCCGAGGGCGCCCCAGAGCAGGACGTCGAGCATGTGGCCTACTGAGCCTGCGCTCTCGCCCAGTGGATGTGCTCCACCAGCTTGGCCCTGGCGTCGGCCGCGTTCATCTTGGGCGCCGGGCCGGGGAGGTCTAGCGCGCAGTTGACGAGATAGACCGTGTCGAAATCGTGAGCGGCCTCGGCCTCCTGCTGCAGCTTGCGTAGGTCGTCATCGGTGACCGAGCCGGCCGAGTCGGCCGCCTTGACCACGATGACGGTCGCACTGCTCTCGCGGCATCCGGGATAGGTCAGGTCGGCGTAATGCCGACCCGGCCTGGTCCCGCGGTGCCGGTCCGCAAGTTCGTCGAGGTAGCGCTCGGCATCCTCGACGGTCGGCCGCACGACCAGGTAGCCGTCGCCGCTCGCCCAGATGACATCGACGATTGCGGCGCCCAGGGGCAACGCCTCGAGCTCGCGCTGCGCATCCTTGCGCGCGGTCGCCCAGTCGTCGTACGGGGAACCGATGTTGTACGAATAGCGATGCCACTTGCGACCGTCCGTGAGGCGGGGATATTCGGTGTTGGTGTGCTCGGTCATATAAGAATCTCCGTGGGGTCCTGAAAGAGGTGAAGGTATTCGTGGTTACTCGAAGATGCGGATCTCCGAGTGGCCATCCCACTCAGAGCTCAGCCATACCCGACCGGGGTCCGTGGGTGAGGAGTAGAACCTCCGCCGGCCCCTCCGGTGCTCGATAGACCCGATGGGGCCTCCCTCCGAGTGGAGGGTCACGGATACGCCATCGCGGTGAATCGCCAACTCGCCGATGTACGCCCGCGGGGTGCCGCCGCTGATCTGCGCCCTGGCATCCGCCATCCTGCGCTCGTAGAACTCGCGGCCGGCCTCACTGAACGCCCAGCGTATCGCCTCGGTGATTGCCTCCTCGGCATCGTCGCGCGCGGTGTCCAAAACGGGCTGTGGGTAAACGAGACCCGGGGCGTCCGAACGGCGCCGGGGCGGGTGGCAACGTAATTCGCTGGAATTGGAATTGGTCGACATAGAATCTCCGTGGCCCTGGCTCATCAGTGCAGGTAGGGCAGGTCCTGCAGACCCCCGGCGCTGGGGGATTCGCGCCCGGGGTTATCGCCTCTCCACAGCCCCGGCGCTGGGGTGTTCGCGCCGAAGCTATCGCCTCTGGCTGGAGGAGGGCTACCAGAGAACGACGTTGCCGTCGCCGGGATGGACGGCGAACCCATCATGCATCCCGTGGTGCTCGATGTTCATCAGGCAGGGGTACCGGACACCGTCCAGCGTGATGCTCTGCTTGCAGCGATGTGTGGGACGAATCTCCGGTACGTGACCGGACTGATATACGGTTTTTTGGGAGCGGAGGGCGCTGAGCGTCATGGAATCCTTTCTGGGGCAGGAGAACAGGCAAAGGTCAGAACAGGAGGCAGAAGGCGTCACGCTCGGTTAGGCGCAGGATCAGCGCCTCGAGCTCGTCGATGTGGTCGACGCTTCCGCTCATGGCATCGTGCGCCGCAACGAACCCAAGCGTGACGCGAAGAACCGTCATGACAGCGTCCTGCACCGCCCACGGCGGCAGCGCTGGACGCTGAGACTCCATGACCGGAATTCCGGTAATAGAGTGGTGGCCGTGGTCGGTCTGGTCCCCGAAGTCGTCGAGCGATGATGGAATGTGACGCGGCGCTGGCGCCGGGATCTCGGTGGTAGCCCGGAGAGATGGGACAACAACGACGCGCGAGGCGGGGCGAACCGCATAGGAGCGGGTGTGGCGACTCATAGGGCATACTCCCGGGAAAGGGTACGTCCGGCCCAGGGGACCGAGACGAGGGCGGATGCTTCAGCGGCGTACTGCAGGCATGCCGTGCAGTACCCCCGGTGAAGCCGTGGTTGAATCGTGGCGTAAACACGCGCACGGATCAACCATTCATTGAGGTTCATGCTCGCGACTGCGATCTCCACCGCGGCGAGAGATGCCAACTCCGTGTTCGTAAGCTCAGACGTCACCAGCGTTGACCACCGAACCGGCAAACGTTGGCCGGCCGGTGCGCAGGTCCACATGCCGGTGGCCGCGTTCACGGGGTGACGGATGACGGTGGGTGACATCTGGCGCCTAGGACGCAGGACAGAGAGCGGAGCGAACAGCGCATTACGGGCGAGCGAGGTGAGGTCGACCTCGCGAAGTTGGCCGGAGGCATACAGCAACTGCTGGTCTGTGCTGCCGAGACGCACCGCCTCCAACTCTTGCCACTGGCAAATGTCGGCTGTCATGGTGCGGTTGACTCCAGTTCCCTGAGCTCGAACCAGAATTTCGTCGCCGGTGTCTGGTGTGACCACCATGTAGGCGCCGGACTGTCGAACTTAACCAGGACAGCGTCTGGTCCGGTGGAGTTGCCGATGCGCTCCACTGTTCCGACCATGCCGGAGAGCGCTTCTGCCGCGCCAACCGCGTAGGTCTGCGGATCCAGCGTGCTCACCTTGACGCGATCGCCGACCTTCACGACTTCCCTTTGGAGAGTTGCTCCAGCACGAACACGCGAGCGCCATCCGGCAGCGTGCCACCAACGAGTTTGCTGTGACGCGGGTGCACCCCAAGCCACCCGCGATCCAGTGCAAACGTCGTTGCGGCGCGCTCGAAGTTGGCATCTTGGTCGGCGGCGTCGTCCCATGGGAGGCGGACCCCGCGGGGATGGCACTGCGTTTTGACGCGGATGTAGGCGTCACGCACATTGGTCGGCGGGATAAACTCACAAACGATGGCTTGGCGCGGCATGGCAAGTGGCTCCTTGCCCTCCAGGAGGGCGGTGCGGTTGTTGTCGCTCTCGGTGGCAGTATCGGCTCACCAGGATGGGTCGACCATCCGTGGTGAACCTGTACCCCCTACCGACCGGCGGCAGCGAGAATGCGTTGCTCGGCGATCCACGCACCGGCGCGCGGCCCGGTCTGGTACGGCTGTGCGGCAACCTTGCGGGACTGCGCGCAGTTGTACGCCGAGAGTTGCTCGGGATGCGGGGCGGCGAACTTGACAGAGTGCGGCATGAATCGATCGGACATGGTCTATCTCCTGTGTGTGACGGTATGGACTGCTACAGCATCGCACCACCGAGCGACTCGGTGGAACTGTGCCATGTCAGGTTACGTCAGTCCGGCGGCCCGGAGCGCGGCGTGGTCGGCTGGCCCCAGTCGTCAAACTCTGGCACAGCGTCAGACAGCGGCACGCGGATCCGGGCGGTAGGCGCTTCCGTCGGGTCGACGCAGTGCGTGGGAAATGCGCTGTCTGGCATCTCCATGCGGACGGTAACGTCGGGATGCTCCTCGCATGCCTCGCCTTGCGCGGCTACCTCGGCTGCGAGCGCCGCGATCTCGCCCTGGGGCAGACCGGTGACGTTGAACCTCGCAACCAACTCCGCCTTCGGTGGGAGGATGGCTCTGCCTCGCGCAATGCGGGATTCTCTCAGCGCGATGCGAGCTTCCCGCGCGGCCACGTGAGAACGGAGATCGGCGATGTCGCACTCGACCTTGTGTCTCACCGCCGCGACAGCATCGGCCAGCGTTTCCGCACTGAGCCGGATGACCCGCTGCCGACCGACTGGACAGTGATCTCCCCAACCTTGGGTGATGAGAATTCCCGCAACATGCGTGTTGCATCCTAGGAGATCATCGTGAATCCATCCTGTAACATCGGTCGGCAGGATCACCGTCGCGGCGACGCGAACGTAGTCGATCTCTGCCTCCCAGTCGGCGCCGACTGGCATCGGCAGCGGCGCTTCCTCGTCGACGACGAGAATAGCGGTGTGTCCAAGCCCAAGCTTGTACGTGTTGCGGTAGATCGTCATCTCAAGTCTCCCCTTGGTCGTGGCGTCAGTCAGCGCACCGAGACAAGCCCCGGTGCCACCGGTGGGCGCCATGCCCCTGCTACTCGTCGTCGAAGTCTGCTTCGAGGCACCACGCCTCGACCGTTTCCGTCGAGAGAGTCAGACGCTCGCCGATGCTTTGGGCGTTCTGCAGCATAGACCGGATAGCCGTGAGCGGCTGGCATCCGGTTTCCTCTGAGATTGCACACGCGACCGCGTGAAGCCGTGCGTCAACGTCGGCATCGTGCTCCGACTGGAGATCGGCTAGCGCGCCTTCGAGCGACTGCTCAGTCATCGTCACTTCGCCTCCGAGAATGGGATCACCGTGCCACCTACCGAGTCGGCAAGCCTACGTGCTGCAGCAAGCTCGCACTCACGGAACGTCGCAGCGAGATTCCGGTTATTGGTAGTGGTTGACGTGGGCGAACCAACGTAGCCGGTTTGGATCCTGATGACGTAGCACGTCATCGCTCGATGGCTCCGTCGCGCGCGACCTTGAGCAGCGCATTCCTGAAATCGCCTAGGTCCGGCGCGACGGCGTAGTCGCCGTTGTCGAATTTCCACTGCACAATCTTGGCCTTCGGCATCGGCCAGTCTTCCTCACCCTGGACAGTGACCCGAGCAAAGCGCCAACCACAGAGGAGCGCTTCGGTCATCTCGACGATCGCACAGCGACGATCTGTGATCACGAAGTACTGGCGCCAGCGTGCTGCCCCCATGGTCCCCTCGGCAACGAGAATGGCCGGGTCTTGCTCGGTCGACATTAGGTCACCTCGACAGCTGCGGAAATGTCGTAGCGCTCGTCATCGGTGAGCGACGGGACAATCCAGTGAATGGACTCGCCAGTCCAGCGGTTGTAGCCAGCCACGATGGCAAAGTCACGCACGTTGCACACGTTGCGCTTGTACGCGAGTACGACCCACGGCTTAACAGCGTCCTGGGTGTGCTGCTCACGTGCCAACTTGCTCAACCATCCGGCGCCGAACTCACGTGTCCGTGCTTCGTGGTATTCGTTCGATGTCATGAGTGGTGTCCTGTGGGTTGTTCGGTTTGAACTGTAGTAACAGACTGCTAGGTCTAACTCGGGGGTCCGACGCCCCATGTCGGACGGCAGAATTGGGAGGGTGGGTTCATGTGCCTTGCGACTTCTCATGCTCTCTGGTTCGGCCAGAGAGCGTCGCCGTAGAGTTACCTGTGGGGTAGCTCAACAAACCCGACGCATGCGCAAAGCACCGTCAGAAGAACCAGGGTGGCCACGGTAGACCAGTGCGAGAACCTCGGAGGGTCCACGCGAGAGTCGTAGACGGCCGGCCCTACATCCACGCTGGGGCGAGGCAGGGTAAGGCGACGAAGGTTCGGGCGGTGCGAGTTGGTGATCCGGTGCCTCCGAACCCCCACGGTGGGCAGCACGCGCACTTCCTCGACGAGTTGCAGGATGACTGCGGGGCGCATCACGCACCTCCGAGAATTACGTAGCGATGACGCGACCCACCTAAGCCAGATCCGCAGCAGTCGCACTTACACCGAGAATGCTCCCACACGCCAGCGCCCGACTCGCTGTCGTGGTCCGGGGCGAGGTGGCCGATCTCGCCGAGCCTCGTGAGGCCATCTTCTACGGCTTTGGCCTGGTTCTGGTCAACGATCGTCGAGTCAACCCCGGCTGCAGCAAGGTGGCAGTCCTCGCAGAGACGCAGGTCGTCTCGCAGGATTTTCTGGCTCATCGAACAGCCTGCAGGTTGCCGACGTTGATGTGACGCTGTCCGTAGTCGCTAGACTCGTCGGTGGCTACGAAGTCTCCAGTGCTGCACAGGCTGCAGTCGCACGTCTGGACTACCCACCGGTCAAGCCCAGCACTGCCAGTGTACGACCCGGTGTTTTGAAGGAATTTCTTAGTAAAACTAACCCTCGTTCCCGGTGCGAATTTCTTGCTCATCTCATAACTCCTTCCCCCAGGGGGCGGTGTTTTGGCTCGGTAGCAGTATCGGCTCGTCAGAGTGGGTCGGCCGACCCTGACGAATCTGTACCCCCCTACAGAGTCGGAAATCCGGTGTCCGTGACGCGTTGTAGGGTGGAGGACAGTTGCCGCTGTCCAGTCACGCCTAGGCCGGCCTGATCCGCGCACAGGACTGCGAGAATCGCCCACTCTCTGGCGCTCAAGTCGGTGATGGATTCTACGATCTGCTCGACCTTGAGCAGCGTTGCGGCGCCGCTCTCGCTCTGCGCGTCGACGAGGCACTCCATGGGGTTCGGGGCGCGTTGCGCAGGCTGCACAGCGTCGGTCTTGCGCTTCGCGTCGCACACCTTACACGTGTGCGCGCATGTCGTGAGGACGTTTTTGCAGAGAAACTCGCATGTCGGGTCGTGCAGCCCGCTTGGTGGAATGAACCCGTTGCTCATGGTGTGCCTTTCTCGTACGTTCCGCCGATCGCGTCCGCCCTGGCACGCGCCTCCCCCTCGGATGCGTAGCGACCGAAGAATCGGCCGTCCAGTTTGACCGTCCATGGCCGTGCAGCAAGCGCCGCCCGAGTCTTGAGCGTGGTGCTGAGTAGTTGCGCGGCGTACCGTGCCTGCTTTGCGTTCACGGCGCACCGTGAGTGTGGTCGTGGCCATCGCCCATTGCGTCGCTCTCAACGCCCCTGCAGAGAACATCACGCACCGGTGGCCAGTGGCAGATGCACACGCCGATCTCGCCGCTGTCGTCAGGGCACTCCACCGTGGTGCAGTGCGTCACCTTGCACAGCGGAAGCGGGAACGGTATGGGTTCCGGCGCCGGTGCGGGTTCCGGAGCCTCTACTACGCACGACGACAGGAGAACGCCTAGGAGGATGGCGCGCATCTACCTCGCCTCCAGTTTGACATGCGGTCCATGGGCGGCGTCGCGCTCTGAGCCACATCCGAGACAGGCGTATGGCATCGGGTAACTGAACCCCTCGCGGCTACACGTCTTGCACTTCCATGATGTGGGCTTCACGCCATCGGCGTGAGCACGGATGTCGTCAGGAAGCCGGCCAGCGTCAACCCATCCGCTCTCTTCGGTCCAAGTGGCGACTGGCGCGCCGGTGACGGCACTGATGACGACGCAACGGCGCGCCGTCCAGGTAACTCGGTAGATACGGTGAGTTGTGACGGACTTCATCTCAGACTCCTTCCCGCCCCCAAGGGGCGGCGTTTGGCTCGGTAGCAGTATCGACTCGTCAGGGTTGGTCGGCCGACCCTGACGAGTCTGTACCCCTACAGAGGAGAAATTTCAGGGTCGTAGCTACCGAGAAAAAGGCGACCGTGCTTTGTCAGCACGTAGGCGGAGCCTGAATTGCTGTAGCAAATCACGTAGACACGATGCCATCTCGCGCCATCCAACTGTAGCATCCAAGTAGTCGGGATTTTACTGCCGTACCCTGTGCGACTGCGGTTCCGGGGCGCCTCGGTCTGGCGCCGCGCAGAGACGCGCGTTGGGTCGAGGTACGAAACCGGAGTGCGCTCGCTGTCCATCTCAGACTCCTTCCCCTCCAGGAGGGGGTGTCAGGGCCAGGCGACAACCGCCCGACTCCCAGAAGTAATGCGAACGCCTTGCCACTGGCAAGATCGACGGGTCGACTGGGGTTGACGCGCCGCGCGGCCACTCCGGAGTGGTGAACTGTCGACTTTTGGTCACACCAGACCGGGCGGATTTCACCACTCAGAGGGTTTCCTAGGCGGTTTTCAGGGCTTGGGTGAGGCGTCCCTACGCTCCGGAGTGGGGTAGGAGATCTCCCTGGGGTACCCGGTACCCAGATCTGGGGCTAGGAAAACCCACGAAAAACCCACAACCGCCCCACGAAAACCCCGCGTGAGATGGGCATGATGCGGCATGCGCACAATTACCGCCCCTACGGACCCATCCCACGGGGTCGACCTCGAGTCGCCGACGTCGCTCTCGCCCCAGCGTCCGCCCCCGGACCCTCGCCCGAGCCTGTGCGAGGCCGGACCCTGCCGCCACTACCACCGGTTCGCGATCCAACTCGACGCAGAACCGCCAAAAGTGAGGCGCCTACCTGTGGTGGTTCCGGGGGTTGCAGGGGACACCTACCAGCCCCCAGCGCCGTTCCACACCGAGACGCACCGCTACTGCTACCCGGACACTGGCATCGAGATGCCGCTGGGGGTGATGCCGGTGACGGAGTGCAACCGGTGGGAACCGGTGGCGCCGGACGAGGGGCGCAGGAAGCGCGAGCGCGCCTACTGGCAGTCGCGCGATGGGAATATCCACGCGTGCAACGTAGCGGATTGGGATGAGCGGCAGCGCGAAGCGCAGCGTGAAGGAGAGGAAGCAGAGCGGCTGATTCTCGACGCACAGGTCGAGGCGGAATTGGGCCTCTGCACGTTCGCATACGCGCCCGCTGCCGGTGGAGTCGAGGCCACGTGTCTCGAATTCCCCCAGTACAGCCGAATCGCCGAGACATCCGAAGCCGCGCTCGAGCTCGTCTATGGGCACGTCCGCGGCCGGATACGTCACCTGATCCTAAACAACCAACCGCTACCCGAGCACCAAGGAGACAGATGAGCACCGTGCAACTGAAGAGTGATCTGAAAGAGATCGTCGGCAAGGCCAAGAGCTTCGCCGGAAAGCTGACCACGGCAAACGACGTCGTGTCGTTCGTCGCGAGCGATCTGCTGCCGTGGCTCGAGTCGCTCGTCGAGGAGTTCGGCGAGGTGGATGAAGCCGTAGCCGACCTCATGGATGGCGCGCCGGACACGCTCCACGAGGACACAGCTGACACGTTCGCGAGCATCATCACCACTGGCCTCGTGCTGGCGACCGAGCTCGAGAAGCGCGCCGCTGGCGAACCCAAGGTGCTCGAGGCGATCTCAAAATTCCGCGAGTTGTGCGAGGACGGCAGCAGCGTGCTCGGCGAGATCACCGTTCCCGACGATGATGATGCAGACGAGGAACCCGAGGACGAGAAGGAGTCGAAGTGATGAAGGAAGTCGCCGCGCTCGACATGACCGAGGACGACCTCAAGGGCGACGACGCGCCTCCGGAGGCGAAGCGCGCCAAGGGGAAGGCCGTGGCGGCGCCAGCGGCGGTCGCGCCCGAGCGGCTATCCCCGGTCATGCAGGCCATCAAGACCGAGGACGAGAAGTCACTCCATGACTGGCTCGGCGAGATCGGCAAGGGCGGCGCCATGCGCATCGTCGTTCGCCGAGAGAGTCCCCGGGAAGCCCGTGACCCGGTGACCGGACAGATGGTGTCCATCGAGGGATATCTCCATACGTACGAGGAGCGTTTCGACGAGGAATTTCTCCGCAACGAGCACGGCGGTGGCAAGTACAACCTCCGCATCATGCTGCCCAACGCCAAGGGGTCGTTCGAGTACAAGGCCCACCGGACGATGAAGATCGCCGGTGAGCCACGGATCCCCGGCAAGACGGGCATCGCAGTTCCAGGGGCCGCCTCGCACAGCGAATCGCCGCAGATGGCGAAGATCGCGATGGATACGATGAAGGAGTTGCTCGACCGCAAGGACGGCAAGGACGACCACGAGCCCCGCGGCATCGATCCGAGCGTTCAGATGATGTTCGAGCAGATGCAGGAGACCGTGCGCGCGCGCGAGCGCGAGGTCGCCGACATGCGCCGCGAGTTGTCGGAGATGCGCCACACGAAGCCACCGGAGAACCCGGTGCTGGACCGCATCCTCACCAACGCCATCGACGGCAACAACGGCCAGGTGCTCGCGCTGCGCACGCAGCACGAATCCGAGGTTCGCCAACTCAAGGAGGCGGCGCACGCGGACATGGCGCGCGCCGAGGATCGCCACGATCGCGCGAGGGAGGCAGCGGAGCGCGCGCACGAGCGCGAGATGATGAACACCAAGCAGAGTTACGAGCGCGAGATCACCGCGCTGCGCCAGTCGCACGAGGTGGCGATCGCCTCGATGAAGGCGACCAACGACGTTCAGGTCAGCGTGCTCAACGCGGACGTGCGGCGCCTCGAGCGCGACAACGCCGAGCTCCGCATCGAGGTGAAGGAACTCCGCGAGAAGAAGGAGAAGCCGCTCCTCGAGCAGATCAAGGACATCAAGAACCTCAAGGACGTCATCGCGGGCGACGAGGAGCAGGAGGACGCCTCGACGATCGGCAAGATCTTCGGTGCGCTCACGCCGGAGAACATCGGGGCGGTCACCTCGGTGTTCAAGGGTGCGGCGCCCGCTCCGGCCGCTCCGCAGCAAGCGCAGGCACAAGCGCCCGCGCGCCCGCGCATCGTGGTCGACGCCCAGGGGCAGCGGTACAAGTCGGACGGCACAACGCTCCGGCCGGTCACCCGGAAGCCCAAGCTCGTGCCGGGCGCGAACGGCGAGGCCATCGAGATCCCCGTGGTCGACCCAGCCGATCTCAAGCGGCTCATCTCGTACCTGGAGAGTTCGTTCGGCGCTGGCGCGGACCCGGAGATCGTGGCGCAGAGCGGGCGCTCGGCCATCCCGGCCGACATTCTGGCATGGCTGCGCAAGCATCACTCGCCCGAGATGGCCGGTATTGACCTCTTCATGCAGAAGGTGGCACAGTTGCCGGGTGAATCGCCCCTCTCATCGCAGTCAGGCAAGAACTGGCTGCGCAAGGTCGGGGCCGCCCTCATCGAGTAACCTGAGCCCAGCCAGCTTCCGTTGGAACACGCTACGTGTGCCACTGGGACCGATCAACTGCCAGCCCTCATCTTCCCGGGTGAACGCTGTGCTTGCCCACCAACCCGAATAGCGCCCGCCTCGCCCCGCTCGTCCCCCAGTCGGGGATGGGCTATGGGGGGGCGCGTCTATTCTGGCTCCCGGACCAGGCGCCGACGTCGCGCATCGGGTACGCGGGCGCGCCGCAGACCATCGACGTCATGCGGCGCGCCGTGCTGGGCGACGCGGACCACTTCGAGACGCGGCAACTCGCCGAGATCGTCTGCGAGTGGCTCGACAGCAAGGACTACACGTCCGAGTACCTGGCGCTGTACCAGTTCCTGCTGCAGCGCACGCGGTACATGCGCGACCCGCGTCGCACCGAGCTCGTGCGCGCCCCACACCTGATCAGCAAGCAGATCATGGCCGGTCACCGGCCGTCGCTCGATTGCGACGACATGGCGTGCTGGCTGGCAGCTGCGGTAATCGCGGTCGGTGGTCGCGCCGACTTCGCGACCGTCGCGTTTCAGCGGATGTTCTTCCAGGGGCAGCCGCAGTATTCCCACGTGTTCACGCGCGCCCTCGAGCCGCGAACCGGCACGCACATCGTGCTCGACCCCGTGGCGGCAGAGAAGACCCCGCAGATGCTCTCTCGCGTCAAGGCCGGGGCGACCTGGCCGGTGGCGGCCTAAAGGACAACGAAATGGCATACAACCTACCACCACCATGGTCCTCGGGGTACGCGATCCCGGACAACGTCGACGACGAGGGCCTCGAGCGTCGAGCCTTTATCACCAAGCAGATGCCGCGCGGCACCTACGATGACCCGCGCGTCGGAAACGGCGGTTTCGCCGTGCCGCAGTACATCGACGATGAAGGGTACGGGCAGGGCACGTTCACCACGAAGTGGCAGCCGTCCGGATCGTACTCCGGTCCCAAGGTCCCGGTGTGGCTGAACCAGCGCCCGAAGCTCGTCGCGGCTCGCCCGCTGCCGGGCGGCGGCCGTCAGGTCACGGTGCAGCCGCTGAGCGGCGACGAGCCGCTGCCGCCCGCGGTGGAGAGTTACGGTGCCAAGGCGGCCCAGGCAATCCTGGCGCAGGTCTCTACGCTGCCGCGCGCGCAGCAGGAGACCGCGCTCCGCGGGATCATGGGCCGCATCGACAAGTCGCTGTACGACCGGACGCAGGACATCTTCCGACGCTACCTCGCGCAGGGCGTATCCCCCGCGGACGCCTTGCCACTGGCAATCGCGCGCGCGATGGCCGCTGGCGTGACGGCAGAGATCGTCACCAAGGGCGCTCGGCGCGTCGCACCCCAGGCTAACTCGTCCCTGGGCCTGGGGTGCTACATGCGTTCACCAGGGGCGATGGGCGACACGGCAGCACCGGCCAAGCCGGCCCTCAACTGCCTGCCGCCCGCGGGGTACAACTGGGTCGATGACGGGAAGGGCGGCTATCTCGTACGTGTGCGCGCGGGCGTGGCCCCGAATCCGATGCCATGCAAGGCCGATGGGACACCGTGGACCGTCACCAGCAGTACCGGCGCGCCGGGCGGCATCTCGACGGGGGCGTTGCCGCCGGGCACGTTCTCGATCGGTGGAATCAACTTCCAGAGCCCGACCGAGAGCGCAGGATCCGCGCAGCCACTGCGAACCAGGAAGCCCGATTTCATGGCCCGTGACCTTCGCACGCTCACGGCGGAGCAGGTGAAGTTCATCGGGGACATCCTGTTGGACAAGCCGGATTCTCCGCTGAAGGACCTCGAGTATCGACATACGTTCCGTCCTGAGGAGTTGGCCGTGCTTGCGAGAGCGGGGATATTCCCCGATACCAAGGTGAATTCCCTCGCGAGGAGGAACCTCTTCGCCCCTGGAACTGCCGTCGCGTACCTCCAGGACCCAAACAATGGGAGCAACCTGCAGTTGCACATGTTGTTCTGGCCTCTCGATCCCGACAAGGACTGGGCCGCGGACAACCCGCAAACGCTACGCGTGTGGCTGTCCAAGGTCCCCGACGTCAGCACGTGGGGTTCGATCGTCAAGACAGCATTCAAGATTCCAGGGGTGCTCATCAAGATCGCTGACCCGCTCGGCATTGGGCAGGCAATCTCCCAGAAGGTTGGAAGCGCCATTGCGGACGGCGTTCGCAAGGTCGGCGAGCTCACGTGCGATCTCGTGTCGACGCCAGGCGTTGGGGCCGCAGCCGGGGCTGTCGCTGGTGCATATGTGGGAAATCCGGCTGCAGGCGCGGCGGCTGGCAATGCTGGTGCTGGCGCGGCTGCGCGGGCGTGCAACGGCGCTCCGCCGCCACCGCCGCCGCCCCCAGTCGTAGCTCATAAATCAGTGCTACCGCTGGTGCTGATTGCTGGCGGCGGCGTGCTAGCAGTGGCCCTCCTGACCAAGAAAAAGAAGAAGTCATGAGCGAGACATCAATGGAATCGCGCGAGCTCCTGACCGCCATCGGCGTCGGGAACTTCAACGCCACGGGCATCATCCCGTACATGATGGTCGCTCCGGCCACCACGGACCCCAAGGCCAGCCAGATCATCATCCTCGTCCAGCAGATCCAGCGCGCTCTCTGGAAACTGGGGGCGACGGACGTGCTCGTGAGCGGGCGGCTCGACGAGGCGACGGAGCGTGCTCTCGAGCAGGTCGCTGGGCCGAACTGGGAGCGGATGTCCTGGGGTGCCAACGTGAAGGCGCTGATCGATGCGGAGCGTAAGGGCTTCCGCATCCAGCCGACCGTGGAGATGGCCTACCAGCCGATGACGTTCCCGGTTGCGGTCGAGGGGCCGCTCGACTTCCTGCCCGAAGTCCCGGGCGGCATCGTCACCTACGGGATCGGAGCCTACATCCTCTACCGCATGCTCTCGAAGCGGAGGTCTCGATGACGTACCTCGCACATCGCTCCGCGGTCGGCGACGACAACGGCGGCCTCGCGGACCTGCTCAAGGCCCTAGGGCCGTTCTCGGCCGTCGAACCGGACCCGTCGGATAACGTGAACCAGACCGCCAACGGCGGCTCGACCACGTCGGCCGCGGACTTCGTGACGGTGAACGGCGTGTGCAAGCCGATGAACTTCCCCGCCCTCAAGGTGGTTCAGGAGTTCCAGCGGCAACTCAACCGTGTTGCCCAGGCCAAGGGGTTCGGCAAGATCGTCGTGGACGGTTCGGTCGGCCCGGCGACGCTGGCGCTGTTTCGCCGCGTGCAGGCTGCGTCCGCCGGCTCGGTGATGGGTGACCCGTCGACCTGCATGGGCGTCGCGCCCGACGTCGATGTTCTGGCGGCCCAGGTGCGGGCGATGGCCGACGCGCTGAGCGTGCCGGCGACGGTCTCGGGGCCGCTCGCGGTCTCGGTGCCCACCATCCAGACCAAGAGCGGCAAGACGATCGTGGCGCCGGACGCGGGCGTCATGGCGTCGCTGGCCGCGCTCTCCGGTATCGAAAAGCTCGCGCTGCTCGGTGTGGCCGGTGGCATCGGCTACCTGCTCATGAACAAGCGCAAGCGAGGGAGGAAGTAAATGCGGTACCGACGATACAAGACGCGCGGGGGCGGCATCGTGGTCGCGCCGGTCGGGATCAACGGCCTCGGCGCCGACGCGGCACCCGAGCCATTTAGCTTGCGCCGCGCCGTGACCAGCGAGCCGGTCAAGACGGCCTCCGCGATCGCGCTCACCTACCACGGGTACCGCCGGACGGGTTCGATCATCTGGGCGCTCATCTACGGGCTCGCTGGGCGCCTCGTGCCAGTGGCCGCAGTGCCGATCTCCATCGCGCAGGGCTTCGGCCAGAAGAAGGGTTGCCCATGAAGTTCGCGTATCAACGTGGTGGTGGCTCCATCATCAACTGGAAAACCGGCATCCCGCGCCAGACCCGCGCGGCCGATGCGACCGCGCTCGGATGCTGTGGTCTCGGATCGCTCGAGGGGACGTCGCTCGACGGGTCGACGATCTTGCCGGCGCCCGGTGCTCCAGAGCCGATCGGCGTGACGCGACAGGCGCCAATGGGCGACTGCAGTTGTCACGGGTCGTGTGGATGCAGCGGCGGTGCGCTGTCCGGCATCGTCGAGTCGGTGCCGGGTGGCATGGCCACGCTGGCCGTGGTCGGTCTTTTCGTCGCCTGGAAGATGTTCGGAAAGAAGCGGCGCCGGTAGAACCATGCGGTACTCGGTTTACGACTACACGCGGCGCGCCTACGACTACTACGAGGCGCCAGGCCCCGGCGGAACCCACGCCGGGTCGCCATCGAAGGTGGCACCCGAGCCTGTGGGGCCTGGACTCGATGGCGACTTTGGGGTGTCGCCGTCGCGTGCGTCGTGGAAACTCCCCGTGGGAGCGACGAAGGTGGGCAGCGGAGAACTACCGCAGGGGCGCGTCGCGAGCCTCGACGGTTCTGACGAAGCCCTGTCGACGAGTTCATTGCTGTTGTACGCGGCGCTCGGATATCTTGCATGGAAGGTCCTGCGATGACGTACACCCGACGAGCGCGCTCGCGCCCACGCAAGGCCGCCGGTCTCGGCGACTGGTGGGACGACTTCATGAACAACCTCAACGCCGATCTCGGCTTGCCGACGACACGGCCCAGCGACGAGGCGCAATGCATCGCGCTTGCGAATGCCACCTTCGCTCCGATGGATGCCAAAGTGAGCGATCTGTCGGCGAACTGGAATCCGACTGGGTTCTATACGCCCAACGAGATTCGGACGCAGGTCGCCAACGTCATGGATACGGTGAGGACCGTGCAAGTGGCGATCGACCAAGCGCGAGCGGAGCCAAATGCATCACAGGACAGCATCATGCGCGCGGTCAACGACCTGGCGCGCGTGGGCGAGCGGTCGCTCGGCTATCTGGCTGCGGCCAACGACGCCGACAGTAATGGCGTCCGCCTCGTTAACGCGCAGGGCCTCAAGCGCTGGGTGGTTGACTCGCTCGCGACGTGCTCGTCTAGCATGGTGACCGCTGCAGTCGTCGGTTGCATCGCACCATGGTGGACTGGCAGCCTGGCCACCTTCCAGCGCGCGTTCGACAAAGCATGGTCGACGGCGAAGTTGCTGATCGGCGCGGTGCTGGCGATCGGTGAGACCGCGGTGCTGGTGGCCAACGACCTCCCCGACCTGTACCGAGTCCTGAAGTACACCGCGCTTGTCGTGGGCGGGTACGTGCTGTGGGAGCGGTATCTCGCCAAGGACTGACCATGCACGACGACGATGACAACGAAGACCTCGACGCGGCGATCCTCAAGTACGAGGAGTTCCACCGCTACGGTCACAAGCGCATCATCGTCGGTCGCGGCTTCGAGATGCCGGGGACCATGTACCGAGCTGGCAAAGCGCTGTGGGTGACCTACCGCTCGCCCAAGGTCGACCCGGAGACGTTGCGCAAGCCCAGGTCCCCGGTCAACTACATCCACGAGCACGACGCGGGCGTGAGCACGTACCTGCCCACGTCGGCGGATGCCGATGGCGGTCCGGCGGTGGATGTGCCCGCGAAGTTCCGCGACGCCACGGCGCTCACCCGTCTGGGCATCAACCTCGGCTTCTCGTACGAGATGCCGGACGGGTTCAAGCAGGAGATGCGCGCCACCCGCAAAGGCGGATACCCCGAGCTCTACGCCACGCCGGATGGCAACTGCCTGATCGTGATCGAGGCGCGCACGAAGGTGATCGCGATGATGTGGGGCGGCGGCCTTGGCGTCTACCCGAGAGGAATCGACGGATGACCCCGCTGACACCGAACATCGACCCGGCCACCCTGTCCACGCTCGACTCCGCGCTGATCGTTGCCGTCACCGCGCTAGCGCTGACAGTCGGCTTCCTGTTCAAGCACTACGCGGGCCGCATGGCGAAGTCGGAGGAGTCGCGCGAGAAACTCGACGCCGAGCACGCCAAGCAACTCGAGACGCTCTCCACCGCCCACAGTAAGCGGATCTCTGAAGTCGAGGGAGCGCGCCACCAGGCCATCATCGATCACGCCAAGGAGCGCGAGGTGTGGGCCGCGGAGCGCGTTCGGCTCGACGGCATCCATGACCGGCTCCGCGCCGAGTATGCCCACCGCGAGGCGGAGAACCTCCGCAAACTCTACGAGGACGCCCGCGAGGCGGAGAATATTCAGCGCCGCGAGTACATCCAGAACATGGAGACCGTTGCGAAAACCGCCGCAGATGCCGACGAGAAGCTCGGCAACGCACTTCGCAAGATCAGCGATCGCCTAACCGGGCGACGGAAGGATATCTAGATGTCGTTCGTCAGATTTGCTGAGGGCAGCGGCGGCCAAGAGCTCAGCGCATCCCCCGCGTGCGTTCGCGCCATCGACGCGTACCTGAGCATCGGCCGCGCCGCCGACCAACTATCCAAGGCGCTGGACGGCCTAACCCAGCCTGGTAGCTATCAAAAGCTGGACGATGAGGACAGCCTCGTGATCGTCTTGCGCGATTTCTTGCCGACCGATGACGGTCACGACAGTGGCAAGAAAGACGAAATAGGGGGTTGACTTAAGTATGCCCACCCTCGATGTCCGATCAGGTGGGCATCCTCTTCGTCAACGGTAAGCGTCGCGGGCTTCGAGTCCGCGGCAGAGCGGTGATCAAGAACCCAGCTCGCCGGAAGCGCCGGGCGTCCCCGCGGAAATTGTATCGCATGGGGAGGACCTTGTCTCGGTCGGAGCGAAGGGCGCATGACGCCGGCGTGACAGCGTACGCCAAGTATCAAAAGGCGCGCCGCGCCAAGAAGGTCAAGGGCCGCCGCAGGCGCCAGCCGTCCGCGCTCGCGCGGTACCGGAAAGCGCGTCGCGCCGGGAAGAGTTCGTCCAGCACGAAGCGTGGCCGTCGAGCCCGCAGGAGCAAAGCTACTATGGCGAAGCGAAAGAAGTCATCGAAGCGGTCTCGCGCCATGAAGCGGCGCTGGGCGGCTCGCAAGAAGGCCGGCAAGTCCGGCGCGATCGGTCGCACGCGTCGTCGTCGGCGTTCGCGCAAGGCGAGCGCCCCGAAGCGCCGTCGTCGTCGGCGTTCGCGCAAGGCGAGCGCCCCGAAGCGCCGTCGTCGTCGGCGTTCGCGCAAGGCGAGCGCCCCGAAGCGCCGTCGTCGTCGGCGCAAGAGCTCGCGCACGCGTCGCAGTTCGCGCATGCACTCGGTGCACTCCGCGCGCACCGTGCGCATGACCTCGAACCCGGGGCGCCGCCGTCGTCGGCGGCGTCGGCGTGGGTCCGTGCGGCGCCGCCGCCGTGGCGCGCGGCGCATGCGCCGTGGTGGCCACCGCCGCTACCGCCGCAACCCGGGCATGTTCGGGGGGCTGATCGACATCGCCAAGAGCGCCATCCCGGTGTTCGCCGCGCTGTACGGCAGCAAGTTCGTCGTGAGCTCGGTCGCGGCGCGCGCGACGTTCCTCGGCACGGCCGCCGGCCCGGTGCTGTCTGTCGGCGCGATGGCGCTCGCGAACTGGGGCGCCGGTAAGGTCGCGTTCCTGGCGAAGCACAAGAACGCCATCCTGCTGGGCACCGGCCTGGGCGCGCTCGAGTCGATCATCCGCACGTTCGCTCCGGCGAGCGTCAAGGGCATGATCGGCCTGTCCGACTACGTCCAGATGGGCGACTACATCGCGGTCGGCGCGACGCCCATCAATGACAGCATGACGCTGTCCGACTACATCGCGGTCGGCGATGGCGTCGAGGAGGAACTCGGCCTCGAGGAGGAACTCGGCGTCGAGGAGGAGCTCGGCGGAACGATGGGCGGCCTCATGGGGGGCGGCGGCAACCTGCTCGCGCCGGTTCCGACGCAGTCGTTCCTGGCGCCCGTGCCGGCGAGGTCGTTCACCAAGCAGATCCCGGCCGCCGGTACGAGCTACGACAACCCGGGCCAACTCTACAACGGCATCTTCGCCGGCAAGTTCGGCGGCTGATCGCCTGACCCGCGGTTCATCCGCGGACACGACATCTGAGATGCGGCGGGCGACCCCCGCCTGGTGATCGCCGGAGATTCTTCCGGCCCATCACCGAACCAAACGTACATCAGCAAGGACAAACAGATGCCTCGTCTCCATGGATACCGCGAGCGGCTCCACCAGCCCCTCTGGGACACCCTCATCCGCACCACGGGTGACCCCACCACGCCGATCGTCAACAGCACGAAGCTGTTCGGCAACGCGAACATCGGCAACCTCGCGCTGACCAACCTCCAGACCGCCGGCCAGTTGGCGTCGGATCAGACGTACGTGATCCTGGCGATCCGGTGCTTCGAGTATTTCGACGGCACCAACCGCCGCGACAACTACCTGAACGTCACCAGCCAGTTGTTCTGGACCCTGACCGTCGGCACCAAGCCGATGTTCCAGGCGCCGTGCTGGTACTTCCCGGCCGGTGGTGGCGTGTGGGGCTTCGACTCTTCGCAGTCGGTGTTCTCGAACGGCACGCCCGAGCAGGCGTCGATCCTGAAGCTGGCCCGCCCGATCATCGTGCCCGTTCGCCAGAACTTCGCCGCCCAGGCGGACTTCTTCGCGATCGGCACGACCTCGGCGCTCGACCAGCTCAACAGCGGCGCGACCGACGACGTGAAGAACATCATGTTCATGCTCGACGGTCTCCAGACCCGCGACGTCCAGTAGGACGCGCCGCCCGACGGCTCCTGAACAGGTCGCCGGGCACCACAACTGAAGATGCCATCTGAGACGCCTGTCCTACCGCCGATCTCGCTCGGCGAGCCCGGAATATCCGGGAACCCCACATAAAGGGAGTCCTGACATGGCACTGTCGCAAGCCGAAGCCGCGATCCTCCGCAGCCACAAGACCGCGCTGACCACTCTGCAGGCGCAGATCGGTCAGTTGGCCCAGGCGTTCAACCAACTCAACGAGCGCCCGGCCTCGGTCCAGGAAGAGATCGATCGGATCCCCGGGCGCCGCATCGAGAGCGTGCTCGCCGGCGAGGTCACCTTCACCGCCTCCGACGAGGGCCAGGCCGGCGCGCCGATCATCATCACGGTGTCGCAAGATGGTCCGTTCATCATGACGCACTATCCGATGGCGCTGTGGCGGCCGAGCGCACCGAGTGGCGCCACGAACCTCGGCCGGTGGCGCCCGGTGTCCACCTTCCCGCTGCCGACGCAGCAGGTCGGCACCGACATCATCGATCTCATGTACGAGATGCAGGACGGCGGCGCGCAGCGCAACATGCAGAACGCGCCGCGCGGACCGCTGTTCTCGCGGCCAGACAATATCGTGCCGTGTCCGGTCCCGACCATGTGGTCGCCGAACGCGACGATCGTGTTCCGGCCGAACTACCTCGCCTTCACCTGGGACAGCACCGTCCCTCCAACCGAGGGCACGTTGCACGTCGATCTCATCGGCTACCGCATCACGAACCTCTAAGCCCATGACGTACCTGCGCCCCATGGGAGATGACAGTGTCCAGGCCACCGGGCCGGCCGCTGTTTTGGCGCGTCAGGTCAATCGGTTCATGGCCGCAAAGGTGCCGTACCAGTTCATCACCGCGCCGCTGCCGATCGGCAACCAGGTTACGCCCGAGCTCGCGTTGGCCGCGGTCCTGATCTATCAGCGGAAGGCGACCGACTCGTTCACGCAGTTCCATGACGAAGGCTCGCGGCTGGCCATCGAAGCGGCGAACATGGCGTTCGCCAACCCGGTCTCGTTCGTGTCGTCTCGCATGGCCGAGATGACGAACGCCGTTTCTGGCATGGCCGACTCGCTTGGGCTACCCGCAGCAGCGAGTGACGACCAGATTGTGGGGATGTCGAAGTCGACGCTCCTTTTGATTGCTGGCGTCGTGGGTGTCGTGTTCCTCATGCGCAAGAGAGGAGGCCGGTGATTGAAGTCGGCTGAGGTCGCTCGCCGGTGCGAGCGCAATGAGGGCGACGTTTCTGTCTTCGCGTCGTCACCAAAAATCCCGGGAAGGATGCGATAGCGCGGGCGGGCGACCTCAGCCGACTTCACACCAGCACCAAATGACGTATCAACGCAGGACATCTCTAGGCGGCATCGGCGACACCATCTCGGCGGCAGCGAACGTCGTCAACGATCCGTACTTCAATGAGGCAGTCTGCCTCGCGGGACAGCTTCGGAGCGTCGAGCGAGGTGAGCCGGTAATCGCGTGCGCGAAGACCCCGCCAAACCTAGCCGGCGGCGCCGGGCTGCGAAGCCTGATGCCGGCGCTTCGCGGCTACGCGTTCGCGCAGCAGAACAAATGGGTGTACCCACTCGCGCTCGCCGCGTTGTTCGGCGTGCCAGCGCTGATCGGGTACGAGCTCGGAAAGAAGCACCGATGAAGACCTCCACCGTGCTCATCCTGGGTGGCGCCGCCGTGGCGATCTACTACCTGTCCAAGAAGTCGGCAGCCACCGAGGCCGCCACCTCTGCGCTCACGGCCGGTGGCACGCAGTCGCCGCCGTTTGCCCCGCAGGTCGTAGTGAACGTGGAGGCGTCGGACATGGACTACGATCCGCCCGCTGGGTGGGGCATGCCGTGGGGGCCGTCGTGGGGCTCCTATCGCGCTGGTAGGGGGCGGGGCGGTGGCCATGGGGGCGGCCATGGCCACCACGGCCGAGGGAGACGGTAATGGGGTACACGCGAGATAGCGACCGCGCGACGCGCGGCGTGGGGGCGATCGCCGCTTCCGACATGGTATCGCCGTCGACCCGCTATCGCCGGGTTCAGGTCGGACGCGCAACCCGCGCGCGAGATCGCCTTATGGCGGCCGTCGCATCGGGAGCACTCGGCGCCATCAATCAGGACACTCCGGATCGTCGTTCGCCGGGCGGCAACCGCGCACCGGATCGGCGCGCACCGGATCGCGCACCGGATCGTCGTCCAACGCCGGTACCAACCAAACCAGCAACCCCGGTCCCGCTCCCTGGCATGCGAGGCGTGCGAACACTGCAGCCCGGTGCGTACCACAGTCCGAATTCTCCCCTGCCGCCGCCGGCGGCGATCCCGCCCGGATTCGTTCCGGGCACTAGCGCCCCGCTCCCACCGGGAGCGATCGTGCGTGACCATCGCGGTACGACGTCTCCCACGACGCCGCCGACGACACCGACAGCCCCAACGGCCCCAACGACACCCACGACCCCGGTGCCAACCGGCCCTGGCATCGTGCAGCCTCCGGTGACTGGTGGCGGCGGTGGTGGCGGCGCGGTAACGACTCCCGATGGCGGACGAATCGTCATGGGTCCCAATGGGCCAATCGTCATTCCGCCCAGCCCGGAGATCCCAGACGCGGACGGCGCCATGATCGCAGGATACCCGATGACCACGGTGCTCCTGGTCGGCGGCGCCGCCGTCCTGGGGGCCTACCTCCTACTCAAGGATCGGAAGAGCTCATGAGTTATCACCGACGCGGCATGGGCGATCCGGTCACCGCTCCTCACGAGGTCGATCCGACGATCTTCGACCCGAACTCGAGCAACCCGCCCATCGACATCACCGGCCCCAAGCGGATCCCGTGCGATCAGTTCCCGGCGGATCACCCGTTCAAGCGCATCGGCGCTGCTTGCGGCCCGAGCATGCTCGACTGGCTCAAGGATGCGCTCTCGAGCGCAGTGAGCGGCGGGGCGCAAGGCGCGCAGCCCGAGCCAAAGACCAACTACGTGCCCTACGTCGTCCTCGCGGCCGGCGGCGGCCTCGCTTACTATCTCCTGTCGAAGAAGAAGGGGAAGATCTGATGTACACCAAGCGCGTCATCCGCAGTAAGAACAAGCGCTCCCTACTCGGGGGCGTCCTCGGGGCGTTCGGCGGGTTCTCGTCGGATGACCAGTGCTCGACGATCCCCATCGGGGATGGCTACCGGAAGCCGGGGAACTACTGCGCGACCCCGGACGGCGGCATGACGACGTTCAATTCCGACGGGTCGACGTATCGCGCGCCGGGCGCCGTGGATCCCGATCCGGCGCACCCAGCGGGGATGAGCGCAGGCGGCGGAATCCTGGACGCCATCCTCCGCTTCCTCCCCGGCCAGCAGCCGACCGTGATCGCCCCGCAACCTAGCACCGGCCTGTCTACTACTACCGCGATCGCCATCGGTGGCGGTATCATCATGCTCGCGCTCATCCTCAAGAAGCGCGGCTAAGGAGACACCACCAATGGCGTACGCGCGAAACAACCTCATCAGCCGATCCGGGTACGCCGGGGTGGGCGACTTCTGGGATGACATCGGGGGCGGGGCAAAGGCGGTCCTCGACTTCTACAACCGCAGCCAGCAGTCGGCGGGCGCGGCTGCTGCGGCAGCCCAGACCAACCGCGACCTCGCGGCAGCGCTGGCTGCCCAGCAGGGCGGGATCTCCACCACGACGCTTCTCCTGCTCGGCGTGGCCGGGCTCGGCGCCGTTTTGCTCCTGAAGAAGTAGACTCGGTTCCATGACCAAGAACTCGCTCTCCATCGACCTCCGCGACCCCCGTGTTCAAGACATGATGGGCGTGAAGCCGGGCTCGCTTGCCAGTGGCAAGGAACGCGAGGTCGTGCGCATTGCCGGAGACATGGAGACCGGGATCTCGATGACGACCAGCCTCACGGCAGGCAAGCAGGAGGTGGTGGTGGTGTACGGCGACCAGTTCTTGACGGTCGATGTCTACGCCATCCCCGGTGAGCCGCTGGTCGCGCACATCATCTGCCCGCGCTGTCGCAAGCAGTCGCGGATCCCTGGTGATCGCAAGGCGATCGACTTCGACCCGTCGGCGGTTAATCCGATGCGCACGACGATCCTGGCGACGCAGTCGCCGGACCTGATGGCGGCCGGCAGCATCGGGCGTCTCTCGATCGAGCCGTTCGAGTGCGCGTGGGAGATGGGCGACGACAGGCACGTGGCGGGCGCGCTGCACAGTGGCGTGTCGCTGTGCCGGCTGCGCATCGGAATCACTAACAACCGGGCGATGGACGCCTAGAGGCGAAAACGATGACGTGGTCTCGGGGCGGCCTGATCAATGAGATGAGCGAGGCGCTCTGGGAGAGCGTATCGCAGACCCGCGGCAAGGCGCCTGCGCCAGCGCGCAAGGCCGCCGAGGCTCTCGCGCGCCTCTACGAGGAGGTGAACCGCACCGGCCTCGTGGGCATCGCCGATCAACTTCACCGATCCGCATCGGACCTCCGTCCGTCGGACGTCGGCGAAATCCTGGTGTCCTACGCGATGGGCGCTGGTGGCGAGTGGGACTCGGTGGTGTACGGCGCCGGACTCCGCGTGCCGACGTTCACGGCCGAGCTCGAGTCCCGCGATGGGGTTCTCGAGTTGACCTGGGACGGCGGCACCGAGGTGCAGAACCCGGCCAAGCGAGACGTCCCAGCCGCGAACAGCCAGGATCGCATCATCCTGCTCGAGGACGATCCGGTCCTGCAGGCCGGTACCACGAAGATGCTCGGGCGGATCTTCAAGGGCACGCCGGTCATCGTCTCCGACAACGTGGACGCGGCGATCGCGAATATCAAGGTCCACATGGTCGGCCTCATCGTGAGCGACGTGGACGTGCTCGGGGACAAGAGCGGCATCGACCTGTTTCATTGGGTGGAGGAGAACCGACCGGACCTCGTCGACCGGTTTGTGTTCTTCACCGGCAACCCCGCGGCGGAGTTCGAGCACTATCGATACCTCGCCAAGGGCGGCGCGCTGGCCAAGGACCTCAAGGAGGTGATCTTCGCCAAGCGGCCCGCGCGCGACACGGATCGGATGTCGAAGCCGAAGTCGCCTCGCTCGCCCGCGCGTGCGCCGTCGCCCGTGGCCTCGCGGACGGTCAAGCTGTCGCGACCGCCCGACGCAGTGCTGAGCCCGCCGCCTCGCCCCCGGCCGACCAAGACCGGCGCAACGCGCGCGGATTTGCGAGACATGAGGCGCCACGAGCGCGAAGCAGCCGAGTACGACCGGCTACTCGCCGCGCCAGGGCCGCATGCGAAGCCCGCCCCGTTGCCGGATCCCGGCGCATTCGCGGCGGACTTCGCCCGCGACTTCGAGGCGGCGTTTCGCCGGATCGACAAGGGCCACAACTACGTGCTGCTCTACGACCTGCGCAAGGCGATGCCGCAGTACTCGCACGAGGAGTTCAACGCAGGGGTGAACGACATGCGCCGGCAGAAGGTGTTGAGCCTCGACAGCGCGGACGGGCGGCACGTGAAGCTGACCGATGAGCAACTCGCCGGTGGCATCTTCGAGGGCGACTCGCGGCTGCAGTACGCGGCATATCGCCAGCGACTCGGGCATGCGCCGGCTGCGGTTCCAGCGCGGTCGGCGCGACGCGAGATGCCCATCGAGGAGTTCGCCCAGGCGGTCAACGCGGCGGCCGATGGGATCGGGGACGAGAGCGAGGTCGAGGGCAAGGCGCGCGGCCGGTTCGGGGGCAAGGTGTTCATCGCGGCGATCTGGCGAGACCTCCAGAACGACCCTCGGTTTGCCTCGATGTCCGTGGAGGAGTTCAAGCGGCGTCTGCTCGAGGCGCATCGCCAGCGTCTGCTCACGATGGCGCGCGCGGATCTCGTCGCCGCGATGGACCACAACGAGGTGATCGGGTCGGAGATTCATGATCGCGGTGCCACATTCCACTTCGTGCTCAACGAAAGGGACAGGTGGTGATACGTGACCTACGCCCGCGCCGTGCAGGCGCTGGGGGCGACCCCCGTCGAGACCGCCGCGCCTGCGCCAGGTAGGCCGCAGCCGCCGATCTACCCGCTCCAGGTCGGCGCGCATGGCGGATACCTCGAGGTCCGGGCGACGCCTGCGGACGGGTCGTGCGGCGTCGGGCTGTACCCATGCCGTCATCCGGGCGTGGACGTCGCGGGCTTCGCAGGGACGACCGTGGTGGCGCCGGAATCCGGGACCGTGGTCGCGACAGCGGACGGCAACAGCGCGCCGTTCGTGGGCTATGGCCCCTGGCTCATCATCATCCAGGGAGACAGCGGCAAGTTCCACCTCCTGGCGCACCTCGAGCCGCTGACCGCCGCCTATGCGCCCGCGGGCGCTCGAGTCGCCGCCGGCCAGCAGGTCGGCGTGACGAGCTCGGCGAACCACACGCACTGGGAGGTGCGTCAGAAGATGGTGCCGGACTTCGCGGCCGGCGAGAGCAACTTCACGAACAACGATGACCCGCTCGGCTGGCTGGCGCTGGCTGGGATCGGCGTCGGGGCGGTGCTGGTCGTCGGCGGGGCCGCGGTGTTCCTGTGGCTCCTCTATCAGCGGAGGCGACACGTATGAGCAATGTCTTCACCGAGCTTCCGGTTCCGCTCGGCAACGGCAACGGAACCGCGGTCGACGTGTCGACGTTCGGCGGCACGAAAACCGTCGTCGTGGTCGGAACCGCGCGCTCGGCGATCAACATCGAGTTCAACAACAGCGACGATCCGGCGCTCGGGTCGTGGCAGTCGCTGACCACCATCCACAACAGCGGATCGATCACGGTCTCCGTGGCCGCGCGGTGGATGCGCGCGAGCGTGTCCGCGTACAACACCCGGGTCGGTGGCACGAGCTCGGTGCACGTCGGCGCGACCGATGCCGGGGCGACGTTCGTCGAGCTTCCGGTGCCAGCCGGCAACGGCGTTGGTGACTCGGTCGATGTGAGCTCGGCGCTGCTGGGCCTGTTCAAGACGGTGCAGGTCGGCGGCCCGTTCCGCGGGTCGCTGATCGTCGAGGTGTCGGTTGACGGCGACGAGTGGGCGCAGCCCTTCGCGTTCTACCGGCCGAACGCCGAATCGACGGTGGTCGTGGCGCGCCTCATGCGCGTCAAGCGCGCGGGCGTGCCGCCCATCAACCCCGGGCTGCCCGTCGTCAACGTCGGCGCGACCACACTCGGCGAGGGTGGCGGGGGCGGCGGGACCTCGACGCTGGTCGTGTTCGACTACATCGTCACCGGCGAGGAGCCGGACCTGTCCGAGCTCACGATCCCGCTGCCGACCGCGCAGACCGCGGTCTACGGCGTGACGTGCACCTGCCAGAGTGTCGTGGCGATTGTCGCCTTCGACATCCCGCGAGACCAGCAGACCACGACGGAGTTCGTGTGCATCGCGACCGCCGAGCTCCAGGCCGGCGACCGCATCACGTTCTTCGTCTCCCCCCTCACCTCGAGCCCAACCTGAGGATCCCATGGCGAAGCCGTTTGCATGTCGTGTAGTGGCCGGCGAGTCCGTGACGGTGCGCGTGCTCGATTCGACCGCGCGCATGATCCTCAGCAAGGACGGTCCGGACGAGGTTCCGACAGCGCTCCTGCAGGCGTCGAGCACCACGCTGGTCGCGTCCGGCGCCGGGAATACGATGGCGCTGACCTGCGACGACGGAGCTGGGATGCACCTCGTCACCGATGGCGCCGACCTGCTGCTCGAGAATTCCGGCACGCAGATCACCTCGAACCTCGCATCGACGGGCAATCTGCTCGTCACCAACACCAACGGCAACGTGGTGACCACGGCCGGGCAGATCGTCGAGACCGCGCAGATCGCGGTCATCAACGGCACGGCCACGGTGCTGCAGACGATGCTCACCCTGGGCAATAGCGCCACGCTCAACCCGTCGAACGCCAACTACGCCGAGCTCGGCCCGAGTCAGGCTACCGGGCTGAATCTCGCATCCCGGCTCGACGTCTTTCCGAACGTGGCCGGGACGACCATCGACTCCATCATCATCGCGGCGCCCAACCCCGATGGGCGGCAGATCGCCATCCAGAACATCGGCACGGCGGGCGGCCAGACGCTCACCCTCCGCAATCAGAACGGCGCCGGCACCGTCGGCGGCCAGTTCTTCGGGCCTGGTGATTACGTCATCCCCGCGGGCGGCGGCGTGATCATCACCTTCGACTCGACAGCGCCCGGGTTTTGGTTCGTTCGAGGCGTCTAAACAGGGAGTTCATCTATGGCGAATCAATTCGTTTCTCTCGCAGTACCGCTCGGCAATGGCGTCGGCGCCGCCACGGATGTCTCGACGTTCGGGGCCACCAAGACGATCACGGTCGTCGGCACCGCGCTGTGCACCATCACCATCGAACTCAACAACGACGCCGCCCAGGGCGGTGGCTGGCAGGCGGTGGCCAGCATTCAGAACAGCGGCTCGACGACCATCAACGTCGCGGCGCGGTTCCTGCGCGTGCGCGTCTCCGGCTACAACGTGAACGTCGGTGGCACGAGCACGGTGAACGTCGGCGGCACGACCTCCGGCACCACGTTCGCGTCGCTGACCGTCCCGGCGGGGAACGGCGTGGGCGCGTCCGTAGACGTCAGCGCGGACATCGGGCTGTTCAAGACGGTGCAGGTCGGCGGCGCCTTCGGCGGCGTGCTGATCGTCGAGATCTCGGTCGACGGCACCACCGATTGGGCGCAGCCGTTCCAATTCCAGGGGTCGAACCGCCTCGCGAGCGGCGTCATCGTCGCGAAGTTCATGCGCGTGCGGCGCTCGGGCGTCCCCGTGAACAACCCGGGCACCCCGCTGGTCAACGTCGGCTTCACGACGACGTCCGAGGACGCTGGCACCTCGGGTGCGGTCGCGATCTCCGCGGGGTCGCAACTGGCGACGACCGGCACCGTCGTGTTCTCGAACTCGAACGGCGTCACGTTCGGGATGTCGGGCTCGTCCATCGTCACCGCGAGCCACGATGGCCCGTCGGGGATCGCGGCGGCCGGCTCGACCGGCACATCGGGCACCATCGTGTTCTCGAACGCGAACAACGTCTCGTTCGGCATGAACGGGTCGGTGATCACCGCGACCGCGCAGACCGCTGGCGGCACCGCGTCGGGCATCGGTATCAGCGCGAGCGCATCGCTGGTCACCACCGGGGTGATCACGATCTCGAACAGCAACGACATCACGTTCGGGCTGTCGAACGGCGTGCTCACCGCATCGCGGCTCGGTCCCACCGCGATCGCCGCCGGCACGCAGACCGCCTCTTCCGGCACGGTGGTGTTCTCGAACTCGAACGGCGTCTCGTTCGGCCTGTCCGGCTCGTCGGTGGTTACCGCGAGCTACACGCAGTCGACCGGGCCGGCGGCGATCAGCGCCGGTACCGCCTCGGTTGGCGCCGGTACGGTCGTGTTTTCGAACTCGAACGGCGTCTCGTTCGGCCTCAGCGGATCGACGGTGACCGCCTCCAAGCTCGGCCTCGACGCTGTCATTGCCGGGACGGCCACGCAGTCCGCCGGCACCGTGTCGTACGCCAACTCGAACGGCGTCACCTGGGGCCTCAGCAACTCCACCTTCACCGCCTCGGTGCGGCCGTCGATCGGCGTGCAAGCGGGCGCATCGACGCTCACCAGCGGCACGGTGGTGTTCTCGAACTCGAACAACGTCTCGTTCGGCTTGAACGGGTCGATCGTCACAGCCAGCGCGGCGGGCGCCAGCGCCGCGGCGATCGCGGCCGGCACGCAGACCGCGACGGCGGGAACCGTCGTGTTCTCGAACAGCAACGGCGTCACGTTCGGGATGAGCAACTCGTCCATCGTCACCGCGAGCTACAGCCAGTCGACCGCGCCCGCCGCGATCAGCGCCGGTGCGTCGTCGGTCGGCGCTGGCACGGTAGTGTTTTCGAACAGCAACGGCGTCTCGTTCGGCCTGTCGGGGTCGACTATCACTGCGTCGGCGCTGGGCGTGGGGCCGAATGCGATCTCCGCCGGTTCGACAATGGCGACGGCCGGCACGGTGGTGTTCTCGAACTCGAACAACATCACGTTCGGGATGAGCAACAACATCGTGACCGCGTCGTTTTCGGCCACGGGAGGTGGCGGCGGCGTAGCACTCAGCGCCTCCGGGACGAGCCAGTCCGCCGGCACGGTGGTGTTCTCGAACGCCAACGGCGTCTCGTTCGGCATGAGCGGATCGACGATCACCGCGTCCGTGCCGGCAACACCGACCCTCGTGGGCGGGTACTTCGGCGACGGCTCCGACGGCAATGTCAGCATCACGGCCGGATCCACGCTCACGCGCGACATGTTCTATGACACGCTCACCGGTTCCTCGAGCGTGACGCTCGATTCGGCGGGGTTCCGGATCTTCTGTCGGACCGCGCTCGTTGGCCCTGGAAGCGGCACCTTCACGATCTCGCGCAAGGGCAACGACGCAGCCGGCAGCACCGGCGGCGTCGGGTTTCTGGGCACCGAGGGCTCGCTGAACAGCTTCAGCGGTGGCGGTTCCGACGGCCTCCAGAACAACGGCCAGAACGGCGGCGACACCAACAACGCTCCCACGGCGTTCCGCCCTGGCACCGGCGGCAACTCGGGCGCCTCGAGCAGCGGCAACACCGGCGCGACGGGCGGCGGCATCACCAACCTGATCCCGGTCTCGGTCGGTGGCATCAATAACCTCCCCGCAGCCCAGGTCGCGCGCCTCGGCACAACCAATACCGCCTCGATCTCCGGCGGCGCCGGCGGCGCGTCGGGCGCTGGCGTGACCGGCGTATCCAACGGCGGCGGCGGCGGCGGCGGCGGCGGGTATCTCGTGGTCATGGCCCGCACGGTCACCAACCCGGCCAACGTGCTCCTGACCGCCGCGGGCGGCGCCGGGGGCAACGCCGGTGCTGGCGCGGGTGGCGGTGGCGGTGGTGGCGGCGGATACATCTGCCACGCGGTGGGCGGTGGTACCGCGGCGACGACCGACGTGGCAGGTGGCGCGGCCGGCGCCGGTAACGGCGGAGGATCAAACGGGGTCGCCGGTGGCGACGGCAAGGCGATGGTGTTCAACTTCGGCGTGGCGTGACTCTGGCAAGGTGGTGAGCAGATCCCCGATGTGCCGTTGGCGCTCGCCGGGATCGCTCCTTCTGTGGCATGGTGGCGTCCGTGCCGGGATCTGACGACAAGCCCACCCATGTGAACGTCATGTTGGAGCTCGCCCAACTCCAACACGCCATGGCTCCGGACGCCGAGGCGCCGGGCTTGGGCTTCGAGCGGGTGTCGACCATCGCGGGCAACACCTACCGGGACCAGTCGACCATCGTCATCATGCCCACGCGCGAGCCGCTGATCCACTTCCGGGTCGCGGCGGCGCTGTGGGGGATGATCGCGCCGATGAACCAGAAGCGGCACCTGATGATCTGCCACGGCGACGAGGTGGGGATCGCCTACGACAAGATGGTGCGGTCGATCCTGGACCATCCGGACCTCGGGAAGTGGAAGTACATCATGACCGTCGAGTCGGACAACCTCGTCCCGCCCGACGCGCAGAAGCGGCTCCTCGAGACCATCGAGGCCGGCGCCTACGACGCCGTGTCGGGGCTGTACTTCACCAAGGGCGACTTCAACATGCCCATGGCGTACGGAGACCCGCAGCGGTTCGAGACCACCGGCGAGCTCGAGTTCACCCCGCGCAACGTCACCGAGGCGCTCCGGTGCGGCCAGGTGATGCCGGTGAACGGGATCGCGATGGGCTGCGCGCTGTGGCGCATGGACCTCTTCCGCGAGATGCCGCAGCCGTGGTTCGTGACGGTCGACGACATCCTCGATAACAAGCCCATGGGGTTCACGCAGGATCTGTGGTTCTGTAAGGAGGCGCGGCGGAAGGGGCGGCGGTTCGCGGTGGACTGTAGGGTGAAGGTCGGGCACATGGACCTGAACACCGGCGAGGTGTACTGATGGCAATCATCATCTGGTCCATCGTGGCGCTCTGCTCGTTCGCGGGCAGCGACGCCGCGCGCAAGAAAGCCGTGGAGCGCGTGGGGCAGTGGGCAGAACTCGCCTGGGTGGCGGTCCTCGTGCTCGCGTTCTTCGGCGGCGCGGTCGCCATCTCGCGGGCGGTAGTGGCGGCCATCATCGCGCAGTCGGGCCAATGACCTGGGCGATCGTCCTCTTCGCGGTAGCGGCCGTATGCGCGCTCATCGTGGGCGTGTGCTACTGGACGATCGAGGTCGGCTTCGATGCGGAGTGGCCCGGAGAACCGCACCCGCACGAATGGGAACTGCTCGTCACCATGTCGCTGTGCGTGGTCGCGTGCCCGGCGTCGCTCATCGGAGGCATCCTGCTATGCGTTTTCTGACTCCAGATCTCGTGAGAATGGTCGAAATTATAGCATCGATGAACTCGTGCACAGTCGAGACACTCGACGTCGGGACTGATGCCGAGATGGTCTCCATCAAGGCCCCTAACGGTGGACTAGTGCTGATGCACAATCAGCTTCCGATTGTCGATGGCGACGGCTACGTCGTCGTTGTGAAGGTCGTCCATCCACCTAAGGTCATCCCGAAGAAACGACCCCGGCGCAAGAAGGCCAACCGATGACCACCGGCAAGGTCATAGACATCGGTCCGCGCATCCGCCGCAAGAAGCTCGAGACCTGCAATCACGACTCGGTGTCCGTCTCGATGACGAGACAAGAACTGACGTGCGATGAATGCGAAAAGGATATAGACCCGTGGGTCTGGATCCGGAGTATCTGCTTGCAGGGTGAGCAGTGGGCCGAGCACTACGAGAAGATGCACGCCGCCGCACAGGCGGACTTCGAGCAAAAGCTCGCCTCGTTGAACGCTCGACTGAAGCACCACGCCGACGAGGTCAATCGCCTCATCGACACCCAGAACCGGCTGAACAACGAAGAAGTCAACGGCGTCAAGCTACGCCACGCCAAGCGATACACGAGAAAGCGAAAGTAAATGCGCATCCTGATCACCGGCGGCTGCGGGTTCCTCGGCAGCCACCTCGTCGAACACTTCCTGAAGACCACCACGGCAGAGATCGTCGTGCTCGACAAGCTGTCGTACGCCTCCATGGGGTTCGACCGGCTCCGCCTCGTGCGTGATGGCATGGACGAGGCAGAGTTCACCCGCCGCGTGCGGATGCTCAACCCGGACCTGGCCTTGCCACTGGCAGATGGGGTGGTACGCGAGATCGGCGAGGTCGATTACATCATCCACGCCGCGGCGGAGAGCCACGTCGACAACAGCATCAGCGACCCACTGCCGTTCCTGCAGAGCAACGTGATCGGCACCCACAACCTCCTGTGGGCGGTCAGGCAGATGCCCAGCGTGCGGCGGGTATTCGTGGTGTCGACGGATGAGGTGTACGGTCCGGCGCCGATGCAGGGGTACGGCAACTTCGCGTCTCCGGCGATGGACAGGCTCGTGACGCTTGCGATGGACCTGATCGACATCCTATCCAAGTTCGGTGGTGCCGATGCTCAACTTGAGCGAATCGGTCTCGACAAGGAAACCTATCAGCGCATCTACAAGGACTTCTGGAATACGAGACACGCAGCCATGCACAGCGGTTTCGACGAGGCGGCCTCGTTCCGCCCGGCGAACCCCTACGCAGCTGCGAAAGCCGGCGGCGAGATGGTGGCCATGGCGTACGCCAACACGTACCGCCTGCCCATCACCATCGTGAACACCATGAACCTCATCGGGGAGCGCCAGCACCCCGAGAAGTTCGTGCCGCTCGTGATCCGCAAGATTCTCACCGGCGAGACCATCCACATCCACGCCGACCCGACGCGGACGCGCGCGGGGACGCGGTTCTACCTGCACTGCCGGACGTTCGCGAACGCGCTGGCGTGGCTGGTGGAGCAGGATGCTCGCAACCACGGACACCTCGAGGACGCGAACCTCGGCGCGATCGACCCGCTTCCGCTCAAACTTCACGTGTGCGGCGAGCGCGAGATCTCCAACCTCGAGCTCGCGCAGATCATCCACGGGGTCGTCGAGCGGCACGCACGCACGCGCGCATGTCAGGACTACGAGCTCAAGTACGAACTCGTCGACTTCCACTCGTCGCGCCCAGGGCACGACCTGCGCTATGCGATGGACGACAGCGCCATCCGCCGCATGGGGTGGCAACGCCCGATGGGCCTCGAGCAGTCGCTCGAGAAGACCGTGCGGTGGTACCTATCCAATCCCCAGTGGCTGGGGCTGTAGCAGCCGACTCGAATCGAACTTCCCGATAACCCGCAGGAGTAGTCATGCCGAGCGACCGCGAGAACGTGCTGTCCGCGCCCTGTACGTGCGGCAGCGGCAAGCCCTACAAGGACTGCCACCAGGCCGTGCCGATCGCCACCAGCGGCAACGGAACGCCACTGCCAGGGCGATACACGGCTCCATACCCAACCCATTTCCAGGGGGAGACCCAGAGCATCCCGGCGCTCCAAGAGCCGGGGCAAGGAGAAGGGGCTCTCGCCAAGCCACCGGTCACCCGCAAGCTGGATCTTGCCAGTGGCCAGTCGCCCAAGGACGGCCACGAGGGCGTCGACATCTGGCCCGGCGCCCAGCACGTCGTCAACCTCCAGGAGTACCCCTGGCCGTTCGAGGACGAGTCGGTCCTCGAGATCCACTGCTCGCACTACATCGAGCACATCCCGATGGAGTACGTCAACCACTGGCCGATGAAGGTGCTCTACGAGACTCCGGTTCGCAAGGACGCGCTGTTCGCGTTCTTCGACGAGTGCTATCGCATCCTCGTGCCCGGCGGCTGGATGCACGTCACCTGGCCCTCGCATCGCTCGGATCGCGCGTTTCAGGATCCGACGCACCGGCGGTTCATCCCCGCGCAGACCATGATCTACATGGCCGAGCAGTGGCGGCGCGACGCCAAGCTCGACCACTACGCGGTGGACTGCAACTTCGCGGTGTCGTGCAACCCGACGATCTCCGAAGAACTATCCCTCCGGAACCCGGAGGTCGCGAACAAGCAGATCAACAACTACTGGAACACCACCGTCGACTGGGTGGCGAAGCTCCAGAAGTTGCCGCGGTTGCCGCCAAAGACCTGATTTCAGGCGACACGGCAAGGATAGCCTGGCATCCTCGAGTTCAGGCCGAGCAGTACGGACCACGCCAGGACTGAGCGACAATGAAAATCGTCCACCACAAGCCATATGCTCGCGGCGTTTCGCAACTGATGTACGTCGGCGACAGCGAGGCTGTCGATAAGGCGCTCATCGAGAAGAAGGTGATCGGTCTCGGGTTGGCCGCGTTCGTATTGTGGATCCTCGTCACCGAGAAGCCGAGGATCTACAGGTCATGGTAGCCGGCGGCCTTCACGAGCGCCGGACCTCGCGGGATGGAGCGACCGACTTCCAACTATGGAAGCGGCCCGACGGCAGCAGGTTCTACGCGCTCCCGTGGTGGATGCACGCGCAGCCGGTGGCCGATATCGCGCCGGACCAGAAAGCGCTGGGTTCATGGATCTCGTGGGACGGTGAGCGCTGGCGCCGCTATCAACCCGTCCAGGACGACGCCTACACCGACTGGTAGCCCATGCGCCTGCTCATCCGATACTTCGCCACCACGGACGACTCGCCCACCGGCAAGGTCGCCCTCGAGTACCTGAAATCGCTCCTGAGCATCGCACCGGTGCGCGTTGGGTCGATGACCGGCATGCTGTCGGGTTCCTGGGAACCCTACGCTCAGCTGCTCGCCACGCCGCTCCACGCGCGCTACGTCAACATCGTGTGCTGCGCCTCGAGCCGGTGGTCCTGGGTGCAGAACGTGCCCATGACGAACGCCAAGGGCCAGCGGGACGGCGTCGCCAGCGGGCGCCAGGAACTCTACACGGCCGGGGTTCACAACGTTCTCCTGGCACCTTCGTTTCCGGTGGACCCCTACGCGATCACCACCGCTGCGCGCTACGAAGCCGTGGTGACGCCGACCGACCAGTACATGGCCATGTGGCACAAGCACGCGATCGACACGACCGTGATCCCGATCCCGATCTCGAACGACATCGACCACGCCCGCTTGCGGAGCGCGGTCACGCCTGCCTGAACAACTTCCAAGGAGACTCTGAGATGAAGATTCCGACACCGGGACAGATCGTGCTGTTCCACTTCCACGATCGCGAACGCAAGGCGCTCGTCACTCGTCCTGCGGTCGTCGTCATCCCGCCTGATGACAACAGCGGCAGGCTGTTCTGCGGCCTGTATGTGATGTGGTGGCCGGACGACAAGCCGAAGCAGCCACAGATGCTGATTCTGAGCGGGTATGCCGCCAGCAGCATGCATGTCCCGACGACGGTCGCGCCCATGGCGTCGGACGGCGCCCCGGCTGACAACACGTGGACGCACCGCCCGGAGGATCTGTGAAGATTCCGACGATTGGGCAGATCGTGCTATTCCACTTCCGCCTAGGCAGATCGCAGCGCCTGTTCACGAGGCCGGCATGCGTCATCGCCGCCGAAAAAACCGGCCACTGTGACCTGAACGTCTTCTGGGGCGCGGAGGAATATATCTACGCGCGCACGGACCGCGCGATCAAGCCATTGGTTCTCGACGTTATCATCGCGCCGGATGGCATCCCGGACAATCACACGTGGACGTTCCGCCAGGAGGATCTGTGATCGACATCAAGGCGGAGCCTCGCGTGGTCACCTGGACGCGTCGAGGCGAAGTTTGCATTGGCGTCAAGAGTTGCGAATGGTGCGCAACTCTCACGCCGGATCCTACCGATGAACAGGTCATCGAGTTCATCAAGAAGAATCCCCACACCACGACGATGTGGCCGTTCGGCGGCGAGAACTACGGCGAGTTCATCCCGTCCGGATGGCGACACGTCACTATCGACGCGGATGGAAGCCCAGAATCGGGCCGCGGTGAGCGCGGAATGCTGTGCCCGGATTGCGTCGGTCGACTCCGACAGGCGCTCGCGGATCTGAAGTCCGGCAAGGATGGCCGGCGGTGAAGGTCCGCTACTACGGCCACCTCGGCAAGCCCACCGGCTACGGCGATGCCGCCGGCGAGTTCTGCATGAGCATGCTCGAGGCCGGGATCGACCTCGAGATCTCCACCGACGCCAAGCAATGCCCGAACCGCTTCTTGCCACTGGCACCTTTCATCCGGGACGTGAACGAGGACAGCGCGGACGTCGACGCGGTCATCATCCACACGCTGCCGGTGAGTTGCGGCGACGTCCTAGGCGCCGTCGGTCACCTGTGCAAGGGTGTGCCGCGGATCGCGTACACGACTTGGGAGGGGTTCTCTCCGATCTCGCAGGCGGTTGCTAAGGCGCTCACCCCGTTCGACGCGATCTGGGTTCCGAGCAAGCAGACCTGCCATGCGGTGAAACACGGGCCGGGCGACTTTGACCTCGCCAAGCGCGTCGAGATTATCCCGCACGCCTACGACCCGGCGACCAGCGCGCGCCATCGCGGGTGGCGACCAGCGACCAGCGCGTACAACTTCTACTACATCGGCGCCTGGAACCGCCGCAAGAACGTCGAGGGCCTCATCCAGGCGTACATCCGCGCGTTCGACGGGCATCACGACGTCCACCTGCACGTCCATTCGGCGGGGGCGCCGCAGACAGCGGGGCGGTTCGCGGCAATCGCGACTGGCGTACCGCAGGAGCAATGGCCGCCTATGTCGTTCTCCACTCAGCACCTCGCGGACGACGAACTCGACGCGCTCCATCAGGGCGGCCACTGCTTCGTCACCGCGACCCGGGGCGAGGCGTGGAACCTCCCCGCCTTCGAGGCGATGCTCGCACGGCGGCACATCATTGCGCCCAAGGGGCAGGGGAGCGACGACTTCCTCGCGAACACCTCGGCCGACCGCTACCGGTGCGAGGTTCGGCCGGCCGGCGGCGAGATCCGCACGGTGTCGATGGACCCCGCCACCGGCACCGGCCGGATGCAGTACATCGGCGCGCAAGGGATGTCCGTGCACGACGACTGGCACGACCCGGATCCATCGCAACTTGCGATCGCGATGCGCCGAGCGTATCTCGAGCGCATCACCAGCCTCAGACTTGACTACGACCCCGCCGACCGGTTCTCGCGCAAGGTCGTCGGGGCGAGCATCTATAACGCGATCGCGAGCATGAAACGGAAGACCTCATGAGCAATCACCCATCGATGCACAACACCATCACCAAGCTGTTCGAGACCAACGGTACACCCGACGCGGAGGGGCGCCGCTTGCTCGAGTGCGTCGTGCTGATACGAGGCAGTTCTCAGGCCATGCAGGGCGTCTTGTCGGTGGAACCCGAAGGCACCCTGAAACTGCTTAGCAAACTCGGAGAGACCAAGAAGGGCATCGACCGCGTCGACCACTTCATCGAGCAGTTCTTCGAGTGGGATGATGTCGTGCTGGTCGGTGTCGTGCGTGACGTCACGGTGAAGAACGACCTTCCAGTCCTTCGCTCATCGATCCTGGCGGGTTAGTCCTCGTCCTCGTCCTCGTCTTCATCATCGTCCTCATCGTCGTCGCCATCATCGGGCGACATGGCATCGAGGAGCTTGCGCTCGATCACCAGCGCGAGTTCTTCGACCCGACCGCAGCACCACGCGGTGTATGCGGCCGTCTCGTCTCCGCCGGCGGCCTTGATGTCGTCGGCGACTCCATCGTCCGCTGCCCACTTCCGCTGCTCACGCGCGGTCCGCAATGGCGCGCACACCTGCTCACACTCGGTCAAGATGACCTGATGCATGGAAGCGTCGGACGCCTTGACCTGACGCTCCAACGCGTCGAGGTCGATGTCCCGCTTGTATTTGACGACGCGCTCCTCGCGCCCCATCAGGTAGAAGTCCCAGTACCCGTCTTTGATTCGTGGCATGCGGCGATCATACTTGACTCGACGCCATCACGTCAGTATAGGTTTGTAACACATGGCCGACGCGAACGATGACAGCCTGGACCTGGAGGACCTACTCCAGGTGCGCGTCAGCAAGGCCGCGAAGGATGTCATTCGCGAGCTCGGCAAGAAAGCCGGGCTGAAGCCGAGCTCGATGGCCCGCGTGCTGCTGTACAAGGCGATCGGCTTCTCCCCGGGGCCGGCCAAGGGGAGGAAGTCATGATCCGGAAGCTACTCGGTGGTCCACGCCAGCCTCCGCCGCCACAGCAGCGCCCGTGGGTTCGCGGCACGGTAGGCGAGGTGCCGTGCCCGCACTGTGGCCACAAGAACAACTTCACCGAGCTCGACTCCCAGCAGTTGCTGGACACCGGGCACAAGGTCGCCTGCGACAAGTGCCACCGCATGATGGAGGTCTGCCAGATTGCCATCGTGAAGGTGATCGGCGTCCGCGCGGCCGACGGCGTCGAGAGCCAGAACCCGCACAACCAGCCTGCGAGGCAGGCGTTCACGTTGTCCCCAGCGCAGGCGCGACGCCTGCTGAGGTGAATCACTGATGTCTGATACTCCGAGTCGTGACTACGTCGAATCGGCGCGGACAATCATGTCCGGTTGGTATATCCACCATCCACCAAACACAACCATTGCCGGAGAGGCTCGCGCCATCGCCAAGAGTTTACTCGAGTACATCGACGCTCTCGAGGGGAGGCACCGCGGCGAGGTCGAGCGCATCAAGGCGGACCGCGACGCGCTCCGTGATGAGCTCGATGGTCATAAGGCGACGCTGGCGCTCTTGGACGCGGACTGCGAGCACTACAAGGCGGGCTGCGAGCGCTACAAGGCGCTACTCGCCGACCGACGAACAGGTCCGTGCAGCCTTCAAGAGGTACCCCGGACGTACCTGTCGGAGGAATACTTCCGCGACCGTCTAGTCGAGCTCACGAAGGCCGTCGACGAACTTCGCCATCGCCTCGATTCTCGAGGCAATAACCACTAGGTCATCGCGGCGACCTGATAGCCCCGACTGCCACGTTCGTGGCCGCGACGTCACGATTGCGAACCATACTACCTTGAGGTCTGAGATGCCCCCGAGACGCCGACCGGCACGCCAGCCGGTCATCCAGCAACCGCCCAACGAGGATGCCACTGTACGCGACTACGTGATGGCACGTGTCGCGGCGGCGCAGACGCTCGCCAAGGACGCCGAGGCAGCGCTTCACGACCTCATGGGGTTGTTCCTGTCGCCGGACGATGACCGGGACGGGGAGAAGCGCGCAGAACTCCTCCAGGAGGCGCTCGAGTCGTTCGGCGGCGCTACGCGGGCGCTCGAGGACGCGGAAAAGAGCATCGTCGACATCGACCCGGCCGAGGGCGAGCCGTGGGAGGATGAGTAGCGTGGCGGCGAACACCGGGCGGTCCGTCGAGGCCGAGATTCGCTACACGGTCGGCTTGCAGGGCGGCCCCATCGACATCCGCATCCGCGGAGTGGAGTTCAAGGTGAAGATCGACGAAGACATTCTCGTGATCAGGCGCCAGATCCTGTCGCACGGCCGCATCGTCGATACGAAGATCGTCGGCGTTCTCGGAGGTTTGGGGTCTGGATCTTACGACGACATCGACGAGAAACTTCGCATTCGAGACTTCATGAATAACGGCGGCGTGATCGGCATCAGCAAGGAGTTGCTGGGGTCATGACCGAGGACAAGACGCAGTACCACGGGCGCATCGCCCAGGCGTTCACGGTGGGCAAATGATCAACGTTGTCATCCTCGCCCAGGGCACGCAGAAGCGACTCGGGAACGCGTGCGGCCCCAAGCAACTGCTGTCGCTGGCCGCGTGCGCCGGCGCCCCCATCATCGTACGCACGCTGCGGCAACTCGGCGACCTGGCCAGACTGCGCCCTAGTCACTTCGACATCACCGTGGTCACCTGGAAGGATGTCTGGGCGCAGTTGGTGATGCGACACCCAGACGCGCAGAACATCGCGAAGCATGTCGAGCTCGCCGATCCCGGCAACTCCTCCCTGAAGGGGATCGCCCGCTATCTTGCCCAGCGGGACAGCACTGAACCTCAGGAGGATCGGACCATCGTGCTCCTTGGGGACGTCTGCTACTCCTGGGCGGCCCTGAACGCGCTCCTGCTGGCCTCCAGAGAGCACGGGTTCGTGGGGACCTCCAACCTATCCGAGAGCGGCGGCGAACTCTGGGGCGTGGCCTGGGCGCGCAAATTCGAGGACCAGATGACCCGCGACCTGAGCGACGCGCTCCTGCGTCACCCGCCGTTCGAGGATGAGTACCAGCCGGGGCAGATGCGCCGGTGGATACTCGGCTGGCGCAAGGGGTCGCTGGCCGAGCGCGTGGATCGGCTGCGCCGGTCCGGTCTCTACTTCGACGTCGACGACTACACGATGGACGTGGACCTTGCCATCCACATCCCTAAACTCGCAGAGGCCAGCGTCCTGGCCAGGGAGGACGACAGCATGAACGGCATGACCTGGGACTCGCCGCGTTAGAACAACGGAAGCTCGCCGGGGAACCATCGTCTGACAGGAGCGATGGGACTCGGAGGAGGTGGTTCGATTCCACCACGCGACACAGGGCTGGGAGGCTGGGTCCCTCAGCGGCCCCTAAATGCGTTGGGACCTCGTGAGTTTGCAAACGCCACGTAGAGCGTGCTGACAGCCGGGAAAGACCGGCGACTCAAGGGGTGGCTCGGAACCCTGCAATCCGACGACGAGGCTCCGCTTGGTATCCGAGACGGGATTAGTTCGTTTGCCGAGACGTGGGTGATACATGATAGGCGCCCGACCCAGAGACGGGACAAGGCGGGTATTTCGAAAGGAGTCTGTGATGTTGACGATACGAGCCTGGTTGCTCGGCGCTGTGGCGCTGAAAGTTCTATCTGATGTCGTCGATGCGATCGGCCGATCGGTCGACGTCGCGATCCGGGCCACAGATAAGAGGCCGGTGCTCGATTCGGTCGACAACATCAAGCACAACCGCATTCTGCTCTGCGGCGAGGAGCGCCAGTGGGTGAGCGGAACGGAGGCTGAGATCGACGACGCGGCCACCCGCATGGCTCGCCGCACCAAGCAGTGCGTCACCGTCGCGGTGGCGATCGCTCACTATCACCGGCGCGGATGCAAGGACCTCCCGGCCGGCGGCCTCGACGTCGTGGGGAATTGATCCATGGCCAACTACACGATCACCTTCACGACCGTCGACGACGTGCGGTTCCCCGGCCGATACATCCTCATCGGTGAGGTCGACGGGGTGCGCTTCTACGCCGCGTTCCATAAGCGTGGACAGCACGCCGAGGACGCCATTCGTAAGGCGTTCGCCAAGGCATTCGCGACGTCCAGATCCGGCAACTGAACCACGGAGCGCCTGTGCCCAGCCCACCCAATCCTCCCATGACGCGCGCAGAGCGAGCCGTCTGGACTGCCGTCTACGCTGCCGTAGTCGCCGACCGCGGGGCCAACGATGCCGCAACCGCCGCCTATCGAGCTCGGCAAGCGGTCGACGCGCTGCGGCGGCTCGCTGTGCTTCCAGCCGTCCAGGATGGCGATCAGATCAAGCGCGACGCTGCGGAGATCATCTTCGGACGGAAGGGACCAACGTGATCGACGAGTTCAACGGCCGCCTCACCGGATGGGCGCGCTTTAGCGACTGCCGCACCATGCGGTTCCGCTTGGCTCGCTCTCTGACGTCGTCGAGCCTGCTTGTGGTGGACGGATCGGTGGTCTTGATCGACCACGCGCTTGGCGGTCCACATGAGAACGTGCCGGTCAGAAGCACTGTGTTCTGCATGCTCAACCCGAGCAAGGCGGACGCGTTCAGGCCGGACAACACCGTCACGCGTGGCATGGGGTTCGCCAGCCGGTGGGGGTGTCAACTATACGAGGCTGTCAACATCGAGCCATTCCGCTCCACCGACCCGAAGGGGCTGTACACATGGACCGACAGCGATCGGAACCACGAAGAGAACCTCCAGCACATCCTGTCGGCGTGCCGCCATGCCACGATCGTCATCGCCAGTTGGGGTGTCCACGGCGAACACCGCGGTCGCGGGCGTCAGGTCCGCACGTTCCTGGCCGACCACGGAATCAGGCTCCATCACCTAGGGCTGACCAAGGACGGCCACCCCAAGCACCCGCTATACCTGAAGGCGGACACCGAACCAACCGAATGGAGGCCGTGATGCGCGACGTTCTCGGAGAGCGCCTTGAGAGATGGGATGCATACCTCGACGGCAAGATCACGCTGGAGGAGGCGCGCTGCGATGACTTGCCACTGGCAAGGTACCGCCTCGCGGAGGGCGACGACGGGAAGGAGTTCGACTGGAACGACGAATCGCAGGCGACGGTCGCATGCTCGCCGCTCGTCACCGCGACGCGCGCGATCTCCGCGTACAAGGTGAATGACACCTCGGAGCACGCCGAGCTCAGCCGGTACGTGAGCGTCGGCTTGAACGCCGGGATGGCGATGGAGCAAGCCTCGAGTTGGGCGCTCGAGGTGTTCTGGGCCAGCGACAACCGCCGGCCTGCTCTCACCTGCTCGGTCATTCCGCCGGAGAGCCAGCGGTTTCGCGTCGCCTGCAACACGGTGGTCGCTGCCGTGGCGGCGGGGTCGTTCGTCGCGTCCGGCGGCCTCGAGTGGCTGGCGTGGATCCTCCTGCCCTGGAGGATGTGGTGAGCGTCACCACAGACCTGATCGGCAAGCGCGTCACGGTCCGCAAGTACACCCCGGGCACGGTGCCGCTCGACGGATCCTGGGAGGACTACAGCGGCATCGTGCGCGCAGTCTCCACGGCGAAGCACGACGAAAACGGGCTGTCGTTCCACCTGCTCATCGAGACGACCTCGAGCGACCGCAAGGGTAGTCGCAGCGGCCCGACGCGGCTGTTCGTCGCCGACGTGACGCACGACGAGGTGCACGTGGTGCCCGGCGCATGCGGAGCCACAAATATCGGCAGCGTCTGCTCGCTACCTGCTGGCCACGATGGTTTGCACGCTTCCTGCTGGACTTGCCCAGCGGCATCCCGCGAGTGCCTCATTCGTCAGCAGTGCACCAACAAGTGCGGGAAGAACGACCCGAAGCCATGAGCCGCAAGATGGCGCGCAAACTGCGCAAGCAGAAACCGCCGCGTGTGGACGAACAAGAACTGGCAAGCTGGCTGAAGGCCAACGCTGAACTCACTCGCCATCGCCATTGCGACTCGTACATCGAAGACCCGGCGGCGCCGGAGGCTCTCCGCGTGTTCCTGGCGTGGGCGCGATCACCTGCGCACGGGCTACTACTGCCGCCGCCGCACCCGAAGTTGTTCGCCACCGTCGCCTCCGATGGCAATAGCCTGACCGGTAAGCGGGTGAGAGTGGTCATGGCGTCGCGCTTTGGATACGTCGGGATTCACGCAGACCACAACGCGGATCACGGGTACCAGAGCACCGCCCACGTCGCGGACTTAACCGACTTCGGCACGGAGCCATGACCAAACACCGCAAGGTCAGCGCACGCAAGCGCCGCGGGATGCTCATCACGAAGTTGATGGCCCGCGACGGCTGCGATTGCAGGATCTGCGGTCAACCACTCGAGCGCTCGGTCTCCGATCCGGAGAGTTGGCAGTACATCACGTTCGACCACGTCATCCCGTCGAGCATGGGAGGTTCCTCCAAGGAGGACAACCTGCGCTTGACCCATCTGCTCTGCAACCAGCTTCGAGGGACAAACCCCGTCGAATGGGAGGCTATCCAATGACGAAGAGATCCGTTTCCACCGATGCACTCGACACCCTGGGCACGCTGATCGACGACAAGCAGAAGCGCGACGCCATCCACCTTGCCGTCGAGCCTGTCGTCGCAGGAGAGGATGGACTCCTCGGCGGCAATCACATCACCGTGCGCGATGGAGCGGCATTCTATTGCGCGCCTGGCGATCCGGCGGCGCTCGGCATCGTCGACCCGTTCCTCACGGTGCAGATCAAGAAAGGTGATCGGTTCTGGTTCGTGATGTACCCAAGGATGGTGCACAGCCTCCGTCACGTGTGGACGCACCCAGCGTTTCCCGATGAGGTTCAGGTCGCACTCGACAAGGTGGCCGACGAACGCAAGGCGGAGTCCGAGAGGTGGCTTCGTGAGCACATCGAGGCCGCTGGGTTCGACTACGACCACATCATGGAAGAGATCAAGCAGGCGCTCGGCGTGATCGGTGTGACCGGCGAGCATAACTTTGGCTGCTGGGGTCTATCGTCGGGCTCAAGCGACAGCTTTTACCCGCCGGATGATTTCTGGATGCATGCGGAGATCGTCCTCGGCATCAAACTCTCGAATCATCCATCGTACTTCGCGTGTTCATGCTGACCTCGTGATCGTGATGGTATCCAACCAGACCGGCATCGAGGTCGGGCTTCTCGCCATGAAGCACCCGGGCCGGATCGGCCACATGTTCTCGCCCGGCGGCGAGCGCGGGCCATGGCGGGAACTGCCCTACGCGCTCGACAACGACGCGTGGCCGGCGCACAAGAACAAGCGTCCGCGCGACGTCGACGCGCACCGGCGCTTGCTGCAGTGGTCGCTCATGTCCGGCATCGCGCCGCTGTTCGCGCTCGTCCCCGACGTCGTTGCTGATCGGGATGCCACACTGCGCGAATGGGACATCTACGCCCCCCCGATGGCGGCGATGGGGTTCCGGCTCGGGTTCGCTGCACAGGACGGCATGACGGCGGCCGACGTTCCCGACAGCGGTTGCATGGTGTTCCTCGGCGGCTCGACCGCGTGGAAGGATGCGGCGATCGCGCCGTGGTGCGCGGCATTCCCGGGCCGCGTGCATGTTGGTCGCGTCAACGGCTGGCCGAGGCTGCTCGCATCATGGCGCGCTGGCGCGGTGAGCGTCGACGGCACCGGGTGGTTTCACAAGGGCAACGGCGGCGTCTCGCAGGCGGCCGATTTGCGCAAATTCCTGCGGGAGACACAGGACACGCCGTGATCGCGACGATATCCAAGACGTTCACATTCGACGCAGCCCACCGACTCGACCGGCTGCCGCCGGAGCACAAGTGCCATCGCATGCACGGGCACACCTACCGTGTCGAGCTCATCCTGAGCGGCCACGTCGCCGATAACGGGTTCCTGCTCGACTACGCCGACATCGCCGAGATGTGGGCGCCGCTCCACGAACTGCTTGACCACCGCATCCTCAACGAGGTTCCAGGGCTCGATGTGCCCACCACCGAGAACCTCGCCGGGTGGATCCTGTCCCGCATCGGCTGGGATGGGCATCTGTCGTTCACCGTCCGCGTATTCGAATCGTCGACGACGTGGTGCGAGATGAAGTACTGCGACATCACCCTCGCCGAGGCGCGCTACTTCCGCACCGGCGAGCTTGCTCGATAGCTTCGGCATCGAGACATGACGGCCATGCATTCAATGCTGGATCAGATCCGCCGTCGTCCCATCAGGGCGAACGAACAGCTTCGCCTGCCCGGGGTACTTCGGATCTGGCTCAGCGACCTCACGAAACGTGTGGATGGTGCCGCACGTCGAGCACCCGATGGTTTCGCCGATGGTGGCGCGCTCGGGATGATAGGCGCCGATCAACTGCAAGCGACCGACGCCACAGCACAGCACCGGAAGGAACCCGTGATCGAACAGGCCGTCGTCGTGCAGTTGGCCGGGTTGGCCACGGATGCAGGCGATCTCGTCGTACTTGACCGTTCGGACCTTCCAGGGCTGGCGGAGCTTGATGCGTCCCATGCCGGCTTGTATAGCACCGCGCCGCGCGTATACTAAATAGTTATTTAGTATCCCCGTTCTATAGAACCCATGTGATTTCAAGGAGTTACGAGATGAGCACCAAGGTCTGTTTCGAGTACCAACTGCACTGGCCGACGACGGCGCGGCCGGATACGGAGCGAACCGAGCGCTATCGACTAGTGGTCGCGGCGGACTCCGACGATGGCGATGGGCCGAGCGCCACGATGACGCTGCTCCTTGAGGTCCCCGGGCCGACCGGGGATCCGCAGTGGGTCGATATCTCGGGCGGCAGCAGCGCCCATCGGCTCATGGCGCCGGTGCTCCTGCGGATGTTCGCCTGGGGCTCCGGAGTCGGGACCTCTAAGCCTCAGATCCGCGAGAACGCACACGGCGTCCGCTTCATCAACCTCGGCCTGCTGAACTACGAGGAGGCGAAGTAGTCATGTCTCGCCCGATCCGCATCTATCTCGCGTCCTCGTGGCGCAACGCCTATCAGGCCACCGTGCTCTCCGAGCTTCGAGCCGCTGGCTTCGAGGTCTACGACTTCAAGAACCCCGCCCCGGGCAACCAGGGGTTCGGCTGGCGCCAGACCATCGACCGGCCGATCGCCACCGCGGCCGATCTTCTCGAGGCGCTGGCGCACCCGCGCGCCGTCGCGGGCTTCAAGTTCGACTTCGACGCGATGAAGTGGGCCGACGTCTGCGTGCTCCTCTTGCCCAGCGGGAATAGCGCACACCTCGAAGCCGGCTGGATGGCCGGCCAGGGGAAGAACGTCGTGGTGCTCGCGCCCGAATTGAGGGAGCCAGAGTGCCTCGACGACCCCGACGGGCGCACGCCGCTGTTCATGACCACCGCAGAGGTGATCGATCACCTCTGGCGAACGGAGATCCTGAAGGCGCCGGCGGCCGGTCTCCGAGCGCCGGCGGAACCACCAAGCCTGTCCACCATCTTCATGGGGCTGCCAAATCCCAACTCAAGCCTGATCACCGACGACAAACGCGACGCGATCGCCGCCTTCGCGCGTGATGCCAAGACGCTCCACAACCTCGGGTTCCAGATTCGCTCCGACCGCGGCAAGGTGTTGATGGCGGTCGACTGGCAGCCTGGCGAGTTCTATGCGCTGACACCTGACGAGGCGCGCACGCTTGCGGTGATGGTCGAGGCGATGGCCGACCTCGCACCGCGGACGATTTCGCCGGCCGTGTCGACCAACCCCCTGATCCGCGCGGCTACCGCTACGCCAGCCGTGTTCGCTCATCCGGAATCCGAGCTCGCGCAATTGCGTGAGTCGGGTCGACTCAGCATGCTCGAAGTCGAGCGCATGCGTCCGGTCTACGAGGCAGCGAAGCGCATGATCCCCGACTGGCATGACACGTCGGGGTCATGGACACGCGTCGACGCCATGAACGACCACTGCAACGCGATCACGAAGGCCGTCGAAGCGGCGGAAGCGGCGGTGAAGCGATGACCCGAGACGACAAGATCGCCAGCGCACGCGGGGAGGTCATCGACATCCTCAAGCACAAGCGCGCTCGAGAGCATGAGCGTGCGCTTGAACGCGCGCGGAGGCACAGCGAGCGCGCTCGGCGTCGAGCCGGCTGGGTCAACGCGTTCTCCATGCGCATCACGATCACTCGGCCGCGGGGGTTTCGCGCGTGGCTGATCATGCTGCCCTGGTACATCATGCCCGTCGGCGTCGCGCTGGTCTGGATGTGGGCATGTAACCGCCTGTTCGGCGATGGCCGGCACAGCTTCGCTAGTGGAGCTTGGACGGTGCGCGGCGACTCGCGGGACACGTGCAGGCACACGGTGCCAGACGGCCCCGGGGCAGCCTGACCATGCAGCGACATCGATGGGTTCGAGACCCGAAGGGTGCGACCGACGAAACATGTCGGATCTGCGGATGCGATCCGCGCAACGGCATCCACCATCCAGGAGAGCCAGTGGCACAGTCGAAACTCGAAGAGATCAAGCAGGCCATCAAGCGGCTCGATGCGGCCCACGCCAACCTCGCCATCATCTCGCCGCGCAGATCCGCTGCGGCGCAGGCATGGGACCAGGCCCAGGCACACCTCGCGAGCGCGTCCGCCGATGAGAGCCGAGCTCGCGACGAGATCGTCGAAGCAAGGCACGCGCTGAACGCGCTGGTCGACAACGCATTCAAGGAGGCACCGTGACCAAGGTCGAGAAGCTGAAACGTGACGTGATCGCCGCGCGCGCAGCGCTGGCCGACTGCCGAGGTGGCCGGGTAAGGTCCCATGCCCACCTCGTGCGCACTCGCAGCGACATGGGGGCAAGTCTTGATGCAATCGAGCGCGCGAGCGCTGACTACAACGCCGCCGTGAATCGCGTCGGGCTCGCCTTCCTCGAGGTCGAACAACTGCAGGCGGAACTGCTTGAGGTCGTCCTCGCGGAGCCGCTCAAGCCATGAGCCGCAAGCTCTCCCCGGAGGTGCTCACCTTCATCGCCGAGGGGCTCGGCCGGCGCAAGCCCCCGCCGTTGCGCTGGCTCCGCGTGCTCGCCAACCATCCGGCGCCGGTGGTCCGCGAGGGCGTGGTGTACGGCCTGGCGCCGCACCTTGACCACTTCATGGTCCGCGAGGTCATCAAGCGGATCGCCTACGGCGACGAACACCCGGCCGTGCGCACCGCGGCCCAGGAGGCGCTCGAGTGACGTCCGCCGAGATCGACGCCTTCGTCCTATCCCAACTGCACGAACAGCCGCTGCGGTTCAGCGATGTCTACATCGGGGTGCGACGCAGGCTCGGCCACTCCACCCCAGACCGAAGGAAGATCGACCGGTCACTGCAGCGGCTGCGCAAGGCTGACAAGGCGTTCTTCGCCAGGGGTCCCGGCGGTGGATGGCGCCTTCCGATGCCAGCCCAAGGAGCATGACAGTGGCAAGCGACCCCATCAACCTCACCGACCTCAAGCGACTCCTCGCGGAGATGACCCAGGGAGAGTGGAGCTGGGATGATCGCGACGGAGAAATGGTAGCGCAGCAGAACAAGGCGACGATCACGGTCATCTTCGGTGAGCCAAGCTACGAAGCGAATCACAGGGCTTGTATCGGGGACGCTGATATCTCCGGCATCGTCGCCCTGGTCAACGCAGCGCCGGTGCTGGTCGAGATCGTGGATGCGGTACTCGACTGTGTCAGGCTACGCAAGCAGACCACTGCTATCCGAATAGGCCCAATGACGGACGGATACGGCGACAGGGTGAATGCGTCGAGCAAGGCCCTGTCCGCGGCGAACGACCGGCTTGCCTCCGCGCTCACCAAGGTGACCCGATGAAGGACCCCGTCGTCGCATTTCTCCTCGGGATGCTGTGGAGCGCGCTGCTCGTCATCGCTGCATCCACGCTCACGAAGCCCACCGGAACGTCGCCCAACGTCCCCAACCTCATTCTCGAGCAGCGCACCTCGCCCGGCGAGTGCGTTCGAGCGCCGGGCGGAACCCGCACGGTGCGCTTCTATGGAGACTGGTGAAATGCGACTCATCCGCCATCGCTTCCGCCCACTCACCGCACGCCGGGTATACTGCATTTGCGGTTATCCAAAATCTAACCAGTGGCACCAAGGTTTCACCAACGAGGAAGATGCCGAGTTCTCTCGCGCGTGGGCGCCGCAGTCTCCATCCAAGCCCGGAACCGTTAACATCATCGACCTCGTGCACGCCGACCTCGACGCCCGCGATCGCATGGGCACCAAGAAGTACGGCACCACGCTGCATGCGCGCAACGGCCGCAAGCCGCTTATCGACGCCTACCAGGAGGCGCTTGACCTTGCGATGTATTTGCGCCAGGAGATCGAGGAGCGCCGGCCGCCGCACGTGACCCACAAGCAGGTGATGGACGTCATCGACCGCGTTGTCGGAGAGCGCCAGCGCAACCAGTGGTTCAACGCGAAGAACCAACAAGACGCCGTTGCACAGGCTATCGTCGACCTCGTCGAGACAGGCTACGACGTCGGCGGCAACGATACGCACGACCAGGCGATGCATGCCTTGACCTGGGATGCCGTGTTCGATGCATGCCGCGCCGTGCTCGGCAGTACCACAGATGCTGATGCATCTGGACTCGAGATCGCGGACCGTGCGTGCAAGGCGCTGAACCGGAGACGCGAGGAGCGCGATCCATTGTCGACCATTGATCAAGCCAACGTGGCAACGCTCGATGAGCGACCGCATCGGCTGGTCACCCATCAGCAACTCGTCGCGGTCATCACGACCGTGTCGTTACAAGCTCGGCGAGACCTGCAGATGGAGCCAGAGCGCTACATTGAGCAACTCGCATCGGCGATCCTCAATCTCATCAACGGGTAGCTCGCAACCCTGCATCCCATCCTGCGAGACCAGGTCCCTATCCACAAGGTTCGCTCGCTGACCTCATCAGCCAGACCCGCACCCCGCCGAACAGCGAGACTTGGCGATTTCTTGCAATTGGTTCCCGGCAACCCTACATTTTGCTGGGCCGCGCCTCGACGTTCTGGAACACTGGTCAGATGCTGCTCATCACGGCGCTGGCCACGACCTGTATCAGCCCCGTCGACTTCGGTGCCGACCCGACCGATGACCTCGACGACACCGTGCAGCTTCAGTCGGCGATCGACGCGACGCCAAACGGCGGCACGCTCTGCATCCCGCGCGGCCATCTACGCGTGCATCGACGCGGCTCCGGCCCCGGGATCTGGGACCGGTTCGCAGCTGTAAGCACGCACCACCACGGCCTCACCGTGCAGGGTGTGAAGGGCGAATCGTTCGTGGACCTCGTGGGCGACCAGGGCGCGCAGGCGACCACTCTGTGGGCCATCAACGCCGGCGCCCGCAATATCGTGTTCGACGGCGTGACGTTCACCAGCACCGGCGCCTGGAACACCGATGAGCAAACCCACCTGGTGGCCACGAACGGCATCTGCTCGCAGGCCATGGGCACATGCACGCCGATCGACGGCCTCACCATCCGCAACAGCGAGTGCATCCACCCGCGCGGCGTCACCCGCCGCGGCGACTGCATCCGCCTGCTGGGCGACGGCCTCAACACGCTCCTGATGAACGTGGTGATCGAGGACAATATCCTCGACGGCGCGCGCTCGTGCGTCGGCGTGCAGCGCGGCGTCCGCGGCCTCATGTTCCGCCGCAACATTTGCAAGGGCGCCACGGCCGATCAGCACTTCGACATGGAGGTAACCGGCTGGCTCCCCGGCCTCGAGGTCATGGACGTCGTCATCACGGAGAACAAGTTCATCAGCGGCCCCAGCACGCAGGGCGACTACGACATCGCGATCACCACGGCCGCCAACGTCGAGATCTACAACAACCAGCACATCGGCATCGGCCGCGGGATCTCGGTCGTCCGCTCGTCCGGCGTGTCCATCCACGATGAGACCATCTGGATGCGCTCGAGGGCGCCGCTGGTCCCGGGCAAGGACGGCCAGGGCGTCATCGAGGTCAGCAACACCTGCAGCGCGACGAGAACGGCGCCGGACGGGTCGATGGTGCTGTCCATTCTGCGCGTGACCGACAACAAGCTCGTGCGCGAGGGTTCGCCGGGGCCGATGGTGCGCATCGTGCCGCACGGTACCGGCACCTGCGACGACGCGATCGTGTCGGACAACGCCATGACACAGTCCACACCCAGCTTCGGCGTGTACAGCGAGAGCAGTTCACGCCTGAAGGTGCTACGGAACCAGATGACCTGGACGGTTCCAGGGATCGGCCGTACGGCCGTCTACGCGCGCGGGATAATCACCCCTGTCATAGGGCTTGAGGTCGATAAAAACGTCGTGGTGGGCAATCTGACGGCCGTCACGGCCCTGGATGCCTCCCCACATCCGATCGTCGCACCGCGTCTAGGTCTGAACCTCGCTTCGGTTCCCGTCTGCGTGGGATCCGGATGTCCGGTGCCCTGACGTTTCTGCTTGCGTCGCCCCTGCGCTCGTAATACAAACGAACACGTCAGCAGGGAACGCCGTGGGTAGCAACTCGCACACTAGGCCGAGCGCGACCCTAGAGTGCACGCCGAGAAATTCCTCACGGCGTTCCATGCTGACTACCGTGAGGGAAGCCAGAGACCACCGCTCTGGACTTGCGCAGGATTGAAACCAAGGGCACCCCGGCGCCTTTGAACGCTGGGGCTAGGGCCTCTGTGTCTTCCGGGGCGTCGACCGACGTCGTGTATCAACAAGGACTATGAGATGTCGAAGAAAGACAAGAGCTACAAGCACATCAGCGGTCTATTGACTGACGACGGACAGAGCCCGACGGTGCTCGCAGTGCACGCCATCATGGATGCCGGCGACACCTACCCTGACGAGGCGCGGATCATCGTCGGCACGCCGAGTCGGAGTCCGGACGTCGTCGGTCCGGTGACCCAGATGTCCGGCGCCGGGTTCAGCGCCAGCCCGATCGCCGCGCGGCGGCTCGCGTTCACGCTGCTCGAAGCGGCGCGCGATGTCGATGCTTCGCGGGGCGTCGACGCCCCCGGTCGCGAGGACCACCTATTCGCCGCGATCATGCGAGGATTGCATATCGGGACTAAGGATGACGCCACGACGATCGAGTCTGCCGAGGCGCTCACTTCGTTGGTTGGCATGCTCAAGGGTGCGCTGAACCTGAACCGCGACCTGCAGTTCCGCGTAGATGACGCCGAGGGGAAACTCTACGACCGAGAGTTCCACAAGGTGAAGGCGCTCTAGCAGCGCGGCGCTCTATTGCCGCGACGGTACACGAGCACGATCTCCAAGAGTCCAGCAAGGCCAGCCACGTGGCCTCAATCCCGTGGAGTGGTGCGCCACTCATCCCGGGACGCGCATCGCGCGCCGTGGACAGCGTCGCGAATGTGGATCTGCGTCAACCACGATCTCAAGGAACAACGTGACCAAAGCTCAGAACGACAAGATCGCCGCCAACTTCACCGCCGCTTGCTCGCTGATCTCGATGATCGCGAACCGGCTGGGCGCCAAGATCCCGCGCCCGAGCGGCATCACCGCCGACAACCTCTCTAGGTACGAGGCGCCGATCGCCAAGGCCATCGAGGATCTCCGGGATGCCGAGGGGCTGCCCGGGACCGACATCACCGCCGCCCCCATCCACACCTTCGACGACCTCGTCGACCAGGAGATCGCTCGGATGGGCGACGACGCGAAGCCGCGTCCGGGCAATATCGCCGCGTCCATCGCGCTCTCGAAGGCGCCGATCGACCGCACCGTAGCCGAGGCGGCACTGTTCGGCATCGAGTTGCTGGTCGACATCGGCCGCGAGCTCGGCATCGACGTGATCGGCCAAACACCAGGCGATGCCGCGCGCTCTATCCACGCGGCACTCCTCAAGCTGAAGTCTCCCGGCGACGTCGATGACGGAGCCACGTCGTCAAAAGGGGATTCCCTCGCCGAGGCGATGTCGTTCGGCAGGCGTGCCGAGGCGGAACTCCTCGAGGAGGTCACGCGTCTTCGCATGATCGTCCAGCGCGTCGCCAGCGCGATGCAGGTCCCATCGTGGGACAAGGACGGCACCGAGATCATCGAGCGTGCGCAGCGCTGGGACCAGGCGAGATACCTGTTGAAGCGCCGGATCGGCGAGCTCGAGTCGAGCAACGGCAGTCGAGATGTCGGTGGCGCTGGTCTCGCCGGCGCCCCCTGCGTCGAGACGGCCAGCCGTGACCATGCCGCCGCCACTGAGCTTCGCTACATGCTCGGGCTACTGGCTAGCCCCAAGGATGTCGCGAAGTGGCTCGCCAACAAGCCCAAGACGGTGGTCACCAGCCAGGTGCTCGACGTGCTCGAGAAACCGACCGGGATCGAGCCGTTCGGCGAACTCACCCCATCGGACACCGTCATGCTCTCGGAGAGCTTGACCGAGGGCGCGACCCTCTATCTCCAGGACTCGGTCGCCGCGCGTCAGCGGAACCTGTGCAAGGTCTTCTCCGCGCTCGCCCGCTCGGTCACCGCGTCAACGGAGTTCTGCGACCTCGTCAACCTGATCATCCTGCCCATCCTGGCTCGCCAGAACCAGCCGACCCCCGCGCGCTGAAAGGCTCCCACGCTCCATGCCTCCCCGCATCTTCGTCTACGGCCTCCGGCCGCCCATCCAGGGCGGCGAATCCATCGAGACCCAACTCAAGCTCGCGCATCGCTACCGCAACATGCTCATCGAGATCGAGCGCGATCGCCGCAAGGAGGCGAGCCGGATCCTGTCCCATCACCCGGACGTCGATGGCATCCGCGCGGAGCTCGAGGCTGCGGTGGCTGCGCGCGACTCCGCGCGCGAGGAAATGCTGGCCGGCCGCAAGCAGGCTCGCCGGCGCAACGAGACCCCCGAGGTCCGGACGGCAATCCGTGACCTCGGGGTGAGGATCAAGGAGATCCGCGCCCGGCTGAACGAAGCCAAGAAGGTCCTCATCGCCGACAGCGGCGTGAAGGAGCAACTCAACGCGCTCGACCTGCACGCCCGGGATCGCATCAAGGCGGAGCGGGCGAAGTGCGGCGTGTACTGGGGCACCTACCTCCTGCAGGAGGCAGCGGCGGACGCCGCCCGCAAGGGAAAGGGCATGCCGGAGTTCGTGCACGCCAGCCGCGGCGGCCGGATCGGCGTGCAGATCCAGGGCGGCATCGAGCTCAAGGATCTCTGGGGCACCGACACCCAGATCCGCATCGACCCGGTCGACCCGCGGGCGTACGACACGCTGAGCACCAAGCGCGGCGATCGGCGGCGCCTGTCGCGCACGACGCTCTGGATGCGCATCGGATCGGATGAGCGCAAGAAGCCCATCTGGGCGAAGTTCCCGATGATCATGCACCGGCCGCTGCCCGAGGGGAGTGTGGTCAAGGCGGCCACCGTCATCTCGCGCCCTCACGACTGCCGCATGATGACCTGGGAGGTCCACATCCTTGTCGATACTCCGGAGGACTGGCGCCGCCGCGCCGTGCCCGAGTCCGGCATGGTCGCCATCAACCTCGGGTTCTGCCGCCGCCCCGACGGCAGTCTGCGGGCCGGATATGCCGTCGGTGATGACGGATACCAGAAGGAGATCGTACTCCCCATGGCGGGCGTCATCGACCCGATCGCCAAGAGCGAGTCCCTGCAGGGATTCCGGGATCGGGACTTCGAGGCCATGAAGGCGGTGTTCGTGCCGATGGCACGGGCGATCCGCGATGAGCACTATGAGAAAGTACAGCAGGCGGTCATCGGTTTCGCGCCTGACCAGACGACGACGCATAGCACGCCTGACGGGCACCTGGCCAACTGGGATTCCGTCCTCGGCGAGAGCCTCAAGCGGATGTGCCTCTACATCGACACCAGCGAGCGCGGCGTGGTCTCCCACGTGCCCAACTGGTTCGTGCGGGGGACGACGTACGCCCACTCATGGAAGTCGCTCGCGAAGATCCGGGAGTTCACCTTCCGCTGGAGAACGAGCCGGTTCAAGGGTGACGAGGAAGCCCACGCCGTGCTCGAGAAGTGGCGATACCGCGACGAGCACCTCGAGCGCTACGAGAGCGGCATGCGGCGGCGTGCGCTCAACCACCGGCGTGAGCTCTATCGCCTGCTCGGATGCGAGTTAGCCCGACGGTACCGCTACGTCGTCGTCGAGGATACCAACCTCTCCCAGATGCAGCGGTCGCCGGCGCCGGAGAGCGAGACCGTCGAGATCACACAGATCAAGTACGCCCAGCGCCTCGTCGCCGGATCGTTGCTACGGCAGACCGTGGTCAACGCCTTCGAGTCGAAGTACGCAATCACCGTGCCGACCGACAACATCACCCGGACGTGTGCGCAGTGCGGAGCGCTCAACGAGTTCGATCGCCAGCCGGGCGACCCGCGCATCGTGACGTGCTCGGCGTGCATGATGTCCTGGGACCAGGATGCGAATGCCTGCGTGAACATGCTCAGCCGCGCCAAGGCGCAACTCGAGGCACCGCAGGATGATACCGCGAAGAAGCCGGCCCGCTCGCAGATCCTGCGACGTCGCAAGAAAGGCGGAGACCTGGCAACGGATATCCCGACATCATAGCGTCGGGACGAGGGAGTCGATCGGTTGCCAGTGACGGCCGCCCGGCGCCTTGCCTGCCGGGACATGTGTTGAAAGTCCAGCCCGATGGACTACAGCATCGGGACAAACGGCGCTTCCTGCAACCGTGAGGCGTCCGGCAACGACACCCCGGGGTTCTCATACGCCTGGGACCTGCATCCGCTCGGCTTGCCACTGGCAAGACTTGACGAGGTACGCCACCGTGTGCAATCTGCAACCAAAGGAGTTTGTGATGCCCACCGCTGACCACTGGAAGAACGATATCCCCGACGTCCGATCTCTCGCGACCTCCGTGTCGCCGGGCTTCATCGCTCGAGTCCCGATCGGCATGCTCAACGCGAACGACACCGCGGCGGCGATCGCCGGCGCCATGGCCTACGTCGCAACGCGGTTCGGATTCGACGCCATGCAGCGATCCTGTGTGGAGATCGTCAGGTGCAAGGCGGCGTGGTCGACGTCGTTTGGCGTAATGCCCATCGATGAGACCGGCCGCACGCCGGAGGCGATCGCGCTCATCGCTGGGATGTGTCGCGGCCTCCTTCCCATGGCCGGCGCATCGAACATGAAGGCCGCTCTCTCGTTCTGGGCATGCGAGAGCGACTTCCACGTGCTCGCGAGCGTCCTAGCGTAGCCAGCGACGCTGGCTCGCTGGACTGTAGCCGGAGCCGGAACAAGCGTAGCCGTTCGCGCTGAGGGCGGCCCTCGATCCGGAACGGACCAAGAGATCACGTGCCTCACAAACGGACCATAGCAGGCCGGACGACAACGACAGCATCGCGTCCTTGCAGCGATGAACGAACACTGCACGCGATGACCTACACGCGATGACCTCGGACGTGAACAGAAACGCGATCTCGGCCGCCTCACCGCCGAGGACCGGCGCACCATATTGCCGAGACGAACGAGACGAGGCTTACCTTCAACTCGGGATGAAGCCGACCCACTTCCCGAAGTAACTCGGGTGCATCCATCGAACCTGAAGCGGCACCCAATCCTCGCGTGTCACGTACCGCGGCGCGATCTCGAGCGCCGGGTCGGCGTAGTCGAGATGGACCATCCTGAGTTTCGCCATGGCCTTGAGTAGACCGGGCCTCGTCTCAAGCAGCGTCACGCTCTCGCCGCCCGGGTACCGGACGGTGTCGCCGACGTGCATCTCCCTGCCGCTGCGCGCGTCAATGACCAGCATGGCCTGATGGTCGCGCCGGATGTCGAAGATCGCAACCACGCATCCCAGGACGACGGCGCAGGCGATCATGCCCACGACGAAATGGTCCCAGTCCATCATCGAAACATGATGACGACGCCGTCGTCACCCGACGCGCCGGTGGCGACCGCCTTGATGAGGTCGAGCTCGACCAGGCCGTTCCCCTTGTCCAGCATCACCCGCATCGATCCGATGTCCGGGTCGGCATCGCGCATCGCCGACAGCTTGCGGATCACCGTCTCCACGGACGGCCATCCCGGCTCGCCGGGTTCGGTAGGATCCGCATCGATGTAGACATCGGGGACAGCGGACGTCTCGGCGCGGGCACGCTCGTAGACAGCTCCTGCCCAGTCGTCACCTAGTTCGCGCCGCGCGTGCGCGATCACGACCGGGTTCATGTCCGGATCTGGCGTGTGCACCACCGCGTGCAGCGCCTGGAACCAGGACAGGTTGAGGTTCGCAAAGCGCGAACCAAGCTCCCAGACAGCATCAAGTACCCGCATGCTCACGGGTGCGGAGGCTATCACAGCACTCCGATCTCGTCGCCTGTAGTCCCGATTCGCCGCGTCGTCGCCACAGATCGTCAGAACAGTCCCTGGCGCTGGACTTGGTGGGCACTCGACCTACTTCCACCGCGGATCTGCGGGTCGAACCATGAAAAGGTCCCCTCTTCCCGCCCTCCGCGCTGCAGCGCTCGGGGTTCGGACTCGCAGCCTGGTGTCCACTCAAACGGGATCACCAGGGAGGGGCTGCGACGTTAGCCCTATTGGGCAAGCGGGTTGGACTCTCCGCGGGGTTAGGGCGGAGCAGCGCCGGAGCGAGGCGGTCGATTCCGAGCCGACCGCAAGTCCGATCAGGTGTGGTACTTGACGTAGATGTCCAGCACGCCGCTGGCGCTGCCGAACGTGTTGAGCACGGTCGTGCGCCAGTCCGCGTCGGTCGTACCGGTCTTGACGATCCCGATCACCGTCTGGCCGCTCGCGCCGGGCGCGGTCGCGGTGATCTCGATGAAGTCCGACAGCGCCAGAGGGTCATTGTCGCTGTACGTGTAGGGTAGTGGCTTGAACGACTCGGGGAGTCGAACGTCGGGCGCCGAGCCGGTCGCGCCGAACAGGCCGATGGTTCCGGACGTCGTGGCGGCCAGGGTCGCCCCCGAGATGCGCACGATCTGATCCGAGATCTGGGTGACAACGATGGTTCCGCCGAATGCCATGAGCGGAGTCTATCCATAGTGGCAGGAGATGTGCAACTACCAACGTCGTCCAGGCGTCGACAGGACTGGTCGTCCAAGCCGATAAGGAAGTCGTCCAGGCAAAGCGTGGCGTCCAGGTGTCAAAGTCGTCTCGGCTAAGCGTACCGAGACCCTCGTCTCGGACTGAGAAACGGCCGAGCTTGTCGCTACTGGGCTTCGCGGTCGGCAGCCCACGTTCCCGCGGACTTTCCGAACACGCCGCATGTGAACAACGCGCCATTCGACCTGAGCGATGCCCCGCCCACGTACGTGACCACCAGGTCGAACGTCATCTTTACCTGAACCGTCTCGCAGTCGAGATGACAGTCGACGCTGGCAGAGAACGCCGCCCCCGGGATCCCGCCCCCGGCGGCGGCCTGCATGAGTTGCGACTTCCCGTTGACGAGGATGTCGTTGACAATCCAGTCCTCCGGGTTGGCGATGATGATGCGGTCCGGAAGGTACGGGCACGCCTGGGGCTTCGCGCTGATCTTCTGCGGCTTGTCCGGCTCCTCGACGAACGCGGACATCGACATCTGGAAGCGCGGCGCATCGGACTGAGTCTCGTGTGGGTATTGCATCCCTGCACTCTACGCATCGACGACCCACGTCGTCCACTGGTTTCCGCGAGCCTCGATGTAGAGGCCCAGCGAGAACAGGCTAGCCCACAGTCACCCTTGCTGGTCGCGCACGCGCTTCGCGTGGGCCATGTCGTCGTCGGACTCTGACCCGCCGACGTTCGCCACGAGGTCGCTCAGATCCTCGTCGTACAGCGCGTCATCGGGCAACTGCTCGCCGATCGGCATCGTCGCCACCTTGAGCGGGCTTGCCAGTGGCTTGGCCGCGCCGACGATCGGTTGGTCGAGCCGCACGTGCACCGGCTGCTTGCTGACCGTCTTGTCGCGCGGAACCGGCCCTGTGCGCGGCGCTGGCTGCTTGACCGTGCGATCCCTGTAGGCCGCGCGCCCGGCATTGCGGGCCTGTGCGACCGGCCGGGCCGCCGCGAGGGCGCGCGCTCGGGCGGCGGCGAGTTCTGGGTCGAGCGGCCGGCACTGCACGCGGTCGCCAGCCTGAACAGAGGCGGGGACGGCCACCACCTGGTCATTCACCAGGAGCTCGCCGCCCATTGGCACCTTCACCACCACGCCGTTCGCTGGCGCCACGATCGGGTCGTAGCCCTCGATGCTGAACACCGTCTTGACCCCCGACCCGCCGGGGTCGCCGGAGAACGCATCCGCAAGCGCTGCGGTGTCGATCCCGGTGTCCGGTCGCGGCACGCTCATCGGCTCGAGGCGCGCGGTGCGGCTCTGCTTGGACGCAACCACCCTCTCTTTGAGCCGGATGGCGTCGTCGTAGGAGAGATCCTCGCCCCACACCTTCATGGGTTCGCCTTCGACGAAGCGATCCCGGACGCGATACGGAACGGTCTGGTCCAGCGGCTGCTTGGGCTTGGGCATGGCGCGGATGATACCTCACCCGGTGCAGCGGCCGGAACGCAGATTTGCCACACGTGTCGTGGTGCTGGGCGGCAGGTCGTCGATCTCGTTCGACGCCCACGCGTGCAGGTCCCTGCGTCGACTCTCCACAAGTTCCTTCTCAGCCGACGACAGCCGCGTGCACTCGAGCGCGTCCGGCCACGAGTACACGCCCGTCCCGTAGAACCGGTGGAACGTCACGACGAGCATCTGCCCGGCCACCGTCCGCTGCCTCGACGAGTGCCGGGCGGTGACCACCGGCGCCGCAAGCGCTGACAGGTCGAGTTCGACGCTCATCACGAGGTCACGCGTGATCGTCCACTCCCTCGAGCACTCACGCACCGTTTTGATGAAAGCGTGCAGGTTCGCGATCGCGTCTGGATAGCGCATGGAACGGAGCGTACACATTCACCGCCCTGTGCACCATACGACGCTATCGTGGAGTCTCCGGCAATCATCCGCCGGGCAGGAACTGCGCAAGTTGATGCCAATGTCCAGCGATGGGAAATCGCTGGCTACTGTCTGGGCAACAGCGCGGTCCAGTGATTGTCATCAAGGACCGCCGTGCTTGGCGGAAGTTCCGGTAGCTTCCCAGACATCCAGTCGTCAATCATCGCCTTCAACTCCGCCACCTTCACGAAGTCCGCAGGCGACGTGTTTTCGAACCGGGAATCGAGAAAGACATGCGCATTAACACCTTCGTCGCCGATGCCGTCGGAGGTGAACCACAAACTCATCACCTTTCCGTCCGACACCAGATAATCACGGCGGGCAGAGTTGACCATGGCTCTGTATTCGGCATGCGAGGCTTGGAGTTGCTTCAAGGTCGGCATGCGCCTATATACCCTCACCTTGTTCGTCCAGCGACGAAAAACCGCTGGCTACTACGACGTGATGTCGGCGCCGCGGCGAAAAATCGCCTTCCACACCGCCGCCGACAGCGGGATGGCCAGCGTCGCGGCGATCTGGAGCCACTTCTGCATCTCGGCCATCTGCAGGGTCTTCACGCCAGCCTGCAGGTTGAGCAGAACTTCCGCCTGCCACGCGGCGGTCGGATCGGTGACCGTTGGCGTGGAGAGCGTTGTCGGATCCGACGGTGCGTCACCGAGCGATCCGAGCGACTGGACCTGCGGCAACTTGCGCCGCGGCGGCATGCTCGAGACGCCACTCATGGCACGGTACCAAGCCGGCGGACCGCCGGAGAGCGCTCGTTGTGGTCGTCGAAAGTAAGACATCCGATTCTCCTCGTCCCGGCTCTGGACGGTGGTCCCGGCTCGCCGGATCGTCCCGGCTCGCATACCGCCGGGCTAGTTTTGAAACACTCCGAGATTGCCGCTCTGGCCGACCGCGTCGTCCATTGCGAGATCGGACACGTCCGCCTGTACGCCCGGAGGCTGCTGAGGCTTCGAGTAGAGCCCCGGGTCGTACTCGTCGTTGTACGTGTACTCGTTGGGATCCTCGTCCACGGCCCGCAGGCCGAGTTTCGAGAGTTGCGTCGCCGCGAGCTCGCCAGCCGTCTGCGGCGGCGCCGTGATCTCCTCGGGGACTGCGTCGAGCATCCACCCAATGCGGGGGATGTAGAGTTGCACGATCGATTGGATCGCCGCGATCGCGGATCCGACCACGATCGGCGTGTGCCAGCGCTCCAGCCACCGCCACCGGTGCGCCAGGAACCACGCGCTCAGAAACGCACCCGCCGACACCAGCGCACCGGCGTGCTTGCCCCAGGACGGCCTGCGCGCTCCCAACTGCTGGGCGGCGAGCCGCGTCGCGAAGCGCGTCACGGCGAAGCTCGCGAAGCCCGGCCCGATGAACTCCACCAGGTCCGTCATCATCGGCGGGTTGCGCTTCGGCGCGCCGCTACTTGGGTTCCTTCGGTACCGCCGGTGACGGAGTCGCGCCATGGGCGTAGGGTACCCAGAATGTCGGTCGCTCCGCAAGCTCATAGGCTGTGCGGACTAGGTCGCCAGGTTAGGGCTTGGCGCTGCCCTCGACTATGCCGAGCGTCCGCATGCTGTTCGGGTGAAGCCCATCGAACCAGCACTTCGGGCACAGGTACCACGGGATGCCGTCCGGACCGGGCGCCATCTCGAGCATGACGCCGTTCGACGCGTGTGGTCCCTGTTCGCAGTGGTCGCATGTTGGGGTGATGGTCAGCGGGGTGTCTGCCATCCCCCACTGATAGACCACGGGTGTGACGCTAAGTGACCGAGGAGATCTGCATCAGTATCTCCGAAGCCTTGCATGACGGGCAGACGCCAGACACGGTTCCACATCCGAGATAGTTGATCATGTGAGCGAACTCGATCAGTAGCTTGTTCTGGGCCTCGAGTTTCTTGAGCCTCGCAGTAAGGGCCGCAAGTGTTTCTTGATGGTCGGATGGGCGCGCCATAGGTCATCATCCCCTAGTGTTGCGGGTAGGTCACGTTCGTCACCCGGGCGTCCCAGCACGCCCGGCAGTCGCCGCACCTGTTATCTCGGGTCTCTACCGCGCGGCACTCGATCGATCCCTTACCTTCCACGAGCCGGAACTTACTCGAGCTCTCCGGCACGCTCGAGACGGCCGAGGTCGGAAACCCTGCGAGTCCGTCCGGCAGCACGGGTTCGGCGTCGACCATCATCGCTGACAGCCGGATGACGAGATTGACCGGCACCGTGCCAGTGGCAAGAAACTGCTGCACGAACGAAATCTCCCGAGTCGGCAGCCAGTGCTTGACGTCCGGCGTGCGCTCGCAGACTGCGGCGATGTTCTCGAGGTGCCACACGCCCTGGAGGTCGCCGGAGTCGTGCCATCGAAAGTAGTTGTTCGGCGGCGAGCACTTCAACGTAATCATCGTGACCATGGCGTCCACCCATCTGGGATGGCGCAGTCCGTTCCAGCGGCGCTGATGCCCCTGTAGGAGCGGTTTCCAGGACCGGTACCAATCGGTCATCGCGTAGCACGACCGACACACCGACCCTGGGATCTGGCGAAGCTTGCTGCCCGTGATGCACTTCTGAGCGCTGATGCCGTAGGAGTAGCCCGGCATCTTGCTGGGATGGCCGAGGCGCCCCGCGATCGCCTCGGCCTCCTTGAGCGTCATCACGATGGGCAGTCGCTTCATAGCTTGACCGCGCTCAAGATCTCCTGCGCCTCAGCGAGCGCACGATCACGGCCAACGTGGTCGTCGCCGTAGCGCTCGGTCAGCTTGACCTTGAGCTCGACCAGTAGGTCAGCGAGGATGCATGCTACGGCAGTGCACCCCTCGCTGTGAGGGAACGTGCGGTAGCAGTTACGGCAGCGGTTCCTGTCATTTGACGGCTCCCACGGACCCCCGGGAGCCCCGCAGACCTTGCAACTGTGACCGTGGGCGCGGAGCGCCTTGATCTGATCATCGATTTGCATACATCTCCTGGTACTTGACGACAAGCGATGCGAGCCACTCGCGCATCTTCTGCTGGTCCCAGTGCTTGAACGGCCCGTGAAAGTTGTCGCGCTGGCGATGATGATGCTGGCACATCGGAACGCACGTGTCGTCAGCGGCCTTGCGGCCGGTCGGTCGACGACCCACGTGATCAGCTTCAATCCTGCCACTGCATGGCGCCGCAAACTCACCGGCGGCGCACGGCTGACTACGTATCCAGGCCATGTAGTCGAGGTCCCGCGGACGCGTAGCGTACGCCGACTTCTTGCGTGGCCGCAGCCATGCCTTCCGTCGGAGCGTGCTCGTACGCTTGAGCGGGGTACGTTTCATTCGTCGTAGTCCGGGTACATCGGAGGCAAGACGTTCTCCCCGAACTCGGCGATCCGCGTCCTGTCATCGACGTGATCACGCCGCGGCTTCTGCGGCTGGTACTTCGGCGGCAACGCAAACCCCTCGGGTTCCCACTCGTCGTGAGCGAGGACCCACTCCAGGCGCGCGTCGATAAGTTTCTGCTTCCCTCGCGGCGACAGCCCGGCCATGCATGGGCCGCCGACCTTCATGTCCGGGAAGAAATTCTCCTCGAGTTCCTCCCAGAGTTGCCCGTAGACCCAGCCGTTGCACCCGAAGTGATTGCGAATGTCCATGCACGGCAGGCAGGTGCGGAACGTGTCCCAGCGATCATCCCACAGCCCGCGGACCACTTCGTGTAGCGCCTTCCGCGGGATCTCCTCGCGACACTCGCAGCACCGGTGGGGCTTCCTGGCCGCACGGAATATCCGGTCGTGCACCTTCGCGGTGCCGCCCTCATCTCCGCCGGACAGCGGACAACACATCGTCATCGCGGGAACTCTGCCCAGCGCTTGCCGTCGACCACGGGCAGGCTCTCGAGCAGGCCGTCGCGGTATGCCTGCTTGACGAACAGCGGGACCTTGGCCTTGACGCACTGGTCACGGATCCGCGTGATCCAGGAGTCATCGCAGGGGCGCCGTCCCGGGCCGCTCTCGCAGCCGACGATGACCCAGTCGACCGCTGGCATCTTGCGCTCCACGCCCAAGGTCGTCAGGCACTGGTCGCGCGCTTCACCGGGCAGGTACGCCCAGATGTCGAGATCGCCGAGCAGCGGCTCGCAGGACAGGAACCGCACCGCGGCCTCCGACACCAGGAGTTCAGCGATGCGCTCGTCGGCGGCGGCCTGGTTCTCGACGCTCACGCCCTCCCAGACGTTATGGAGCGGCCAAGTCACGCCCGCATGCTTCCATGACAGCGCCTTCATCCTGTCCTTCGACTCGACATTGAGATGGTCAAGCGCAGCCACCCTGCACGTCACAGCCTCCCCGCCAGAACGACACCCAGACGTCTCCCTGCGTAGCCACTCCTGGAACGCGTTGCGGCGTGCCGCCCGCTTCGTGAGCACCTGATACGTGATGTGTGGAGACACCGCCATCACGCCGTACACGGCAGCGATTTGCTCGAAGGTGAACCCCTCGTAGTAGAGGTCCGACATCGAGTTGACGAACACCCGCTTCGGCTTCACCCAGTGAAGCGGCCTGGCGAGCATCTCGTTATCGAAGATGCTCTCGCCGTTCCATATCGGCCGGCGGTTCTTCGCGAGCGTCACGAGACCGTTGTACGGCAGTCCAGGGCTACTGAACCGGTTCGCGACGCGCATCGCGTAGCAGTTCGCGCAGCCCGGCGAACAGACCTTGCACCCGCGCGTCGGGTTCCAGGTCTCGTCCGTCCACTCGATGTCACTTTTTGACATTGGTCCTCTTGGCGCTGAACGTCGGATCGAATTCCGTGTAGATCACGTACTCAAACAGCGCAACCTCGACGTCGTCGTCGCCGACTGCGGCGACATTCATATTGTACGAGGTCAGCGAGGCATCAGGGCCATCGTCGTAATACTTGACCTCAGCATACGTCTCAGCGTAGCGCGCAGCAGTTGACTCCAACCAGTGTTGGTAGGCATCTCCGGTTGTGTCGAGCGGGGCGGGGTACGCGAACATCTCGTCGTACACGACGGCCTCATCGCGCGTGTTCTCGTCCGGCGCCCATACGAACCACCTCACGGCTCGGACCCCGCCAGCCACGGGCGCTCTCGCGTCGCCCAGATCGCCACCAACTCGATCAGGTATGCTTCTGCCTTCATGCGGTCGCCGGCCGCGAGGCAGAGTGCACACAGCAACGATTTGACCTTGTCCTCGGTCGCAGGCGTGTATACGGCGACGGCGTTGCCGTCCGGTCCAACCCAGAGTCTGGTCATGATTGCCCCCATGCCGCCCAGCGGGTGAGCGGTTTGAAGATGCGCTCGAATTTGGCCACGCGGCCACGCGGCCCGAAGTACGTCAGCGCCGGCTCGAACCGGCACGTCATCCGGCGCTGCCCAGCCACGGGCGCGTCGGGGTCCAGAAACGGGATGCGCTTGAGCGCCAGGATCCGCGGGTTCCGCGTGGGGCACTTGCACATGTCCTCCCACCACACCGTGCTCGTGGACATCATGGACAGGCGGACCCCCTCCACGATGTTGCCACTGGCAAGCTCGGCCAACATCTTGTAGGTCCACGGGTACGCCTGGCTATACGGGTCGTTCTGGTACCATGTGCGGTCGACCGGCTTGGCGAGT
>Ga0247784_1000006_pt1 | contig 82979 bp, 79 predicted proteins | sample UWRJL169409R5_FD_179909 | JGI IMG/M metagenome (GOLD analysis project Ga0247784, IMG submission 179909) | Plant litter microbial communities from Arlington Agricultural Research Station in Wisconsin, United States - UWRJ-L169-409R-5 | ecosystem: Environmental > Terrestrial > Plant litter >...
GAAGCGGGCCAGGTGCGTCTGCGCCCGATTCTGATGACAACGCTCGCGATGATCTTCGGCATGTTGCCGATGGCGATTGGCGTGGGTGCGGGCGGCGAATTGCTCGCACCGATGGGCCGAGCCGTCATCGGCGGCGTGATCACATCGACACTGCTCACGTTGTTGATAGTGCCGGTGCTCTACACCTACATCTACGGATTCACAGTGCGCGTGAAGGCGTGGCTGCGACGCAATCAGTCGCAGGCTCAGACGGAAGTCGAGCAGGTCGAATCCTTGCCGAATAAAGCCAGCGAGCCGGCCGGTCTGCCGAATCCGCCGGCCGTTTGATTCGTTACAAACAACAACACAAATATTCCGTGACCGTCACCGCGACGGCCAGGAAACATCTGCAGGCGTCGCCGTTCACTTAAAGCGACGCCGGTCTCCAATTCCCTCTTTACGTATTTCGACGCTTTGACAGCGCTTGTACGTTCGCTGACACCGGTGTCATGACGCCCACGAGAATTGCCACCGGTGTCAACCGAGGTAGGACTGGCTGATGCGTGCCGAGAAACGGAGCGCAGGGGTGCGCTTGTGCCCGCGATTGGCCCGCCATAGCCGGTCGATTGTTCGAAACATCCTATGGATAGGAGATAACTATGCTTCGCAAGATTTGTATTGGGGGATTGCTGCTGGTCGGCGCGGTGTCGAGCGCTTGGGGCGCTATCACGTTGAATGCCAGCGCCGGCAGCGGCCAGGTCTCGTTGAGTTGGTCGTATTCGAACGAGACAGCGACCACTCAGGAGATCTATCGAGACCTGGACTCGAATCCCAGTGGCCGGGTGCGTATCGCGAGTGTGAGCGCCAGCACGCGCAGTTACACGGATACGACTGTCAGCGGCGGCACGACGTATTACTACTGGATCAAAAACACCATCAGCGGCGTCGCGAACAACTCGAATGTCGCGTCCGCAACTCCAAGCGGCGGTTCGGGTGGAGGTTCCATCACAGGATCTTCGTGTAACACCAGCGGCGCGCAGACGACTGTGAACGCGACGATTCGTGTCACCAGCGGCACGTATGACGGGGGATGCCAGCGCTTCAACGCGGGCTCGGGCTTGGGCGACGGCAGCCAGGAGGAGGGCCAGGATCCAGTGTTTCGCGTGGAAAACGGCGCCACGTTGCGCAATATCGTGATCGGCACGAACGGCGCGGACGGCATTCACACTTATAACGGCGCCACTCTCGACAACATTTATTGGATGAACGTCGGCGAAGACGCGATGACCATCAAGTCCTCCGGGACCACGACGGTTAGAAACATCGAAGGCTACGACGCGGACGACAAGTTCTTCCAGATCAATGCCGCTTCGACGCTCAACGTCAGCAACTGCATCATCCATCGCGCCGGCAAGGCGCTGCGCCAGAACGGCGGTACCACGTTCCGTATCGATGTCGTGTTCGATCGTTGCGACTTGAACACTCTGGACGAAGGCGTGTTCCGCACCGACAGCTCATCCAGCACGGCACGGCTGACCAACAGCCGCCTGCACGACGCTGGATCGGTTTGCATCGGTTCGTGGGCCAGCTGCACCCAGTCCGGTAACACCAGCTATTGAAGTTGCGATGTGTTGCGTCGGGAGCCTCACGCTCCCGGCGCTCCTGCCCGTGAGTCGATAGAACATCCTGAGGATTAGGAGATAACCATGCTTCGCAAGATTTGTATCGGGGGATTGTTGTTGGCCGGAGCTGCGAGCGCCTGGGGCGCCACCAACCGGCCGGACGGGTACGTCACGATCTGCAAGATCAACGAGACGTGCTCGGTGAGTGCCAGCACCAACGTTGCGTTCGGCGCGTCCGGACAATTCGTGTTCAAAGTGTTGAACGGCAGCTTCAGCTGCACTGTCGCCACGTTCGGTTCCGATCCCATTCCTTCCAAGCAAGTGAAGGAATGTTCGGTGCCGTCGGGTAGCGGCGGCGGAGGTGGAGGCGGTGGTGGTGGCGGAGGAGGCGGGGGCGGCGGCGGTGGAGGTGGCACTGGTTCCATCACCGGATCTTCGTGCGGAACCAGCGGCACGCAGACGACCGTGAACGCAACCATCCGTGTCACGAGCGGCACCTATGACGGCGGTTGCCAGCGCTTCAACGCCGGCTCGGGCTTGGGCGACGGCGGTCAATCGGAAGGTCAGGATCCGGTGTTCCGTGTCGAGAACGGCGCGACGCTACGTAACGTCGTGATCGGCAACAACGGCGCCGACGGCATCCATACTTATAACGGTGCGACGCTCGACAATATCTATTGGATGAACGTGGGCGAAGACGCGATGACCATCAAGTCTTCCGGAACGACGACGGTAAGAAACATCGAAGGCTATGACGCGGAAGACAAGTTCTTCCAGATCAATGCGGCTTCGACGCTCAACGTCAGCAACTGCATCATCCATCGCGCCGGCAAGGCGCTGCGCCAGAACGGCGGCACCACGTTCCGCATCGATGTGACTTTCAACCTTTGCGACCTGAATACTCTGGACGAAGGCGTGTTCCGCACCGACAGCTCATCCAGCACGGCGCGGCTGACCAACAGCCGCCTGCACGACGCCGGATCGGTTTGTATCGGCTCGTGGTCCAGCTGCACGCAGTCCGGTAACACCAGCTACTGAGGTGTGACTCTTTGCGCCGGGAGTCTTTGCGCTCCCGGCGCGCTTTCTGGTGACAGATCATGCAACGAAGTCTTCTGGTGGGAGCAATCATCCTGGGGACAGTCGTGACCGCTGCTGTCATCAGTTTTCGAAGAGATGATGGGCGTGATGCTGAGGCGAGCGTGACTATGCCAGCCGAGACGCAGGGCAAGAGCGAGCCCGCAGTCAAGATCGATGTGGCAAACGAGAGTGCCGAGGAACTACCGACGTCTGAAGCGCGCGATGGAGCCGCCGTGGCCCACGTCGAACACAAATATCGCTATCTGCTCGCAGATGTCGCTGGCCCGCATGCCGATGACTTGAAGCAGCGTTTGCTGGACTTTGAGATCGAAGAAGACCCGGCTCGTAAAGCGGCAGCCGAGGCTCGCGTGATCGAAATGCTGTCGCCTGATGAACGTGACTACTACCTCGCGTTGAAGGACTCGGATGTCGAGCAACATCAAGTCACCGCGTACGCTGGCGGAGTGAGCAACATCGCGCCGCTCGACACGCGCCAGGAGCGTCAGATTCTGGATGCGAAGCTCCGTCAGAAACAGCGTTATGCCGCCACGCTGCGCGACGCAGGACTGGACAGAGACTCACTGTCGCCGGCCGAACGCGAATATGCGCACGCGCAGGTTGCTGGAGCGCTTCGAGGCTATCTCGACGACTTCCTGGTGGAAGTCTCGGCGTCACTCACCCCCGAGCAGTACACACTGCTGAAGAACTACGAGACGACCGAATATCAGCACGAGTTGGAGAGGCTGCAGCGACAGATCAACGCCAAGTGAACCATCACTGACGGCTCAGTCGCACGATCCGTTCGCCGACAGCGATCAAGTCGCCAGTGCGTGGATTGAACGCAGCACTCCGAAAATGACGATGCGTGTGAGCGGCAATAGTGCTCCAGCTCTTTCCCGCATCGACGGAGCGCAGTATCAAACCCTGCTGACCGACGATGACCAGGTGGCCGGTGCCGGGTTCGATCAAGCCCTTTCTCAGCTCGGCATCGGTGCCACTATCGACGGCAACCCAGGATGCACCTCGATCCTGCGACCGAAGTAACGAGCCGTGCTCGCCGAACGCCATCAACGTACCTGTCCGCGGATCACGCAGCATGCGCCTAAGCGATCGCTGAGTCCCAGAGGCAACGCGATTCCACGTGGCGCCTGCATCAGTCGACCGAAGCATCGCGCCATTTGCGCCGAGGAGAAACAAGTTGCCGGATGTTTCGTCGGCATAACTGCCGAATAGATTCTCAGACGCACCCGTGTCGACGGCCGACCAGGTTTGACCATCGTCGGTGCTGCGTGCCGCGCCTCCACGCTGGCCCGCTGCGATCGACACACCGTGGCTTTCGAGAACAGTGCCTTGCCAGAGCTCTCGATCCGTTGCGAACCTGGACAAACTCCACTGACGGCCACCGTCGTTCGAGTTGTACATCGAGCCACGCGCTTCGATGACTGACAGTTTCTGCCGCCGCTGATTGCTCAGAATCCAAGGAAACGCTTCCTCTTTTTCCAGCGGCGTCCAATGCGCGACTTGCCACGTCTTCCCCGCATCTGCTGAGCGAATGATCGTGCCCGGCGCGCCCGCTGAGACGAGTGTACTCTCGTTCGCGACGACGAGCGAACGCAGCTCCGGCGGCGTGTTCATGTTTGGATACGCGATGGCGATGGCTTCCCATGACTGGCCGCTATCTTGCGAGCGCAAGATGTTGCCGAGCTCGCCGCTCGCGACCAGCACGTTGTTCTTGGGTAAAGCCACCAACTCGCGCAAATTCACGTTGAGCGCTGGTGAGAGCACTCGCCAATTCCGACCGGAGTCTTTACTGGCGCAGATGAAGCCGCCTTCGCCGAAGCCGATATATCTACCGTCAGCCAGCTGCGCGACCGATTCCATACTCGTGTCGAAGCCGGTCTTGATCCGTTGCCAGGTTTTGCCGCCGTCGCTCGATGTGGCTGCCATTCCGTGATGTCCGGTCACAACCAGCGATTTAGTTCGCGGGTCGTGCCGGATCGCGCTCAGATATCTCTTTTGATCGTTCGAGCTCAGCTCAATTTTTTCCCAGGCATCGTCATCGGGCTCGCGACGAAATATATCGCCGACGTGACTGGTCATCAGCGTCACGCGATGATCGGGATCGAACGCCACGTCGGTGAAGAATGCATTGCTGCCGACGCTCTGCAGATCCCAGCTGGCGCCGTGGTCGGACGAAGTGAGGAAGCGTCCCAAAGCGCTCGTCGCCAGCAGTTGCCCGGGCAAGGAATGAAATCCGCTGATGGGCGTGACCGGATCCTGCATGCGAATGCGCGTGAGTTGCCAGCTGACGCCGGCGTCGGTGGAGCGTCCCACCCAACCGTCCTCGCCGCCGATGAATAGCGCGCTGGTGTTCGGTTCGAAGAACAGCGCTTCGAACGTGACCTGCAATTGATGTTCGAGCGCGGTCCAGGTTCGTCCCGAGTCGAGCGAGCGCAGGATTGTGCCGCGAGTGCCCGCTGCAATCCACGCTCCAGTCGTCGGTTGATGAACAACTGTGCGCAGATCGAATTCCGTTCCGGGGACTTTAGCTAAAGACCAGCGTTGACCGGCGTCCTCCGAGCGAAGCACGACGCCACGCTCGCCCACGGCGATCAGCACCTTGCCGCGCGAGTCGGTTGCTATGCGATTGAGATCGGCATCGGTCGGCGTGGCCGCCCAGCGGAAGCTCGTGCCATCGGTGGAATACATGACTGTGCCGTCCGTGCCCCACAGCAACAAGGTTCGGCTGTTCGATTCGAACAGCGAGCCGGTCAGCTTGGGATTGATGACTCGCGCCGCGTAGGCGGGCGGCGATTTGTTTTCATCGGCACATATTGCCGCGGATATGCACAAACATAACCACAGCAACCAGCGAAGGCATGTGAGCATCTCCGTTGACCTCATGCGGATCCTTCCGATCCGCATGCTGCCTGCTCACCATAGGCGCCGCAAGCCGGTGCGAGCGATACAACTATTTGTTGGAATAACGGAACTGCAGCCGCACCACGATGCGCTCGCCGGCACCACCTTCCCTAGGTTGGTATTTCCATTGCTGAATGGCGTTGAGAGCGGCGCGATTGAAGATGCGTCCGCGGCTGGTGCCTTCGACGCGAGGTGCATCCACGTCGCCGGCGGCGGTGACTTGCAAGCTCACATCCACCCAACCTTCGATGCCACGCATGAGAGCCTCTTGCGGATATTCCGGCTGAACCATTCTGATCAGCTTGGGCGCCACGGACGGCACCGGTGCGGGTGCGCTTTCGGGCAACGCCGCTGTCGCCGCGGGTGCATTTACAGGCTCATCGACGACAGGCGCGCTGCCGGACTCGTCCGGTACAGGAGTGATGAGAGATGGCGATGTTTGCTCCGTGCTCTCCGGTGTCAATGAGAGCAGGGCGGGCGCCTGGGCCACTCGTGTCACAGGCGGTGATGCCGGAGCAGGCGTCGCGATGGGCGCGACAGTTTGTTTCTGCGTCAGCAACGGCTGACTCACCGGAACACTCGGTGTATCGGCCCGAGGTGTTGCGACGGCCGGAGGCTTCGCTACTTTCGGCTTGGCAGGTGCGACTTGCAGGGAGGCATTGGCGGCCAGGAGGATTTTCTTCAGCTCGGTACGAAGTTGCGTGTCCAGTGCGGGCAGGCCTTCGTGCTGTGGGCGGACGCGCCGAGCCCGATCGAGTGCGACCGCCGCTTCGGCGACGCGCTTCTCCGACAGCATCACCCGTGCATTGGTTAGATGACGATCGGCAATCGCATCGATGCCCGCCATTGCGTCGGCGTTAGCAGGATCGAGCGACAGCACGGTGTTGTAGTAGTGAAAAGCACTGCGCTCGGGGGGATCGGTGTAGCGGCCCTCGGCCATTGCGCTCCGGGCATCGACGAGATTGCGTTGGATCACATCCCGCGGATCGATATCCGGCATGCGTTGTGACATCACCAGCCACATTCCGGCGGCGACGGCGAGCGTTGCGCCGATGAAAGCAATCCAAGTCGGACGCGCGACGCTCGGTCGCTCGACGACTTCGGTTGCGACAGGCGGCGGTATGTTGGGAACTACGTCCGTTCCTAACGGCACATCGACGACGACGGGTGTGCTCACCGGCAGTTCGTTGTCTTCCTCTTTGATCGGAAGGTCCTCGATGCGAGGACGTCGACGTTGCGCGGTGTGATGGAAAGGGGCGGTGATTTCGTTTCTTCCCGACGCCAGTTCCAGGCTGATGTGCGCAGTATCGGTGGCCATGCGCTTACTCCCCGTTTGCGCGAGCTCTGCTGCAACACGGCGGCAGCAGGCCCACATATGCTGGCCACGCTAATGCATTCGTGCTGCGCTGTCAGTGGTCGGAAGCCCTAATGTTATAGAGGTTTTCGTGCGGCCTGCTCTCACGCGCGTGTCGATCCGGTTGACACAGCGGCCCGCAATTGTGGGAAAAATTCGACGAAGTCCGCATCGAGGCCGGCGTGTTGTGAGATGAGATCGGCGACGCCGCGTTCCAACTCGAACTCACGCCGCCAGCGAGAAGATAAATATGCGGACACCCGGCGCAGCGAACGTTCCACGCCCTCGACGCGTCGATACGAACCGAGCAGATCGTGACGAATGATGCGATCGAGCGTGACGCGCGCGGAAGAGGGCAGCTCGATCTTGCTCGACTCGATGTCGGCATAAAATTTTGAGGTGAACGCATCCAGCACGATCGGCGAGTAAGCGTCCCAGTGAAGTGCCAGCAGATGATCGTAGAAAACATCCACGAGCACGCCGCTGAAGCGACGAAACTCGGGACTGATTCTCGCGCGGCTGCGTTTCACCAGAGGATGAGAATCGGTGAACGCGTCGATCTGTTTATGTTTCTGCGCGCCGCGTTGGAACCGAGCGGTGGTCCGGCGCAGCTCCTCTCCTCTCACGATATCGGCCAGCAGGTTGCCGAGGCGAAATTCGACGTCGGGCTCGGACAGAAAAACGTGCGCCAGCCAATTCAAGCGAGATCCCTTGTTTAACTGAACGGCAGCCTATCCCACCAATGTTTCGACGTCGAGAAGGCTGTCGCCGACGCCAGACACGGCGCTCGGCGACACCACTGCATCCGCGCACGTACAGGTTCCGAATAACGCAGCAGATCCAACCGCGCGCTAGCGAGCCGCGGTGGTTGCCGGGCGCCCGGTCCCAAGTGCAAGTGAAACCTAATAGGGATTCCCCATGAGATTGATGAAGTTGGGCTCGACCGCAGTCCTGATCTGCGCGGCCTTTACGCTTGTTGGCTGTGGCGGCGATAACGGCAACGACGAGAGCCAACGGCCACGAATCACCGCGCCGGACACGCTGGGTGCCGGGTCGCTGGGCCTGCCTTACAGCAACACGTTCATGTCCCGCGGCAGCAATATCGTATGGAGCGTGAGCTCCGGCACGCTGCCTCCCGGTATCTCGCTCGACATGACCAGCGGCGCCTATAGCGGCACGCCGACCACGATCGGTTCATATACGTTCACGATCACTGCGACCAACAGTTTCGGCATGGACAGCCGCAACTACGCGCAGGATGTGAACTTGCCGACGTCCGATAGCAACGCGTTGTTGTCCGGCAATCGCCTGGCGGCGTTCCCGATGGTATTCCCGGCCGGCTTCGAAGCGCCTGTGGCCATCACCGGTGTGCTCACCGGCGACACGCTCGTGAGCATCGATCGCCGTCCGCAGAACGGCTTCCTGTACGGCCTCGGTTATAACGCTACCAACGGCACCGTTCAGCTTTACAGCATCTCTTCGACCAATGCGTTCGCGACGCCCATCGGCGCCGTGGGCGGCTTTGTCTCCGCGGCCGGCACGCCAGTGCGCATCGGCACCGATGCAACGACTGTGTTCGGCATCGACTTCAATCCGACGGTTGATCGCGTGCGTGTTGTGAACAGCGCCGGTCAGAACTTCCGTATCAATCCGAACAACGGCGCGCTGGTCGACGGCGATACCGCGTCGGCGGGCACGCAAATGGACGGCCCGATCAACGGCCCGGCCATGTCGCTGAACGAAACGGCTTATACCAACAGCTCCCAGAGCGTAACGGTGACGACCCAGTACGGCGTCGACTCCACCATCGACGCGGTCTGTATTCAGAATCCGCCGAACACCGGCACGCAGACGATGTGTCAGCCGCTGTCGGTCCCGGTCGAGAGCGTGCAAGGTTTCGATATTTCTCCGGCCGTGACAGTGGCGACCAGCAACACCCCGGCGACGGGCAGCGGCGTTGCCATCGTGCGCGCTTCAGGCCGCACGCAGGACGAGATCGTGATGGTGAATCTCGCCAACGGCACTGTGACGACCGCTGGTCCGATCAGCACCGCTGGTGTGCTCGGCCTCGCGCTTCAGCAGCCGGCTGCTACGCCGATCGTGGCGTTGTCGGCTGACGGCACGCAGCTGTCGCGCTTCTTGAGCTCGACGCCGGGTACGGCGGTGACGGTGGCCATTGCCGGCGTCGCGGTGGGAGAAACATTGATCGGTATCGACTATCGCCCGAACACCGGCCAGTTGTATGCGTTGGGCGTGAATCCCACCACTGACACTGCCACGGCCTATGTCGTCGATCCGCAGACGGGTCAGGCGTCGGTGGTCGGCACGCAGGCGGGCTTGATCACGTATGTCGATGCGACTGGCGCGACGGTGGATCTCCCGGCAGTGACGGCGGGCTATGGCTTCGACTTCAACCCGACAGTCGATCGTATTCGCGTCGTTACCGGCACGGGTTTGAACTTCCGCGTCAATCCGATCGATGGCACTCCGGTCGACGGCAACCTCAACAACACCACGACCCCGCCGGCGGGCGTCAACACCGACGGTTTGATCAACGGTGGCCCGAACGGCACGACAGGCGTGACTGCAGCGGCGTACACCAACAGCTTCGGTCAAGGGACTGGCGGTCCGACCACGCAGTACGTGATCGATGCGGCGAGCAATTCGTTGTTCATTCAGAATCCGCCGAACGGCGGCACGTTGACGATGGGTCAGACCATCACGGTCAGCGGCAACACGCTGGACTTCACCGAAGCGAACGGCTTCGATATTCCTTCCAACGTGCGAGTGACGACGGCTGCGTCGGTTGCGACGGGCCTGGGCTTCGCGGCGCTGACGTCGGGTTCGATCACGCGTCTCTACTCGATCGACCTGAGCAACGGTCGCGCGGTCAACCTCGGCAACCTGGCGGGTGGCGTGAGCGGCATCGCGGTGGGTCAGACGACGATTCGTTGATCCACGGATGGCACCGGCCCGTTCGAGCCGGCGCATTGAAGCTAAAAGTTAATACCGGCCCCTTCGGGGCCGGTGAGTCGATTCGGAGTAAGAAACACCGGCCTCGTGTTGGAGGCCGGTGCGAATTCAACAAAGCTTAGTTGCTCGCCGAATCAGTCGTCGTCTTCGAGCCGCGCTCTTTCTTGCCGCCGAAGCGACCCGGGCCGGGGCCGCGGCCTTCATGTAGCGCTTCGAACTTCTTCAGCTGCGTCTCGTTCAGCACGCCGCTCAACTGCGTGCGCAGCTCCTGCTGAGACGCTTCATGCTTCGCTTCCATCTCTTCACGAGTCGGTCGAGTAGCGCCGGACGCGCGAGCGGCTTCGAACTCGCTGCGCATCTTCTCGTGATGCGCCTTCAGGATCTTTTCCACTTCGGTCTTCTGGTACGCGTCCAGGTCGAGCAGCAGCGCCATACGATCCATACGATTCCCTTCCGGGCCGGGAGCCGAGGTGGCGGGCGTTTGCGCCATTGCGACGCTGCTGGTGAGCCAGGCGAGCGCAAGCAAAGTGACTGGGGTTTTCATGGGTCTCTCCGTTCGATGACAGGTTCGCTTTGGAACACGCTGCCAGAGTAGGCCGGTCGAGGTCCGGGCGCGGTAAGCAATCGTTACCAACTGTAAGAGCTAAAACCCTTGAACGCTCAGGCACTTGCCGGTGCCGCTTCGCGCGGCAGGGCGAGCGTCGCTTCGAGTCCGCCCTCGGTTCGATTGAGCAGGGTGAGTGTGCCGCCGTGCGCCTGGGCGATGTCACGAGCGATGCTCAGGCCCAGGCCAGTGCCGCCGGTGTCGCGATTGCGTGAGTGTTCGAGCCGGAAGAAAGGCTCGAATACTTTGTCCAGCATGTCGTTCGGAATTCCCGGGCCTTCGTCCAGCACGCGCAACAGCAGCTGCTTGCCGTCTTCGATGCGAATGGTGGCGCGCACGCCATGGCGAATCGCGTTTTGCACCAGGTTGCCGAGACAGCGTTTCAGCGCGAGCGGCTTGGCGGTGTAGGGCGATTGAGCTTCGCCGACGATGGTTACTTCGCCGCCCAGCTCCGCATGCTGTCGCTGCAGCTCGCGTGCGAGCGCGTTGATGTCGACCGGCACCGCTGTTTCTTCGTCGTTCAGGCCGCGGAACACGCCTAAAGCGCCGCGAATCATGTTCGACATTTCATCCAGGTCTTCGACGCAGCGTTGCCGGAGATCGTCGTCGTCGATCGATTCCACGCGCAGTCGCAATCGTGTCAGCGGTGTGCGCAGATCGTGCGACATGGCGGCGAGCACTTGCGTGCGGCTGTCGAGATACCGTCGCAATCTTTCCTGCATCGAATTGAACGCACGTGTCGCTCGAAGCAACTCGCGCGCGCCGCGTTCCTTCAACGGTGTCGTGGTCGCGCCTCGACCGACTTCATCGGCAGCACGAGCCAGATCATCCAACGGTCGCGTGATGGTTCGAGTGACCGCATACAACACCGCACTCAACAACAGCGCGAGCACGCCCAGCTCCACGAAAATAAACCGTGGCAGGCGCGGACCGGAGCGTGGAGCAAGCGTTCGAAATACAGCGGTATCGCCGTCGGGCAGAGTGATCGTCACATCGAAGACGCGATCGAAACGTCGGGCCGTCATCCCGCCTGGGGGTGGCCGATCCTCGGGCGGAGGTTCGCCAGCAGGAGGCGGTCCTCCATCCGGAGGCATGTCGGGTATCCGATGCTCGCCCTGCGTTACATGCAACGGAATGACTTCATCGCGCCGTGCACGCGGGGGACCGACGGACACGCGAAATTTTGGCCCGAGCTCTCGCTGCAAATTGTTGACGAACGTACGTTCGAGCTCGACCTGTTCCTCCGACTTCACGCGCATGCGCGGTGGCGGACGAACATCGTCGGGCAACAAACGTCGCTGGCGCAGCCTGGCTCGCGCATCGTCTCGTTGGGTTTGCTGCAGATCGGCCAGATATTCGCTGGTTGCGGCGATGGTGTTCACCGAGCTGCCGGAGCCGCTGTCGAGCAATGCCAGCTCGCGCCGCTCACGCACGATCAGCAAGATGATCAGCAGCATCAACAAGCCGATCACGCCGACGGTGGCCGCAAACATGCGGCCGAACAGCGTGTCGGGCAGCAGCGAGCGTAGCGACATTATTCTTGCTCGACGGGTACGCCGATGATGTAGCCCTCGCCGTAGACCGTCTTGATGATCTTCGGCGAGCGTGCCTCGTCGCGCAGCACCTGGCGCAGGCGGCTGATGCGTACGTCGACGCTACGATCGAACGGATCGATATCGCGTCCGCGCAGCAGCTCCATCAATTGCGAGCGCGACAGCACTCGTGTCGGATGTGCGAGCAGAATCGAGAGCAAACGAAACTCGGCGCCGCTAAGTGCATGTTCCGAGTTGTCGGTGTGGCGCAGCGTGCGAGCAGTGACGTCGAGCGTCCAATCGCCGAAGCGATAAATGTTTGCTGAGCTTTGCGCCGGGTCGCGAGGCATATGCACCGTCCGACGCAGGATGGCTTTGATTCGACCCACCAGCTCGCGCGGGCTGAAGGGTTTGGAAAGATAGTCGTCGGCGCCCACTTCCAGGCCGACGATGCGATCCACCTCTTCGCCCAGCGCGGTGAGCATCAGGATCGGCACTTGCGAATGAACGCGCAGCTCGCGCGTGAGCTTGAGCCCGTCTTCGCCGGGCAGCATCAGGTCGAGCACGATCAGATCGACGTGGGATTGTTCCAGCGCGCGGCGCATGCCTTTGCCGTCGGCCACGACCGTGGCGCGAAAGCCGTTCTTCTGCAGGTAATCGCCCAGCAGAGTGCGGATGTCGCGGTCGTCGTCGACGATCAGGATGTGGCGGGTCTCGCTCATGAGCGAGCATCATGACCAATGCCGGGCGAGCATGCCCTTGCAGATTGTAACTAACTGTTACGCGCGACTGGCGTTGCGGAGCTCGTCGTCGCTGTGGGGGGCAGAGGAGGACGGCATGGCGGCGCTGATGATCGCACCGACTTCGTAGGGCATCACGCGGTCGCGGCCGGCGGCCTTGGCCCGGTACAGGGCCCAGTCGGCATGGGCGAGCAGCTCGCGCAGCTCGTAGCCGGAAATTTCAGTCGAAGTGACGCCGAAGCTTGCCGACACCGGGCACAGCTCGCCTTCGTATTCAGGGATGAGTGCTTTGACGGCCGCGCGCAGCCGTTCAGCCCGTTGCTTGGCATCGTCCAAACCGCAGCCGGGCAGCACGACGCCGAATTCCTCGCCGCCGACGCGGCCGAAGATGTCGCTGACTCGCAGGTGCGTCTGGCAGGCATTCACCGCCTGACGCAACACATGATCGCCGGCGGCGTGTCCGTAACGATCGTTGATCGCTTTGAAATAATCGAGGTCGCACAGGACCACGCTGACCTGCTGCCCCGATTTGCGCGAGGCTTCGAGCACGTTCTCGGCCAGGTCGATGAAGCGCGGACGATTGGAGATGCCGGTGAGGCTGTCCACCTGCGACAACTTCATGAAGTACAGCTGCGAACGTTTGGTTCGATACGCCCACAGCGCGATGAAGATGACGACCACCAGCAACAGCGCGATATACAAACGACTCGCCTCGGCCGCCTTGCTGTCGAGCTCGCGCTGCAATTGCAGCAGCTTGTTTTCCTGGTTGAGTGCTTCGATCTGCAGCTTGTTGGACGCGTTCTCGTGCTTGGCTCGCTCGTACGCGAGCTGCCGCGCGCTCACGTCGTCGAGATAACCTTTATCGGCGGAAAGATATTTCTCCAGATACCCCAGCGCCGTCGCCGTGTCGCCCCGCTTGGCGGCGATTTCATACAGCACGCGATAGGTCGTCACGATCGGCTCGGTGGGCTGATTTTGCACACCGGTCTCGATCGCGCGCAGCGCGTACTGCCGTGCCGAAGTCAGATCGCCCTGCGACTGATACGCCTGGGCCAGCAGCGCATCCCACTCGGAAATGCCGCGTGGATAGCGTGTGTCCTGCACTTCCTGGTAGTACTGCCGCAGCAGCCGGATGGCGCTGTCGATGTTTCCTTCCGCAAGCTGCAGACGCACGATATAGGTGCGGATGTGATTGGCGGTCAGCAACTCGCCATGCTTGACGCAAGCGTCGATGGCGCTGGCGAACGCCGCGCTATCCGACTTCAGCGAGCCGCCTTTGTAGAGCGCCTGCAGCTTTACCAGATTGCCCCGGCAGGCGCCGCGGGTGGTGGGATTCTCGTCGATGACCTTTTGCGCGTAATTCAACGCCAGCGCGCTTTCGCCGACCATGCCGTAAAGATACGCGGCGACTTCCATCGCCTGCTGTCGCGCCAGCTTGTCCGTAACCTCAGGCAAAGCATCCAACAGCTGGTTGAGTTGCGGGAACGCCAGACCGTACTTGCCAGCGAGGGCGTGCACGTTGACCACAGTCGCCAGCGCTCGCACCTTGACGTTAACGTCCTCGGCACGCTCGGCAAGCGTCTGAAGCATTGGCAGAGCGGTGCGATAATCGCCCGCATAGGTCAACTTCCAGGCCTGCAGGTATTCGAGCAATTCACGTTGCTTCGGAGGCAGCGACGCTGCACGTTGCCTCAGCTCGCCAATCAGCTGGGTGAACTGTTGCGGGTCGGAAATCTTGACCTGTTCGGCCTTCTCCAGCAGGCGCTGCGCATCTGCTGCCGGCGTGGCGGCCTGGGCACACTCAATCGCCAGTAATGCGATGGCCAGCAGCCGGCCGAGGGAGAGCCGCCATACGCTCCCTGCCTGGTCCGTCCTCTGCCTGGTCGATGTGGCCATAAATGTGTTGAGCCAACGCGCGACCCGAGCGCGCGTGGCCGGGCATCACACGGTGTATTTCTCGTCGCCGGAGTCCTCTTCCGGCTCTTCCTCGTCCTGCGGAGCAAACACGATGCCGCATGTATCCTGACGCGAGCCGAGCAACGTCGCGAGACGAGTGGCATCGCCCTTCAACAACGCATCCCGCAACGCCGGCGCGATGTTTGTTTGTGCCAGCGCTTGCTCCAGGCCACTGCAGCCCGCGTAACGCAGCTGCGAGTCTTCACCGGCTCTCTGCAGGAAGTCGACGACGTTCGACACTGTGCTCTCCTAAGGGACTAGCGACGATCCAATGTATGCGACTGGGCAAGCGACTCGGGCAGCAGCACGTCTGTCATCGCGACTTGCGTCGTCGCACGAGTCTAGGACGTGACAGCATCGTTTAGCCGCCGAGTGGTCCACAGAAGTCGTGTCCGACGCTCCCCGACGCCAGCAGTATTTAACAGAATTATGCCTGCTTCCGAACGGAAATATCATCTGGAATGCGTGTGCCGTGACAACTCTCTTCCGTGGTGAGCCCGGGCAGTGTCATCTTCGTGTCATGAGGAGCGGGCGCTATCCAAGTGTCACGACGTACCGACCAAACACCGGTCTGCTGGCAGCGCGTAAAGCCTACGCTAATGACTGCGCGCTGCACAGCCATGTGCCCGTCGGCAAACTGCACCCAAAGCTCGTCGACGGGCAGCTCGGCGAACACTCGCTGGATCAGAGTGACGAACAGCTCCGTGGAATAACCCCGGGCGCGAGCACCACGCACGAACATGACACCGCCCTGGACACTGCGCCGGTCGAGGTCGCAGTTCTGCAGGCTGCAAATACCGACGTCCACGCCGGACGTTTTCTCGGTCACCGTGAGAAACAGTCGCTCAATCGGGCTGCGTCGCATGCCAGCCAGCACCGCTCGAAAGCTGCGGCCTGCTTGCTCGGCGGACATCGGTGCGCCAATGAAGCGCATGGTTTCCTGGTCCATATAGAGCTGCGAGAACAGCGTTGCATCGGTGGCTGAAAGCGCACGCGTCCGCAAACGCGCCGTTTCCACCGGGAAGACATGCATGGTGTCAGGCCAGCTCGCGGTCGAGCGCCGCCAACCGGTCGCGAATCTCGTAGTCGGGCTGCAACGGCTGTGCCGGCGGCACGACCATCGTGAAATGCATGTCCGTTTCCGCCTCGGGCAGGTCGCGCAACGGCATGCGAACGATCTTGGGACCGAATGTCGGCAGCGTCGCGGCCTGGTACAGGATCACTTCGTGATCCAACGGATAATCGCGGCTGAGCACATCCACCAGCACTTTCCGGTAGGCCGCGGGGGTCGAGAAGCGTGCGAACGATTGATCGCCGGCCAGGCCGACCTGCCACAGAATCAGGTACGCCGCCGGGTCCACTCGACGCCGATTGAACATGAATTGGCTGGCTTCGTAGTGCTGGCAGCCGTACTTGCCGGGATCGAAGCCCAGGTCCGCGTATAAACAATCGGCAGCCGAGACGCCCGGCTCCATGTGCGCTTCGAACCCTTCGGCGCGCGCGAGTTCGATAGCCTTGTGGGGCGGCCAGGCGAATACGCCCGGGTGACCGTAGAACGCCGCGCACACTCGTTTGCCGTCGCGCACCTCGGTGAGGATGGTGTCCACCATCTCACGATACGTTTGCATCCGCGATTTCCCTTCGCGATAGAAAGATTGCAGGCTGCGCACGTCGGCATTCATGCGCGCGATCCACATCTCGATGATGCCGTCGGACATGCCGGCGAATACCACATCGGCCTTCTGTATGTAGTCGCGAGCCAGCGGCGTGAGATGCGATCCCAGGGTCATCCCTACGCCGACGCACACCAGACTCCCGGGCTTATTCATAGGGTTTTCCCGCAACCAGTCAGCAGGCCGCGAACCGACGGCGCGCGCGAGTGTACGGAGCGGGAATGTTTCTCGCCAGCGCGAGAAGACTTACGCGTCGAGCGAGATGCGCAATGTTTCCAAACCGTCGACGCCGCCTTCGAGGCGATCGCCCGGCCGGAGCGCGGCGACGCCGGCCGGCGTGCCGCTGAAAATGAGATCGCCGGCAGCGAGCTCGAACAGCGTGGACAGCTCGGCGACGATTTCCGGCACGCTCCAGATCATGTCCGCGAGCATGCCCTGTTGACGAACAGCACCGTTGACCTGCAACCAGATCCTGCCGTTGTCGAGTTTGGCGCCGGGCGTGATTGCGCTGATCGGCGCCGACCGATCGAAGCCCTTGGCGGTGTCCCAGGGGCGGCCTTTGTCCTTGGCTTCGGCCTGCAGGTCGCGACGCGTGAGGTCCAGGCCCACGGCGTAGCCGAACACGTGATCGAGCGCCCGCGCCGGGTCGATGTTCGCACCGCCTTTACCGATCGCGACCACCAGCTCGATCTCGTGATGCAGATCGGCGGTACGGACCGGATAGGGAATCGTGGAGCCGTTCACCACTACCGCGTCGGCCGGCTTGGCGAAGAAGAACGGCGGTTCGCGCTCGGGATCTTTGCCCATTTCGCGTGCATGCGCCGCGTAATTGCGGCCCACGCAATAAATCCGGTGCACGGGGAAGCGCTCGCTGCGTCCGACGATAGCGACCGCGGCTTGCGCCGGCGGGGGAAAGGCGAAGTTCATGCGGACGATCTTAACTTACACTCACCGCGACGATCATCTGCTCCAGCACCCAACGCTTGAGCATGCCGGCCGCCTGCAGCGGGACCGCGTCGGGTTCGTGCCACTCGCACAGCGTGTCGCATAGAGATTCGAAGGTGCCGCCGTTGCGCGCGTTGTCGAGCGCCGCAGCTTCGTCGGCCGCGAGCGATCGATACTGCGTCCTCAGCGATTCGCGCCAGATCAGCCACGGTTGCGGCTCGTCGAGCTTGACCCCGTCCGGCGGCGTCTCGTCTTCGGCAAACGCCTTGAACAGTAACGGTGCGTTTGTCTTCACCCGCATGAGCTGCACCGACGGATGGAACGTGAACTGCAAGCCGGGCCACTGCTCCGGCGCCACGGCGCCAAGCGCTTCGACGCCGACCGGTTCGGCGTCCGCCGCGTCAAACGCCGCCGCGAGGGCCCATTCCCAGCGCGCCAACTCGGCCACCCACGGTCGATTGCGATACGAACGATCCAGGAGCGTCGGGATGCGATCGCCGAACCAGCGAATCGACGGATAGCTCGACGGGCTCAGCTCGATGTACTCGCCGGCGAGCCGAGCGAACTCTTCGTTGCCCAGTAGTTGTTGCAGGCGAGGCAACGTGCTCGCCAGCGCCTCGGTCAGCCGCAGCCGGTACGCTTCCGAATAAATCGCCAGTCGGGTGGCTGCCGGCACGTCCGGCGTGCTTTCGACGGCGTCGACGATACGTTCGTGGCCATGCATGACATGGCGCTGAAAATCACGTTGCAGCTCGGCCAAGGTAGTCATCGTGGCACTCACGCAGCGGACTTCGATGCACGGGCCGCCGCCGTGAGCGCGCGAGCGTGATCGAGCTCGGCCAGCAACACGTCGAGCTCAGGAATGTTGTCGTCGCGCTCGATCATGGTCGACACCGGCCCAAAGCGTTCGACGGCGGATTGAAACAAGTCCCACACCGCCTCGCATACCGGCTCGTCGTGGGTGTCGATCAAATAGTCGCCCATGTTGCGATGGCCGGCGAGGTGGAATTGTTGAACCCGCTCCACCGGAATGCCGCGCAGATAAGCCATCGGATCGAAGCCGTGATTGACGCTGCTGACGTAGACGTTATTGACGTCCAGCAATAAGTGACAATCGGCGCGCTCCGCGAGCTCGCGCAGGAATTCCCATTCGGTCATGTCCGCGCGAGCGAAGCTCACGTAGCTCGAAACATTCTCCAGCACCAGGCGCCGGCCCAATCGTTCCTGCACCGTGGCGACTCGCGACACGACGTGGCGTAACGCTTCTTCGGTGAAGGGCAGCGGCATCAAGTCGTGCAGATTGACGCCGTCGACGCCGGTCCAGCACAGATGATCCGAAATCCACTGCGGCTCGACCCGTGCCGCCAGGGCTTTCATATCGCGGAGATATTCCTCGTTCAGCGGATCGGTGCTGCCGATGGACATCGACACCCCGTGCAGCACGATCGGATATTCGGCGCGCAGGCGCTCCAGGTAGTACAGCGGCTTGCCGCCGGGCACGAGGTAGTTCTCGGTCAGCGCTTCCAGCCAACTGACACTGCCGCGGCGTTCGCCGAGCAATTCTTCGTAATGCGTCGGCCGTACGCCGAGACCGAACCCGAGCGAAGGCTGTACGGAGGCGGGCGGGGCGGAGCGGTACAACTTCGGTTCACCAGGCTAATTAAAGGAAAAAAGCGGCGCGGATCGACAGGCCCGCGCCGCTTGACTGGTATCGCTCAAACGGTCCGCGGAAAGCGCGTGCTTCCCAAGCAGACCGGCGATGGCCCGAAGTTATTTCTTGGCCTTGGCCTTGGCGGCGTCGCACTCGGCCTTGGACAACATCAGGAAGCCCTGGCCTTTGCAGGTGTTCTTGCCGGCGCAGGCATTGGCGGCCGTGCCGCAGGCACTGGTGCCTTTGCACGCATTCACGCCTTCGCACTTCACTTTGGCTTCATCGGCCGCGTTGGCGGCGGTCAGCGGGGCGGTGCTGAACATGACAGCAGCCGCAGTCGCCATCGCCAGACTCGAAAGTTTCTTGCCGTAGGTCATGGTTGCGAATCCTCGTGGAAGTGAACGCTTCGAATCCGAAGCGCAGGAGTATACGTAATCGGGCGGCGTTCGGATTCAGGGGCATTTCCAGGCGTCGCGTAAGACCAACAGCGGACAAACGAAAGGGCGGACGACCTGAATCGTCCGCCCTTGGTTTCACCCTGCGAGAGCCCGTCAGCCTTCGCCCTTACGAACCTCCAACGCATCCTTGACGCTCTTGACGCCGTCGGTCTCGCGAGCTAGTTGCAGCGCCCGCGTCCGCGCCTGGTTGCTCTCCACGAAGCCGCTCAATTGCACCGCGCCCTTGAACGTTTCCACGTTGATCTGGTGCGCCTTGGTCACCGGATCTTCGATCAGCTTCGCTTTCACCTTGGCGGTGACGACGCCATCGTCGATGGCCTGGCCGGTCGATTGCTGCGTCGGGGTCGACGAGCACGCGACGACAGTCGAGGCCATGATTGCGGCCAACATTAGTGCCGCCGTGTTTTGCCGTGCCATATTCCCTCGCTCCTTACTTGTTACAAGTACTTATATCACTGGATTCGATCAACCCGTGCCGTCGCGACGCGCTTCGGCCGCACGCTTGGCATTTTCCAGATCGTTGTCGGCGCGCTGTTTGCAGTCATCCTGCGCGGCGCCGCTCAGCGCTTCGCACTTCTCGGTCGCGATCTTATGCGTCGCTTCGGCGCGGGCTACGGCGACTTTGAAATCGCCCTGGGCCGCAGTTTCGCTCGCATCGCGCGCCTGATCGGCAACATCATCCGGATCGTGATCGGCCTGCGCGTCGAGCACATCCTTCTGCGCATCTGCCATTTCTTCCTTGGCATCCGCTTGCGCATCCGCCACGTCACGCTGCGCTTCGGCCTGCGCATTGGTCACATCGTGTTGCACGTTGGCCGGTGATTCGGCCTTGTTGCAGCCTGCCAGCGCGAGGCCGGCCGCCGCGATCAAAAGAAACAGATTGCTCTTGGTCATGTCGTTACCCTCGGTCAAACACTTCGCGTCGATAACGTGCTGATGCTCTGCGGGGTTCCTCGCACATCCGGCGTGCGGCGCGTAGCTAGTGATTTCTACATGGATATTTGTACTTTCTCGGTGGCACCCGGCGCGCTTCCGACGGAGATTGCTGACGAAGGAACCAAGAAATGTTCACAGCCGTTCCCCCACTCTCGACAGGAGACGCTTATTCCTAACGGTCCCACGTCCATGGCCGCGATCTCTGGCAGCACCGCTGGCGGGGTGCCGCTGCACGTGCGCATCGTCATTGTCGTTTCTATCGCGCTGCTGGTGTTGAATGCGTCGCTGCTGGTGATCAACACCGCGGCGACCATGGATTCGCACGCGCAGTACGCGCGTTCGTATGAAATAAAGCGCGCACTGAGCACGTTTCAGTCGGTGATCACGGCGGCCGAATCCGGTCAGCGCGGTTATCTGCTCACCGGACAGACCGGCTATCTCGAACCATATTACGTAGCGATGCGCAGCTGGCGGACCGAGCTGGACCGGCTGCGGACGCTCACTGCCGAAAACGCCGCACGACAGAAAGATATCGCGGAGCTGGAACAAATCACGGCCGCGGCGATCAGCCGTCTGAAGTCCACGATCAGTCGCAGTCCGCAACCGGGGCCGAACGGCACCGCTGATGTTGCCGGTACGGAACGAGCGACGACGACGATGGATCGGGTGCGAGGCATCGTCGACCGAATGATCGCGGAGGAGGACGCCCGCATTGAAGCGCTGCGTCGCGAGGTGTTGCGCGATCTACTGGTTGCCGGCGGCATCGCTTTACTCACGACCGTGGTCACTGTGGCCGTGCTGGTCGGCCTCAACAAGCTGCTCCGAAAATATCTGCACGACCGCGAGACCGCCGAAAACGCCTTGCGCGAATCCAACCAGGTGCTGAATCACCAAGTCGAGCAACGAACTGCCGAGCTCACCGAGCTCTCGCAACACTTGCTGCGAGTATCGGAGGAGGAGAAGGCCAAGCTCGCGCGCGAGCTGCACGATACGTTGGGCAGCAATCTCACTGCGATCAACATGGATCTGAACTGGATCCAGCGTCGCCTGCCGGACGGGGTTCGCGAAATCAAGGAACGTTTGCAACGTGTGTTGCAAATGTTGAGCGAGACCGTCGAGCTGAAACACGAAGTGATCGAAGGGCTGCGGCCTAGCCATCTCGACAATCTCGGGCTGGCGTTCGCGATGAAGTCGCACTGTCGCGAGTTCACACGCCGCACCGGCCTGCCTTGCGACGTTGAAGTGCAAGAGGACTTCGACGATCTCGATCCGGCCTGGTCGATCGCGTTCTACCGGATCGCGCAGGAGTCGCTCACCAATATCACCAAGCATGCGCAGGCCAACCGCGTGCGCATTGCATTGACTCGCGAGCAAGACGGCATCCGGCTGCGAATCGTCGACGACGGTGTCGGTCTCGCCGAGGAGTCGCTGAGTAAACCCAAGTCGCACGGCATCGTCGGCATGCGCGAACGCATGCGTCAAATGGGCGGCACTTTTCAGATACGCCGCCCGGAGGAAGGGACGGGCACGGTGGTCGAGGCATTCATTCCTGGCGTGAAATCGGCCGCTTTGTCGGCTTGATGACGCGCCGACAGGGGGCGTTTGGCGCCGTAGGAAAAATCCGACGGCACGAACTTCAATTTGTCGGGAACTTTTCCTCGCCCCCATGCCGTTGTGATCCATCGGACCTGTTGTAAAGCTGACCGTCAGGAGCGATCGCATGGAGAATCATGTCGAAAGAGCAACCCACAGCGACCATCGCGCGACTTATGCGGGCGATGACTCGGATTCGGGTGAAGTAGCGGTGGTGGGCGAGCGCAATCTCGCGCCGGCTCCGTTGGCATTGCGCATTCCGGTCGGTACCAACCTGGCCGACGTGGAGCGCTGGATGATATTCGCGACGCTGCAGAAATGCGGGGGAAACAAGACCCGCGCCGCGGCGTTACTCGGAGTGAGTCTCAAGACTCTCTACAACCGCCTCAACGCGTATCGCGCGCAGGGGCTGGCTATGGATTACGGCCTAAACGACGCCCAGGACGTGGCCATCACTACCCTGCAAGGTGGTGACCTCCGTGAAGCTATGACCGAGGTACCCCAAAGATGTTGAACCCTAGCGAAGTTGGCACTCGGGAAAACGAAGCCAGGGACGCGTTCCAGGCGTTGCAAACGCCGATTCGCGTCTTGATCGTCGACGACCACGCCATCCTGCGCGCCGGTGTGCGCGAGATGCTGGCCGAAGAACAGGATCTCACCGTCGTTGCCGAAGCAGGTTCGGCCGAAGACGCGCTCCAGCAATTGCGCGACGGCCTGCAGGTCGACGTGGTGGTGCTGGACATCACCTTGCCCGGCCAGAGCGGTATCGATCTGTTGAAACAGTTGAAGCGCGATCAGCCGGAGCTCGCCATCCTGGTGTTGAGCATGCATCCAGAGCGCAGCTTCGCTGTGCGGCTGATGCGGGCCGGCGCCAACGGTTACGTTCCCAAGATGATCGTTCCGGAAGAATTGGTGAAAGCGGTGCGTGCCGTCGGCACGGGCCGTCGTTACATCACGCCGCTCGTGGCTGAGTTGCTGGCGTCGGAATGTGCCGCGGACGAAGAAGGTCCGATGCACAACCGGCTGTCGGAACGCGAGCTGCAGGTATTCACACGCATCGCTCGCGGTGTGTCGCCGGCTGTCATGGCGAACGAGTTGGGGCTGAGCGTGAAAACCGTCAGCACTTACCGTGCTCGCATCCTGGAAAAGATGGGAATGCGCAGTAACGCCGAGATCGCGGCTTATGCCGTGCGTAATCAGCTGGTGGAGTAATGCAGCTGTAATTCAGCGGGTGGGTGAGCCGCCGGAAAAATCGCGCCGCGTGTCATGGCTGGGACCGAACTGACGATCTACATCGTGGAAGATTCGCCTGCGGTCATGGAGCGGCTGGTCGAAGCTGTCGGCGACATTCCCAACGCTAAAGTAGTCGGAAGCGCAGACGCAGTGGCGGCTGCGCTCGAAGGCATGCGTCGCGCGCAGCCGCGCGTATTGATCCTGGATATCCAGCTACGGGGCGGCAGCGGCTTTCAAGTGTTGAAACAGCTGCGAGCCAGTAGCAGCCGGCCGGAGGCGGTCATCGTCGTGACCAATCACCCTTCGGACGATTATCGGATCGCGAGCCGCGAATGCGGCGCGGATCACTTCTTCGACAAGGCTTCGGAATTTCACAAAGTGCGCGAAGTGTTGTTACAGATCGACGCGTCGGCCGCTTGATGAAGTCGCGAAGTCCGTATCAGCCGAAATGTCCGTATCAGCCGAAACAAATCGCCCGACGATCGCGGAACATACTCAGGATCCGGAAGCGTTAGTGATGCATTCTGACCGTCAGTTATCCGAACCCTGCGCAACTCGTTACATGGACCTCCCCAGGACGATGGGGGCACCCGCTGAGAACCCATCGGACACCATGCTGACGACTGCGCACTTCAAAGGCCGCGTTTTTTAGCGCGGCCTTCTTTTCTCCCGCCACCCGGCGGACAATAAAAAATCAGTTGTCTCGATCTTCGTGACTGAGATTCCGGCTCCAGTCAGCGCGGCTGCGCGAGGAGTCGTACTCGACCGCATTCTCCGAATGGGTGCTGCGGCATTCATCCTGCCAGCGCACGACCACGTACCGGCCGGTGCGTAGTTGCCAGACGTCGCCTCGCAGATCCATGTCGCTGTCTTTCAGACGAACCGGATCGCCGATGCGCAGCCGGTTGCGCACTTCTTTACTCATGTCGCTGCTCACTGTGGTGTCTCCTTACCGCCTCATCGGCACGAGCAGGTCGCAAGCGTAGGGGGAACGCTCTGGATGTTCGACTAGGGGAAAGCAGCAAGCTGCCGCTTCATGTTTGTATTGAGGAATGCGTCACGCGACGCGCGTCACGACGTTGTGAGGCGAGTCACATTCCCGTGCGAGTGCACGAGGCATTGGGTTTTACAAAATATGGGATTTGCGCGAGCCGCTACTCGGTCCACCAGCCCATGAATTCCTCGAAGCTGATCAGCCCGTCGCCGTCGGCATCGGTGAGCTCGAACGCCAGCAGACATTCGTCGTCGGACAGCTCCTGGTCCAACGTATGCAGCAAAGTCGCGAATTCCGCGCTGTTGATCCAGCCGTCGCCGTTGCTGTCGCTGAGGTCGAAGTTCTGTTTGAGCTCCGGCAGGTCGCTCGCGTCTATGTCCACGTCCTTAACGTCCTCTTCCAGCTCTGTCATACATTCATCCTGAACAAACGGCAGGTTTGCCGCGGCGCGGATCTTACTTGGGACCGTGAAATTTTTCCCCAAAGAAATCGTCGTTGTTCCAACGAGGCGAGGTGGCTGAATTGGCCGCGGCGAGCGCGATCCGAACATTAATGCGAGCTAAATCGGCGGCCGTCGGGAAGTCCATCGGCAACGTTAAATCGTCGCTGGGCTGGTGATAGTGGGCTGTAAGAAATTGTTCACGTAACTCGGCGAGATCCACGCTCGGATCGCGCGGTTGATAACCTCCTGTAATCGACAACGCCGGAATCCCGCGGCGGATGAACGAAAACTGATCGCTGCGAATGAATTTCACCTGTTCAGGCGCGGCGTCCGCGCTCAAACGATAGCCCTGCGCGGCGACTGCTTGTTTCGCCAACGGACCGAGCGTCGAGTTCTGCGCGCCCAATGCCACGAAGTCGAAGATCGGCGAGAACAGCAACGGCATGTCCATGTTGATGTTCGCAACCAGCTTCTGCTCGCGCGCCTGCGCTTGCTGCGCGAAGAAATCCGAGCCGAGCAACCCTTTCTCTTCGGCTGTTGCAGCGACGAATGCGATCGAACGTTTCGGTCGCGTGTTGGACGCGCGTAACGAGCGGGCGATTTCCAACATCACGCCGATGCCGAGGGCGTTGTCGTGTGCGCCGTTATAAACAGAATCGCCGCTGACCGCCGCGCCACGCCCGAGATGATCGAGATGAGCGGTGATGACGACGAATTCGTTTTTCAACTGCGGGTCGGAGCCGGGCAGGATGCCGACGACATTCGCGCTCTCGGTTTTTCTCAAGCCCGTGGTTGCCGATAGCGTGAGCATGCCGGGCAAGGAGAAACTTTGCGGCGTGCCTTCGTCCGAAGCCGCGAGCGCGGCGGCGAAGTTCGACTGCGCAGACTCGAACAATTGTGCCGCGGCGTCGTGATTGAAACGAAACCGTAACTTCAGCTCAGGGAATGAATTCTGCGGCATGCCTGCGTCGTCGAGCCAACGCATCTCCGGCGTCCAACTCATCGCCACACGTCGTTCCCACGGCGTGCGCTTGGCATCGGCAGTGGAATCGATGGTGATTACGCCGACGGCGCCGCGCTCGATCAACGTCGACAGCTTGTGCTCCGTCCAGGAGTAATAAGCGCGCTGATGATGAGGAAACTTCGCCGGCGCGCCGCTGAAGACCACTGCGATCCGGCCTTTGAGATCGATGCCTTCGAAATCGTTGTAGCCGAGCTCCGGCGCGTCGACGCCGAAGCCGGCGAACACCATCGGTGCACTTAGCGTGGAGCTCGCTGAGGAGAAATCGGCGGTCGGCAGGTAATGTGTGCCGTACTCGAATGTGTATGTATCGTCTTCGCGCACCAACTCGGCGGACGAGCCAGGGAGCACTGGCGTCGCTTCCAGCAGCGGCACGTGTTGGAAGTAGGTCTTGTCGTCACCGCCGGGTTGCAGGCCGGCCTGACGAAACTGAGCTGCCACATACGCGGCGGCAATATCGTATCCGCGCGATGCTGTGGCCCGGCCTTCCAGTAAATCCGCTGCCAGGAATTCGACGTGACTGCGGATGACTTCCGGCTGCACTTCGCTCCACGGCCCACGCTCGGCGGCCTGCGCTGCCCCCGCGGCAATACATAGCGTTAACGAGGGCAGTAACCCTGAAAATCCGCGCATGTGGTCTCGTCGCTCTCCAGCGTCAACGGGTCGCCACAGTATCATCGCGGCAGGGATTTCGCTGGCACGGGTCGGTAGTCGCTTTCGCTGGCGCGGGTTCACTAGAGATTCAGCGCTTGGCTTCTAGCCTGAAGCTCCGGCATGCTTCTGACGGTGTCCCCATGAACCGCTCCATAGCACTGACGCTTTGCTCGCTCGGATTGGCTGCCAGCCTGACGCTGCAGGGATGCGCTGTGCCCCAACCCTACGTCGTCCCCACACCCACCGGCACCCAGGTTCGCCCGCCACTCGCTGCTTCGACTTCCGTCGGCGATGAGGTCGCTATTCGAGCGATTTCTTTGTTGGGTGCGCCGTATGAGTGGGGCGGCAATGGGCCGACGACCTTCGATTGCAGCGGGCTGGTGCGTTTCATTCACGACCAGCTCGGGATTTTTGTTCCCCGCACGGCGGCCGAGCAGTACTCGGCGGCGACCCCGGTCGACATCGACCATCTCAAGCCCGGGGATCTGCTGTTCTTCCGAATCAAAGGACGACAGATCTCACATGTAGCGATCTACACGGGCGAAGGCCGGTTCGTCCACGCACCTCAGACCGGCAGGCCGGTGGAGCTGCGCATGCTTGACGATGACTTTTATCGACCGAAGCTGGCGGGGGCGGGGCGGTTCTAGCGACTGTGGCTGGCGCAGGCGTTGGGTCTCATTCACGCCATCGAATTCTTGATGTTTTACTCAGTGCTGTGCGCAGTCATGTGCACTGTGAGTTGGCTTTGGATGGCGCGGCGGACGAAGCAACTGCGTAACGATCGTCCCGCCTATCTGGATTTCATAACAAAGCTCCAGGTCGACGCAGAAAATGCCTGATGCGCTGGCAAACCAGCGCTCGACCGGCATCACCGGGCGATGCCCGGGAATGACAGGCCGAGCGCTGCGATGATCAAGTCTTCTTCTTCGACGCTTTTTTCTTGGCGGGCGCCTTTTCCTCGGGCGCAGCCGCTGCCGCAATCTCCGACGCCGGCCGATTCATGCGTTCACGCACCAGCGTCTCGACCACCGAAGGATCGGCAAGCGTCGAAATATCACCTAACTGATCGTGCTCATTCGCCGCGATCTTCCGCAGAATCCGCCGCATGATCTTCCCTGAGCGGGTTTTCGGAAGGTTGGGCGCCCACTGCAGCAGATCCGGTGCCGCGATCGGCCCAATCTCTTTACGAACCCAATCGCGCAACTCCGTGCGTAGCGCATCGCTCGGCTGCTCGCCAGCGATCAAAGTCACATACACATAAATCCCCTGGCCCTTGATGTCATGCGGATATCCAACCGCCGCCGCCTCGGCAACCTTCGAATGGGCAACGAGCGCACTCTCGATCTCCGCCGTCCCAAGACGATGGCCGGCGACATTCAAAACGTCGTCGACGCGACCCGTGATCCAGTAATACCCGTCCTCATCCCGCCGTGCGCCGTCACCGGTGAAGTAACGACCAGGAAACGTTTTGAAATACGTTTCGATGAAACGCGCATGATCCCCGAACACAGTCCGCATCTGCCCCGGCCAGCTGTCCGTGAGCACGAGATTGCCCTCGCACGCCCCTTCCAGAGCCTGCCCCTCGTTATCGACAATCGCCGGCTTCACGCCGAAGAAAGGCAGCGTCGCCGAGCCGGGCTTCTGATCGATCGCGCCGGGCAGCGGCGAAATCAACACGCCGCCGGTTTCCGTCTGCCACCACGTATCGACAATCGGGCAGCGGCCATCGCCGACCACTCGGTGATACCACTCCCACGCCTCGGGATTGATCGGCTCGCCGACCGAGCCCAGCAAACGTAACGACCTGCGCGACCACGCCTTGACCGGCTCCTCACCCTCGCGCATCAGCGCACGAATCGCGGTCGGCGCCGTGTAGAACAATGTGACTTTGTGTTTGTCGATGGCCTGCCAGAAGCGCCCGCTGTCCGGATAGTTCGGCACGCCTTCGAACATGAGCGTCGTCGCGCCGTTCGCCAGCGGGCCGTACACGACATAGCTGTGACCAGTGACCCAGCCCACGTCCGCAGTACACCAAAAGATATCGTCCTCGCGCAGGTCGAACACCAGCTCGTGCGTCATCGACGCGTACACGAGATAGCCGCCGCTAGTGTGCAACACGCCTTTCGGTTTGCCGGTGGAGCCCGAGGTGTAAAGAATGAACAGCGGATCTTCCGCATCCATCACTTCAGGCGCGCATTCTTTCGGCTGCGCGTTCACCAGCTCTTCGAACCACTGATCGCGGCGCTCATACATCGGCACGCGAATGCCCGTGCGGCGGACCACCAGCACATGCTTGACGCAATCGGTCTTGGGCATCGTCAACGCCAGATCGACATTGCTCTTCAGCGGAATGCGCTTGCCGCCGCGAATGCCTTCGTCCGCAGTGATGACGACAGTAGAACCGCAGTCGGCGATACGCCCGGCGAGAGAATCCGAAGAGAAGCCGCCGAACACGACCGAATGAACCGCACCGATGCGCGCGCATGCGAGCATCGCGACAGCGGCGTCGGGAATCATCGGCAGATAAATGGTGACGCGATCGCCCTTCTTCACGCCGAGCGATTTCAGCGCATTCGCGCACTGACACACACGCTCATACAACTGACGATAGGTGATGCGTTCCGACAGCTTTGGATCGTCGCCTTCCCAAATGATCGCGGTCTTATCGCCACGCTTGGTCAGGTGACGATCGAGGCAGTTCGCGGCGACGTTGAGCTTGCCGTCGTAGTACCAGCGAATGCGGAAGTCGTGTTCGTCGAAACTGGTGTCTTTTACTTTGCCGAACGGCTGGATCCAATCGAGGCGGCGGCCGATGCGCGCCCAGAAACTATTCGGGTCGCGCGCGGATTCCTGATACAGGCGCTGATAGTCGGCCAGGCGCAAGTGCGCCAGCGCCGCGAAATCTTCGGGAACTTTATATATTTTCTGGCTCATGGATACGGCTCGTCTATTCCTGACGCGGCAGAGTAGCTAAAGCAGCACGGATCTTTTCCGCGTGCTGTGCGAGCACGGCCTTATCCGCCCAGTCGCGGCCGTGCATAAGAATTTCCTTGCCCTCGTAGCAAGGAACGATGTGGAAGTGAATGTGAAATACCGTCTGTCCGGCAGCCGGTTCGTTGAATTGAATGATGCGCATGCCGTCGGGTTGAAACGCCTGCCGCACACCCTTCGCAACGTACTGGGTGCCTTTGATCAACTCCGCCAGCGCCGCGGGTGAAACATCGAACAGATTGCGCGCCTCGGTTTTAGGAATGACCAGCGTGTGGCCGTCGGACTGTGGCATGGCGTCCATGAAGGACAGCACATGCGCATCCTCATACACCTTGGCGGAGGGAATCTCGCCGCGCAGGATTTTGGCGAACACATTGTCTTTGTCGTACATCGCGCTTCTCCTTAAATTCCGGCCTTCGCCAGCGCATCGATCAATTGGCGCACGGCTTCTCCGACCGATGGATGTTCGGCTTCGAAGCGCACCGCCAATCCTTCGAGACGCTCGGTCAGCGGCCGGTCCTCGTCGTCCAATGACGGAGTGCCCAGCAGCCGAGTCACATCGCTCAACAACAGAAGCAGCAAATCACGCGTGCGAGTATCGACATCGTCGCGTTCGAGTCGCGACAGGTGTGCCCGCAACGTAACGATGTGCTGCTGAATATCTTCGTTCATTCTTGCGTCCTCCGATGGGCGCGACGAATCAACGCGCGGGCGCGCCCATCATGTCTTTCTGCGTGTACCCCGCCGGGATTTCGAACAGCGACGCGGCGACTGCCTCGCTACGCATCGACGTGAGTGTCGTCTCCGATTGCGGCGCGCCCGCTTCGAAATGCCGGCTCAGCACCGGAATGCCGCCGAGCTCGGCGAAATTCTGGACTTGCTTCTCGGCCATTTGTTTCAGCCACGGCGCGTCCATGGTGGACATCATCTCGCGCATCAAATCGGCCATCTTGGTGGCGGCAGTCATCAATTCGTCCGAGCCTTTCAGCGTTTTGCCCGGCGCCACACACATTTCGTCGGTGAGCACGCCGTCTTCGAGCACCTGCACGTAGCTGCAGCTGTAGCCGCTGACTTTATCGGCACGCGCCGTGCGCTTGAGCTCGGTTTTCTTTTCCGCCGCGCCGGCGCCGGGTGGCAATCGGCCGCCCATCATCTTTTCCATTTGCGCGCGCTGCTCGGGAGTCATGTCCTTCATGCGCTCCTGGAGCATCTTCAGCGCCGGGTTGATCTGCTCGGCGATGCGCTTCATCGATTCGCGATCCATCGCGTAGTAACTCTTGTCCTGATGATTGATGGCGTAGATCGTGTCGTTCTTGAAGATCATTGTCGAGCGGGCAGTGGACTTATCCGGCTGGCTCTCGACTCGCATCATGCCGTTCTGTGCCCAGGTATGGATGGTGGTGCTGGCGCCGTTGCGCGACAGGTCGCGGTTGATCGTTTCGAGTACGGTGCCGGCGTGCGCGGCTCCTGCGATCAGGGTCAAGGCGAGCAGGGGCAGGGTACGAATCGGCATGCGCTTCTCCTTCCGGGCTTGACCGGATTCTACTAGTCCTACGGTCGAAAGTGCCGAGGCACTTTCGACGACGCCCGGCAAAAGGCGCGACTTTTGCTCGGGCTAGTTGCGGGCGTCAACGCGGCCGGGGTTTGGCGCGAGCGGTGGCCTGGGCGGTCAGCGGATCGTCGGGCCAGTAGTGTTTGGGGTAACGCCCCTTCAGTTCCTTTTTTACATCCAGGTAACCGCGGGCCCAGAAGCTGACCAGGTCGCGCGTGACCTGCACCGGGCGATGTGCTGGCGACAATAATTGCAATGTCAGTGGCACTCGGCCGTCGGCGACTGTCGGCGTTTCATGCAATCCGAACACCTCTTGCAGCCGCACCGCCACGCTGGGCGCATCCTCGGAATAGTCGATGGGGATGCGCGAGCCGCTGGGCACGGCCAGGTGCGTGGGTACGAAAGCTTCCAGGCGCTGCTGCGCGTTCCAATCCAGCAGTGACATAAGGATCGCGTGTAAATCCAGTCGGCTCAAATGATCGCGGCGGCTCATGTCGTTCAACCAGGGGGACAGCCACTCGTCGAGATGCTCGATCAGAGCGGCGTCGCTGACATCGGGCCAGGGCTGGGGCGCGCGTTCGTCGTATCGACGCGCAAATATCATTCTGGCTTGCAACGCGCGTGCGGGCTTCGTCCACGGCAGAGCGTCGAGACCGAGCTCGCGAATTCCCCCCAGCAAGGCGTTGAGCATGCGCTGGGGATCGGGCTTGTCAATTCGACGTTCGTATAACTTGAGCGCGCCGAGCCAGCGCTCGTCCTGCGCAATCACGCTTTGCTCGCGCGAATCCCACTCGAATCGTTCGCGATGTTCGATGTGAGCAGCGAAGTCGGCTTCCAATGCATCGCGTGTGATCGGAGCGGCGAGGCGAATCAGAGCGTCGCGGTCGCCTGCGTCGAGATCGGCGACGACGAGGAATTCAGCTTGCGCGAGATTTTGCGCGGGAGGCAACGTCGCTCCGCGACCGTTGGATAAGAGATATCGCCCGCCTGCGCCGCGCGATTGCGCGATTCGATCGGGATAGGCCAGCGCGAGCAGGCGACCGACATCAACGTCTGCTCCAGCCGCGCGAGCGCCCGAACTCGACGACACGGGCTCAGCACGCGATACGCGAGTTTTCGATGACAGCGTTTGAACTCGCGCTGTGCGCGTATCAGACGTCGAATTGCTTGCGTCAGCGTTGGAATATTCCAATTGTCGCGCGAGCAATTCGATGCTCCGTTGAGCGCGTTGCCTCGCGCCAGCATCGACATGCACATTTGCCGGCAAGCTGCGGTCGCCGCGCAGCGCTTCCACTCGAAAGCGCAGATCGACGTTGCGATCCTGTCCTTGTGTCCGGAGCAAATCGCGCTCGCCGAGCACGGCTGCAATTTCCAGCGCAGTCGATTGCAATCCCAGCTCGCCCCCACGAACGATCATGTGCGCGAGACGGGGATGTGTCGCCATCCGTGCAAGCGCACGCCCATGCGATGTGACGCGCCCGTCCGCGGCGATCGCGTCGAGAGATCGCAGCAGATCGCGAGCTTGCGCGAAAGTCGCTGCGGGCGGCGGATCGAGCCAACGCAACGCGGCGGGATCGGCGATCCCCCAGTTCGACAATTCGAGTGCGAGTGGCGCGAGATCGGCGCCGACGATCTCGGGCGCCGTCTGTGCCGGCAATGCAGAGTGCTCCACTTCACTCCACAATCGATAGCAAACACCTTCTTCCAATCTTCCCGCGCGACCACGCCGTTGATCGGCGGACGCACGAGAGATCGTGCCCAACTCCAACCGGCTCATGCCCGTCGATGGATCGAACCGCGAGCGACGTTCCTGGCCCGAGTCCACGACGATGCGCACGCCTTCAATCGTGAGGCTGGTCTCCGCGATGTTGGTCGCGAGCACGATCTTGCGCTCGCCGGGGCGGCTCGGCTGAATTGCGGCGTCTTGCTCCTGCGGCGAGAGCTCGCCGAACAAAGGCAACACTCTCACACCACGCGGTAGCGATGTTTCTTCCAGAAATCTTTGCGCTCGCCGAATTTCACCTTGGCCTGGAAGAAACGCGAGCACATCGCCTTGCTCGTCTTCGACCGCACGCAGAATCGTACGAGCTGCGATCTGAGCGAGGTCTTCGTACTGAGGACGGTTGGAACCTCGCGTGTCCGCGCGCTCGCGATAGTTCGTTGTTACTGGAAACGCCCGGCCTTCCGAAGTCACGATGGGTGCATCGCCGAGCAGCCGTGCAACCGCAGCCCCATCCAACGTCGCGGACATGATCAGCAGTTTCAAATCCTCGCGCACCGTTTCCTGCGCATCGAGGCACAGGGCCAGTCCCAAGTCCGCATTCAAGCTGCGCTCGTGAAACTCGTCGAAGATCACGAGTGCGACGCCTTCGATTGTCGGATCGCGCTGTAACCAGCGTGTAAGAATGCCCTCGGTGACGACTTCGATGCGCGTGTCCTTGCCGACTTTCGTTTCCAGTCGCGTGCGAAAGCCCACGGTGCGGCCGACCGCTTCGCCGAGTGTAAAAGCCATGCGACTCGCAACCGCGCGAGCGGCCAGCCTACGAGGTTCGAGCATCACGATCTTCGAATCACCGCGCCATCGTTCAGCGAATAACGCCAGGGGCACACCGGTGGATTTACCGGCGCCGGGTGGAGCCTGTAACACGACGTTGCGATGATCGCCGAGCGCACGGCGCAGCTCGGGCAACGCTTGTTCGATGGGGAGTGGGGCGGGTCGGTTCACCGCTACATTATGGTTGAAGACGCGCGCTTCGGCTCGTCCTGCGAAACTAAGCAGCGCAGTTTCGCGACGCATCGGTGAGTGCGTACACTGCTCGCCTGCGCTGTCGATCCAAGCGCGTTTTCACCGGCATATTCACGGAGGGTTTCATGCGTTTCGCGCGTCGGTTCTTATTTTCCCTGCTGCTCGCCACCGTCGTCGGCAGCGTCGGCGCCGCCGATCTCGGCAGCGCTCGTCCCGAAAGCGTCGGCATGTCGTCGCAACGCCTTGGTCGTCTCACCGTCGAAATGAAGGCTATGACGGAGCGCGGCGCGCTGCCGGGCGTCGTGACCATGGTGGCGAAGGACGGCAAAGTCGTGCACTTCGAAGCCGCCGGCAAGCGCGAACTGGAGGGCGGCTCGCCGATGCAAAAGGACAGCATCTTCCGCATCTATTCCATGACCAAGCCGATCACCGGCGTAGCCATGATGATCCTGCTGGAGCAGGGCAAGTGGCAGCTCAACGATCCGGTCTCCAAACACATTCCGGAGTTCGCAAACCTGCAGGTCGCGAAGGTCGATCCGGCGACCGGCGCCGTCACCAACGTTCCGCAGAATCATCCGATGACCATGCGCGAGCTGATGTCCCACAGCGGGGGTCTCACCTACGGTGTATTCGGCGTCACGGCCGTCGATAAAGCGTACCTGGAGAATAATGTATTCGATCGCACTCAGCCGCTGAGCAAGATGATCGAGCGCATGTCCAAGACGCCGCTGCTGTTCCAGCCGGGCGAGCGCTGGCACTACAGCCTGTCGGTCGATGTGCAGGGTTACCTCGTGGAGAAACTTTCCGGCCAGTCGCTGCCGGAGTTCATGCAACAGAATATCTTCGCGCCGTTGAAGATGGTGGACACGGGGTTCTATGTGCCGCCGGAGAAGATGAATCGCTTCGTGGAGTTTTATATTCGCGATAAGGACGGCAAGACGAGCAAACATCCGTCCGACGACTATTCCAAGCCGCCGGTGTTTGCGTCGGGCGGTGGCGGTCTCGTGTCGACCGCGAGCGACTACATGCGGTTCTGCCAGATGCTGCTGAATGGCGGCACGCTCGATGGTCAGCGCATTCTCTCGCCGCTCAGCGTGAAGCTCATGCGGACCAATGCGCTGCCGTCCTCTTCGCCTACGTTGGCGCCGGGTATTGGGTTCGGATTGGACTTCGCTGTCGTCGAGGATTCGGCGGCGGCTGGCGGGTACTACGGTAAGGGTACGTTCTATTGGGGCGGCTACGCCGGCACTTGGTTCTGGATCGACCCGGTGTACAAGATGATCGTGATCGGGATGATTCAGCAGCGCGATGCTGAGCAATTCGATATTCGCGGGTTTTCGCGGTCGCTGACTTATCAGGCGATTGTGGAGGATGCGCCTTAACTGTTACGAGACGCGGGCCGCTGTGGGTGGAATCACGGCGGCTTGCGGAGGCCAACACCGGCCTCCGCGTGCCACTGAACCCTCCGTTGTGTTCTCTTCCTGACATCCTCGTAAGGTTCCAGTCATGTCGCAGTGGCTGGCGGTGGGCTATGGTGAGACCGTAGTTAAAACCTCGCGCGACGCAAGTACACTCACGGAGCTGTCTCCGTTGATCCCGCCCACGCCATGAAAGTGTTGATCGTAGAAGACGAACCCAAGACGGCCGACTACCTGGAACGCGGGTTGCGCGAGCAGGGCTACGTCGTGGACATCGCACGCGACGGGCTCGACGGCAAACACATGGCTCTGGAATACGAGTACGACGTGATCGTGCTCGATGTGATGTTGCCGGGTACGGACGGCTTCTCGGTCCTGCAGGCTCTGCGCGAGCAAAGACAAACGCCAGTCATCATGTTGACTGCGCGTGATCGCGTCGACGATCGCGTGCGTGGGTTGCGCGAAGGCGCCGACGATTATCTGGTCAAACCGTTTTCGTTCCTCGAACTCGTGGCGCGATTGCAGGCGCTGACTCGGCGTAGTCGCGGTCAGGAAGCGATGCAGTTGCGCATCGCCGATCTGCATATCGATCTGTTGGCTCGAAAGGCGTGGCGCAACGGTCAGCGTTTGGATCTGACCGCCAAGGAGTTCGCATTGCTCGCCGCGCTGGCGCGCCGGAAGGGCGAAATCCTTTCGAAGACCACCATCGCCGAGCTGGTGTGGGACGTGAACTTCGACAGCGACACCAACGTTGTGGAAGTGGCGATCAAACGATTGCGCGCGAAGCTCGACGGTCCTTTCCAGCCGACGCTGCTGCATACGGTGCGCGGCATGGGTTACGTGCTCGAAGTGCGTGACCAGGAAGAAGGCGCATGAAACTTTCCATCAGTCAGCGGCTGGCGGCGATGTTTGCCGGCGCGAGCTTCGTCATGCTGGCGGTGCTCGGTGTCGCCATGCACGGTCTGTTGAAGCGTGAGCTGGAGCGCCATCAAGTCAACGAGCTGCAAGCACGCTGGCAGATGCATCAGTCAATCATCGCCAAGAATGAGGCTGCCGATCATTGGCACATCGTGCAAGGCAAGTTCGATGGCGCGCTGCCCGAAAATGGCCGAGTGAGATTGTGGGTGCTGAGCGGCGATTCGCGCTTTCGTTACGGACCGGTGCTGACCGGCGAGCAGTTGGCCGCCGCGACGGGCGCCGGCGGTTTCGGTCAACTCCCGGTCGTGGGTGTCGATCAACCGATGAAAACTTACAGCGCGGAAGTGCCCTCAAAGGGTGAGCGCCCGGCGGTGCGGCTGATGGTTGCCATCGACGAGACGCCGTTCATCGAAACATTGCAATCGTTCACGGTGGGTTTGATCGCGCTCACTGTCGTTGGGGCGCTCGGCGCTGCTGGTCTTGGTTATTACATTGCAGGCTTGGGACTGCGTCCGTTGGAGCGGATGTCGGCGGAAGCGCAGGCGTTGTCGCCGGAGGATTTGTCTCGGCGCTTGCAGGCGGGCACGTTGCCGCCCGAGTTGTCGAAGCTCGCCGATTCGTTCAACGGCGCGTTGTCGAGACTGGAGGCGGCGTATCAGCAGTTGGAAGCTTTCAATGCCGACGTGGCGCACGAGTTACGCACGCCTATCGGCAACCTGATCGGCCAGACGCAAGTCACTTTGTCGCGCGAACGAAATGTCACGGAACTAAAGGAGCTGCTGCACTCCAACCTGGAGGACCTCGAACGCCTGCGTGCCATCGTCAACGACATGTTGTTCCTTGCACGCGCCGATCGCGGCGAACGCGCCCCGAATCGCATCGAGGTTTCCATCGCGCAAGAGCTTGCGCGCGCGGTCGAGTATCTGGAATTCATCTTCGAGGAAGCCGAGGTGCGCGTGCGCATCGAAGGCGACGCTCAAGCCAGCATCGAGACCGCCCTGTTTCGGCGGGCTGTATGTAACTTACTGCAGAACGCCGTCCAGCACGCCCCGCGCGGTGCCGAGATCGTTGTGTTTGTTTTGCAGCAGCCGGGTGCGATTCGCGTCTCGGTGCAGAACTCCGGCTCCGGTATCGCGCGGGAGCACCTTTCCAGGCTGTTCGATCGTTTCTATCGAGTCGACAGTTCGCGCAGCGGCAGTCGTGAGAATCACGGTCTTGGTCTGGCGATCGTGCGCGCCGTGGCGACGATGCACGGCGGGACGGTATTTGCGGAGAGCGAGAACGGTGAAACCAAGATTGGCTTCACCGTTGCGAGAGCCTGATCGGATCGTGAGGATGTCCGATCCCGAGTCAATCATTCAAGCGTGAACCACTGCACTTCGACGCGACGGTTCAATTCGCTTTCCGTGCTCGCCGGTTCTTCCCAGCCGCGGCCGATGGCCTCGATGCGTGAGGCTTCGATGTCCTTGTGACGAGCCCGGAGCGCCTCGCTCACCGACATCGCACGCTGACGCGACAACTCCATCGCCTTCAGTGCCATGCTCTTCACCAACTGCTCGCCGCCTTGCTGGCGGAACTCAGCCACGCGCGCGTTATCGACATGGCCGCGCAGGACGACCGTCGAGCCCGGGCTCACTTGCAGGAAACGTTTGATCGTATCCAGGTACTCCTGGTTCTGGGTCGCGCCCGGATCGAGCTTGGCCGAGTTCGCTTCGAAGAAGAACCGAATGTCCTTGCTGAGCAGCGGATCGCTTTCCAGCGAGGCTTGCGTGTTGCCGCTGCGGATCGGCGCGATGGCGATTTTTTGATCGGCGAACAAACCTTTCTTCGCCAGCGCATCGAGCACAGTCGCGTCGGCGAATCGCGAGGCGTCGGTGGGATTGCGAATCACGCTGCCGTACGCGAGCACTGACGATTGGAAAATGCCGCCGAACGAACCGGCGGAGTCGATGGTGCCGGAGAAGAACGCGCGGTTTTCCGGTAGGTTCGCGAGATGCACGCGAGACAGCTCGTCACGCGCTTCCTGTTCGTTCCATCCGAACGCCTTTGCAACGATGCCGATGTTTTGGGCTTGCTGATCGCGCAGGCGGCGATTGCCTTCGAGAATGCCGTGCACGAGGGCGCGAACCATGTCGGGGTTCGCCTTCGCAAAGCCGCCGTTCACTGCGAGCACATCGGCGATCACGAGCAGGTTGCGATTGGATACCAGCACCTTCGCGGCGCCGTTGGATTTGTCCACGACTTCATCGGTACTCGGCGTCCAGCCGACGCAGCCGTTCAAACGATGCGAGCCGGAGAGTTCGTGTTGGTATGCGTCGCAGGCGACGAAGGCGTCTTCATAAAACACCAAGCCCAACTCGTTGGCACCGGGCTTGGAGTCGAGGTCGCGCAGGATTGTTACAGGGACACCGGCTTCCTGGGCGAGATAGCGAATGAAGAATTCGCTTTCGTTGAACTGCGAGGCGGCGAGGACTTTGCCTGCGAGCTGATTTACAGAGGCGACGCCACGATCGACGACGACCATGTCCGCGCCACGCGAGTAGCCGATTTGCAGCGGGACTACGGCGTCGAATTGACGGCCGAGGACGGCGAGCGCGTCGGCGGTGGTCGCGGTGGCGGCGAGGCGACCGTTGTTTAGTGCGGACCAGGTTTCGCTTTCGCTCTTGGTGATTTTGACTTTGAAGCCGTATTCCTTGGTGAAGAAGGAGTCGGGGTTCGGGTCCATGCCACCGTTCGCGACGATCAGGCCGCCGTAGCCGGCGTACTCACTGATATCGATTTGCAGCACGCCGTCTTTGGGTGTGTACGTTGCGGCGGCTTCGAGGGCAGGGGTGCCGGTGACGGGTTCGATTGGCGCCGGCGCGCCGGCGTCGGCGGCGGCCGTGTCGTCTGATGTCGATTGTGATGTTTGGGTGCCGGTGGTGGCGCTGCCGCTGCCGCTGTCAGGGGCTTTCTTGCCCAGCCACAAATAAACACCCAGGCCGATGACGCCCAACAGGAGCAACAACGTAACGATGTTGCCCGTGGCGGAGCCGCGTTGCTTCCAGTGCTGTCTTGGGTTGCTCATTGCAGAGGTTCTCTGTGGTGGGCGTTGTTTAGTTGGTGAGCTGGCCGTTGTTCAAGAGGCGTCGGTGGCTTGCGGAGGCCGGTGCGGGGTGTGCACTTTCCGGCACCGCGCACGACCCTTGTCCACGCAGACGCGTGGACCGTATGCCGTCCATCCCTGGAGCTGCTGCTGGAGCCAACATCCCTGTTGGACTCAAGCTGCCGGAAAGCGCACACCCCTCCCCGGCCTCCGCCTCAACGGCGGATGAAGGTGTCACCCTCCGGATCCGGAGTCCTTCCCTCGTGCAAAACTTCTTTCCGAGGTCGAATATCACAACGATGCGTGAATAAACTCCGAGCGGGCGAACGTCGCCAAAAAAACACGTGGTTTGAAACAGCCACTCCGAGTGGCTCGCAGACTCAGCGTACGTTGAGGCGTCGGCGAGGTTGCTGGGGTATCTCTTCCCGGCAGCTTGGATCCAACAGGGATGTTGGTCCGAGCAGCAGCTACAGGGATGTACGGCATACGGTCCACGCGTCTGCGTGGACAAGGGCCGTGCGCGGTGCCGGGAAGAGATACCCCAGCAACCTCGACGACGCGAGCCACCGACGCAACTCTTCATTGCGACACTCTCTGCCGCTGACGCTGAGCAGAAGAGGACGAAGGCCGCCGGAGCAAATCCGCAGGAGGAGGCTCATCCGTCAACCCTTCCAACCCAGCAAACAACTCACTCTGATCCTTCAACCACCGATTCGCCTCATTCAGGGAAGCTGATAAAGAATCGAGCGACGACGCAACGCTATGTTCATCCGTCGCGAGCAGCGCCTGCTCACGCACGAGCGACACCTGCTGCCTCAATCTCTCGATCTCCGCATCGATCAACTCGCGACGATGCTGCGCGTCTATATGAGCAGCACGCCGAGAGCGCAGAACTTCGAGCTGCTGTTCGAGGCTGCGCTTCAACTCATCGCTCACCGAATCATCAGACAACCGATCGATAACCCGCCGCTCCTGCTCCTCAAGCGAACGTTTCTCCAAATCCGCCGCCGCAATCACTTGCAATACCGACGCCCGTGCAGCGAGCAGCTTCAAATGAAGCCACGCCATCTGTCTCACATCGCTCTTCTGCGAATCCGTCGCGCCGCGACGCGACAACACATCGATGATCTCCCACCCGCGCCTCGATGAACGCCTGCTTCCGCTGAGCCTCGTCATCCAGATTCGTCGTCAGCGAGTTGTACTTCGAGTGCCAGTCGTCGCCTTTCCCCTCCGCATCGACCGTCGCTCGGAAGCGCTCGTTGCGCGACAGCGCCCACAAATACAAACCTTAAAGGCCGGCGCCGACCAACCACAACCCCGGGTTCACAAACGCGCCGAGCAAAGCAAAGGCCGCGACAGCGAACCAGTTCGGCGGGATCGGCATGCCGAAGGGGCGGGCATTGAAGGCGGCAGCGAAATAGGAGCGTGATCCGCTCATGGATTTGCGGGTTGCTCGGCGTACTTGTGGAAGGCCGGCGGAACGAACGCCAGATCCGTGGCCTCGCGAATGGCAATGCGCATTTGAAACGCGAGCACGTCGGCGGGCACGGGGTTTTGATAACCCACCAGGCACGCATCCAACGCAGCTCTCGGTTCGAGATTCTCAGTTCGCACCCGTCGATACGCTTTCACGACCAGCGCCTCAGCGGCACCCGGCGTGAGCAACAACGGCATGCGCGGTTCGATCGCCGCAAGATCGGCATCGCTCAATTGCAAACCGTAACGTTTAGCGAGCGCGCCGATCAACGTGGCGCTCTCGCTCGTCGAGCTGGTCGGCAGCAGCGGCACCTTCACATCGACGCGGCCCGGACGTTTCAAATCGACTTCGATCAAGTCGGGGCGCGACGACGCGAGAATCCACAGCACGCGGCCGCGATTGCCCGAGTCCGACATCTCCTGCGCGATCATCGAATACAAACGTCCGGACAAGCCGCTGTCGCCGCCGCCCGAATCGCGCCGGCCCAAGGTTTGATCCGCTTCGTCAATGAACACCATGCAGCGACCGAGCGCGCGAATCAGCCGGAAGATCTTCTCCAGGTTGCCTTCGCTCGACCCGACCCAGCGATCGCGAAAATTCTTGAGCTTGACGACCGGCACGCCCGCCTCACCAGCAAGACATTCGACTAGAAATGTTTTGCCGGTGCCGACCGGGCCGCACATCAGATAGCCCATCGGCAGCGCCTTCAGATCGCCGGTCTGCCACAGCGCGATGTCCTGCCGCAGCCAGCGCTTGAGCGCGTCCTGGCCGTGATAAGCATCGAGCGTGCGTTTGGATTCGATGAACTCGACCAGACCAGCGGAGTCGCGCTCCACCAGTTCTTTCTTGATGCGAGTGAGATCGCTCGAACCCAGCGCCTGGCCGGAGTGATCGCGAATCTTCACCAGGCTTTCGAGCGCCGACACGGTTACACCAACCAACGATCCCGCGATCTGAGCGAGATTCGCGTCGGCCGCGAATGCACGAGGTTCCTGAGTACGCAGCAACGTCAGCGCACGTTCGATTTCCGCTGCGTCCGGCAGCGGCACACGAATTCGCGACGTATGCGTGTTGAACGCAACCAGCGGTTCAACATCATTCAAATTGTCAGTGATCAGAATGCTGGTGAACGGCAAATCGGCAAACGGCGCTTCCGAAGACCACTCGCGCAGCACGCTCGTCAAACTACCGTGTTCGAACCCCGCGCCATCTGCCGGCACGATGTGATCGATCCCACGCAGAATCACTGCAACGTGTTCTTTCACTTCGCGACCGAGCGCTCGCAGATTGCCGAGATAACGCAAGTAGCGACTGATGTATTGGATCGCCGGCTGCGGCTCGCGCGGCACCGATTTCAAATCGGCGCCGCCCCATTTCTCGACCAGCTCGCCGCCGCGCTCGATCGTCAATCCGTTGCCCAAGTCGTAGGACAGGACGATCTGGAAGCTCGACAGCAAGTGATGTTCGAGATAGCCGGCCAAGCCGACCAGTTGCGATCCCACGGCAATCCGATCGTGGACGTTGCCGTAGAGAATGAACTGGCTGTGCGCGCCGCTTTCGTAAGCGAGCGCAAGCTCATTGGCCCAGGCCGGCGCGCCGTGCGGTGCTGGCATGTGCTTGTCCTGTGCTGCCTTGGCTCGTGCCTTAGCTTTCGGACTGAGCGCCCATGGTGCGAGTCGCCGGCGCTGGCGTCGCGCTGCCACCTTCGATCGATATTCCTTCACGCGCGGCGAAGTCGGCCAGCGCTTGATCGGCGAGCGCATTCATTTCGGCTTCCTTGACCTCGACGCCGGTCATGTCGATCGAGTCTTTCGCGATACGCGCGCGGCCAGCGGCCTTCGTGCGCTCTTCCTCGACCATTTCATGCAGACGATTCAGCGTGTCGCCCGAGCCGCCGATGCTGGTAATCATGCCCGACGCCATCTCGTGGATCTCGGCCATGGCCTGATTCATCTTCATGTCGTTGATCGCGCCCTTCAAGCTTTCGATCTTGGCGCGCGCGGTCTGCACCGCCACGTCGCGAGCTTTGATGAGGTTCTTGTAAGTGCCTTCGGCTTGTTCGAGCTGCTTGCGGTTTTCTTCCAGCTGCGCGTCGATGGTCTGCAGTCGTAACGCGTACTGACCGGCAGCGGATTTATTACCGGCGCGTAAGTGAGCGGTGGTCTTGGCGCGCAGGTCTTTCTGTTCGGCTTCGAGCTTGCGCACCTGGCCCATGATCCGCTCGCACAGGCCCGCGTGGGTCGCGAGGCCCTGGTTGAATTGCGCGATCTGCTTGCGGAGATTCTCCTGCTCCAGCTCCAGCAGCGCTTCGGGATTGCGCTTCTCGATGCCGGAGATGAAAAGGGAAAAGAAGCCTTTGATGAGATTGCCAAGTCGACTGAACATGCACCCTCCGCGAGCGGCCACCCCGTATTAAAGTGCGCAGAGGGTAACGAAATTCGCCGGTCGCGAGTAGGGACCGCAGGTAAGGCGCGGTTCGGGACCGGTGAGCGGCCCCGCGCTACCGGCCAATTCGCCGGTGTGTCCGGCGGGCGGGCCGAGCTTTGCTAAGCTACGGCAATGGCCACCGTACCCCCGCCGCCACCGGCACCCAAGTTCCTGCGCGAAGTGTTGGAGCTGGAACAGCTCGACACCAACTTGTTCCGCAGCCGCACCAACCAGATCAACGTCAATCGCTCGCTGTTCGGCGGGCAGATTCTCGGCCAGGGCTTGAAAGCCGCGACCGAGACCGTCACCGCGGATCGCGTCTGTCATTCGTTACACGGCTATTTCCTACTGGCCGGCGCCAGCGACATTCCCGTGATCTACGACGTCGAATTGACTCGCGACGGCGGCAGCTTCTCGACTCGACGCGTGGTCGCGAGGCAGCGTTCGCGGCCGATCTTTCACATGGAATTGTCGTTCCATCGCCAGGAGCAGGGCCTGGAGCATGCGTGCACTCCGCACGGCGACGTGCCCGATCCGGATCAATTGCCCAATGTTCGGCAACTGCTGGAGAAGTATGGCGACAAGCTGCCGAAGGCCGCGCGTGCGCTGGTTTCGCAGGAAGCCATCATCGAAGTGAAGCCGGTCAATCCGGAAGTCTTCATGATGCGCAAGGAGCCGCTTGCTCGCGCGCAGTATTGGATTCGCGCCGCTTCGTCGCTACCGGACGATCCGCTCACCCATCTGTCGGGCCTGGCGTATCTCTCCGACTATTTTCTCGTGTCCACTGCGCTCATGAATCACGCGGCTGCGCTCACACAGGATGTGATGATGGCGAGCCTCGATCACGCGATGTGGTTTCACGCTCCTGCTCGCGCAGACCAGTGGATTCTTGTCGAAGCGGTGAGTCCGTTCGCTGGCGGTGCTCGTGGCCTCACGCGCGCAGAAATGTATAGCCGCGATCGCAGGCTCGTCGCGTCGGTCGCGCAGGAAGGCTTGATTCGGTTGGTGGAGAAGAAGGGCTGAGCGATTACTCGCCCAACGTCGCGGCACGCAGCTTTTCTACATCTTTTTTCCCGAGCAGCTTCGCCTGCCCGGGTTTGAGATCGCCCGCGCGCAGCGGGCCGATGGCGACTCGTTCGAGCTCGCGAACCTTCAAGCCAACGCGAGCCAGCATGCGGCGAATCTCACGATTCTGACCTTCGCGCAAAGTCACGCTAAGTAACGTTCGGTCGCCGCGGGCGCGGTCGACGAAACGTTTGAGGATGCGCACCGATTCCATCGAGGCACGCTTGGTGGTCTTGCTGCCGTCAGAGGTGGGATTCACGAGGTACATGCCGGCGCGCAGTTTTTGGAGTTGTTCGTCGGTGGCGAGGCCGGCGGTGAGGACGCGATATTCCTTGGCGATGCCGAACTTCGGATGCGTGAGTTGAAACGCCAGGTCGCCGTCGTTGGTGATCAACAGCAGCCCGGTGGAATCGCCGTCGAGGCGACCGACGGGGAACAAGCGCTCGTCGCGACGGAGCGAAGTCGGGACCAGGTCGAGAACGTTGCGGCGGCCCTCGGGGTCGCTGGTGGTGGTGATCACGCCTTTCGGCTTGTTGATCAGCACATAGATCAGCGCGCGAGTCTTCGCCGGGGCTTCATCGGCAGTCGATAGTTCCGTCGCCGTTTCGGAAACCGGCAGTTCGATGGTTTCGCCGTCCAGATCGACGACGTCGTTGGCAGGGTCAACGAAGCAGGGCAGTGTCGTGACCACGCGACCGTTCACACGTACGCGCCCGGCTGTGATCATATCCTCGCAATCGCGTCTCGCGCCGAGGCCGGCATCGGCCATGGCTTTTTGCAATCGGACGCCGCGAGGGCGGCTCGAACTGGGCTGTCTGGGCATGAAAAAGGGGTTTTGGACGGACGGGCGCGGATCTTATACCACCGCCGCGGCGTTATCGCTCGAATGGGGTGGGAGGGTGCATGCACTACGACGTCGTCGTGGTCGGTTCGGGGTTCGGATCGCTGTTTTTCGTCGACGGCTATTTGCAGAAGCGGCCGGCGGCGAAGATCCTCATTCTCGAACGCGGTGGCTTCAATTCGCACGCCTGGCAGTTACAAAACAATCGAAATTCTCCGATCGCGCCGCAGTCGACGTTCCGTACCGACGCAGCCAAGAAGGTCTGGAATTTCACTATCGGCGTCGGCGGCGGCACGAATTGTTGGTACGCGCAGACGCCGCGATTTCATCCCAGCGATTTCAAGATGCGCAGTCGCTATGGCGTCGCGCAGGACTGGCCGCTCGACTACGACGAGCTCGACCCATATTACGTCGCGGCCGAGCATCGAATGTCTGTTGCCGGTTCGCCGGACATGGCTGTTGTTCTGCCGCGCTCTGCGCAGTTCCCGCAGCCAGCTCACAAACTCACAGCGGTCGACCAGGTCATGCGCAAAGCGCAGCCCGAGTTTCATGTGCCGATTGCAACGGCACGTGCCAGTGTGGCGACGGCGGGACGGCCGCCATGCTGTGCGTCGGCACGATGCAATCTGTGTCCGGTGAATGCGAAGTTCACATTCGAGAACGGCTTCACGCATCTGCTGAATCTGCCCAACGTGGAGATTCGGACCGCGAGCGAGGTGACTCACTTCGATCATGCCAACGGCGTCGTGCGTGCAGCTGTCTATCGCGACGGTTCGGTGGAGAAGCAAATAACCGGCGACTTGTTCGTGCTCGGTGCGAACGCAATTCACAGCCCGGCGATTCTGTTGCGCTCGGGCATCGATCATCCTTTCACCGGCGTCGGGATTCACGAGCAGGTCGGCTACTCGCTGGAAGTGTTGCTCGACGGTCTGGACAATCTCGACGGCGGCACGATCACCACTGCGCTCAACTATTCGCTGTACGACGGGCCGTTTCGTAAGGACTACGGCGGCGCGCTGATCTATTTCGACAATCGTTGGCCGCACGGTTTGCGTAAGGAATATGGGCGATGGCGGCAGCTCGCGCCGCTCGTGGTCGTGGTCGAGGATTTGCCGCAAGATTCCAACCGCGTCGTGCTTGACGACGATGGGGTTCCCAAAGTCCTGCACCCGGATATTTCGGACTACGCGAAACGCGGCGTGCAAAAGTCGTTGGATCAGATCGAGCGTGTCCTGCAGCCGCTGCCGGTGGAACGCATCGAATTCCAGGGCATGCGAGATACCGAATCTCACGTTCAAGGTTCGTTGCGGATGGGGAACGACCCGGCGACTTCAGTGGTGGATGCGAAGCAGATTCATCACGACGTGCGCAACCTGGTGGTGGTGGGCTCGTCGGTGTTTCCGTCGGGACCGAACGCGAATCCGAGTCTCAGTGTGGCGGCGTTGTCGCTGCGTAGCGCGGCTCTCATCGCATGAACGTCAGTCGTCGCAAAGTGTTGTTTGGTGCCGCCGGTGCGGCCACGTTGGGCATCGTCGGTGCGGCATGGATGCCGCTGAAGAACTATCGGGTGAACTGGATTGAGCAAGTCGTGCGCGATAACTTGCCGGACATCAGCCTCGATCCGGACTCACTGCAAGCGTTCGTGAAGTACATGCGCGATCACGAGCGACTGCAGCCAACTCTAGTGCGCGCAACGATTTTCGCTGATCGATTCGTTCCCTGGCTGCCCGCGCATATTTCCAAGGCGAGGGAAGGATTGGGAGGCGTGGAGCGACACGTGCTCACGGAGTATCTGATCGGCAGCAATTTCTTTCGCGTGCCCGATCCGAAGCGCGAGACCATCGTCTATAGCGGCGCCGTGATTGCGTGCATCAATCCCTTCACTCACGCGCCCGAGCCGAAGCTCAGCGACGCCTGAGCAAACGCCAATCTCACGCGCGCTGCTGTTTCTTCGCAAACTCGTGATTGAGCAGAGCTCGCAGCCGAACGGCCTTGAGGGGCTTGTGCATCATCGTGAGGCCGGCGGAGCTGACCTTGCGGAGCTGTTCCGGCGCGGTGTCGCCCGAGATCAACACGGCTGGGATGCCCTCGCCCAGCTTGGCGCGTAGCTCGCGAATCGAGTCGATGCCGTTTCGATCGCCGCGCAATCGCAAGTCGGCGATGATGAAATCCGGCGTGCGACCGGTGATGGCGCGCAGCGCTTCGTCGGAATCCATCGCAGTGATGCATTTGCAGCCCCAGCTTTCCAGCAGGCTTTGCATACCGAGGCGCACCGATTCCTCGTCGTCGATCACCAGGATCAGCTTGCCGCCGATCAGATTCGGCACCTTCTGCTCGATGGTCGCCGCGATCGAATGAATCTTGCTCGGATCGGCGAGCGGCACGTCGATGGCGAAGCGCGAGCCACGACCGGCCGCTGATCTCAAACGCAGCGGATGATCAAGCAATTGCACGATACGGCGGACGGTCGCCAGTCCCAGGCCCAAGCCGCGACTGCGATCGCGCGACGGATTGTTGAGCTGGTAGAACTCTTCGAAGATGCGGTCATGTTGTTCGACGGGAATGCCGATGCCCGAATCCCACACTTCGATGCTCATGCTGTTGCCCCGCTTGCGGCACGCGACGATCACACCACCCTTCTCGGTGTAACGGATCGCATTGGCCACGAGATTCGACAGCACGCGAAACAACAGTGTGGGATCGGTGTACAACATCGCGCGCGAACGACGCACGATGAGCTTTAAACCCTTGTCCTGTGCCGGCGAGGCAAAGGTGCCGCGCAATCGATCGAGCACCAGGTTGACGCCGACGATTTCTTTTTTGACCTGAACCTGGCCGGCGTCGAGCTTGGAAATATCCAGCAGGTTGTCGAACAGCTGCTCCAGCGACTCGGTGCACTGAAGAATCTGGTCGATCATCTTGCGACCGTTCTCGTCGACGTTGCCGTTACGCAGGGCATTTGCAAACAAGCCGAGCGAATGCAGCGGTTGGCGCAAGTCATGATTCGCGGCCGCGAAGAACAATGACTTCGAACGACTCGCCGACTCTGCGCGCGTTCGCGCTTGTTCCGCTAATGCATACTGCTGTTGCAACTGCCCGACGAGTTGTTCGTTCTCATAGCGCAAACGAATCTGCGCCACGATTGCACGAGCCTGTCGATCGCCGAACAACAGCAAATAACCGAGCACCGCAAACCACATTACGCCAAGCGCAGCGTTGCCGTAGCCACCGAGCGAAATGTAACGCAGCGCCAGTAGTCCAAAGATCGGCGCAGTGAATGAATGCAACGCCGGCGGGAAGTGCGCGTTCGTGATGACGCTGATCGTCGCGCGTCCGGCGAGACACGCCGCGATCAGTGCGAGCGTCAACGATTGATTGGCACCGACCAGCACGAATGCGGCCGAGCCCCAGATGACTCCGGCCACCATGGCCGTGGCGGCGAATTTCCATCCCCAAGCACTGGAAGCAGTTTCGCGATCTCGCGCGCGTCGGTAGCGCTCGGCCAGCCACAGCATGTATGCCTGGACCAGCAGCGCGATCGAGCCCCACGCAATGATTCGGTTATGAGGTGTATGCGGCCAGGTGATGATCGCGATCATCGCGACCATGAGCAACGCCGAGCCGGACACGGCGAGAGCGTTGCCGTACAACATCTCGACGCGCTGTTGCTCCACGCGTCGCAACAGTGCGGCGTCCATGAGGGAACGTTTTGCCGATCTTAAATTTTAAGAGGGGCGGCGAGGATCTTAACGAGCGTTCGCGTAGGCCGGCTGCGATGGCAGGAAGCCTCGACGTTGCGCGACCAGCACGGCCTGCGTGCGATTGCGTACATTGAGCGCTTCGAACACGGCACTTACGTGAGCTTTGACGGTGCGCTCGGCAACGTCGAGGGCACGCGCGATTTCTTTATTCGAGAAGCCGCGACCGAGCATGCTGATGACTTCCAGCTGGCGCAGCGTGAGGCCGTTCGGCTGTTCGGTCGGCGTGAGGCTCGCGGTCTGAGGCACGAACACCTCGCCGGCCAGCACTTTCTGAATCGCGACGATCATCTCGTCGGCGGTGAAAGACTTGGGAATGAAACCCGAGGCACCCGACTGCACGGCGCGAGCGGCGATGCTCTGCTGTTCGTCGCCGGAAATCATGATGCAAGCGGTGGTGGGGAAGCGTTCGCCGATGACCTTCAGCGCCGCGAAACCATCGTCGCCTTTGAGATGAATGTCGAGCAGCACCAGCCCGATATCCGAATCCTTTTGCAGCGTCTGCATCGCCTCCGGAACCGAGGACACGCTCAACACGCCTGCTTCGAGCGCGCTTTGTTCCAGCACGGCGTGAAAGCCGGCGCGGAATAACGGATGGTCGTCGACGATGAGGATTTTCATGATGCTGCTCCCCGAAATCTTAGGATCCCCGCAAGTGCCGTGGTCCGGCCGCGAATTGGACTTCCGTGCCACAGGCATGGGGTTGTATACCCCGATCCATCCCGCGGACATGGTACGTGCGGGCTAGGGGGTGGGCAATGACCCTTAGGGTCAGTGCCCAACCCCCCGGGAATTCAGACCTTGCTTCGGGCGCGCCGCCTTCGGCATCGCTCCGCAGTCGCAGCCTTGGTCCTTGATCCACTGAGCAATTTGCTTGATCAGCGCGGGATTGGTCGGCGGGTTGGCCTGCAGCTCCCGATAGGACTCACACAGCAGCGCGCAGGCTTCTGTCGGATTGTTGCCCTGGAGGCCCAGCGCGCGACCGAGGAAACCCTTGGCCAGCGCTTCGCCGATGGTGCCGAAGCCGAGTTGCACCGGCCAGATTTCCAGCGCCCGGCGCAATATCGGCTCGGCGTCCTTGCCGGCCGCGGCCGTGCCGCTCTCCACAGCGAGGCGGCCCTGCCAGGTCAGCACTTCGGCGATGAAGAAGTGATCTGCCGGCAGCGCGCGATTCAGAACATTCTTGGAGTAGATGTCGAAGGCTTTCTGGAAGCTCTTACCGGCATCGGCGCGCGCATTGGTGTCGTACTGCCAGCGAGCGAAATTCGCATGATCGTTGCCGGTCAGGATGTGCGCTTCGCCGCGCACCTGCTTGCCGAGCTCCAGTGCCTTCTCCAGATAACGGCCCGATTCCTTGCTATCGACCGGGCGCAATAACGAGCCGAGATTGGCATAGGCGTCGATGAGGTTCGGATGCCGGTCGCGATTCAGCGCATTCAGATACAGATCGATGGCGTTGCGATAGGTCTTCTCGGCGGCCTTGCGCTTTTTCTGCGCCTCCAGCACCAACCCGAAGTTCGCGAGGTGAATTGCATACTTGGGATGATTGCGAGTGCCGAGCTGTGTTTTATCCAGATCGAGCAACGTCTTGTACGTAGCGGCGGCGGTATCCAGATCGCTCAGTGCACGCTGCGCACGGCCGATCACATCCATCAGTCGCGTGCTGTTCGGATCGGTTTCGTACAGGCTCAGTTCTTTCAGGATCGCAAGCCCGGTTTCGGCCGAGTCGATCGCTTCCCTGAACATGCCTTGCAGTAACTGCGCGAGCGCGAGCTCTAGCAGGCTTGCCACCACGGGATAACCCCGCTCGCCGAAAACGCGCCGATTGATACGAAGCGCATCGTTGGCTGTGGCCATCGCACCTTGGTAATCGCTGCGTTCCCGCTGCACGCGCGAAAAGCTGTTCAAGCTCAACGCCGTGGCCGGGTGATCGTTGCCGTAGAACTTGCGGCGAATTTTCAGGCCGAGCTCGATGAGCACGGCGCCTTCGGGATCGCCGCGATTCAGCAGGGCGATGCCCAGCGCATCGAACAATGCCGCCGCTTGTTCAGGTTGATCGCCGAGGTCGATACAAACATTCTGCGGCTGGGCGGCGCCGGCGCGACCTTTGACGGCTTTGCCGCGCTGCTTGGGTGCCGAGCGGGCGACGACCACTCTGCCGATTTCTGGGGTCCCTTTGGTCGCGGGCTGTTTGTTTTTGCCCTTGCCGCCGGTGGCGAACAGGGAGCGCAACGTTTGTGACTTCGCAAGCTCGTCGTCGGCGATGAGGATCCGCATGACAGCCTCTATTGTTTGCAGTGAAGAGAAATCGACTGGGCGGGTGACTTGGCGGCGCATACTGCAGCTGGCGCGCCGCGCCTGCAAGTGCACCAACGAACTAGCTTTCAATCCGCGGCTGTCAGCGTCGTGAAATATTTCTCGGCCGCGGCGGGTCGACCCATCGCTTGATACAACTCTTCGATCCAGCGACGGACCTCGTTCGCCTGCTCGCGATCGATCACGCGGGTCGATTTATTGAGCACCGGATAGGCTTTCAGCAACGCAGCTTCGGCGTCGCCGTAATTGCCTTGCTGTGCCTTCGATCGAGCCAGCACTGCGCTTGCGATCGCATAGCCTGTACTGTTTTCGCCGTATTCCACGCGCCATGCTTCGACGGCTTCGGTTAGCGCGGCTTGCGCCTCCTGCGGCCGGCCCAGCGCGAGTCGCGTTCGCCCCAGGCTGGTCAACGTCGTGGCGATGAAGCCGTGCGTGGGCGACAGCTTGTCTCGATAGATCTTCAGCGCTTCGTTGAAATATTGTTCGGCGCGCGCGTATTCGCGTTTGCGATAGGCCAGCCGTCCGAGGTTTTCCAGATCGTTGCCGACGTAGCTGTGCGTCGGGCCGCGCACGCGGCGGTTGGTTTCGAGGACCTGCAGGAATACCTGTTGGGCTTCGTCCAGCCGTTCCGTTTCCATCAGGAACGAGCCCATCGCGCTCAGCGTATCGAGCGTCTCCCGATGCTCGGGGCCAAGCACTCGCTGATTCAGCGCGACTGCGCGGCGAAACATCGGCTCGGCCTTGGCCGTGTCGCCCAGGTCGTGAGTCACCATCGCCAGCCGCGCCAGATGACGAATGTATTGCGGATGTTCCTCGGTGCGCGTGCGGCGATCGATCTCCAGCGCCTCGGTCAGATACTTCTGCGCGACCGGATTGTCGCCCCGCTGCCAGGCAATGGACGCAAGGTTGTCCAACGGGATCGTTACGGATTCATGATACTGACCGAGCTTCGCGCGACGGATATCGAGGCACGATTGCAGTAACTTTTCCGATGCCGCGAACTCGCCGCGGACTTTCTTGATTACACCGAGGCGGCACTGGCTGCCCGCCGTTTCCAAGCTGGTATCGCCGGTCTGGCGGCGATCGATGGCAAGGCTTTGCAGCGCCAGGCGCTCGGCGCCGGCGAGATCGCCTTTTTGTTCGTACACGCGATTGAGGCTGTATAGACTGCGCGCCACCGCGGGGCCTTGTTCGCCGTACAACTCTCGTCGCAACGATAGCCCTTGTTCGATCAGCGGTTGCGCCTGCTCAGGCAGACCCAGCCCGAGATAAGCGCTGCCGATCGTGTCGAGCACGGCTGCTTTGGTCGCGGGTTGAGCACGCAGTTCGCGAGTGATGCGAGCGGCGCCATGATCGAGAATTTGTCGCGCGGTGATGGAATTTCCGCCCTGCGCGAACGGGTCGACCACTTTGAAAGATTCGATCAAGAACGAAGACACTGCCTCGGCGTGCTCTCGCTCGGACTCCGCAACTCGCCGCTCCGACTCGGCGACATCGCGCTCTTTCTCGATACGCAGCGATTGCAGATAAACGGTGACCGTGAATCCCACCAGCATCGCCACCAGCGCCGCCGACAAGCCGACGCCGAGTTTGTGCCGGCGGACGAACTTCTCGGTGCGATATCTCCACGAATCGGCACGCGCCTGCACTGGCAGGCCGTTCAAGTAACGTTCGACGTCGTTCGCCAATTGCGCGGCGGACGAATAGCGACCGTCCGGCTCCTTGCGCATCGCCATCGTGACGATGTTTTCCAGATCGCCGCTCAGCGCGCGCCGTAACTTCACGACGCTTACCGAACGTTGCGCGGCGACCGAAGCGATGCCGCTGTCCAATTGTCGGTCGGCCGATGCGACGACCGTGCTCAAGGTCGGCGGCAGGTCCTCGCAAATCGCACGTTCCAATTCCGCGAGGCGCCGACCTTGTAGCGCGAACGGTTTGTAACCGCACAACAGTTCGTACATCAGCACGCCGAGCACGTACACGTCGCTCGCGGTGGAAATGATGTCGCCGCGAATCTGTTCGGGGCTGGCGTGATCCGGCGTCATCACGCGCACGTCTTCCTGCGTCACCGCCATGGTGTGGATGAGCTGGCGATCGTCGAGCATCTTGGCGATGCCGAAGTCGAGCAACTTGGGCACGCCGTCGGTCGTGACCAGGATGTTGGAAGGTTTGAGGTCGCGATGGACGATCAGGCTCTGGTGAGCGCGATGAACCGCGCTACACACCGTAATAAACAATCGCAGTCGTTGTTCGATGGTGAGCTTGCGACGGTCGCAGTACAGGTCCAGCGGCTCGCCGTCGATGAACTCCATGACGATGTACGGGGTGCCGTCGCCGGTCGTGCCGCCGTCGTAGAGCCGGGCGATGTTGGGATGATCGAGCGACGCCAGGATCTGCCGCTCCTGGCGCAGCCGTCCTTCGATATGCCGGGACAGCAGGCCCCGCCGCACCAGTTTGATCGCGACTTTTTGCCGGAACTGATCGTCGGCGCGTTCGGCCAGAAAGACCTCGCCCATGCCGCCTCGACCGAGGCTGCGGACCAATCGATACGGGCCGATCATTTGACCGGCGGGGTCGACCACCTCGGTGGAAGCTTCGACAGCCTCCCCATCGAACCAACCCTGGCGGGACAGCTGATCGTCGTCGATCGACTGGTTATCGTCGGAGCAGGCCGCGCGAATGAAGTGCAGCTGCTCGTTCGGCGGCAACGTCTGCGCCTCGTCGAGAATCTGCTGCAACGTTCGTTTGCGGGTTTCGCTCATTACCGACTTTGCTGCGCGAGTGGCGCGGTACCAAGGATCAGTTGTTGGACCTGTATTCCCTGTGCAACCATCCCGAGGATCCTTCTAGTTCGGATGATGACAGGAGCCAGTCATGCGTAATGAATCGCACGGTAACCCGCTCTTCGGCAAGGGCCTGTTTGGCGGGGGCGGGGTAGATCGGGGCGTCAGACCTTACATTCCGCGCTCGGAATAACGGCTCTTGGCTGCGGCCATCCTAAACCCGCAGGGTCGTTAGTCAACGGCAGGTGTATGAACGGCGGTGGATCAGTCCGCCGCCGCGTGCGCGGCCCCGCCGGAATGTGGCCGTTTGGTGAACCACACCAGCGCGATCAGCGCCAGTGTCAGCCAGGAAGAAATCCAGAAATAATCTAGCGAGGACAGCAGATACGCCTGTCCTGTCATTTGTCTGTTAAGCGCCGCCAGTGCGGCGTTATCGGACAGGCCGAGCGAATGCAGCTGTGTCAGTGCTTGCTGCATGGATGGGTCATAGACGCTCGAACTGTCGGCGAGGTGCGCTTGATGGAAGGCTTCGCGACGATCCCAGAACGTAGTCGTGATCGACGTGGCGAAGCTCGCCGCAATCGTGCGTAGGAAAATGGCGAGTCCGGACGCACTCGGCACCCGCGGCGGCTCGATTCCATCCAGCATGATCGTCAGGATGGCGACGAAGAACGTGCCCATCGCCACACCTTGAATCAGCTGCGGAATGATGAAGTCCATCGGCGCCGCTTCCGCGGTGAGCTGAGCTCGCATGTAGTACGAAGCCGCGAACGCGACGAATGCCAGCGACGTCAGCCAGCGCGCGTCGAAGCGAGCCAGGAATTTGGCGGCGAATGGCGAGATGAGGACTGCGACCAATCCGCCAGGTGCTGCGAGTAGGCCTGCCCACGTCGCCGTGTAGCCAAGCTGCGTTTGCATCCACAGCGGCAATATCACGATGTTGCCGAAGAACACGGCATACCCCAGGCACATCGGGATCAGCGCGAACGTGAAGTTGCGACGTTTGAACAGCGACAGGTCGACGATGGGATTTTTTTCCGTCAGCTCCCAGATCAGCCAGGCCGCGAACCCGATCACGCTCACGATGGTCAGCGTGACGATGAACGGCGACGAGAACCAGTCTTCGTCCTTGCCCTTGTCCAGCATGATCTGCAGCGCGCCGACCCAGACCACCAGCAACGCGATGCCGATGTGATCGACCGGCAATTTGCGCGTGGGCGTTTCGCGGTTACGCAAATAGAACCAGCAGATCGCGACGGTGAACAGTCCGACCGGAATGTTGATATAGAAGATCCACGGCCAGGCCGCGTTGTCCGAGATCCAGCCGCCGAGCATCGGGCCCATGATCGGCGCGACCAGCGTCGTCATCGACCATAGTGCGAGCGCGAGGCCTTTCCTGGCCGGCGGAAACAACATCAGCATCAAAGCTTGCGAGCCCGGCACCATCGGACCGGACACTGCACCTTGCAGCACGCGGAAGAACACGAGCGACGGCAAATTCCACGCGAGTCCGCAAAGCAGGGAAGCGATGGTGAAAGCAAACACCGCTGCGACGAACGTACGCACGATGCCGAAGCGCTGCATCAGCCAGCCGGTGAGCGGCACGCTGATGCCGTTGGCTACGGCGAACGATGTGATGACCCAAGTGCCCTGATCGGCCGAGACACCCAAGTTGCCGGCAATCGTGGGAATAGAAACGTTCGCGATGGTCGTGTCGAGCACCTGCATGAAGGTGCCCAACGCCAACGCGAGAGACGTAATTGCGAGCGCGCCGCCCTGCATGGGCGCATACGCCGATGCTTGTGCAGCGCTGGAACTCATTGCATGCCCTTCGAACTAGACGATTTGCTCGCGGCTGCCTGGATGCCCAGCGCAGCGCCTCGATTGCGAGCGAGCGTGGGTTTCGCGGCCGGGCCATTGGTGCGAATGATCTCGGCGATACGCTGGTTGATCTGAGGATCGTCGGCGGCGCTGGCTTGTGTCGGCTGCGGCGACTTGCGCACCTGGCTCGCGATCAGCGGACCAGAGGTATCGCTGATCTCGATTTTGGCATGCATCGACAACCCGACCCGCAGCGGATGTTCCTTGAGCTCGGCCGAGTCGAGCACGATGCGTACCGGCAGGCGCTGCACGATCTTGATCCAGTTGCCGGAAGCATTCTGCGATGGCAACAGAGCGAACGCGCTACCGCTGCCGGCAGAAAGTCCGGCGACGGTGCCGGTATATTCGACATCGTTACCATACAAATCCGCATGCACGCGCACTGGCTGGCCGACGCGCACATTCTTCAGCTGACTCTCTTTGAAATTCGCATCGATCCAAACATCGTCGAGCGGCACGACGGCGAGTAGCGGGGCGCCTGCGTTGATGTGTTGGCCGACCTGCACTGAGCGCTTGGCGACGACGCCCGACACCGGCGCGCGAACGGTTGCTCGGCGCAATGCCAACGACGAATCGCGAAGCTTTGCAGCTGCCGCGAGCACGTCGGGATGATTTTCCAGCGTCGTGCCTTCGATGTGAGCAAGTGTCGCTTCGAGTTGGCGCTGTGTGGCCTGCAACGCTGACTTAGCCTGTGCAATCGTGTCCTGCGCATGCGCCAGCTCTTCGCCTGACACTGCGCCATCGCTGACGAGTGTTTGGCGGCGCGAGTAGTCGTTTTGCGCCTTCTTCAGATCGGTTTCGCGTTCTTGAATCATTGCGCGGAGTTGATCGGCTTCGGCGTATTGCGCGCGAACTTGTCGAACTGTGCGGGCCAGCGCAGCTTCGGCTGCGTCAACCGCGATTCGAGCATCCGCCTGATCCAGTTCGACGAGCACTTGTCCGCGCTCCACCATCTGCGTGTCATCGACGTGCACACCGAGCACCGCGCCAGGCACTTCGCTGGTGATTTGCACGATGTCGCTCGCGACGTAGGCGTCGTCGGTGCTTTCGTAGTGACGTGCCACCAGCAACCAATACGCCGTGTACGCGATTGCGCTCACCGCGACGACGGCGCCGAGAATCATCAGTCCCCGGCGGCGGGTGCCGTTGCCGTTGGTGGCAGGAGATTGGGTTTCATCGCTCATGGGAGTTCCAGTTGCAGAGGACTGCATCAGCTCGCCGTTGTGAAATCGCCGCCGACAGCCAGCAGCAACGACACGCGCGCCAATGCTTGTTGATGAAGGATGTCGACGAACGTGGTGCGTGCATTCAGCACCTGCGTTTCGGTCGTGAGCACCGACAGATAATTCGCGAGCCCGGCTTCGTAACGTTTCTGCGCGAGGCGATACGCTTCTTCCGCCGAAGTCAGCGTGGCCTGCGCCTGTTGAAGCTGTCGCGCGCTGTAGTTGACCTGACTGAGTTGATCGGCGACCTGCTGCACGGCCTTCAGCACGGTGTCGTTGTAGGCACTGACCGCTTCGTCTTGCTGGGCCGTCGCCGTGTTGAATTCCGACTTCAATCGTTTCGAATCGAACAACGGCAGGCTGATCGCTGGGCCGGCGCCGTAAGTGCGATTGTCGGCCTTGAACAAATTATCCAAGCCGATGGCCTGGAAGCCGGCGAATGCGCTCAGGTTGATGTTTGGATAGAACGCAGCGTGAGCCGCTGCGCGCTGTGACGTTGCCGCGTCGATTCGTGCACGAGCGGCGAGAATGTCAGGTCGGCGGCCAAGCAAGTCCGCGGGCAACGCGTTCGGAATCGTCAGCGCTGTTTGCAAGTCGAGCGTCGGCTTGCCGATGCGTTCGTAGGCCGATGCGCCTTCGCCGATCAGTGTCGCCAGGCGATGAACTGCGACTTCACGCGCTGCTTCAGCTTGCAGTCGCGCCAGCTCGGCTTCCGGAACTGCGGCTTCCGCTTCGCGCAGCTCGACGTTTGTATCGAGGCCGGCGCTGATGCGTTTACGCGTGATGTCGAGAATGCGTTGCCGCTGCACGAGCGACTGCTGAGCGATGTCCGCCAGCACGATCGAACGATTCAAATCCAGATATGTTTGAGACAGTGCCGCCGTCGTCGCGAGGCGCGCCGCCGCTGCGTCGAGCTCAGCAGCTTGTGTATTCGAACGGGCGCGGTCGATGAGCGCCGACTGACGACCCCAGAAGTCCAGATCCCAGGAAAGATTCGCGAGCACTTGCCCCGACCAATACGTGCCGCCGCCGAATGGCGGGGGAATCAGATATTGCTCAGGCAGGCGGCTGCGTTGTTCCTGTCCTTCGAGTCTGTAACTGGGCTTGCGTTGAGCAGAAGCCAATTCCACTTGCGCTTGCGCGGCCCGAACGCGAGCCAATGTTTCTTGCAACGTGGGATTGTGTTCGAGCGCTGCGGTGACGAGCTGATCGAACTGCGGATCGCCGTACTGTTCCCACCAGCGCTGTTCCGTCTTCGGTGTAGCAGTGGCGCCGAGGCCGAGAGATTGATCCGCAATCGTCTGCGACTGCGGTTCGGTCTTTGGCGGCGTGACGCAACCAGCGAGTGCCACGGCCATTCCCAGCAGTAATGCCGGTGCTTTGATACGAGTCGGAGTTTTCATCGCTTTTGCTCCACCGTCGCGCTGGACACGATCGGCGCCGCGCCCGGCACAAGCTGTTCGAGCCGGCCGATCAGTTTGACCAACAACGATTGCAGCAGCTTCACTTCGTCGCGCGTGAAATCGTCCAGCGATACGTTCAGCGCGTCGGTCACGATGGCGATCAACGTTGCGATCAACTCGTTGCCGCTGTCGGTCAACGACAGCTCGATCACGCGCCGGTCCTGGGGATTGCGCTTGCGCTCGATCAGATTGCGTTCTTCGAGCTGATCGATGAGGCGCGTCATCGCGCCGCTGTCGTGATGTAACTCCCGGCAAAGGTCGGCCACCGTAAGGGCCAGACCATCGCGGATGTGCATCATCACCACCCATTGCTGGAGGGTGCAGCCCTGGTCGGCGAACAGCCCTTCGATGCGTTCCTGCATCAGGCGCTGAGAGCGCTTGATCAGGTAACCGATGCTGTCGCGGGCGCGGAAGGTTTCGGGTCGATAATGCTGCTTGGGCATTGAATGCCTCGGCAATGACTGCCTAGGCAGGCATTATAGGCCCGAAAAGCCGCCGGACAAGGGGGGTGTCGCGGCGGCTGTCGGAAAATGTGCGTCAGTACGCGACTGTGAATCGCCGACGCAGGTGGCGGGGCTGCTCGATTTCGTCGACGACGGCGGTGGCCAGGTCCTTTTGGCTGATGCCCGCCGGCTTATCGCCGTCCATCAGCAGGTTCTCTTCACCCAGGCGGTACGAACCCCGGCGTGGTCCGTCGAACAGATTGGCTGGCGGTGAAAGGAAGGACCATTCCAACTCGGCTTCGTTACGCAGTCGAGCGAGCTCGTCGCGGGCTCCGCGTACACCGAGCATGATGTTCGCCGGGATGTGAGATTGAAAATCCGGCGTGTCGATCAATTGCACGCCTGGCGCTACGAATAGGCTGCCGGCGCCGCCCACCACTAATAAGCGCTTCACCGCCGCTCGCTTCACGCCTTCGCGAATTGCAAGCGACCCTTTCATGAACAGGTCGTAGAGCGCGGGCTCCTGCCAGCCCGGGTTGTACGCGCTGACGACGGCATCGTGACCTTTCACCGCGCGTGCGATCTGAGCGCCATCAAGCGCATCGGCGGCAACGACTGTGAGCTTTTCTTGCGGCGACAACTTGGCCGGATGGCGCGCCAAAGCGGTGACTTGGTGGCCCCGGTTCAGCAGCTCGGACAGGACGGCCGAGCCAACGAAACCGGTGGCCCCGATCAATGCGACTTTCATCTCGATCTCCGTGCGGTTGGGATGGGGGCAGCGTATGGGCTTCACAAACAGCCGGGCAGTCTGCAAAAACTGATTACTTTGTTAAGCTGTGCTTCATGATTAACGATCTGAAGCGGCTGGCGCTGTTTGCCGAGGTGGTTCGGGCGGGCTCGTTGACTGCAGCGGCGCGCCGGCTGCGGATCAGCACGTCGGCGGTCAGCCAACAGCTGCGCACGCTTGAGCAGGCGCACGGCGTGACGCTGTTACATCGGTCGACCCGAAAGATCTCGCTGACGGATGCCGGCGCTCGTTTCGCCGAACATTGCGAGGCGATGCTGCTGGCCGCCGAACGCGCCGAGCAGCAACTCACATTGGCCCGCGATGCTCCCGAAGGTGAGTTACGAGTTGCCGCTCCGGTTGGCTTCGCCCGTCACGTCGCTCCGGCGCTGGTGCCGCTGCTGGCGGCTCATCCGTCGTTGAGTTTGAAAGTATTGGTCGACGACGCGCTGATCGATCTCATCGCCAGCCGCATCGATCTCGCCTTCCGCGGCGGCCGCCTGCCGAGCTCGACCAACGTCGCGCGTTTGATCTGTCATTTCGAATGGATAATTTGCGCGTCGCCGATGTATCTCGCACGCACGACCGTGCCGAGCACACCCGCGGACCTGCTCACACACCAATGGATCGGCTCGCCTCGCGACAGTCAGCCCATGATTCTCGAACTGCACGGACCCGGCGATCAGCGCGAAACACTCCGAGTCGAGCCGCGCATCACAAGTAACAATCAATACACCTTGCACCAGATGTGCCTCGCCGGCCTCGGCCTTGCCGTCTGCGTCCGCCCCGACATCGACGACGACCTCCGCGCCGGCCGGCTAGTCGCCGTTTCAGACTGGCGCCCAGCCCCCGGCCCGATCTGGGCGGTCACGCCGCAACGTGAAGGTCAGCCTGCGAAAGTGAGGCATGCAATAGAGACGATGCGGAATTATCTGCGCACGGTGCCGGGCGCGAGCATGTAGCTGCCCGGCGCGCCGAGCAGTTTCGCGGGTAGCGGAGAAACGCTGATCAGCGACATCACCAATGTCGCGGCGTACGGGATCGCTTGGATCAGCAGCACCGCGACCCATAAGGAAACATCGGGCGCTTTCAATTCAGCGGGAATCCCGACCATGAATCCCGGAGCGAGTGTGAACTGTCCAGTGAGGCCGATGGCTGCGAGGACAAGGGCGATCAGCCACGCGGTTTCGCCACGGGCGGCGGCGAAGCCTTCGATCAGAGCGTGGGGCTGTTTGTGTTTTGGAGTGCGGAGGAAAGGTTCGTTTCGAGTGAACAATCCTTTCACGACAGCGACACCGACGGTATGTGATAACGCCAACCCGGCGAGGGCGGCGGCGAAGGTTTGGCGGAGGTTGGCGCCGACGCGAGCGGAGTAGAGATGGCCGAGCTTGGCGAGCTTGAAGGCAAACAGAGTCAGAGGCAGGGCGGAGAACATCATCAGCGGCGGGTCGAAGCGATGGGGCGCAAGGATCATGGCTAGCGTCCAACCGAGTGCGATCAGGTTGAAAACCAGGTTCAACCCGTCCGCCATCCACGGCAGCCAGCCGGCGATGAAGTGATAGCGCTGCCCTCGGGTCAGGCGTTGATCCGTCCGAGAAAACAACGCCCGCCCGTGAGAGCGAAGAATCTGTACCGCGCCGTATGCCCAGCGGAAACGTTGTTTCTTATAGTCCATGAAGGTCTCAGGCATGAGACCGCGACCGTAGCCTTGCGTCAGGTACTGAGCCTCATGGCCATGCTCGAACAAGCGCAGGCCGAGTTCGGCGTCCTCAGTGATACACCACTCAGCCCAACCGCCGGCCCGATCAAGCGCATCCCGACGCACCAACGTCATCGTGCCGTGTTGAATGATCGCGTTACGCTCGTTGCGCACGACCATGCCGATGTGAAAGAACCCGCGATACTCGGCGTAGCACATTGCCTTGAATGCGCTCTCATCGGCATCTCGATAATCCTGCGGCGCCTGGATAATCGCGGTCTTCTCGTCGCTGAACCCGGGCACGAGCGAGCGCAGCCATTGCGGATCTACTTTGTAGTCACTATCGATCACCGCGACGATGCAAGCATCCGCGGCCGTGTGCTTAAGCGCATAGTTCAGCGCGCCGGCTTTGAAGCCGGTGAGTGGATTGACGTGGAAGAAGCGGAAGCGCTCGCCGAGCTTGAGGCAATGATGCTCGACCGGTTGCCACACGGCAGGATCGTTCGTGTTGTTGTCGACGACGACCACTTCGTAGTTCGGATAATCGAGACGCGCCAGCGCATCCAACGTTTCGATCAGCATCGCCGACGGCTCGTTATAGCTCGGCACGTGAATCGAAACTTTCGGCAACATTCTATTCGCCACTTCATTGACAACGAACGGCCGCTTCTGCGGCTTGCCCCAGCGAGCTTCGGCCCATTCCAGCGCCTCGGCCAGCAACACGGCGACAACACCCAACATCCCTAACAACAGCAGCGTGCCGATCAAGATGCTCGTGATCGTGAGATAGCGACGCGAGTAGTCATAGATGATCCAAACGATCGTCGTCGCTGCTGCGTACACGACAATCGCGAGCAAGCTTCGACCACGTGTGCCGAGTCCGAGGCTGTGCACGTACAACAGCCCGAGAATCACCGTGGCAATCGCTACGGAAGTTCCCGCCAGCGTCTGCCACTCGGGAATACGCACGATAGGTTCGACGAACGCGAATTTGGGCTGGCGGTGCACGTCATAGATGCCCCAGTACGCGCCAACGCCGCCTTCGTATCGAACCTTCCATGGCTGATCGAATGCTTCCATCAAGTAATAGATGTAGCCCTCGTGCTTGGCTCGATCCAGAAACCGGCGTAGAAACATTGCTTGGTTGCTGGTCGATGCGACGGCGCTTTCGCGTGTGCGCCCGTCAGAAGGCCAGCCGACTTCGGCGATGACGATGGGCTTGCCGGGATACGCCTGCGCCAGCTGCTCCATGCGCGAGCCGATGTAATCGATCGCGCGCTCGACATCGACACCTTCCCAATACGGCAACAAATGCACGGCAATGTAGTCGACGTGCTCGACGAGCTCGGGATGTCTGATCCAAACGTGCCAGGGCTCGGCGGTGCTGACCGGTTGCGACACGGCCGCGCGCACGCGGTCCAGCTGCTCGCTCAGTTGAGCGACGGTGAGATCGCCGCGCAGAATGGCTTCGTTGCCGATGACCAGACGAATCACATTGGAGTGCGCATTGGCGAGCTGAATCGCCGCATCGACTTCGAGATCGTTGGTTTGCAGACGTCGATCCAGCCACGCGCCGACCGCGACTTTCAAATGATGTCGTTCGGCGATTGCCGGAACGCGGCCGAGCGTCTTGAGTGTCGAGTACGTGCGAACGGCAGTCGCTTTGGTGGATAGCAATTGCAGATCGCTATCGATCTCCTGCTCGGTGGGCAACACCTGCACGATCGGGTCCTGGCCGGCTTGGAACGGTGAGAACGCCATGCCTTGCACGCGTTCGGGCCACGGCGGTTCGGTCGTCGGTTGATTGAGATAGGCCCACAGGCCGAACGTCAGCGCCGCGAACACGGCCGCAACGACGACACTCGATATGCTCAGGGCCGACCATTTCCGGGCCGGCCGTTTCATGAGTCGTTCATTCGCGGCGAGGGCGCGACCATTTCCGATTCGGATGCGAATAGCGTTAAGCGGGCGAATTCAGGAAACCAACCCGCGACATGTTAACGTAGCCGGCGCGACGCGAGCCCCGTAAGCGCTGTGGAGCGCGCTCCCCAGGGGCGGTGAGTCGGGGCGGAAATTAGGAGTGATGTACATGGGTAAGTGGTTATTTCCACGAAAGTTTTTCATGGGTGTCGCGAGCCTCGCATTGACTGCGGCCGCAGCTCCGGCGATGGCCGCCCAAAGCCAGGACTATGCACAGTTCGAGATCACGCCGTTCTACGGATACATGGCGGGCGGCGAGTTCGAGAGTCCGCTCACCAACACCGATCGCGACCTGGACGAGAACAACAACTTCGGCGTGATCTTCAATGCCGCCGTCGACGAATGGCGACATTACGAATTTCTCTATAGCACTCAGAGCACCGAGATCGACGGCACTGTGCCCATCGACATCGACGTGCAGTATCTGCAGATCGGCGGCACCGTGAGCAATCCGGACGCGGAACACGTGATTCCGTACTTCGGTATCACCGTCGGCGCGGCTCGTTTCAGCCCCGATCAGAGCGGGCTCGACGACGAGACCAAGCTGGCATTCACGGTCGGCACCGGCGTCAAGATTCCGATCACGGAGCACGTTGGCGTGCGCTTCGACGCGCGAGCGTTCGTTTCGTTGCTCGACACCGACGGCAATATCTTCTGCGTTTCCGATAACGGCGTCGGTACCTGCGCGATTCGCACCAAGTCGGATACGTTGTTCCAGTATCACGCCGCGCTCGGAGTGACCGTCGCGTTTTGACGAGCGCGATCGACCCGATGAGCGCGCACGCGCCGATGCTCCAGGTCGAGAACATCAGCAAATCTTTCGGAGGACCGCCACCGCGACGCGTGCTCGGTGGTGTGTCGTTGCAGCTCGCCGCCGGCGAATATATCGCCGTGATGGGTGAGTCCGGCACCGGTAAGTCCACGCTGCTCAATCTCATCGCCGGGCTCGATAGTCCGGACTCCGGTCGCATCACGCTCGATGGTCGCGACCTCGGTGCTCTTGACGATGCAGCTCGCACCAAGCTGCGTCGTGCTCGCATGGGCTTCGTGTTCCAGGCGTTTCATTTGTTGCCGCATTTGAGCGTGGAGCGCAACGTCGCGTTGCCGTTGGCACTGAACGGCAACACGGGGCGCGAAGCTGCTGATCGAGTGCGCGAGTTGTTGAGTGCGGTTGGCATGTTGGAGCGTGCGAACGCTTCGCCATCGCAACTTTCGGGCGGCGAGATGCAGCGAGTCGCGGTGGCAAGGGCATTGGTCCATCGGCCCGCGCTCGTGCTCGCCGACGAACCCACTGGCAATCTGGATGCGGACTCTGCAGCTGAGGTGTTGGAGTTGCTGGCCACGCAGCTCAAGCGTGATAACGCCGCCGGCATCCTGGTGACCCATTCGGAGATCGCGGCGGCGACGACCGATCGTATCTTCCAGCTTTCCCGGCAAGGACTCGCGCTACGCGCCGCGACCTCCGCCGTGCGAACGTGATCGCGCCACTGCTCATCGAAGCGGCGATTACCGGCCCGATGCGCCGGTCGCCCGGGCGAACTGCCTTGGCCGTCATCGCCATCGCGCTCGGAGTAGCGCTGGGATTGGCGATCTATCTCATCAACCGTTCCGCTGCAGATGAAATCTCGCTTGCCGCTCGCAGTTTGTATGGGCTCGCCGATCTGGCAGTCGAGGGCGGCGCGGAAGGTTTTGATGAAAACTTATATCCGCGTATCGCTCGCGTGCCTGGCGTCATCGTGGCAAGTCCGGTCGTCGAGGTTTCGGCGAAGCTCGTGGGCCGGCGCGGCGCACTGACGTTGATGGGGGTCGACGTTTTCCGTTCGCGCCTGCTGCAGCCAGCGATTGCGACGGCGATTGTTCCGGCGCCACGTGGCTCCACGGAACAAAGCTCTGACGACTCAAACGATGGAGATATCGAGGAGCGCACCATATTGCTGAGTGCGAGCGCCGCGCGCGAGCTGGGATTGGAGGCGGGCGATCCCATCGAGTTTCAAGTCGGAACGCGTCGAGAGCGGTTGCGTGTTTCGGGCGTCTTGCCGCCGGCGGCGCTGCAGGACTTCGCGGGCGTGGTCGATATCGGGATGGCGCAGTGGTTGTTTGGTAGCTTGGGCAAGTTGTCGAGAATCAATCTGCGCTTGGCGAGCGGCACGAGCTCGGCGCGTGTGCGCGAGGCGCTGGCGGGAATTCTGCCGCCGTCCGTGAAAGTCACAACGCCGGGTGAAGCGACCGACGACGCCTTGCGGTTGTCGCGTGCGTATCGATCTAATCTCACCGCGCTCGCGTTGGTGGCGCTGTTCACCGGCGGGTTCTTCGTCTACTCCACGCAATCGCTGGCCACACTGCGACGGCGGCGCGAGTTCGCCGTCATGCATGCAATCGGCGTGACGCGTACCGAGCAACTGTTGTTGATGTTGAGCGCCAGTGTGATTGTCGGCGTGCTCGGTGCCGCAGTCGGTATCGCGCTCGGCATCGTGATCGCACGAATCGGTTTGTCGGCGCTCGGTGCGGATCTAGGCGCGGGTTATTTCAGCGGGTTCGCCTCAGGTTTGGATGTTCACATCGCTGAGATTGCGGTCTTCGCCGTGCTCGGGATTGGCGTCGCTGTCGTCGGCGCGTTGCGTCCTGCCCTCGATGCCGCACGCGTCCCGACTGCGAGTGCATTGAAGGCGGGCGACATCACCAGCGGTGAAACGCAGTCGCATGGTTGGACAGTCCTGACATTATTCGTGCTCGCGGTGGTTGCGTTGTTTCTGCCGCCGGTGTGGGGTTTGCCGCTGCCGGGCTTCGTCGCGATTGCTTTGTTGTTGATCGCAGCGGTGATCGGGATGCCGTGCGTCGTTCGCTTCGTGCTCAGGCATGCGCCGCGGATCCGGGCTGTACCGTATGAGATTGCGATTGCGCAGATTTCCGGGACGGCTCGCTATGCGACGTTGAGTGTGTCCGCGATCATTGTGAGCTTCAGCTTGATGGCGTCCATGGCCATCATGGTCACATCGTTTCGCGATTCGCTGGATCAATGGACGCAACGGTTGTTGCCGGCGGATCTATATCTACGCGTCGGCTACGTCGGGCAGACGGCATATCTCGATGATTCGCTGGTGCAATCGATGGCGCGCTTGCCGGGCGTCGAACGCGTGGCGTTCAGTCGGTTCGGGCGCGTGCAACTGATTCCAGAGCGGCCGCCTGTGACGTTGATTGCGCGCACGATGGACATCGAGCATGCGGATCGCATGCTTTGGCTGATGAGAAGTGCGTCGACGGCTGGCGAGCCAGGTTCGATTCCGATCTGGATCAACGAGGCGGCGGCGGATCTGTTCTCCATCAAGGTTGGAGAGTCGTTACGCTTCGAGCTGGCCGGCAAGCCGGTCGTGGCGTCCGTACGCGGTGTGTGGCGCGACTACGAGCATCAGAACGGCGCCATCGTCATGGACCGCGACGAATACGTGCGAGTGACCGGCGATCACACGCTCAACACCGTTTGGTTCTGGTTGGACGATTCTGTCGATGCCGCCACGCTCGGCAATTCGGTTCGCGATCTCATGCCGCCGGGGACGGAGCATGACATGCGCACGCCGGGTGATATACGTCGCTTGTCGCTCGCCGCGTTCGATCGTACGTTCGCGATCACCTATTTGCTGGAGTTGGTCGCGGTGACGATTGGATTGTTCGGGATTGCGGCCGGCATCAGTGCGCAGGTACTCGCGCGACGGAGTGAGTTTGGAGCGCTTCGTCACATCGGGTTCACGCGAGGGCAGATTGCGACGATGTTGTCGATCGAAGGCGCGGTGCTCGGTGCGCTAGGTGTCATCGTCGGGTTGATTACCGGCGGCGTGATCGGGCTCATTTTGATCTATGTGGTCAATCGACAGTCGTTTCATTGGAGCATGGATCTAAGTGTGCCGACTCAGCTGCTCGCGGGCTTGAGTGTGGCGCTGGTCGCCGCCGCAGCTTTGATCGCGGTGGTCAGCGGGCGACAAGCCATGGGCGGCGAAGTCGTGCGAGCGGTCAGGGAGGATTGGTGATGCGCGCGCTAGTCCTGCTAATGGTCGCGCTCGCAGTCTTTAGCGCTGGTGTTTGCGCCGAGGAAGGCGCCGTCGTCCCGGGCTATGTCATCGAGCTGCCGCGCGACGAAGGCAGTCATCCGCAGTTCAAGACCGAGTGGTGGTATGTCACTGGGTGGTTGGAAAACGGAGCGGGTGAACCGTTGGGATTTCAGCTCACGTTCTTTCGTTCACGCACCGGCATCGATCAAGACAATCCGTCGCGCTTTGCCCTTCGGCAAGTGTTGTTCGCGCATCTGGCCATCGGCGATCCGCGGCGTGGTTCGTTGTTACATCATGAGAAGTCGGCGCGTCCCGGCTTTGGTTTGGCGGATGTGGCCGAAGGGAAGCTCGATGTTTATATCGACGATTGGCGGCTGCGGCGCGAAGGCGACAGTTACTACGCCGTCGCGGCCACTGAGGATCTGACGGTCGATCTTCAGTTGCAGCCCAAGGCGCCGCCGTTGCTTCAAGGCGATCAAGGCTTCAGTCAAAAGGGACCAGACTCACGCGCTGCCAGTTATTACTACAGCTTGCCGCAGCTCGCAGTGACTGGTCGAGTCACCATCGCCGGCCGCGAGCAATCGGTGCAAGGCCGTGCGTGGTTCGATCACGAGTGGTCCAGGATGTACATCGACGATCGATCGCAAGGTTGGGACTGGCTCGGTCTCAATCTCGACGACGGCGGCGCCGCGATGATCTTTCAAATGCGCGGCGAGCGGGAGAGCGAGCTGTGGGCGGCAGGGAGTTGGCGCGCAGGTTCGAGCGGCGAGGCCATCAAATACCAACCTGACGAGGTCGCTTGGAAGCCGCTGCGTTACTGGCGCTCACCTCGTACCGGCATTCGGTATCCGGTGGAATGGGAAGTGACCATTGGCGATCGCGTCGTGATTTTGCGCCCGTTGATGGACGATCAAGAGAACGATGCGAGCGGCAGCACCGGTACCATTTATTGGGAAGGCGCAGTGCGCGCCTTCGATGCGCAGAACAAAGTCATCGGACGTGGCTATCTGGAGCTCACCGGCTACGGCACGAAAATTCGTTTGTAACGATTCGTCACGCCGGCTTCGGCTGCCACACCTTGCACCAGCCGTGCGAGTTTACGAGCTTGCCGGTGAACAGCGCGCACGGTCGCCATTCCTCGCCGTCCTGACCCTTCAATTGCATGCAGTTCGAGCAGGTGCTGCCGGCTTTGTATTGCGGCACCTTGTTCGAATCGATTTGCCTGGCGTCGTGGACGTAGCCCATCGCCTTGGCGAGCGATTCGTTTTCGTCCATGTGCGGCAACGTTTGTTCCGCGGCGGCATTGCTCGCAATCGTTACGACAGGCAAGGCAGTGAGCGCGATCTTCAACACCGCGCGACGGTCGTAGCGGGCATCGGTCATGAACGGTACCTCGAATGGCTGGCGGCTGCTGGCGATTCGATATTAGACCGTCGCTGCGCTCACCCATCGAGATTTCGACACAACTTCACGTTAAGAATCGTTCGGCGTTCTCACGTGCCACGAGATCAAGAATGCAGCGACGATCGGTAAGCATGCTAGCGCGGACATTGCGTCCGCCGACTCCACTGCATCGGAAAGCAATAGCGCCGGGCCCGTCGTGAGCAGCGCGAACGGAGAATATATCCACGGTACGTCGGCGTGAGTCGACAAGAACCCGGCGATGCCGACCAGGCACGCGACTGCGAAAACGAGTAAATCGGCGCTTTTTTTAGAGTGCATGGATCGATTGCGAAGGGGCCGGTTTTATATGAGTCACGTGCATGCCCAGCATCGTAGCCTTCCCGCTGAGAACGACTGCTCCGCGAGGGGCGAAGTTGAATTCGTTGGCGGATACGCAGAGGTGGCCTGGAAACCCAAGCTCCGGACTTCGTAGCTGATGATCGCAAGCTTTTCTGCGCGAGCGATAGCTGGCTTCGAGAATCATGACCTGCGATGCCTGCGTCCCAAAAATCCGTGTCGCAATGTCCGGCGCCGCACGCACGACGATCATCCAGGCAAAGCAGTAGATGCCTAACGGAATGACGGCGTAACACAGTAGTCGTGCAATCAGTCTGGGCCGTTTGTGCCACGGAATGCGCCCTGTGGCGTACCCACGCCAAATAAAGAAACTGAGCAACAAGCTGACGGCAACGGCTACATACGTGCCGACGTTTGCAACCAGCGGTGCGGGCACGAAATCCGTCAACATACCGTATGCGCAGAGGAGGGCAGAACCGAGCAACGCGTTCAGCGATATGCGATGCGCACGCGACGGATTGAGGTTGCCATATATCTCCATGCGCCATTCCATGAGCCAGCTCTTATTCCTTCAGGTCAAACCCGTTTGTTAGCTGACGAGCTGCCGCTTCGCGACCACGATTCCATCCTCATCCGCATACAACCAATCGCCGGGGCGAAACGTGACGCCGGCGAAGCGAACGACGAGGTCACGTTGACCCTCGCCGCGCTTGTCTGTTTTGACGGGATGAGTGGCGAGCGCTTTGACGCCGAGGGGCAAGGCGGAGAGGGCAGCGGAGTCGCGGATGCAGCCGTTGACGACGATGCCGGTCCACCCGTTGTCCACGGCTTTCTTGCCGAGCATGTCGCCGACGACGGCGCGTCGCAGAGAGCCGCCGGCATCGACGACGAGTACGCGACCGTTGCCGGGCTCACCGACCATCTCACGTACCAGGGAGTTGTCTTCGAAACATTTGATGGTGGCGATCTGCCCGGCGAATCGCAGGTCGCCGCCGAAGTCGCCGAACAAAGGTTCGCAGACTTCCAGCTCGTCGATGAAGTCGTCGCAGAGATCGGCGGTCTTGAATTCCACGGCAAGAAACTCCGTTGCTGCCTGGTCAGGACGGGAGTTTGCCGAAGCGAGGCCCGAAAAGCATCGCGGCCCGTTCAGGGCCGCGATGAGGAGACTATTTCTTCTTGCCGAGCAATCGCGACAGCAGCGAGTTGTTCTGCGGCATCTTGCGAATACCACTTTCCGACAACTCGACCTCGCGAGCTTCTTCCAGCAACTCTTCGGCAAGGCTCTTCTTGAGCGTCTTGTGCTTGCCGGTGCTGCTGATGGCGGCGCGCGTGGGCTCCGAGCGCTTCATCGCAGGGGCTGCGGCCTTGGCGGCGATCTTGCCGTCCGGCGACATGGCCTTGTGAACACCGGTGCCGTTCAACTTGAATGCACCCGTCGCACCTGGCTTGAACTGGCCGCCTTTCAGCGAACCGGTCGCGCCTGGCTTGAACGTGCCGGTCGCCGAATTCAGCGAGCCACTGGCGTTCGCACGGAACGAACCGCTCGTGGTGGGATCGACTTCCATCGTCACCGTCGGCACGACCGGCGGACGAGCACGGGCGTTGAGATCGACCACGTTGCTGTTGTTCTTCGGCTCTTCCGCCTGCTCCGCACGGCGCGGCTGCGGCGCATCCTTGAAGCGCGCCTGCTCGGCGACGCTGATGCGAATAACCGTGGGCGAAGCGAAGAATGTCTTGAGATAACCAGTGACCGCTTCCGCGGAAACGTCTTCCTTGAAGAAGCCCAGGCGCAGCGAGTGAACGATCTTGCCGCTGCCGGCGGTGGCCACCGAGTACAGGCTGTACGCCTCGAAGATGTCGAGGTGAGGCATGGCGTCGAGATTCACCGGCTGGTCGGACACGGCCAGCTGAATCGCGAACCACTTTTCCTGCGCGGCGTCGTTCATCTCTTCCGTGGTCAGCGCGCGGATCGTTTGCGTGCTGTCGAGATTCGGATGAACGAGCGCAGGATCGCGCGCGAGCACCGGCGGCACGGCGGGCTTTGCCGGGGCAGCGGCTTTTGCAGCCGGCGCTGCAGGAGCAGCGGGCTTGGCGGCAACTGCGGGGGCTGCGGGCTTCGCAGGTGTTTCGATTTTCTTCGCGGCTGGCGTAGCTGGAGCCGCGACAGGAAGAGTCGGAGCAACCGGCTTCGCAGCGACAGCGGGCTTCGCCGGAGCCGCGGCAGGCTTGGCAGGTACAGCAGCCTTCGCAGCGGGCGCCGCGGGCTTGGCAGCAACCGGAGGCGTCGGCGCCTTTTTGTTTGCTGCTGCGGGCGATAGCGCGGGGTATCTGCCGGAGGCAGACGGCGACAGCGCAGGGTATCTACCAGAGGCCGACGGCGACAGCGCGGGGAACTTGCCAGAAGCCGAGGGTGAAAGCGCAGGCACCTTGCCGGAAGCCGAGGCCGACAGCGCAGGCATCTTGCTGGACGCAGACGGCGAGAGGGTCGGCGGATCTTCGAACAGATCGAGCTCGAAATCCTCGACGTCTTCGATCTTGATGCCTTTGGCGACGTGATACGGGCCGCTCGCGTCGTTCGCTTTCTGCGCGGTCGCAGGCGTGGGCACCGGATCGGAGAACGTCAGCGCGGGCACGCGAACGCTGGCGCCGTTATCCATCTTCGGCGGCACAGCTTGCGGCGCCGGAGGAGTGGCTTTCGCCGCCGTGGCGGCAGGGACTGCGGAAGCAGCAGGAGCCGCTGGTTTGGCAGCTTTCAGCTTGGTCGTGTCGAGCGCGGCGAACCGGCCGCTCAACAGGCCAACGGCCAACGGCTCTTTGCCGGGATTGGTGTTGCTGAGCGTCGGCGCGATCTCTTCCTCGTCCCAGCTCATGTCGTCGATGCCGATGGCTTCGGTGATCGGATTGAGCTTCGGCAGCTTGGTCGAGGTCGCGGCTTTCTTGGTTTCCTCGTCGGGCTCCCAAGTCATCTCGACGATTTCGTCGCCGGCTTTCTTGGCGGCGACAGGTTGGGCTTTCGCGGGTTGAGGCGCGGCTTTCGGCGCAGGGGCAGCTGCAGGCTTGGCAGCGACCGGTGCAGCAGCAGGCGCGGGTGCGGCCTTCGCGACAACAGGCGCGGGAGCTGGAGCAACGCGCGCTGGCGCAGCGGCCTGAACGGGAGCGGTAACAGGTGCAGCGACAGCTGCGCGCACAGGAGCAGGAGCCGGCGCGCTCGCGACAGGGCGCGCGACCGGTGCCGGAGCAGCAGCCACCGGAGCTGGCGCAGGCGCCGCTGAACGCTCGGGTACATAGCCGCGGGTGAAGCGGCGATCTTCATCCATCAAGCTGGTGGTGAACGCCGTCGGGTACTGCTGGCGCACGACCGTGAGGACGCGTTCAGCATGTGCTTCGTTGGTGAAGAAGCCGAGGCGCAGGCGATGCCGCGTGCGTCCGTCTTCGACGCGCGCAACTTGATAAAGCTTGTAGTTCTCAAGCCCGGGAATATTGCGCCCGGTAGTCGAGACCGGCGCGATCGACGCGCACAGGTTAATTACGAACAGCTGGGTACCGCTGCCGGCGTTTGGGGAAACGAGCGGCGGCTGTGAGCTGTCAGGCTCCACATAGACCTTGCTGATGCTTTCTTCCACGTTCACTTCCCCGACCCATAACACACAGCCGACACCACCATGATGCCGCGGTGGACGCAGCAACGGCTGAACGGATTCATCTCGGCGGGGGAGAGCGCGCTTATGCATTCGCGCTCAGGTCACGGCGAGTTCGCTGTTTTCTTTTTTGGCGAACCCGTTGCCGCTCTATTCCGTGCGGCCCCGTGGCAACCCCGCTGTCTTAGGAAATGATCCGTTAGACCGGAAGCTTTGCGTCCTCGCCTTTCAGCGAGTTTGCCCTTGGAACGATTCGATCATCGGCACGGGTTGGGGATAAGTCAAGCAGTTTGGTCGCTTTCAGCAGACATGTCGTTCGGCGACAGTGGTGGCCTGCCGTGGCGCTAGGGTTATGTCGTATGCGCTCGCGCGCACTGTTAAAACAGATTCACCCACTCCATTCGAAACAAGTCGACTTAAACAGCCATGCGCGTCCACGCTTCCTTGCTCACGCTCGCAGGCTCGCCGGCCATGATGCGCGGGGCGAGTTGCGACACGATGTGAACTTGCGCGGAGTCGGAGAGACCGAGTGCGCGCAACGCGCCTTCGAGACCTTCGATGAGCTGGCGTCGTTCACCTTCGCTCGGACAACTGTCTCGCGCCAATGCCGCGAGCTCATCGCCGACGCTCTCCAACGTTTCGGCGATGGAAGGCGCGAACTCGCTCAGGTCGCCGCGCAAGCGCGCCGCGAATCTGAACGAGTTGTACGCGCACACATACGCGCGATGCCTCAGCTTGAGATTCTTCAACATTCCCACCGCTGCTGTACTCCCGCGGACGAGGTGCGGGAAAGTGTGAAGGGCAGCAAGATTTAGACGGTGTGCGCTAGATCGCAAAACGCAGTCGCATTTCGGCGTTGCATTTAAGCCGCATTACGAATCAAGCAGCTACGCGTACAAATAAACTTGTTGACTTTCGTGCGACGACTTTCAGGCGCGTCCGACGTTGCGATCGGTCGGCGAATGAAAGTACTCGCTCTCCTCCGCGAACTGACGCATCAGTTTGCGCAACTCTTCGATGCGGCCTTCCGCGGTGCTGATCGGCTGGCACTCTTCGCACTCCGGATCGGAGCACGGCTGGCGCGAATACAGCCAATACTGAACGGCGCCGGCGAGCAGGCCGTCGGCGATGTCCCAGATATCCGCTTTATCGTCGGTGTCGGCGATGCGATTGCCGAGATCGACGGCCTTGCCGAATGCTTCGCTGAATGGGTTGTCGGTTTCCTGCATGGCGCCGGGCCTGTCGATGTGAACTGATGAGGACTTCATCATACCGGCCCGGGCTGCCGCGACGAAGCCTGAACGACGAACGGAGCTGCCTTGAAACCTGCCCCGCAGGTCTCTACTGTCATATTCAGGAGTCACACTTTTCCGGGCTAGAGGTTTCTCATGGCTGAAGATCGCAATCAGGACCCCCAGATGGACGTCGACGCGCTGTACCAGGAGGACAATTTCACCGACCGCCGGGTCGGCGCGATTCGTCGCCTGACGCCGGTGCGCCCCGACGGCAGCGTGGATCCCACCCGCCCGGTGCTGTTCGTCGGCCAGGCCGAGATCATGACCAACATGGGTCCGGTGCCGCTGAGCTTCGAGATCGACGGCAAGACGCTGGCCGAAGCGGTGGGCGGCTTCTCCGCCGCCGCGCAGGTCGCCATCGAGCGGACGGTGCAGCAGATCCAGGACATGCGCCGCCAGCAGGCCTCGCAACTGGTCGTGCCGCAGGGCGGGCTGCCGCCGAATATGGGCGGTGGCGGCGGTCGGGGCGGCGGCAAGATCCAGATTCCGTAATTCCTCTCCGGGCGAGTGCGTTCACTACGTGCTCGCCCCATCATCGTGCGCGGATCCGGTGCGCCCAGCCTCGCGTTGGTGCGTGACGAGGGTTCGTGTTCGTTTCCAGGGCGCACAATCCCGGGCGTGAGTCGTTGTGCGACCTGCTGGCACGGTTTTCGCTCAGTTTGCTGACGCAGGCCACCACGAGAATTAGATGTCGGCGACCCCATACGACGAGATGCATGCCGCCGGCGGCGATGTGCGCGAGCACTACCAGACTTTCGCCTCCTGGCTGGCGCGCACGCCTAAAGAACGCGTAGCTCACAAACGTGCCGAGGCCGACACGCTGTTTCATCGCGTCGGCATCACGTTCACCGTCTATGGCGAGGAGGCCGGGACGGAACGGCTCATTCCGTTCGACATCGTCCCGCGCATCATTCCGGCGACCGAGTGGCGGCACCTCGCGGCCGGTTTGAAGCAGCGCGTGCGTGCGCTCAATCTGTTCATCAACGATATCTACCATTCGCAGGAGATCCTGCAGGCCGGTCGCATTCCGCCGGAGCAGGTGCTGTGTAACGGTCAATATCGACCGGAGATGCAAGGTATCGATGTGCCCGGTTCGATCTACGCGCACATCGCGGGCATCGATGTGGTGCGCGCGGGCGCCGGCGAGTTCTACGTGCTCGAAGACAATTTGCGCGTGCCTTCGGGCGTGTCGTACATGCTCGAAGACCGTCGCATGATGATGCGATTGTTCCCAGAGCTGTTCGCGCTGCATTCGGTCGCGCCGGTCGAGCACTATCCGGACTTGTTGCTGGAGAACTTGCGCAGCGTCGCACCGTCGGGCGTGAACGATCCGACCGTCGTGTTGCTGACGCCCGGCGCATACAACAGCGCCTACTTCGAACATGCGTTCCTGGCGCAGCAAATGGGCATCGAGCTTGTCGAAGGTCAGGACTTGTTCGTCGACGACGAATTCCTCTACATGCGTACGACACGCGGCCCGCAACGGGTCGACGTGATTTATCGACGCATCGACGACGACTTTCTGGATCCGCTGGTGTTTCGTCCCGACTCGATGCTCGGCATTCCGGGATTGCTGGCGGCGTATCGCGCCGGACGCGTGACGATCGCGAATGCCATCGGCACCGGCGTCGCCGACGACAAATCCATCTATCCGTACGTGCCGGACATGATCCGGTTCTACCTCGGCGAAGAGCCGTTGCTGTCGAACGTGCCGACGTATGTGTTGCGGCGGAAGGAAGATCTCGAATACACGCTCGCGCACTTGTCGGAGCTGGTGGTAAAGGAAGTCCACGGCGCAGGCGGCTATGGAATGTTGATCGGGCCGGCGGCGAGCAAGGACGAGCTGGCGATGTTTCGTCAGCGCATCCTGCGTACGCCGGAGAAATACATCGCTCAGCCGACGCTGGCGCTGTCGGCCTGCCCCACGTTCGTCGAGGCGGGCATCGCGCCACGTCACATCGATTTGCGACCGTTCGTGCTGTCCGGCCGGGAAGTCACGCTGGTGCCGGGTGGGCTCACGCGCGTCGCGTTACGCGAGGGATCGCTGGTGGTGAATTCGTCGCAGGGTGGCGGGACGAAAGATACGTGGGTGCTGGAGCAATAACATGCTGAGCCGCACCGCCGACCACTTGTATTGGATGGCCCGCTACACCGAGCGCGCAGAGAACCTCGCTCGCATGCTCGACGTGAACTCGCGCATGTCGCTGCTTCCGCAGGGAGCGGAAGTCGTCGAACAAGGTTGGATCGCGACGCTCACCATCATCGGCCTGCTAGACGCCTTCAAGCAGCGCTACGACAAGGTCACATCGTCGAATGTCATCGCGTTCATGGCGTTCGATCGCGACAACCCGCTAAGTATCTATAGCTGCTTGCGTGGCGCTCGTGAAAACGCCCGCGCCGTGCGCGGCACGTTGACGTCGGAAATCTGGGAGACGTTGAATGCGACCTGGCTAGAGATGCGCGTCGCCAGTTTGCGGTCCTCGACCGAGGCCGAGGTCGGCAATTTCTTCGAATGGGTGAAGTATCGCTCGCACGTCGCGCGAGGCGTCGTGCAGGGAACGATGCTTCGCGACGAGGCCTGGCACTTCACCTGGCTCGGAACGTATCTCGAACGAGCCGACAGCACCGCGCGTATTCTCGATGTGAAGTATCACCTGCTCTTACCAAGAGGCGAGCAGGCGGGCGGCGCGGCTGACTATTACCAGTGGAGCGCTTTGTTGCACTCGGTGTCGGCGTTCGAGATTTATCGTCGCGTGTACCGCGATCTCATCACGCCTCGACGCGTGGCGGAGTTGCTGGTCTTGCGAGACGACATGCCTCGTTCGCTGCATCGATGCATGAGTCAGGTGTACACCCACCTCATCGCGGTGAAAAATTCGCAGTCGGCGGAAACCGAGAGGCGCGCCGGCGAGTTGCAAGCATCGCTGCATTTCGGCCGTATCGACAGCGTGTTCGAAATCGGCCTGCACGAATATTTGGTGCGCTTTCTCGGTCAGGTGCGCGACCTCGGCGATCGAGTGGCGCGCGACTTCCTGGTGTCGGCGACGGACTAACAGGCACTAGCATGCAACTTCACATCCGACACGAAACGTTTTATCGCTATGGCGAGCCAGTCAAACGCAGCGTGCAGAACCTGCGTCTCACCCCGCGCCGTGATCCATTGCAGCGGGCGCTGAGCTGGAACATTTCGACGCCAGGCCGGTGTCGCTCGCAAGTCGATGCATACGGCAACATCGTTCATTTGCTCACGCTCGACCAGCCGCATCGTGAAATTCGCATTGTCGTGAACGGTGTGGTCGAGACCAACGATGTCGAATCGGTGGCGTTACCGGACGAAGGCAAGATCTCACCGCTGGCGTTTCTCGCCGAGACGCAGTTGACGCGACCTGACGAGGCGATCGCGACGTTCGCGCGGTCGCAGCTACAGGGCAATGGTGAGTTACGGCCGAAGTTGCTATCGCTCGCCGAAGCCGTATGCGAAACCGTTCGATATGAAAAGGGTGTGACGGACGTGCACGAGCCAGCAGCACGCGCGTTCGCTCGCGGAGCCGGCGTTTGCCAGGATCATTCGCATATCTACATTGCGTGTTGCCGAAGCGCGGGCATTCCGGCGCGCTATGTGAGCGGTTACTTTTACGCAGGCAAGGAAGGGGAAATCGCCAGCCATGCGTGGGTCGATGTTTGGGCAGGAGGCGATCAAGGCTGGTTGTCCATCGATGTGACCCACCGCGGGCCCGCCAACGGCCGACACTGCCGTCTGGCCGTCGGTCGCGATTATCTCGACGCGTGCCCTGTCCGCGGCGTGCGACGTGGCGGTGGCGCTGAGGAGATGCAGGTCGCGGTAACCGTTGGGGCCTCTCAACAATGAAGTGACTGATGACTAGCGACTACCGACTAGTCAGAAGCCGAAGCCCCCTGGCCCAGCCACAGCGGCATCGGCTATCGTTGCCCCCCTCCGACTAGTCGCTAGTCATTAGTCAGTAGTCACTTCATGACCTATTGCGTGGGCATGCTGCTCGATGCCGGGTTGGTGTTCCTCTCCGACTCTCGCACCAATGCGGGCGTCGACCAGATCAGCACCTTTCGCAAGGTGACCGTGTTCGAGCGGCCGAACGAGCGCGTGATGGTGCTGCTCACGGCCGGCAACCTGGCGATCTCCCAATCGGTCGTGAACGTGTTGAACGAACACGCGCAAGGTGCCAGTGCCACCGCCAGCATCTGGGGCGCCAAGAACATGTTCGAGGCGGCGCTTGAGGTGGGTGCGGCCTTGCGCGAGATTCATCGGCGCGACGCCGACGCGTTCAAGGAACATCAGATCGATTTCAATGCGTCGCTGATCTTCGGCGGGCAGATCGGCAGCGAGGCGCCGCGTTTGTTTTGCATCTACGCCGCCGGCAATTTCATCGAAGCAACCGCCGACACGCCGTATTTCCAGATCGGCGAATCCAAGTACGGCAAGCCGATCCTGGATCGCGTGATCTCGCGCAGTACCAGTCTCGCGCAAGGCGCGAAGTGCGCGCTGATTTCCATGGACTCGACGATTCGCTCCAACCTGTCCGTCGGCGTGCCGCTGGACCTGCTGTCGATCAAGCGCGACGACCTGCGAGTGCACAGTCACGTGAACATCGACGAAAATCATGCGTACTTCCGCATGATCCGCACGCGCTGGAGCGAGAGCCTGCGTCACGCGTTCCATGAGATTCCGGATCCGGAATGGATGCGCAAGAGTTGATGGCGGCGGTCAGGGATTGAACGATGAAAACTTCGGTGAGTCGTCATAGCGCCAGCGAGCGCATGCCGCGACATCGTCATGTCGAGGGCTATGCGGCGTTGGTGCTGGCAGGCGGCTATATCGAAGCCGGCGACCGCGGACGCATTCGAGTTCAGGCCGGGCAGGTCGTCATTCACGGCGCCTACGAGGCGCATCAAGATCACTTCGCGAGTGCCGGTGCGCTCGTGCTCAATTTGCCGCTGGTTGGGAATCCCGAGCTCGTCACGGGTGTCGTCAAGGACGCCGATGCTATCGCTCGCCAGGCTGAACGAGATCTCCTGGGCGCGGCAGCGTTGCTCCAGGAAACGCTTCGGCCGGTGGAAGCTCGTCTGACGGACTGGCCCGACCAACTCGCGGCCGCGCTCTCTGCTCAGCGCGATTTCAGCATCGAGGATTGGGCGGGAGAGATCGGGCTGGCGCCGCAGTCGATCAGTCGCGGCTTTCGCCTGGCATTCGGTGTGAGCCCCAAGCGCTATCGACTGGAGCAACGTACGCTCCGAGCGCTCCGCAAATTGCAGAGCTGGCCGGGCACGCTGGCGGACCTGGCTGCGGATGTTGGCTTTGCCGATCAGGCACATCTCACGCGAGCAGTGTTGGCGATGACTGGCGTGGCGCCGCATCGGTTGCGTATTCGTCCGTAGGTTAAGTGCGTTCAAGAAGGCGTTTGTGTGCGTCGCTAGAGTGCGCGACATGCAACGACGAACTTTTCTTGCCAGTGCGCTCGCCACTCTCGCCGCTTCGACCGTGATCGGTCGCACCGCTGCGGCTCAATCCAACGTAACAAACAAAACTCGCTGGAAGGTGCGAGCATCGGAGGGATTCGATGCGCTGGCCTTCCTCGGTCCGCTCTCCGGGCAGGAGCTGTACACGAGATATTACGGTGCGGATGCCACTGCCTTCGCTGCTCGCCTGCCAGAGGCGATGAGGAACGAGATCGTCAAGTTGTCGAGCGACGCGACCAAGGAAGGATACGGCTTGCTCGGTCCGAATCTGTCGGTCCTGTTCTCGACCAACGGTAACGATGCCACGCTCGATACGTTGTTGGCTGCGCTCAAGGCTCGCAACCAACGCATGTTGCCGACCTACCAAGCCAGCCCGTATTGGGACGAAAAAGATTGGGCCTGGTTCGATTCGCACGCGGCGCGACTCGAAGCGGTCTTCACGGCCATGCGCGACGTCGATTTCGCAGCGTTTCGCGCCGAGCGCACGGGTTCGGCGCTCGATGTGCGCGTGGCCGATGTGCAGCGTTCGCTGAACAGCTTCGATGTCATCACCTGGCAGGAGAAGCTCACCGGCCGAACGTTCGATCCGACCATCGAGATTGTGCTGCTGCAATTCTCCAAGCCTCACGGCATCAAGGTGCAGGGGCAAACGTTTCTACAAGCGACGGATTACGATGTCGCAACGACGGTGCGGATTGCCGCTCACGAAATGTTACATCCGCCGGTGCCGATGGATGGTCCGGTCGCGCTGGCGGCACTGAAGGTGTTGGAGCGAGATGCGCTGATCATGAAGATCGTGCGCGAGCATGACCCGCGTTGGGGTTACACGACGCTCGAAGGTGTGCTCAACGAGGACCTCTGCGAGGCGCTCGATCAACTCATCAGCGAAGCGCTGGGCGTCGGTCGCAATCCTGCGGATCGATGGCGCAAGCAGGACGACGGCATGCACGTGCTGGCCGCCGGCTTGTATGGTTTGTTGAGGCAGGATCGTTGGGTCGACACCGGCGGCAACATCGAAACGTGGCTTGACGAAGCCACGCGGAAGGGGCGACTTGCTCCGGCCGTGCTCCATCCCGTCGCGTCACGGGTGCTGGAACGCCCGGTCGACAAGCTCTGGCCGCTGTCGCCAGCGAAGTAGCGATCAGGGTGCGCTGACGGCTGCGATTGGTGCCGCGGCCACTGGCGAGACGAGGGGTGCAGCCACGTCAGGAGCTGCAGCCTCAGCGGGAGCCGCTTCCCCGCCCGTGTTCATGCTGGTCGGCAACTCTCCCGTGCCAGGCTGTGCGCTCAGCAGCGAGCCGTTCTCGTGGATAATTGCTTCTTCAGTGCGGCGGTTCATCACGATGATGCTGATGCGGCGATTGACCGGGCTGTCCGGCACCGCCGAGTCGAGCAACACACTCGACGCCAGGCCGACCACTCGGCCGACTTTCTCCGGCGGCAGACCGCCAGTCACCAACGCGCGACGCGCGGCGTTTGCACGGTCCGCCGACAACTCCCAGTTGCTGTAGTTGTTGGCGAGATAAGGTTTGATATCCGTGTGGCCGCTGACACTGATTTTGTTTGGCACCGTTTGGATGATGTTCGCCAGCTCAAACAGGATTTTGCTGCTGAACTCTTCCAGGCGCGCACTGCCGAGCGGGAACATCGAACGGCGATCGTGATCGACGATCTGGATGCGCACGCCTTCCGGCGTGATATCCAGCAGGATCTGGTCTTTGAACTTGGCCAGCGCCTCACGCGCATCGATGGCTTCCTTCAAATTCTGCATCAGCGAATTCAAACGTTCGCGATCGATCTCTTCGGCCTTTTTCTCGGCATCGACCTCCGCCTCGGGCGTGCCGTCCTTTTTCGGCGGACCGTCTTTCTCGTCGGCCTGCGAGTGCAACTCCATACCGCCGCCGAGCTGAATCATGCTGGTGCTCGCGCCGCCCGGGCCTTGCACGGACGAAGGATTGGGAACCGTGCTGGTGCCGGGCACCGCCGACGGATTGTTGAAATATTCCGAGATCGCGCCTTTCTGTGCTTCGGTGGTCGAGCCCATCAGCCACATCAACAGGAAGAACGCCATCATCGCGGTCGCGAAGTCGGCGAACGCAACTTTCCAGGAGCCGCCATGATGAGCATGGCCGCCCTTCTTGATCTTCTTGATGATGATCGGAGCGACTGCTTCGCCGTCCGCGTTCTTGGCTCTGGCCATGCGCGCTTACTTCTTACCGCGCAGCTGCGCTTCGAGATCTTTGAAGCTGGGGCGCATTTCCGCCGGCGTCGACTTGCGACCGAACTCGATCGCAATCTGCGGCGGATGGCCCTGCAGGAAGCCCATGATGCAAGTCTTGATGGCGGTGTAATACGCCGTCTCGTCGCGGGCCTTGCGCTCCATCGCGGTGCTCATCGGGCCTAGCAAACCATAGGCGAGCAGAATGCCGAGGAACGTGCCGACCAGCGCGGCCGCGACTTTCAAACCGATTTCTTCGGGCGGGCCGCCGAGCGCGCCCATGGTGTTCACGATGCCGAGCACCGCGGCCACGATGCCGAAGCCGGGCAGCGAGTCGGACACTTTGTTCAGCGCCTGCGCCGGCTCTTCGCCGCTGTGATGATGCGTTTCGATTTCCAGGTCCATCAACGCTTCGAGTTGATGCTGGTCCATGTCGCCGCTGATGATCAGGCGCAGGTAATCCTGAATGAACTCGACCACGTGATGATCGGCGAGAATCAGCGGACGCTTCTTGAACAGTTCGCTCTTGGCCGGATCTTCGATGACGCGCTCCAGGCCCATCATGCCTTCCTTGCGCGCGATCGACAGCAGCTCGTACATGACCGAGAACAGCGCGAGGTAATGATCTTTCTTGTACGGCGAACCTTTCAGCAGTCCGCCGATGCCACCGGCCACCTTCTTGGTGACGCTGAACGGATTGGCGATGATCAGCGCGCCGATCGCGGCGCCGCCGATGATCACGAGCTCCGACGGTTGCCAGAGCGCGCCCAGCTGTCCGCCGTGAACGGCAAAGCCGCCGAGCACACAGCCGAAGACCACCACGATGCCAAGAATCAGATTCATCGTTTTTCCGTAACCAAAGGCGCGCAACGCGGTTGAATACCGCCCACGGACTGATTCGGCATAATCAGGGTCGCCTTAAGCCGGACGCGTTGCAATTACGCCGGTGTTTGTACTTAATCGAATGTCTGATTTCGTTGCTCAATCATCGCGATACAGGGACTTACATGACCTCCACGCCATTCCTTCCCCCGTGCTCGCGCCAGTTCCGGCGTTTGCAGCGATGGTCCTGGGTGGCCATCAGCAGTTGCCTGATAGCGACGTTGGCGTGGGCACAGTCGCTCACGGTCATCGATCTGAAACATCGGCGCGCCGAGGAGATCATTCCGGTGTTGCAGCCATTACTGGAGCAAGGCGGCGCGCTCACCGGCCAGGACTACAAGTTGTTCGTGCGAGCGAGCCCTTCGAACGTCGCGCAGCTGCGCTCGGCGGTCGAGCAATTGGATAAACAACAACGACAGATGCTGGTGTCGGTGCGTCGAGGCAGTGCTCAAGATATTCAG